>Ga0210040_10002944_pt1 | contig 23476 bp, 18 predicted proteins | sample CryGeyCG12114_NA_FD_185462 | JGI IMG/M metagenome (GOLD analysis project Ga0210040, IMG submission 185462) | Groundwater microbial communities from aquifer - Crystal Geyser CG19_WC_8/21/14_NA (SPAdes) (version 2) | ecosystem: Environmental > Aquatic > Deep subsurface > Groundwater | place: USA...
GGATACGCCTTACTGGACCCACTCCGCCAATTATAGCGGCCGCACTCCGCGGATGGTGGCGATGGACGATCCGTGGGACGTGGCGGAAGCGATCGTGTGGGTTTCCGTCCACCCGCGCGAGGAGCTTCCCGTCGGCTGGAAGGCACAAGGGGCATCGACGGCTCACACGATCGTGCCGGACCTGACCGAACGGCTTTCGGCCGACATCGCCCATCGCGAGCAGATGCAGAAGGCGCCGCCCGCGCCGCCCACCAGCGGCAATCTGCACCAGCCGATGGAAGAAGGGCGTGCTGCCGAAGGTGGCGCGCGCCAGCGGATCGACGAGGAAGATCGCCTCCGCAGTGACGCAGAAAGCGGCCATTAGATCCGGAGCTGCCGCCTAGGCATTGAACGCAAAGGCCGTGTCAAAGTTCGCTCCAGTCTGCACAAGCGAACGATTCAGTAACATAGGATATGGAGCAGATCCTCGGTGTACGGCATAAAGGCGTTATGATTGACGCAATTCTCCTTGCTCTTCGGGTTCTGCTTCTCGCAGCTGCAACCTTCCTGTTCGCGGAATGGCTTGCCAGGCGCCTTGGCAGCTCTCGCGGTGCAAGCCACGGGCGGTCGGTAAAGGGCGAAACCGGTCACTGGTACGATGCCTGACCCCTGCCGCCGATCTGATTGATCGAAGGGCCGCTTCTGGAAGGCGGCGGGTCAATTCAGCCGAATTGCCCCGCTGGCGCAGGCACCCGGTCGCACCCCGGGGAACATCGAAGCGCCAGGACCATTCGGCTGGAAATCGTCACCGGGGTCGAGATGCAGGTATCGGACGTCATGAGCGAAGATGTCGAGTTTGTCTCGCCCGACGCTACGGTTCAGGAAGCGGCCGTGCTGATGGGAGAGATCGACGTCGGCGGGCTGCCGGTCGGCACGCGGGAGCAGCCGCTGGGTGTCGTTACGACACGTGATCTTCTCTATCGCCTATGTGCCGCCGGCCTGGACCCTGCGAGCACTTCTGTCCGACAGGTGATGAGCCAGGGCACCTTTACCTGTTCCATGGACGATGACCTTGGCGCCGCGATGGACGTGATGGCGGCACACCACGTCCGCCGGCTGATGGTGTGCGACGCAGATGGCAGCATGGTCGGCTGGGTCACACTCAGCGACATCGCGCGCCGACTTCTGATCGACAGCCCCGTCGTTCGCGACGGCCTGGATGAGCTCAACCGGGTAGCTTTCTGACCCGTGTCCGCTGGCCGGTGCGCTCCCGATTGATGCGCAAGACGACGTCGGCCGCGATATCCAGCCGAGCGGCCAGGTACGCCAGGTAGGCGCGGTCGATCAGTCGGTCGAAGCCGACGACCTCGACCGAGACGGCGTAGAACCGCTCTGCCGTGGGCGAGCCCTCGATCGTCCGTATCAGTTGCTCCACCGACGGCGGCGCTTCCAATTCAAGCAACAGCTGATCACCCATGGCGACGTCCTCGATCCACGAGCGCACCAGCTCGCTCAGGCGCGTTCGCTCCGGATCGCTCAGGACACCATCCGCGTGAGCGGCTGCGATCATGGCCCGGATGAGAAGCAGGGTCTCCGCCTGGCCCAGGCCGGTCAGGTCGGCGGGATCGCTTTGCATGAGCTGGCGCCGGTTGCGCAGGTGAGCGTCGAGCAGCTTGGAGGCCAGCGCCAGTTCCACGCGATGCAGCCGCAGCTTTTCCGCCGGCTCCTCCGCATCCGGCACCGCGGCGTGCAGCGGCAGGGATGATGGGGCGGCAGCCTGCCTGGCGACCCAATCAGCCTGGGCCATCCCGTCCGGCGCGCGAGCCCGGCCGCCGTCGGTCATGGCACCGATCCGCCTGCACCCAGAGCGGCATTGATCTGTTTGAGCAGCAAGGAGAAATCGATCGGCTTCGGGTGGTAATCGGTGCACCCGGCCTCGATCGCCTTGTCGCGATCGCCCGCCATGGCATGGGCCGTCAGCGCGATTACCGGAACATCGGCGAAGCTCGGGTCCTGACGCAACTCGCGCACGGCCGAATAGCCGTCCAGCACGGGCAGGTTCACGTCCATGAGCACCAGTTCGGGCCGCTCGGCGCGCACCTTGGCCAGCCCTTCGCGCCCATCGAATGCAAGCGTCACTTCATGACCCTTGCGGCGCAGACGGCGCGAGAGGAAATCCCAGATTTCCTCATGATCCTCGACCAGCAGCAACCTTGCCATTGTATCCTAATCTCCGGTGATCGCCGGTACGGCGTTCAATTCAGCCAGCTTTTCCTTCAGCTCGGCCACGAGCAGCTCTACATCGCTGCCGTCCAGGGTGTCGGCATGCGCCGCCGCGACGGCTGCGCGTTCCGACGACCCCAAGGCTTCGGAAATCACCGCCAACGGCACGGCAGGGCCGAGCTGGCGTCGCAAAGCGGGCAGCACTTCGGCCAGGCCTTCGGCATCGATCAGCACCAGATCGGGCGACACACTGATCCCCCCGCCGGTGATCGCGTCAACGCCAACCTTCTCCAAAATCCACCCTTCACGCGTGACAGCCTCCTCTATCGTGGCCGAAGTGTCATCGTCCGCGCCGACCAGCAGGATGCGGCGATCGGTGGTGAGCGCATAACGATTGAGCAGCCCTTTGAGCCGGTGCCAGTCGACCGGCTTCGCCAGGTGGTCCACCGCCCCCATCGACAATGACAGGGCACGTTCCCGGGCGCCCGTGACCATCACCACCGGAACGGCCTGCAGCTCGGGATCGGCCTTCAGCGTGCCGAGCACCGACCAGCCATCCACCTGCGGCATCATCACGTCCAGCATGATTGCGCTGGGCCGAACGCTGCGGGCCAGCGCGATGCCCTGCTCGCCATCGGCTGCGGTGACGACCTCGAACCCTTCACGGCGCAGAAATCGCTCCAGCAACTCGCGCATCTCGCGCTCATCGTCGATCACCAGAACGACTGGCGCCAGGCCGATCGGCGGCGGCATGGCCTGCGTGTCTGCGTCGTGCTCCTCGTCGGGCGGGGTCTCCAGCGGCACACGCAACCGGAAGGTGGAGCCCGTCCCCGGCTCGCTCTCCACCTCGATACTGCCGCCCAGCCGTTCGGCGAAGCCTCGCGTCAGCGCCAGCCCCAGGCCGCTGCCGCCATAGCGGCGGGTGACGGAATTATCAGCCTGCACGAACCGTTCGAACAGGCGGGCGAGCTGGTCCGGATTCATGCCGATCCCGGTGTCGGAGACGGAGAAGACGAGCGCGTCCGCTTCCCGCCGGGCACCGAGCGTGACCGTGCCGTTGCTGGTGAACTTGGCTGCATTGCTGACCAGGTTGAACAGGCACTGGCGCAGTTTCACGACGTCGGATGTCATTTCACCAAGTGAGGAGGGGAGATCGATCACCAGCCGGTTGCTGTTGCGCGCGACCAGTGCGGCCGCAGTATCGGCGACAGTGCGGACCAGTGCCTCGACGTCCACCTGCTCCAGGTAAAGCTCGTCCTTGCCCGCTTCGATCTTGGACAGGTCCAGCACCGAATTGATGAGTTCGAGCAGGTGGCGGGCATTGGCCGTGATCTTGCCGAGATCCTTGCGCACCTCGTCCGGATCGACGGCCTCGAGATCCTCCTCCAGCATCTCGGCATAGCCGATCACCGCGCTGAGGGGTGTGCGCAGTTCGTGGCTCATATTGGCGATGAACTGGCTCTTGGCCAGCGCGGCCTGCTCCGCCCCCTCCTTCGCGGCGGTGAGCGCACGCTCATCGGCCTTGCGCGCGCTGATGTCGTTGTGAACGCCGATCCACTCGGCGATGGTGCCGCCTTCCGCAATTGGCGCGGCCCGAGCCTGCATGTCGACATAGACGCCGTCTCGCCGGCAGACGCGGTGCTCCACTTCGTAGGTCGTATTTGCCGCCGCCGCGGCGCGCCAGGCCGCCAGCGATGCTGCACGATCATCGGGGTGGATCGCCTCCAGCCATCCGTACCCCATCATTTCGGAGGTGGTCTGGCCGGTGAAGGCCTTCCAGCGCGGCTGTTCTTCCACGAACGCTCCGGAACTGTCGGCCGTCCACACGATCGCGGCGGTTGCCTCGATCAGCGAACGGAACCGGGCCTCGCTCACGCGCTTGTCGCGCTCGATGCGGCGGATCTCGGCGCGGGACCGGGCGTACACCCGCGCCCGCCACGATGCGCTGACGAAGGCGACCGCCCCGATCACACCGATCCCAAGTCTCAGATTGCGGCTCAGGGGCGCGTCGCTGGCGATCATGCCTGACCAAACGCCCGATCACGCTTTCGGTCCCGAGCGCAGGTCAGGAACGCCAGCTGTTCGCTGCAGTTGAAGCTGCGAACACGGGGAATTCCATTGAACGTCGATCAGCTGGCATCATTCGGCATCATCGGTGCCGTGGTCGTTCTGCTGGTGTGGGACAGGCTGCGCTACGACGTGGTGGCAATCCTGGCATTGCTCGTCAGCGTGATTATCGGGCTGGTTCCGGCGGAGGAGGCGTTCGAAGGCTTTGCCGACGACATCGTCGTCATCATCGCCTCGGCACTGGTGGTCAGCGCCGGCATTGCACGGTCGGGTATTGTGGACGTGGTGATCCGCCCGTTTGCCGGCTGGCTCAGCACCTCGAGCCGTCAGGTATTCGGCCTGGGCACCGCCGTGGCTTTTCTGTCTGCCGTGATGAAGAACATCGGCGCACTGGCGATCTTCATGCCGGTTGCCTCGCAACTCGCCCGCCGTCACGGTACCAAGCCGCATTACCTGCTGATGCCCATGGCCTTTGCCTCGCTGATGGGCGGCTTGATGACGTTGGTGGGAACCTCGCCCAACCTGGTGGTCAGTCGCGTGCGGCAGGACATCGTCGGGCAGCCGTTCGGCATGTTCGACTACCTTCCCGTGGGTCTCGGCATCACGATCGCCGGCATGCTGTTCCTCTCGGTCGGCTGGCGCCTGTTGCCGGCCGACCGGCAGGGCGCGCGATCGGCGGAAGACGCCTTTTCCGTCGAAGATTACGTGTCGGAACTGCGGCTGGCCGAAACCTCGACCTTTGTTGGCCGGACCATTGCGGAACTGGAAAAGCTGTCGCCGGGGGAGCTTCGCGTTGTCGGCATTCTTCGCGAAAACTACCGCCGGCTCGTTCCGGATCCGGACTGGACGATCTCGTCGGATGACGTGCTGGTCATCGAAGGCGACGCCCCCGCCTTGCAACGCGCGATCGTTGGGGCCGGCCTGCTGCCGGTGGCCAAGCTTGAGACGGCCAAGGACGAGTCGGCAATTGCGGAGGCGGTGATCCAGAAGGGGTCCCCGCTGATCGGCCAGACGCCGCACACTGCCCGGCTCGGCGACGTATTCGGGCTCACGGTGCTCGCCCTCAGCCGCAAGGGTCACCAGGCCCGGCGCCGGCTTGGTCGTGTATCGTTCCGCGAAGGCGATCTGCTGCTGCTGCGCGGGTCTGAGGACGGCCTTGGCGACCGCCTGATCTCGGCCGGCCTTTTCCCCCTGGCCGAACGCCGGCTACAGATCGGGCAGCGCCGGTCCCTGTGGGTGCCCGGCAGCATAATCGTCGCCACCATCATCGTGCTGGCGCTGCAGATCGTTCCGGTGGCCATCGCCTTCCTGGCGGCAGCGACGGCCATGATCGTCACCGGTGTCCTCAAGCCGGAGGAAGCCTACGAAACGATCGAATGGCCGATCCTGGTTCTGATCGGCGCATTGATACCCGTCAGCGCCACGCTGGAATCGACCGGCGGCAGTGCCCTTATCGCCAGCGGATTGTCCCAGATCGCGAGCGGGCTGCCGCCCTATGCCATCATCGCGCTGGTCATGGCGGCGGCAATGGCCGTGACACCGTTCCTCAACAATGCCGCCACCGTGCTGGTCATGGCCCCGATCGGCGCCACCATGGCCCAGCAGCTTCATCTGCAACCCGATCCCTTCCTCATGGCGGTGGCGGTGGGTGCGGGCAGCGATTTCCTCACCCCCATCGGCCATCAGTGCAACACGCTGGTCATGGGTCCGGGCGGCTATCGGTTCGCCGATTACCCAAGGCTCGGAATACCTCTCTCGCTGATGATCCTGGTCCTGGGCACCGTGCTCATCATGTATTTTTGGCCGCTGTAAGAACAACCGGAGAGTGCAAGGCTTCCGTCGATACGAGAGCAGGCCGATGGCGCCCTGAAGCCTTTCTTCCTGCTGCGAGCAGTACGGCGATGAGGCCGAGCGCAGATGTCGCGGCGCCTGCCAGCGCTACTGCCGGGTAGCCCAACCCGCCCGCAATCACTCCGCCCCCCAGGGCCGCACCGAGCGCATTGCCGAGATTGAAGGCGCCGATGTTCACGGCGGAGGCCAGGTTCGGGGCGTCGCCAGCGGCACTCATCACCCTCACCTGAAGCGGCGGCACCAGCGCAAAGCTGGCAACGCCCCACAGGAAGATCAGCACCGCGCTCGGCACGGCCTGCTCCATCAGCATCGCGAAAGCGACGAGCACCAGGCTGAGGGAGGCGAGCGTCACGATCAGCGTGCGGTCGACCGACCTGTCGGCGAACTTGCCGCCCAGCCAGTTGCCGACCGTCAGCCCGAGGCCATAAGTGACCAGCATCGCCGTCACGAAACCGAGGGAAGCTTGGGTCGCTTCGCGCAGGATCGGCACGATGTAGGTGAAGACCGTGAACATCGCGCTCGACCCCACCACCGTCAGCGCCAGCGCGCCCAGCACCGCCCCCCGGCCAAGCACGCGCAGCTCGGCGCGGAGGTTGCTTCCCGAAGGCGCGGGGAGCGGCGGCAGCGTCAAGCGCAGCGCGGCCATTGTGAGCAGGCCGAGGCCCGCGATGCCCCAGAAGGATGCGCGCCAGCCCAGATGCGCGCCAGCCCAGGTCGCGAGCGGCACGCCTACGACATTGGCGATCGTGAGCCCGGCGAACATCGCGGCAACTGCGCTTGCCCGTTTATCCGCCGGCACCAGGCCCGCCGCCACGATCGAGCCGACGCCGAAGAACGCCCCATGATTGAACGATGTCAGCACGCGGGCGGCGAGCAGCAGGCCGTAGCTGTCCGAAACCGCCGCCAGCAGGTTGCCGGCGGTGAAGATGCCGGCCAGCCCGATCAGCAGCCGGCGTCGCGGGACGCGTCCGGTCGTGAGAATCATCACCGGCGCGCCAAGCATCACGCCAAGCGCATAGGCGCTGATCAACAGGCCAGCGGTGGGGATCGATACGCCGAGATCGCTGGCAATCACCGGCAGCAGCCCCATCGGCACAAATTCGGTGACGCCGATCCCGAAGGCGCCCACGGCGAGGGCCAGAAGGCCGGGATTGAGCTTCATCGGGCTGTCCTCAAAATGTCGCGATATTCCATGTTCGTACCCATGCTGCTTCAGGGCATAGATGGATATGTGAATGTCGCCGGTGTAGCCCGCACGCAAGCGGAGGACTTGTGCATTGGACGCAAAGCTGAAGAACGAAACCGATCGCGCGCGTTCGTTGGCGCTGTTCATCACGGTGGTCGAGCATGGCAGCTTTTCCGCCGCCGGGCGCGTGCTGGACATCAGCCCATCCGCTGTAGGCCGCGCGATCGACCGGATCGAGGCGCGGCTCGGCGTCCGGCTGCTGGTTCGCTCGACCCGCGCGCTGTCGCTCACCGCAGAGGGGCAGAGCTACCTTCAGGCGGCCCGGCGCATCCTTGCCGACCTCGACGAGGCCGAGCAGCAGATCTGCGACCGGGGCGTTCCGCGGGGGCGGCTGCGGATCAGCGCGGCGCTGGCGCATGGGCGACTGTGTATAGTGCCGCTGCTGGGCGACTTCGCTGCGCTCTATCCCCACATCCTGATCGAAGTCGTTCTGACAGACGCCCTGGTCGATATTGCGAGCGGGGAGGCGGATGTGGCAATCCGCTTCGGCAAGCTGGCAGACAGTGCGCTGACCGCACGCCGGCTGGGGGAGACGAACCGGGTGATCGTCGCCTCCCCAGGCTACCTGTCGGCGCATGGCACGCCGCAAGTGCCTGAAGACCTTCACCGCTTCAACTGCCTCAACTTCAACTTCCGCCGGACCGAGCCGGTCTGGCCGTTTCGTCGCGCCGGACAGGACTTTGCCCTGTCGGTGCATGGCAACATGGAGGCAAATAATGGCGAGACGCTGGGGCAACTCGCCGCGGCGGGCGTCGGCATTGCTCGCGTCGGCACGTTCAGCGTCATGGACGAGCTGGCGAGCGGGCGCCTTGTCCCGGTCCTCGAAGCGTTCAATCCGGGCGATGTCGAGGTGATCCACGCGGTGTTCGTTGGCGGGGCCAGCACACCGGCGCGCATTCGCGTGTTCGTTGACTTTCTTGCAGAGCGTCTGCGCTGACGGTGCCCTGCCCGGCCGCGTTCTGCACGGGACTCTTTGCACGGGCGACTTGACCACGAACCACGAGGAGCGGAACATACGGAGAACAATTGAGTCGAGTCCCACATGTCCGCCGCTGCCGCCGACCGTACCGAAACCCTGTCGCGCCTGCGCGAAAGCGTTGCCGAGATGCATCTGCGCCACGCGGTGCCCCTGCCCTTCGGATTGCCCGCGATCGACGAGCGGCTGGCCGATCGCGGGCTGGATGGCGGCGCACTGCACGAAGTCGCGCCTGCTGCGCCCTCGCTCAGTGACGAGGCGGCCGCGACCCTGTTCACCGCCGGCATCGCCGCGCGCTTCGCCGGGGCAGCCGACAGCAGCGTGCTGTGGGTGGTCAGCCGGTTCGACCTCTACGCGCCGGGGCTGGAGCAGGCGGGCCTGCCGCCCGGCCGGGTGATCTTCGCGCAAGGGCACGACGACCGTGACGTGCTGGCGCTGATGGAGGATGCCTTGCGCCATGGGGGGCTGGGGGCGGTGATCGGGGAGGTGCGCCGCGCCGACATGACCGCCAGCCGCCGGCTGCAGCTTGCCGCCGATGCCGGCCGCACCCCGGCCCTGCTGGCGCGCCGCTGGCGGCGGCAGGGCGTCTGCCCGCTGACCGAACTGTCCGCCGCCACCACCCGCTGGCGCATCGCCTGCGCGCCCTCCGCCCGCCTGCCCGCCCCCGGTGTCGGTCGCGCGCGCTGGGCGGTGGAGCTGGTGCGCCAGCGCGGCGGCAATCCCTTCTCCCTCCTGGTCGAGGCTTGCGATGACACGGGTCGCCTCGCTCTGGCTGCCGGCGCTCCCCATCGAGCGGCTCCGGCGGCTGGAGCCCCCGCACGCGCCGCCTGAGCCGCGCCGCCCCCCTCCCCTGTCGGTCGCCGATGACGACCCCGGCGCCTGCTCGGTGCCGCGGGGCGGGCACTGGCGACCGGGCGCGCGCTGGGCGCGCTCCGACCGGGCTGCAATCGTGGACGGGGCGAGCGCCCTGCCGCTGCACCAGCAGCCGACCATGCGCGAGCTGGGGCGGCGCTCGGAAGCGGCCGAGCACCCGTTCAAGGGCCGGCAGCACGCGCCGCTGGTCACGCCCGGCCCCGCCTTGCCGGTGGAGGCGGCTGCCGCCCCGCTGATCCTGGCCGCGCCCGTGGGCAACCGGCAGCTGATCGCCGCCGCCTGCCCGGCGGCGCTGGCGCTGGGCCTGGCCCCCGGCATGGCGGTGACGCAGGCGCGCGCGCTGGTGCCCGGCCTCGACATCCGCCCCGCCGATCCCGGCGCCGACAGGGCGGTGCTGGAGCGGCTGGTGCTGCATGCGGTGCGCCACTGGACGCCGACCGCGGCCCTAGGCGAAGATGACGGCATCTGGCTGGACCTGACCGGCGTCGCCCATCTGCATGGCGGGGAGGAGCGCTTCTGCCGCCGGGTGATCGGCCTGTGCCGCCGGCTGCGGCTGACCGCGCGGATCGCGGTCGCGGGCACGCCGGGGGCGGCCCATGCGCTGGCCCGGTTCGGCGGCCACCCGGCCCTGTGCATCGCGGCAGGCGCGGAGGCGCAGGCGCTGGCCCCGCTGCCGCTCGCCAGCCTGCGACTGGAGCCCGACGCGCTGGCCGCCGCCGCCCGCTTCGGGCTGGAACGGGTGGGCGACCTGCTGCCCTTGCCGCGCGGGCCGCTGGCGCGGCGGCTGGGCCTTGCCACCCTGCGCCGGCTGGACGAGGCGCTGGGCCGCGTGGCCGAGCCGATCGTGCCCGTCGTGCCGCCCGAGATGCCGGTCGCCACGCTGCGCCTGATGGAGCCGATCGGCACGGCCGAGGCGATCGAGCAGGTAATCGGCGACCTGCTGGCCCTGCTGGTCGAGCAGTTGCGCAGCCGCGGCGCCGGCGCCCGCGCGCTGGTGCTGGCGATGGAACGGATCGACGGCAGCGAGCAGCGCCTCCCCATCGGCACGGTGCGCGCGACGCGCGATGCGGCCCATCTGGCGCGGCTGTTCCATCTCAGGATCGAGCGGATCGACCCGGGCAGCGGAATCGAGACCATGCGGCTGGCGGCGACCCGTACAGAGCCGCTGGGGGCGACGACGCTGGGCCCCGCGCTGGCGGGCGATGCCGGCCCGGCCGACCTTGCCACGCTGGTCGACCAACTGGCCGGGCGCGCCGGGCCGGAGGCGCTGTTCACCGTGGGTGCGGTGGAGAGCGACGTGCCGGAACGGGCCACCACCCGCTGCGACCCGCTGGCGCGCCCGCCCGGCTGGCCCGCCTGGCAGCGCCCGGTGCGGCTGCTGCGCCGGCCCGAGCCGCTGAGCCATGTGGTCGCGCTGCTGCCCGACCAGCCGCCGCGCCGCTTCACCTGGCGCGGGATGGCTCATGCGGTGGTGGCGGGCGACGGACCGGAGCGCATCCATGGCGAATGGTGGCGGCGCGACGGCGAGGTCTGGGGCCTGCGCGACTATTTCCGGGTGGAGGACGATACCGGCGCGCGCTTCTGGCTGTTCCGCCGCGGCGACGGGGTGGACGCGGTGACGGGCGACCTGAGCTGGTACATGCACGGGATGTTCGGCTGATGGCGCTACCCGCTCCCAGCTATGTCGAGTTGCAGGTGACGAGCCATTTCTCGTTCCTGCGCGGCGCATCCTCCCCCGCCGAGCTGTTCTCCGCCGCCGCGCTGCTCGGCTACACAGCCTTGGGCATTGTGGATCTGGGCAGCGTGGCCGGGCTGGTGCGCGCATGGGAGGCACAGAAGGCCACCGGCGTGCGGCTGATCTGCGGCACGCGGCTGGTGCTGGACGATGGCCGGGGACTGCTGCTCTACCCCATCGACCGGCCTGCCTGGTCGCGCCTCACCCGGCTGCTGACGATCGGCAAGGCGCGCGCCGGCAAGGGCGGCTGCACGCTGGGCTGGGCCGATGTGAGGGCGTGGAGCGAGGGGCTGGTTGCCATCCTGCTGCCGGACCTGCCGGGCCAGGACACCGCCAGCCACCTGGCCGATCTGCGGGAGGTGTTCGGACCGCGCGGCTATTGCTCGCTGGCCTTCCGCCGCCGGCCCGACGATGCGCTGCGGCTGCACCGGCTGGCGCAGCAGGCGGCGGCGGCCGGCGTGCGCGCGGTGGCGACCGGCGACGTGCTCTACCACACGCCGGAGGCCCGCTTGTTGCAGGACGTGGTCACCGCCATCCGCGAGAAGTGCACGATCGACACGCTGGGCCACCGGCGCGAACGCCATGCCGACCGCCACCTGAAGTCTCCGGCGGAAATGGAGCGCCGCTTCGCCGCCTTCCCCGACGCGATCGCCGCCACGCAGGACATCGCCCGCGCCTGCACCTTCGACCTTACCGAACTGAGCTACCAATATCCGCACGAAGAGGTGGTTGCGGGGCTGACCGCGCAAGGTGCGCTTGAGCAGCTGACGCAGGCGGCGGTGGAGCGCATGTTCCCCGATGGCGTGCCGCTGCCCTACAGCAAGCAGATCGCACACGAGCTGCGGCTGATCGGCCAGCTCGGCTATGCGCCCTACTTCCTCACCGTGAACAGCATCGTCGCGGAGAGCCGCCGACGCGGCATCCTGTGTCAGGGGCGCGGATCGGCGGCGAACAGCTGCGTCTGCTTCGTTCTGGGCATCACCTCCATCGACCCGATCAAGCACGAGCTATTGTTCGAACGCTTCGTCTCGGGCGAGCGGCGCGAGCCGCCCGACATCGACGTCGATTTCGAACACGAACGGCGCGAGGAGATCATCCAGTGGATCTATGACACCTATGGCCGCAACCACGCCGCGCTGACCGCCGTCGTCACCCGCTATCGCGCACGTGGCGCGGTGCGCGAGGTGGGCAAGGCGTTGGGCCTGCCGGAGGACCTGACCAAGGCGCTGGCCGGGCTGGTGTGGGGCTGGAGCCAGGAGGGGGTGGGCGAACGCCACGTCAACGAGCTGGGCCTTAACTTGCAGGATCGCCGGCTGCGGCTGGCGCTGGAGCTGGCCAGGCAGCTGATCGGGGTGCCGCGGCACCTGTCGCAGCATCCGGGCGGCTTCGTGCTGACGCATGACCGCCTGGACGATCTGGTCCCGATCGAGCCCGCCGCCATGGCCGACCGGCAGGTGATCGAATGGGACAAGGACGACATCGACGCGCTGAAATTCATGAAGGTGGACGTGCTGGGCCTGGGCATGCTGGGCTGCATGAACCGCGCCTTCATCCTGCTGGAGCAGGCCAAGGGCGTGCGCGTGGGCATGGCCGACCTGCAGGACGACGATCCGGACGTGTTCGCCATGATCCAGAAGGCCGACACGGTTGGCGTGTTCCAGATCGAGAGCCGCGCGCAGATGTCCATGCTGCCGCGCATGAAGCCCAAGGAGTTTTACGACCTGGTGATCGAGGTCGCCATCGTGCGCCCCGGCCCGATCCAGGGCGACATGGTCCATCCTTATCTGCGCCGGCGGGAGGGAAAGGAGCCGGTGGTCTATCCCATGCCCGCGCTGGAGCCGGTGCTGAAGAAGACGCTGGGCGTGCCGCTGTTCCAGGAACAGGCGATGAAGGTGGCGATCGTCGGCGCGGGGTTCACTGCGGTGGAGGCGGATGCCCTGCGCCGCGCGATGGCGACGTTCAAGTTCACCGGTGGGGTCAGCCATTTCTACGACAAGCTGGTCGAAGGCATGGTCGCCCGCGGCGCACAGCGCGAATTCGCCGAACGCACCTTCAAGCAGATCGAGGGCTTCGGCTCCTACGGCTTTCCCGAAAGCCACGCCGCCTCCTTCGCCAAGATCGCCTATGCCTCGTGCTGGATGAAGCACCATCATCCCGACGTGTTCTGTGCCGCGCTGCTGAACGCGCAGCCGATGGGCTTCTATGCGCCTGCACAGGTGGTGCGCGATGCGCGCGAGCACGGCGTGGAGGTGCGCCCGGCCTGCATCAATGCGAGCCGGTGGGACTGCACGCTGGAGCCGGGGGGCGGGCACTGGCTGGCCGTGCGGCTGGGTCTGCGCCAGGTGCGGGGTCTCGCCAATGTCCACGCCGCCGCCATCATCGCGGCTCGGGGAGAGGCGCCGTTCCAGTCGGTGGAGGAGGTCTGGCGCCGCGCCGGCGTGCCGCGGGCCGCGATCGAGCGGCTGGCGGAGGCCGACGCCTTTCACGCGCTGGAGGAAGACCGGCGCCAGGGCCTGTGGAAGGTGCGTGGGCTGGGCGAGGCGCCGCTGCCGCTGTTCGCCGCCGCTGATGCCCAGGAGGCCGCGTTCAGCCCGGAGGGGCTGGAGCCGGCGGTCGCCCTGCGCCCCATGTCGGACGGGCGCGAGGTGGTGGAGGATTACCGATCGCTCCAGCTATCGCTGCGCGCCCATCCGCTCACTTTTCTGCGCGACGAGCTGACCCGCCGCGGCGTGGTGCGCCGCGCCGACCTGGCGCGGATCAGGGATGGCCGCCATGTGGAGGTCGCCGGCATCATCCTGGTGCGCCAGAAGCCGGGCAGCGCCAAGGGCGTGCTGTTCATCACCATCGAGGATGAGAGCGGCATCGCCAACGGCATATTGTGGCCCGACCGGTTCGAGGCGCAGCGGCGCACGGTGATGTCGGCGGCGATGATCGGGATGAAGGGCCGCGTGCAGCGCGAAGGCGAGGTGATCCACGTCATCTGCGAACGGATCGTCGATCATGGCGACCTGCTGGCAAAGGTCGGGCAGATGGACTTCCCCCATGCGACCGGGCGCGGCGACGGTGCTCGCCATGGCGGCGCGCCCGATCGCGGGGACAAGGGCTGGCAGCCGAACCCGCGCGACCTCTACTGGCCGCCGCACTCCACAGGCATGGACCCGGAGGAAGTCGTGCGGGTCAAGACGCGCGACTTCCGCTGATATCAGCGGCCGGCATAGATCCGGTCGAGCACCTGCGCCACATCGACCAGGCGCGCGGCTTGCGGGTCGAAGCTGCGGCTGCCGGCAAGCTGGCGTGCCCAGGCGGCGGCGGCTCGGGTGCCCCAATCGTCGGGCGGGCTGGCGATCTGCTCCGCCGCGGTGCCGTGATGGCGGAAGGCCGCGAAATCGTAGAAGCTGCCGCCGACGTTACTGAAAGTAACTGCGCCAGCCGTGCCGTAGAACGTGGCCTCGATCACCGCCTCTCGCCCGGCCGGCAGGTTCCATGAACAGGCGACCTGCACCGCCGCGCCGCCAGCCAGGTCTAGTCGTGCGGTGGCGAAATCCTCCACCGCATCGGCGCCGGCGGCAAGCGGCTGGCCCTTGCTGAACAGGCGCGAAGTGACGTTCTCCACCGCCGGGAAGTCGAGCAGCCACAGGGCCAGGTCGATCAGGTGGACGCCCAGATCGATCACGCAGCCGCCGCCCGATTGCGCCCGGTCGTAGAACCACGGCTTGTCGGGGCCGTAGGCATTGTGGAAGGTCAGGTCGACGGCGAAGATCGTGCCCAGTTCGCCCGTGCGGATCGGCCCGGCGATCGCCTCGGTGGCGGCCGTGTGGCGATAGGACAGGTCGACCCCCAGCAGCCGGTCCGCCGTCTGCGCCGCATCGACCACGGCCGCCACCTCGCTTGCATCGCGGCCCAGCGGCTTCTGGCAGAACACCGCCACGCCGCGCCCCAGCGCCTCCAGCGATTGCGCCGCGTGCAGCGCGGATGGCGTGGCGATGACCACCCCGTCCAGCCCCAGATCCAGCATCGCCTGCAGCGACGGCACCACCGCCGCGCCGGGCGCGATCGCCTGCGCCTCGGCAACGCAGTCCGGTGAGGGATCGCAGATCGCCACCGCCTCGACCGCGCCGGTATCGACGATCGCCTGCATCCGGTGCCGGCCGATCCAGCCGGTGCCGAGGAAACCGATGCGCGGCTTGCTCACGACAGCGTCACCAGCGCCTTGACGAAGCCTTCCGGCTTGTCGCGCGTCGCGTCCAGCGCCTCGCCCAGCCGCTCCAGCGGGTAGGTGTGGGTGTAGAGCGGCGCAGGGCCGAAGCTGCCATCGGCCACCGCCGCGATCGCTTCGCGCAGTCCGCGCATCTGCACCGCCGGATCGCGTTCATGCGCGTTGGCGACATCGATGCCCTTCCAGTTCCACATCTGCATGGACACCTGCCGCGGGCCATCCTGGTGGTAGCCGGCGATCACCAGCCGCCCGCCGAACCCGACCAGCTCGCCGGCCAGGTCCAGCGGCCATTGCTTGCCGACGCATTCGATCACCCGTTCGCACATCGCCTCGCCGGTCAGCTGCTTGACCCCTTCGATGATCGCGTAGTGATCGTGCATGAAGATCGTCTCGGCCGCGCCGTAATGGCGCGCCAGGTCGAGCGATTCCTGCCGGCGCGATATGGCGATCACCCGCGCGCCGGCGCGGCTGGCGAGGTGGCACAGCACCGCGCCCAGGAAGCCGATGCCGATGATCGCCACCGTCTGCCCCGGCTGCATATCGCTACGGCGAAAGATGTTGAACGCGCAGCCGAGCGGCTCGCCGGGGAACGGCTGCCCTTCCAGCTCCGGCGGCAACTTGGCCACCATGTCCGCGCGGGCGACGTCGCTCTGCGCGAAGGAGCGATAGCTCAGCGCTGCCACCCGGTCGCCCACCGCCAGATCGGTCACGCCCGGCCCCACGGCATCGACCCTTCCCCAGCCTTCATGGCCCAAATCGCCCGGCTGGGTGGGATAGCTCATCCATTCCAGCCCCTCCCACGGCTCGAGGTTGGAGGCGCACACGCCGCACCCTTCCAGCCGCAGCCGCACCTCGCCTTCGCCGGGCTGCGGCACGGGCACATCATCGCGCACGACGATCGTGCCCGGCTCGGCGAGCACCGCCGCCTTCATTGTCTGGGTCATGGTGATCTCAGTCTGCGGCGATGAAGGTTTCGAGTTCAGCGTAAGCCCGGTCGTCGGTCATCTGCACCGGCGGGTGCTTGCAGAAATAGGACGCCGCGGGCAGCACCGGGCCGGCGAGGCCGCGATCCTTCGCCAGCTTGGCGCACCGGATCATGTCGATCGCGACGCCGGCGGAGTTCGGGCTGTCCTCCACCGACAGGCGCAGTTCCAGGTTCATCGGCACGCCGCCGAACAGCTGGCCTTCCATGCGCAGGAAGCACACCTTGTTGTCGTTCTGCCAGGCGACGTAGTCCGACGGGCCGACATGGATGTTCTCATCCTCCATCCGCACGGCAGCGACCGATTGCACGGCCTCCGTCTTCGACTCCTTCTTGGAGGCGAGGCGGCTGCGCTCCAGCATGTTCAGGAAGTCGGTGTTGCCGCCGGTGTTGAGCTGGTAGGTCCGCTCCAGCTTCACGCCGCGCTTGGCGAACAGGTCGGTCAGCACGCGGTGGACAATGGTGGCGCCAAGCTGCGCCTTGATGTCGTCGCCGATGATCGGCACGCCCGCCTGCCGGAACCGTTCGGCCCAGCCGGCATCGCTGGCGATGAACACCGGGATGTTGTTCACGAAGGCGACACCTGCCTCCAGCGCGCATTCGGCGTAGAACTCGGTCGCGACCTGCGATCCCACCGGAAGGTAGTTCATCAGCACGTCGGCCTTGCTGTCACGCAGCGCGGCGACGACCGCCTCCTTGTCCGGCTGATCGGCATCGGCGACGACGAAGGTGCGGTCCTCCGCATAATTGGCCATGTGCTCGGCCACGCCGTCGAGCACCCGGCCCATCTGCACGATTGCGCCGGTCGGCTCGACATTGGGGCAGAACACGGTCGTGCAATTCGGCTTGGCGAAGATCGCGTCGGCCACATCCTGCCCGACCTTGCGCCGGTCGACGTCCCAGGCGGCGACCACGCGCACGTCCTCCGGCCGATAGCCGCCCAGATCGTGGTGCATCAGCCCGGTCAGATCGTTGGCCCCGCTCTGGTAATGGGCCAGGCCCTGCACCAGCGAACTGGCGCAATTGCCCACGCCCACCAGCGCGACGCGGATCGAGCGGGGATCGGGCGATAGCATCAGCGAATATCCTTCGTGTCTGTCGTCATGCCGGCACCTGCTCGGCGAAGTGGGCCGCGGGCGCATAGCGCTCGACCATCTGGCTGCAGAAATCGGCAAAGGCCTGCGGCTCGCGCGCCGGGCTGGTGTGGTGCGCCTCCACCCCCAGATGCTCTGGCGTGAAGCAGAAGGTGACCAGCGTGTCGAATTCCGCCAGCGCTTCCATCTGCCGGTCGAACCAGTCGAGCGCGCCGGGGCGGAAGCTGTCGGCCCAGCTGAGGCCGGTGCGCAGCTTGCGCACGCCCAGATCGCGCATCACCCGCACCGCCTCGTCCAGCCGCGGATCCTCGAAATGGAACCACTGCATCAGCCCCATGCGGTCGGCATATCGGGCGTAGGTCTCCAGGCTGGGTTTGGGGGAGCCGTCTTCGCGGATCAGGCCCATGTAGAAATGCCGGTAATAGCTGGAGCCTTCCGCCTCCCGGTGGCGCGTCTCGGCACCCCAGCTCTGCGGCAGGTCGAACAGTGAATACCAATAGACGTTCGGCACGCGGCCGATCAGCAGCTCGGCAGTCTTCTCCACGCCGAACACCTGCACCTCCTCCGCCCCGAAGGAACCGACGCCCACTTCGGTCGCCCAGATCGGCTTGTCGGGAACGACCGCCTCGATCTCGGCGATCTTGTCGGGCCAGGCGTGGATCGGCCACAGGTTCCAGTCGAGCGGGAAGCCGTGCACGGCGATCACGTCCACCTCGTCCAGCGCGCCATGACTGCGCATCCGGTTGGTCCAGTGCGGGTCGATCGGCGACATGCCGCCCAGCACGCGCGTCAGCCCTGGATTGATCGCACGGATGGCGCGGCCGGCACGAATCACGGTATCGGCATAGATCGACCAGTCGGGATCGAGCTCAGGATTCCAGTGCGACTTGTTGTTCGGCTCGTTCCAGAGCATCACCCCTTCGATCACGCACGCAATCCCTTCTGCGGATAAACAGCCGCCGGGCCGTATTGCCCGAACGGAACCTCGGCAACACGGCAGACATAGACCTCCGGCTCCAGCTGCGCCTCGACGGTGAAGCCGGCGGCGCGCAGCATCGCCTTGCTGCAGGCGGCATTCGGCGCCCACCAATTGGTCCAGTCGTTGGCGAATTTGCGTTCGATGAAGTGCATCCTGGGATAGGCCGGATCGTCGAAATAGTCCGGCGGCTCCCAGGTCCCCGGCTTGTGGAACGGGTGGTCCTCCGGCACGGCGATCTCACCATCGCTGCCCTGCTGCATTGTCTGAAACAGCATCATCTCGCCCGCGACATGCTCGCGGATCAGGTCCAGCGCCAGCAGCGGGTGCCGCAGATGGTACAGCACCCCCATGAAGATCACCCAGTCGAACCGTTCCCCCAGCGCGCCCACATCGTAGACGGACAGGTTGCGGAACTCGACGTCGGCGAAGCCCTGCGCCCTGGCCGCCAGCCGGGCCTGCGCCAGATAGCGATCGTCGCTGTCGATGCCGACGACGCGGCCGGCGCCGCGCTTCTTGAACTCGAAGGAGTAGAAGCCGGCGTTGCAACCGATGTCGAGCACCGACTTGCCCGCAAGATCATCGGGCAAGCCATTGGCGAAGTTGCGGAACTTGCACGCGGGATAGTCGGGCAGGAAATGGTCGGGTGCGGTCTCGATACCGTGCGGCAGATGCAGGTTCTGGAACCAGGGCGCCAGTCGGCCGACCTCGGCCCGAAGCTCTTCCGCGTCGAACTCGTCGTGCAAGGCAGGCTGTGTCCGCGCGGTCACGATGCAGCGCGTTCCTGCGTGGTGAAATCGTGTTGGCGCATGTTCGTCCCCCTCGGCTTTGCCGCTGCCGCGCTCGGCATTCGGCATCCGTGCCGCATCGCCCGCCGGCCGGCAGACGCTTCCAATGGCAGAACATGCTTTGTTGCTGCCTGTTCCCGCACCCGTCAAGCGATTGGGGCAGGAAGGTGGAACTGCGGCCGGCTTCAGCCATTTGGGCGCCGATGGCAGCAGAGTTGATGCAGCGCTGGACGCGGGCGATGCGCGCGCGGCGCTTCGCGGAGGCGTGGGACCTGTCCGCCGATGCGCTCGCCCGGCGCGATCTGCGGGAACGGGACAATCCGGCGCTGCCCTACCATCAGCGTTGGGTGTGGGACGGGCGACCGTTCGACGAACAGGACGTGCTGGTCCGTTGCTATCACGGGTTTGGCGACACGATCCAGTTCGCGCGCTTCCTTCCGGCGCTGGCCGATCGCGCAGCCTCCGTCACCGTGGAGATGCAGCCGCAATTGCTGCCCCTGTTCGCCCATCTGCGCGAGATCGTGGATCTGCGCCCCTTCGATCCGGCGCATCCTTTGCCTCCAGCCGAATGCGATCTCGAGATCTGCGAACTGGCCTTCGCCCTGCGCGCCGATCCCTGCTGCTTCCCTGCCCCCTACCTGCCATCGGAATGGCGGGGCGGGGGCGGCGCGATCGGCCTGTGCCATGCCGCTGGCGGGTGGGACCAGGCACGCGACATGCCGGCCGACCTCCTGCGGCCATTGTGCGAGGAGCAGGCCGTGGTGCTGCTGATGCCGGGCGCGACCGGCCTGCCGGTGCTGAACCCCGCCGGATGCCCGGCAGCCATCGTCGACACCGCGGCCCTGATCGCCTCCCTCGACCTAGTGATAACGGTGGACACCATGGTGGCACATCTGGCGGGAGCCATGGGTGCGCCGGTCTGGCTAATGGTGAAGCACGAACCGGATTGGCGCTGGGACCCTGAAGCGGAACAATCGATCTGGTACGCTCGAACGCGCCAGTTCGTGCAGCCGGCACCGGGCGACTGGGCCGCTGTCGCCGGCCGCATCCACGGCGAACTGGGTCAGGCACGGGACCGTCCGGCAAACGCCGTTTGACAAGTCCGCCGCGACAGGGAACTTAGATGATCAAGAACGATTATCGGTTGGCGCAATGAATGCGAACCGGGTCAGTGCGCCCGCGCAGCATTGCAGCTGATTTATGTGGGTCAGGCAAGTCCGTCCGTCAAATCGGGTGCGGGATGGACGGCAGACGGGGGAAATACATGAGCGAACAGGTTCTGGTCACCGGCGGCGCCGGATTCATCGGCCGCTTCGTGTGCGACGAGCTTTTGCGTCGGGGTAACAAAGTTCGTGTCCTCGACAGCCTGATTGAACAGGTCCACGGGCCTGACGCCGGGCGGCCCGACAGCCTGCCTGCCGATGTGGAGTTGATCCGCGCCGATGTGCGCGACGCTGACAAGGTAGCGGCGGCGCTGAAGGGCGTCGACAGCGTGGTCCATCTCGCGGCCGAGGTCGGCGTCGGACAATCGATGTACGAGGTGGAACGCTACACCTCCACCAACGATGTCGGCACCGCGGTCCTGTTCGAGAAGCTGATCGACCAGCCGGTGCGCCGTGTCGTCACCGCCTCTTCCATGAGCATCTATGGCGAGGGGCTGTATCGCGACGCCGACGGCCGGTTCGTGGAGGATGCGGCCCGCAAGCCGCTGCGCGACGGGCAAGCCAATTGGGAGCCGCTGGACAGCCAGGGCCGCCCGCTGGCGCCGGTCGCCACGCCCGAATGGAAGCGGCCGAACCTGTCTTCCATCTACGCCCTGAACAAATATGTGCAGGAACAGACGACCCATATCATGGGCACGCCCTACGGCATCGAGAGCGTGTGCCTGCGGCTGTTCAACGTCTATGGTCCGGGCCAGGCGCTGTCGAACCCCTATACCGGCGTGCTGGCGATCTTCGCCTCGCGCCTGCTGAACGGCCAGCCGCCGATGATCTTCGAAGATGGCGAGCAGCGGCGCGATTTCGTCCATGTGCATGATGTCGCCCGCGCCTTTGCCGATGCGTTGGTGCTGCCAGAGGCGGTCGGCGGCACCTTCAATATCGGTTCGGGGCAGGACCGGTCGGTGCGCGAAGTGGCGCATGATCTCGCCCGCGCGATGAACCGCAACTCGATCGAGGCGGAGATCGTGGGCAAGGCGCGCACCGGCGACATCCGCCACTGCTTCTGCGACACTACGATGTCGCGCGAGAAGCTGGGCTTCGAGGCGCGCGAGGACTTCGTGGCCGGCCTGGCGAATCTGGCCGAATGGGTCGGCAGCCAGACGGCGGAGGACCGGGTCAGCACGGCGCGCAGCGAACTCGAAGCGCGCGGGCTGGTGGCATGAGCAACGGCGGGCAGACCATCCTCATCACCGGCGGGGCGGGCTTTGTCGGCTCCAACCTCGCCGACCGGCTGGCAGGTGGCGGCCGGCGGGTGCGGGTGTATGACTCGCTGAACCGACCGGGGGTGGAGAGCAACCTGGAATGGCTGACGAGCCGCCACGGCGACCTGATCGAACCGGTGATCGCCGACATTCGCGATGCCGACCGGCTGACCGGCGCGGTCGCCGGTGTCGATGCCGCGTTCCACTTCGCCGCGCAGGTGGCGGTCACGACCAGCATGGCCAAGCCGGCCGAAGACCTCGCCATCAATATCCTGGGCAGTTTCAACCTGCTGGAGGCGATCCGCCTCCATGCGCCCCAGGCGCCGGTGATCTTCGCCTCGACCAACAAGGTCTATGGCGATCTGGCCGACTGCCCGATGCGCCCTGCCCCGCACGGCTACCATCCGGAACTGGCGGCGCTGACCCTGAACGGCGTCAGCGAGCAGCAGCCGCTCGACTTCCACACGCCCTATGGCGTGTCGAAGGGGGCGGCCGACCAGTATGTGCTCGACTATGCCCGCAGCTATGGCTTGCGCACCGCAGTCCTTCGGATGAGCTGCATCTATGGCCAGCGGCAGATGGGCACGGAAGACCAGGGCTGGGTCGCCCACTTCCTGATCCGCGCCCTGCAAGACGAGACGATCACCCTGTTCGGTGACGGCTATCAGGTGCGCGACATCTGCGACGTGCAGGACACCTGCGACGCCTATCTGGCCGCGCTCGACCAGATCGACGCGATCAGTGGGCGCGCGTTCAACTGGGGCGGGGGGCCGGGCAATGCAGTCAGCCTGCTGATGGTGATCGACGAGATCGCGAAGGTCACCGGGCGCACACCCCGGCTGGAATTCAGCGATTGGCGCCCGGGCGACCAGCGTTGGTATGTCTCCGACACCACCAGCATCGATGAAACGCTGGCGCTTGCCCCCCGAAAGGACTGGAAGAAGGGTCTGCGCGATCTCGCGGCGTGGCTGTGTGCCGAGCGGGGCCTCCCGCTTGCCACCCCGGGCCTGGCACCGCAGGCCGCCGCCCTGTGATGCCACCTTCTGCCCGCCACATCCTGATGACCGCGGATGCCGTGGGCGGCGTCTGGCAATATGCGACCGACCTCGCGGCCGCATTGGTCGAGGGGGGGGAGCGAGTCACGCTGGCTGTGATGGGCCCTGCGATCACGGCGGAGCAGCAGACTGTCGCCCCGGCGACCGGGTGCGAGCTGATCGAGACCGGCCTGCCGCTGGACTGGCTGAGCGAAGGCCCTGCGCCCGTGACGCAGGCCGCCGAAACGCTCGCCGCCCTGGCGCGAAGCTGCCGTCCCGACCTGATCCACCTGAACTCCCCCGCCCTGGCCGCGGCGGCGCAGTGGCCGGCCCCGGTGTTGGTGGTGGCGCATAGCTGCGTGGCCACATGGTGGCAGGCGGCACGCAGCGGGCCGCTCGACCCCGCCTTCGATTGGCACCAGCGGATGACGCACGACGGCCTGCTCGCCGCCGAGGCGGTGGTGGTGCCAAGCGAGGGCTATGCTCGGATCGTGCAGGCGACCTACGGCCTCCCGGCGCTGCCGCTGGTGGTGCATAATGGTCGCGCCCTGCCGGGCGAGGTTGACAATGTTGACACGCTCACGGGCGACCTGGCCGCCCCCTTCGCGCTGACCGTCGGCCGGTTGTGGGACGAGGTGAAGAACGCCGCCTTGCTGGACCGGGTCGCGGCCCGGATCGATCTGCCGCTGCTCGCCGCCGGCAGCATCCGCGCCCCGCATGGGGGTGAGATCGTGCTGGAGCACCTGCAACTGCTCGGCTCGCTGCCCACGCCCGAGCTGAACGCGCTGCTGGAACGGCGGCCGATCTTCGTCTCTGCCGCCAGCTTCGAACCGTTCGGCCTGGCCGTACTGGAAGCGGCCGCCGCCGGGTGTCCGCTGGTCCTGTCCGACATCGCCACCTTCCGCGAGCTCTGGGGCGATGCTGCGCTCTTCGTGCCGGTCGGAGACGAGGCGGGTTTCGCCGCGGCGATCGCCGCCCTCGCCGCCGATCCCGGCCGGCGAAGTGTGCTCGGCG
>Ga0210040_10002945_pt1 | contig 23475 bp, 19 predicted proteins | sample CryGeyCG12114_NA_FD_185462 | JGI IMG/M metagenome (GOLD analysis project Ga0210040, IMG submission 185462) | Groundwater microbial communities from aquifer - Crystal Geyser CG19_WC_8/21/14_NA (SPAdes) (version 2) | ecosystem: Environmental > Aquatic > Deep subsurface > Groundwater | place: USA...
CCCGCCGCTCGCGGGCATAGGACTGGATCGGCACGCCGTCTGTCCCGCGCACGTTGGTGGGCAGCGGCGGTTCGTAGACGCGCAGCGTTTCCACCGACGGCAGGTCCTTCACCGCGTACCAGGCCGCCGCGTAGGCGAGCACGGCCAGCACCACCAGCGCGGCCAGTACCTTGCCCAGCCACCCTCGAAGCAGCAGGTGACGGGCTCCGGCCATGCTGAACCGCCGGGAACGAAGGGGGGGATGAGTATCGGACGCCATAGCTTACGCGCCGCCGTGTAGCGCATTTCGGCAGGGGCGTAAGCCGTCTCGTGCGCTGGCCGACCGCGCTATCGCGTCCCGCGACGCTGTGCGGGAGGGCGGTTACCATGCTTCCCGCTCATGCCGCTCCCCCGTTGTCGGTCACGGCGGACGGCTGGTGCCTGGATTGGTCGAACGGGCGCTTTGCCTGCCGAAGCGTTATCGCGATGCCAACCGCCGCGCGAAGTGGATCTCCACCGCCTTTTCGACGCTTTCCGCGATCCGGTTGCGGCCATCGCGGCTATCGAGAAACGCCGCATCCTGCGCGTTGGAGATATATCCCGATTCGAGCAGGATCGAGGGCATGTCGGGCGCCTTCAGCACCATCAGCGACGCCATGCGGTGGAAGTTCGCCTTGACCGGCAGCAGCGGCTTGGCCTCGCGGCCCAGCACCCGCGCGAAATCTGCCGAATTGTTCATGGTCTCGCGTTGCGTGAGGTCGATCAGGATCGAACTCACGTCGGCGCCGGCATCGCCCAGGTTGACGCCCGAAATGACGTCCGCCTTGTTCTCGCGCGACGCCAGCCGAGCCGCCTCCTTGTCCGACGCGACCTCCGACAGCGTGTACACCGACGCGCCGGTGGCGTCGGGCGAGCCGGCGCTGTCGCAGTGGATCGAGATAAACAGGCTGGCGTGCAGCCGCCGGGCGATGCCGAACCGCTCGCGCAGCACCAGGTAACGGTCGTCGTCACGGGTCAGCGCCACGCGGACGCGGCCGCTTTCCAGCAGCTTGTCCCGGATCGCCTGGGCGATCTTCAGCGTCAGGTCTTTCTCGCGCAGGCCGCTGTCGGCGTTGATGGCACCGGGATCGACGCCGCCGTGGCCGGGGTCGATCACCACCAGCGGCCGGCTGTCCTCGCCCTGCACCGTTGGCAGCGGCAGCGCCCGGGCAGCCGGCGGCACCGGCACCTCGACGCTGTAGCGCGGCCGCTGGCGCAGCGAGCCCAGGAACGGGATGAAGCTCAACGGGCCGGCCGCGCTCGCCTCGGCGAAGCCGGCCTCGTCCACCGCCTGCAGCGACAAGGTCAGTTCCCGCCCCTCCGCGTCGAAGCCGCCATCCGCCACCACGGCGGGGTGATTGAGCCGAAAGGTGACGCGCGTGCCCCCGTCGGCGCGTTGCTGCCGCACCGCCGCCACTGGACCGGCCGGTGCCGCCAGGGGCCCCGGCATAACGCCGCGGAGATCAACGGCGATCTCGTGGCCACTGACCGACAGCCGGCTGGTCGCGTCGGCGACCGGCGCGTCGAAGCGGATCACCACGCGGCTGCCAGTCACGGCGATGTCCTTGATCGTCGCCGCCAGCGCCGGCCCACCCGCGACGGTGGCCATCAGCAGTGCAAGAAACGTCAGCACGGAGCGTCCATGCCGTGCCGCCCCAGCACCGGTCCAGCGAAAAGCCATCAAGCAACCCCTTTTGCGACCACGCTGATCGTCGGGGGAAGCCTAGTGGGCACGACCTGCAACACGGTTGCGGGGCGCGGTTAATGGGGCGTTCGGCAATATCCTGCCGGTCGCCGGCAAAACCCCGCCAGTTGCGGTGGTCGTTACGCGATGCTAGCAAAGCACCTCGCACGCCCGCGCTCTGCGGGCGGCGCCAGCGGTGTCCCTTCACGGGAGCCGCCAATCAGGTTGACGCTCGCATGTCGCATTCTCCGCTCCCGCTCCACCGCCCGGCCTTGGCCGGCGGCGCTGCGGCGTTGCGGCAGCCAGGGGGCGATGCGCCCCGGCGTGCGCGGCGAGCAGAGGCACGTATCCCCACCACTCATGCGCCGGCGACACCGCCGGCCGCACCCATCAATCGCGCGCCGGCCCTCGGGGCAAGGCGCGCGTGGAGACCACCAAATGACCATGCGCATGCTGATCGACGCACGCCACCGGGAGGAAACCCGCGTTGCCGTCGTCAAGGGAAACCGGATCGAGGAATTTGACTTTGAAAGTGCCGAGCGCAAGCAGCTCAAGGGCAACATCTATCTAGCCAAGGTCACCCGCGTCGAGCCGTCGCTGCAGGCGGCGTTCATCGATTACGGCGGCAATCGCCATGGGTTCCTCGCGTTCAGCGAAATCCATCCGGACTATTACCAGATCCCCAAGGAAGATCGCGAAGCGCTGCTGCGCGAGGAGGCCGAGCACGCCGCCGAGGAAGAAGCCCTGCGCGCCGAGCAGGACGATGACGACGACGGCTATGAGGCCGGCGACGATCATGGCGAGGACCTGCACGACGACGAGGGCGACGCGGACGCCGATCACGAGGAGATCACCGCCGTCGGCGACGACGAGCCGGAGGAAACCGATGAGGTCGGCACCGAAGAGGGTACCTCCCGCCGTCCGCGCGGTCGTGGCCGCGGCAACGACGACCAGGTGGAGGCGCTGCGTCAGCGCCGCATGAACCTGCGCCGCCGCTACAAGATCCAGGACGTGATCCGCCGCCGCCAGGTGCTGCTGGTCCAGGTGGTCAAGGAAGAGCGCGGCAACAAGGGCGCGGCCCTCACCACCTACCTGTCGCTCGCCGGCCGCTATTGCGTGCTGATGCCCAACACCAGCCACGGCGGCGGCATTTCGCGCAAGATCAGCAACGCGGGCGACCGCAAGCGGCTGAAGTCGATCATGGCCGACCTCAAGCTGCCGCCGTCGATGGGCTGCATCGTCCGCACCGCGGGGCTCCAGCGCACCAAGGTCGAGATCAAGCGCGACTTCGATTACCTCGCCCGTCTGTGGGACGGTATCCGCGACAAGACGCTAACCTCGTCGGCGCCGTCGCTCGTCTATGGTGACAGCGACCTGATCAAGCGCGCGATCCGCGACATCTACAATCGCGACATCGACGAGGTGATCGTCGAAGGCGAGGAAGGCTATCGCCAAGCGCGCGAGTTCATGAAGCTGCTGATGCCGGCCCATGCCCGCCGCGTCCGCCATTATGCCGATCCGGTGCCGCTGTTCCAGCGCAGCCATGTCGAGGACCAGCTTGCCGCCATGTACCACCCGGTGGTGCAGCTGAAGTCGGGCGGCTACCTTGTGATCAATCCGACGGAGGCGTTGGTGTCGATCGACATCAACTCCGGCCGCTCGACGCGCGAGCACAACATCGAGCAGACCGCCACCGCCACCAACCTCGAAGCGGCGCAGGAGATCGCGCGCCAACTGCGGCTGCGCGACATGGCGGGCCTTGTCGTCATCGACTTCATCGACATGGACAACGGCTCCAACGTCCGCAAGGTCGAGAAGGCGATGAAAGAGGCGCTCAAGAACGATCGCGCCCGCATCCAGGTCGGCCGCATCTCGTCGTTCGGCCTGATGGAAATGAGCCGCCAGCGCCTGCGCACCGGCGTGCTCGAAGCCTCCACCCGCGGCTGCCCGCATTGCGAGGGCACGGGCCTGGTCCGCACCGCCTCGTCCGCCGGCATCTCGGCGCTGCGCCTGATCGAGGATGAAGCGGCACGCGGCCGTGGCTCGTGTCTCACCCTGCGCTGCAGTCAGGAAGCGGCATTCTACGTCCTCAATCGCAAGCGCGCCGACATCGCCGAGATCGAGGAGCGCTACGGCGTCGAAGTCGAGGTCCTGTCAGACGGCGACAGCGAAGGCGCGCGCATGACGGTGGAAGCATCCGGCCCGCCGCCTGCCTATGCTCCCCGCTTCCAGGCGATCGTCGAAAATGACGACGATCTGCCGGAGGAAGATATCGAGGACGAGGAAGAGGCGTTCGAGGAGGACGAGCCCGCCGCCGACCGCGCGGAGCGTACCGAACGCAGCGAACGCCAGGAGGGCGAGGACGAAGGTGGCCGCAAGCGCCGCCGCCGCAGCCGTCGCCGCCGCGGCGGCCGCGGCACGGACGAGGGCACGGAACAGGCCGACACCGCCAGCGAACAGTCCGACGACGAGGCTGACGCCGAAGCGAACGACACGGCTGACCTGGAAACGGCAGAAGCTGGAGCCGAACCGCAGGAAGGTACCGGCGAGGGCCGCCGTCGCCGTGGCCGTCGCGGCCGCCGCGGGGGACGCCGTCTGGACGGCAGCGCCAGTGCGGGTTCCGGTGAAGAAAGCACCGCTCCCGATGCGAACGATGGCGCCGACAACGGCGTGGGCGACGCGGATGAGGACACGGCTGCGAAGCAACCGGTGGCTTCGGTCGAAGAGCCGATGAACGCCGGTGACGTGGGACCGATCACGTCGGCGCTCGATGTCGCCGCTATCGACGCGTCGGAGGGCGAAGCTCCGGTAGCCGAAGCTCCGGCTGAAGCGCCCCGCACCCGCCGCCGCCCCCGCGCACGCGCCGCCGCCGCCCCGCTGGAGGCAGCAGAGGCACCGGCTCAGGATGCTCCTGCCCCCGAAAGCGAAGCACCTGCGGGGGATGCGGCGAAGCCTCGTCGTTCGCGGCGCAAGACGGCTGCCGCCGCTGACGCACCCGAACCGGCAGCCGACGCGCAGACCGGCGATGCCGTTGCCGAGCCGCAGGCAAGCGACGCGCCGGTTGACGCGCCCAAGCCCCGCCGCTCGCGGCGCAAGGCAGCGGCCGCCCCGGACGCCACCGCAGCCGAGCCCATGGAGCCGGAAACGCCAGCACCGGCAGACGCCGACGTGACGGCCGACAACAGCCCCACCGCGGCCGGCGAGCAGGGCGACGCCGAGGTCGCGAACGACACCGCCGCCGCCGACGAGTCCGGCGAGGGCGAGGCGTCGGGCACGCCGCGCCGCGGCTGGTGGCAGCGCACCTTCGGCGCCTGAACGAATGCGCCGCGTTCCCCTTCCGGCCCAGGTCGGAAAGGGAACGCGGCCACTCGCTTCACCTTGAGTTCAGCGGCAGCCGGCCAATGCCGCGTTGATCCCGCCCGCGAACTGGCCGATACGCACCCCATGAAGCGCTTCCTTGCGGCCGCCACCGCCGCGCTCCTTCTCTGGACGCAGCCCGCCGTGGCGCAGTCGATCCTGCGTGACGCGGAAACCGAAAGCCTGTTCAAGGACATGTCGACGCCGCTGATCAAGGCGGCGGGGCTGTCGCCCAACACCGTCCAGGTGGTGCTGATCAACGATGCCTCGATCAACGCCTTTGTCGCGGGCGGACAGACGGTGTACGTCCATTCGGGGCTGATCCAGGCGGCTGACAACGTCAACGAAGTGCAAGGCGTGGTGGCGCACGAGTTGGGCCACATCGCCGACGGCCACGTGGTGCTCGCCGATGCCGGCATGAAGCCCGCGCTGGGCATGCAGCTGCTGTCCATGGTGCTCGGGCTTGCCGCCATGGCGGCCGGCAGCGGCGAGGCAGGCGCCGGCATCCTGGCCGCGGGGCAACAGGCGGCGCTCGGCAAATACCTGTCCTTCAGCCGCGTTCAGGAATCCACCGCCGATGCCACCGGCGTCAAGTTCCTTCGTGAAGCCGGGATCTCCGGCCGCGGCATGCTGACCTTCTTCAAGAAGCTCCAGAACCAGGAATATCGCTACGGCGGCACCGACAAGATCGATCCGTTCATGCAGACGCACCCGCTGTCGGGCGACCGCATCGCCGCCCTGTCCGCCGACATCCAAGGCTCGGCCGCCTGGGGCACCAAGACCGACCTCGCGCTCGACGAGCGATTCAAGCGGGTCAAGGCCAAGCTCGAAGGCTATGTAATGCCGGCCGACCGGACGCTCGCCGACTTCCCGGCAAGCGACGGCTCGATCTACGCGCACTACGCGCGCGCCTATGCCTACCATAAGGCGGGCTACCCGGATAAGGCGGAGGCCGAAGCGCGGGCGCTGGTCGCCGCCAACCCCAGCGACCCCTATTTTCTCGAAATCCAGGGCCAGATCCTGCTCGAATCGGGCAGGCCCGCCGATGCGCTGGCGCCATTGCGCGCGGCCACCGCAGGCTCGAACAACAATCCGCTGATCGCCACCACCTTCGGCCATGCGCTGATCGCAACCGAAAACAAGGCAAACCTGCCCGAAGCGACGCGCGTGCTGCGCGCCGCGGTGGCGCGCGACGACGACAATCCCTTTGCCTGGTTCCAGCTCGGCTCCGCTTACGAAGCGCGAGGCGATGAGGCACGGGCGGCGCTCGCCACGGCCGAACAGGCGAGCATGAGCGGCGATGTGCGCCGCGCTGGCCAGGCCGCCCGCTTCGCAATGGCCGGCATTCCGGCCAACACGCCCGACTGGATCCGCGCGCAGGACATCGCCATGGTCGCGCAGAACGAAATCAACGATAACCCCAAGAAGTATAAGCGCCGCAAGTGAGCCGCTGGACGCTGCCTCTGGTTGCGCTGATCGGGGCGCTGGTCGGGGCGCTGGCCATGACCAGCGTCGAGCGCTGGATGCCGGGGGCCGGGCCGAACCGCGCCGGCATGAACGCGGCGATCCGCGACTATCTGCTGGCGAACCCGGAGATCATTCCCGAAGCGATGCAGCGCCTGCAGGATCGTGAAACCGGCAAGCAGGTCGCCGCCCAACGCGGCGCCATCACCACGCCTGTGGGCGGCGCCTGGGCGGGCAACCCCAAGGGCGACGTCACCGTGGTCGAATATTTCGACTATAATTGCGGCTATTGCCGAGCGATCCTGCCTCAGATCGACAGAATGATCGCCGCCGATCCCAAGATTCGCGTCGTCTACCGCGAACTGCCCGTCCTATCACAGATCAGCCACACCGCCGCGCTGGCCAGCCTTGCCGCCGCCCATCAGGGACGGTTCGCCGCCTTCCACCAGGCGCTCTACGCACTGGGCCCGGTGAGCGATGCCACCATCGCCGCCGCCGCCGCCAAGGCACAGGTATCAGTGCCGGCGACGCCATCGCCGGCCGACGAAGCGGAGATCACCCGCAACCTCAAGACGGCGGGCGAGCTTGGGATGACCGGCACGCCTGCCTGGGTGATCGGCGACCGCGTGCTGGCCGGAGCCCTGCCGCTCGAAACGCTGCAATCCGCCATCATTGCCGCCCGCGCGCGCTGATCGGCTGGGTTGACGCCGCTGCGGCGCCGTGGCCTCCCCTTCCCTCCGCGCGCCACGACGCCTAGTTGAGCGGCGGGGGAATCACATGACCGAACCGATCCTGTCCGTCGCCGGCGTGACCAAGACCTATGCGGGCGGCACTACCGCGCTGCACCCGATCGATCTGGCGATCAATCGCGGCGAGATTTTCGCGCTGCTTGGCCCCAACGGCGCCGGCAAGACGACGCTGATCTCCATCATCTGCGGGATTGTCACGCCCAGCGCGGGCCGCGTCACCGTTGACGGTCACGACGCCCTTTCCGACTACAAGCCCGCGCGCCGCGCCATCGGTCTGGTGCCTCAGGAACTGTCGGTGGACATGTTCGAAACGGTGCTCGCCACGGTCAAGTTCAGCCGCCGCCTGTTCGGGCGCTCCGCCCATGACGCGCACATCGAACAGGTGCTGCGCGACCTGTCGCTGTGGGACAAGCGCTCGGCCCGGATCATGGAACTGTCGGGCGGCATGAAGCGCCGGGTGCTGATCGCCAAGGCGCTGGCGCACGAACCCGACATCCTGTTCCTCGACGAGCCCACCGCCGGCGTCGACGTGGCGCTGCGCCGCGACATGTGGGCGCTGGTGGAACGGCTGCGCGCACGCGGCACCACCGTGATCCTCACCACCCATTACATCGAGGAAGCCGAGGCGATGGCCGACCGGGTGGGGGTCATCAACAAAGGCAAGCTGCTGCTGGTGGAGGAAAAGACGACGCTGATGCAGAAGCTGGGCAAGCGCACGGCGGACGTGACGCTCGCCGAACCGCTCGCCGTGGTGCCGGCGGCCCTAGCGGACTGGAACCTGTCGCTGAGCGAGGAAGGCAATCGTCTCCACTACACCTTCGACGCCTCTGGAGAGCGCACCATCCCGGCGCTGCTTGCGCGACTGGGCGAACTCGGCATCGGCTTCACCGATCTTGAGACCTCGCGCTCCAGCTTAGAAGATATCTTCGTGGATCTGGTGGAAGAGCGCGCATGAACCTGCACGGCGTTTGGGCGATCTACCGCTTCGAGATGGCGCGTGCGCTGCGCACCCTGTGGCAGAGCCTGGTCGCGCCGGTGCTGACCACCAGCCTTTATTTCATCGTCTTCGGCGGCGCGATCGGCAGCCGCATGCAGTCGGTCGGCGGCGTCGGTTACGGCAGCTTCATCGTGCCGGGACTCATCATGCTGTCCCTGCTCACCCAGAGCATCGGCAATGCCTCCATCGGCATCTATTTCCCCAAATTCACCGGCACTATCTTCGAACTGTTGTCCGCGCCCGTGTCGGCGATGGAGATGGTGCTCGGCTATGTCGGCGCGGCGGCGACCAAGTCGGTGGTGCTCGGGCTCATCATCCTCGTGACGTCGGCTTTCTTTGTGCCGCTGCGTATCGATCACCCGGCGGCGATGATCGCCTTTCTGCTGCTCACCGCGGTCGCCTTCAGCCTGTTCGGCTTCATTATCGGCGTCTGGGCCAAAAGCTTTGAACAGCTGAACTTCGTGCCCATGCTGCTCATTACTCCCCTCACCTTTCTGGGCGGCAGCTTCTACTCGATCGACATGCTGCCCCAGCCGTGGCGCACGGTCAGTCTGTTCAACCCGGTCCTCTACCTGGTGAGCGGCTTTCGCTGGAGCTTCTTCGGCCAGGGCGACGTCAGCGTCGGCATCAGCCTGGGGGTGACGGCGCTGTTCCTGATCGTCTGCCTAGGGATCATCGGCTGGATCTTCCGCACCGGCTGGCGGCTCAAGAACTAGCGTCGTGGCGGGTCGGCGCGCCACGCACCGGTCAATGCCGGCCGCACCACCAGCCCCATCAGGTCGATGATCGCGTGAAAGGCGATCGCCACCCAGAACCTGCCGCTCGCCAGATACAGGGTGGTGAAGAGCAGGGCCATGACAGTGGTCGCCGCCATCCCCGCCCTTCCCTGGTACCGGTGCGCGGCCCCGAACGGCAGGGCGTCGCTCAGTTGCAGCGGACCTAGGAAGGCCGCGAACCGCGCAAACTCAGGCGGCAGGGTAAGAAGCGCGGGGGAGCCGCCCCAACAGCGCCAACCTGACGATGCTGGGCAGCAGGAATGCCAGCAGGGCCCTTTCCACCCAACCGCGATGTTGCGCGCGGCGTCGCCGCTTTTCGTCGGCGATTCACGGACGACGCGATGGCCCCCCGCCGCGCATCACCCGCCACAGGATCGCAAAGACAGCCGCCAGCAGCAGCGCCGCAGCAGCGTCAGCCGATGCGGTGCTCGCCCTTGACCCAGCGCACGGTGCCGGACGATGCGCGCATCACCACGCTTTCGGTGGTCATCTTGCCGTTCTTGCGCTTGACGCCGGCGAGCAGCGAACCGTCGGTGACGCCGGTGGCCGCGAAGATGCAGTCGCCGCGCGCCAGTTCGGTGAGGTCATATTGCTTGTCGAGATCGGTCACGCCCCATTTGGCGGCGCGCGCGCGCTCGTCATCGTTGCGGAACAGCAGCCGCCCCTTGAACTGCCCGCCGACGCAGCGCAGCGCGGCGCACGCCAGCACGCCTTCGGGTGCGCCACCCGAACCCATGTACACGTCGATCGTGGTGTCGGGATCGGTGGTGGCGATCACGCCGGCGACATCGCCGTCCGGGATCAGCATGATGCCGCAGCCGATCTCGCGCAGCTCGGCGATCAGCGCCTCGTGGCGGGGCCGGTCGAGGACGCAGACGATCAGTTCCTCGGGCTTCACGCCCTTCGCCGCCGCCACCGCGCCGATATTATCGGCGGTGGACTTGTCGAGGTCGATGACGCCGGCGGGATAGCCGGGCCCGACCGCCAGCTTTTGCATGTACACGTCAGGCGCGTTGAGCAGGTGCCCTTGTTCGGCGATCGCCAGCACCGCGAGCGCATTGGGTCCCGCCTTGGCGGTGATCGTCGTGCCTTCCAGCGGATCGAGTGCAATGTCGATCTTGGGCCCGCTGCCCTGCGCCGAACCGACCCTTTCGCCGATGAACAGCATCGGCGCCTCGTCGCGCTCGCCTTCGCCGATCACCACCGTGCCGTCCATCGCCAGCGAATTGAGCGCCTCGCGCATTGCCTCGACTGCGGCGGCGTCGGCCGCCTTCTCGTCGCCCCGGCCGACCAGCGTTGCCGCCGCGATCGCCGCCGCCTCGGTGACGCGGACCATCTCCAGCACGAGCACGCGATCAAGTACCTGGCTGGCGGTTTCCATGTCATCCCTCTCATTTTCTGTGGGCGGGATAAGCGGCGCCCGTGACGATGTCGAGACGCGTTGCGCTTGCACGCGGGACGGACGTGGCCGATCAGGGACAGGTGCCCAAGCCCGCAAAGCCCGCCAAACCCCCGAAGCTGAAGGTGTATCGCACTCCCATCGGCTTTCACGACGCCTATGTCGCGGCGCCCAGCCAGAAAGCGGCGCTGGCGGCCTGGGGGAGCGACGCCAACCTGTTTGCGCGCGGGGTGGCGGAGGAAGTAACGGACCCGGCCCTGACCGCCGAGCCGCTCGCGCAGGCCGGCAAGGTGATCAAGCGCCTACGCGGATCGGTTGCCGAACAGTTCGCCGCGCTGCCGCCCGATGCCCCGAAGGCTGACCGAAGCCGCAGTCAGTCCATAGCTGGCTCGCCCCGGTCACCGGCACGCAAGGCGCGCGCGCCGAAGCCCGACCGCGCGCCGCTGACGGACGCCGAGCAGGCGCTCGCCGCCGCGCAGGGGCGCCAGCGCGACGAGAACAAGGCGCTCGCCGAGCGCGAGGCCGAACTCGCACGCGAGCGTCGCGCCCTCGCCGACCGGCAGGAGGCCGAGTCCGCCGAACTGGAGGCTGCCGTGGAGCAAGCCCGCGCCGCTTACGATCGCGCCATGGACGCGTGGCGCCGCTGAGGCCCGCCGCCCTCCCGCTTCAGTCGCGCAGCAGGTCGTTGATGCTGGTCTTGGAGCGGGTGCGCTCATCCACCCGCTTGACGATCACCGCGCAATAGAGGCCCAGGTCGCCACCGGTCGATCCCGGTACCACCACGGCATACGGAGGAACCTCGCCCCGGAATACCTCACCGCTCGCCCGGTCGATGATCTTTGTGGACGCGCCAAGGTAGACACCCATCGACAGCACGGCGCCTTCGCCGACGCGAACACCCTCCGCCACTTCGCTGCGCGCGCCGATGAAGGCGCCATCGCCGATGATCACGGGATCGGCCTGCAACGGCTCCAGCACCCCGCCGATGCCGACGCCGCCGGACAGGTGGACGTTGCGGCCGATCTGCGCGCAGCTGCCGACGGTCGCCCAGGTGTCGACCATGGTTCCTTCACCGACATAGGCGCCGATGTTGACGAAGCTCGGCATCAGCACCGCGTTCCTGCCGACGAATGCGCCGCGGCGGACGATGCTGCCCGGCACCGCGCGAAAGCCGGCGGCGCGGACCTCGCCCTCGCCCCAGCCCTCGAACTTGGAGGGCACCTTGTCGAACCACGCGCCCCCGCCCGGCCCGTCGATCACCTGGTTGTCGTTGAGGCGGAAGGACAGCAGCACGGCCTTCTTGAGCCACTGGTTCACGCGCCAGCCGCCTTGCCCATCGGGCTCGGCCGCCCGGGCCTCACCACGGTCGAGCAGCGCCAGCGCCTCTGTCACCGCGTCGCGCACCTCGCCAGTCGTGGCAAAGCCGAGATCGGCGCGCGCCTCCCACCCGGCGTCGATCACCGCCGCCAATTCGTCGCTCATGCGTCCTCCAGAATGCTGGTCAGCCAACTCGACAGGTCGTCGGTGGTGAAGTCGATATGGTCCCGTGCGGCGTCGGCGGCCTGTTCCGAGCCGTTGTCGACCCAAACAGTGGTCATACCGATCGCCTTTGCCGGCAGCAGGTTGCGGGCCATGTCGTCGGCGAACAGGCTCTCCGCGGGATCGAGGTTGAACGCCGCGCAGAACCCGGCATAGGCGCTCGCCGCTGGCTTGGGCGTCAGGTTCATGGCGTGGATGTCGTGCACTGCCTCGAAGCTGCCGCCCAGGCCCAGACGGTCGAGCACCTTCAGCGCGTAGGGCCCATCGCCGTTGGTAAACACCAGTTTGCGTCCGGGCAGCTGCGCGATCGCGGCGACCATCGGCGCGTCTTCCTGAAGCACGTCCATCTCGATGTCATGGACATAGGCGAGGAACTCGTGCGGATCGACCCGATGCTCCTTCATCAAACCGGCAAGCGTTGTGCCGTGACCAATAAAGTAATGTTTCTGGATTCGGTGCGCCTCGATCTCGTCGACATCGAGCAGCCGGGCAATGTAGGCGGTCATCCGCCGGTCGATATGCGCGAACAGATTGGCGCTCGCCGGGTACAGCGTGTTATCTAGATCAAAGATCCAGTTGCGGACATGGGCAAGGCGCGCGAGCATGTGCGGCGGGCTTTAGGCGGGCGCAGGCAGGCGGGCAAGGCGTCGCCGGCGGACCCAAACCGTCACGGCATGGCTCGCCTATCGGCACCAGGCTGTTACAATGGCTATGTTCCTGATCATGGGGGAGAACGGCCGCATGGACTGCCGCGCAAAGACGTGCTTGTTGCGATCCGCCGCCTCCTCGGCGGTGCTGCTGGTGGCAGCATGCGGGGGCAGCGGTGGCGGAGGGGTTATCAGCACCCCCACACCGGTCGTCACCCCCGCCCCGACACCAGCGCCGGCGCCCGCCCCTTCCCCCCCGCCGACGCCCACGCCGACCCCAACCCCGACCCCGACCGCCAGCAGCTATGACACGGGCGAGTACCGCGCGACGGTCGGCGCCGTTTCCATGAACGCGCTGGCCGCTTATCGCATCGGCGCGACCGGCGCCGGCATCGGCGTTGGCATCATCGACAGCGGCATCGACGTCGACAGCGCGGAATTCGGCACCCGCGTGTCCGCCGCTTCGCGCGACGTGGCGGGCACGCGGAGTGTGGACGACGAAGGCGGCCACGGCACCGCCGTTGCCTTCACCCTCGCGGGTCGCCGCAACGACACCGGCACGCACGGCGTCGCGTTCGACGCGACGTTGATCGTGGAACGGGCGGACCGGCCGGGGAGCTGCGCCACTGCGGTGGAGGGCGACGACAGCACCGGCTGCAAATTTTCCACCGATGCGATCACCACGGGCGTGGACGCAGCACGCGCGGCCGGCGCCCGCGTCATCAACATTTCGCTTGGCGGCAGCGAGATGCCCGCATCGCTGGTCGCGGCCATCGGCCGCGCCACGGCGGCGGGCCTGGTGGTGGTGATCGCCGCGGGTAATGACGGCAGCGACAATCCCGATCCCTTTACCGCCGTCGCCAATGACGCGACCGCCGGCCGCAACCAGGTGATCGTCGCCGGGTCGGTGGGTGCCGGCGACGCCTTCTCGACCTTCAGCGACAAGGCAGGGTCGCAGGCGAACCACTTCCTCGCGGCCGTGGGCGAGCGGGTGCGCGCGCCCGACGAGAGCAACACCACCTACCTGTGGTCGGGCACCTCCTTTGCCGCGCCGCAGATTTCCGGCGCGGTGGCGTTGCTGGCACAGGCATTTCCCAATCTCAGCGGTGCGCAGATCGTTGACATCCTGTTCCGCAGTGCGCGCGATGCTGGCGCGCGGGGCGTGGATGAAGTGTACGGACAAGGCATCCTCGATCTGACCCGGGCGTTTCAGCCGCTGGGCGGCACCTCGCTCGCCGGAACGCGATCCGCCGTGTCGCTGAGCAGCAACGCCGTTCTGTCGGCACCGATGGGCGATGCGGCGCAATCCGGGCTCGGCGCGGTGATCCTGGATGGATACGGGCGCGCGTTCGGAATTGACCTGGCCCAAACATTGGCTCGCGCCGCCCCGTCGCCGCTGCTGGCGCCGGCGTTGCAGTCGCGAACCCGCGTCCTCTCCACCGCTGCCGATGGCATGACCGCCTCCCTCACCCTTGCCTCGCGCGGCGGCGGCGATTGGACGTTGGAGCGCACGTCGCTGACCAGCCGCGATGCCCTTGCCGCCAAGGCGGTCGCCGCGACCGTGACCCGGCGCCTGGGCCGCTCGCTGAGCTTCGGTTTCGCGATGGCGCAAGGGTCGGCCACACTGACCGCTCAGCTGATCGGCGAAAGCCGTCCGGCTTTTCTCGTCGCCCGGGACGACGGCATCGGGTTCGACCAGGCCGCCCGCGCGTCCAGCGCAGTCCGGCAACAGTTCGGCTCGCTGGCGGTCACCGCCGCCATCGAGAATGGCCAGGTACTGTTCCGTCGCGATCCGCTGCTCGCTGGCGCCGAGGCATGGTGGCGCTCGGGGTTCGACCGGGCCGGCCTGGCCGTGGATCGCCGCTTCGGACCGCTATCGACGACGCTGTCGACGAGCCGGATGGTCGAGCAGCGCACCGTGCTGGGCGCCAATTTCGACGCGTCGCTCGGCGGCGGGGGCGCGACCAGTTGGTTCGCCGATGCCCGCGCGAGGCTCGACGCCGGCAGTGGCTGGTCGATCGGCGGGTGGCTGCGCCAGGGCTGGACTCGCGCAAGCCTCGGGAACCGCGTCGGCGGCTCGTTGATCCGCACGCAGGCGTTTGCCGCCGACATCGGCAAGGACACCGTCTTCGGCGCCGATAGCTTCGGGCTCGGCATCGCCCAGCCGTTGCGCGTCACCTCCGGCGCCCTGGCGTACACCCTGCCGACGCTTTGGGATTATGACAGCGGCACCGTGGCCGCCTGGACGATCCAGCGCATGAACCTGGCGCCTCAGGGCCACGAACTGGACATGGAGGCGCGGTACGCGCGCGTCTTGCTGGGCGGCACGGTGCAGAGCAACCTGTTCTGGCGACGCGATCCAGGCAACGTCGCGGCGCTGCCCGACGATTATGGACTCGCGCTGCGCTATTCACTCGGCTTCTGAACGCGCGTTCCGTCAATTGCGCGCGGGGACCGTCGCCCCCATCTCCTGACCCATGACACGCTTTTCCCTGCTCGACCTTGTGCCAGTGATCGAAGGTGGCACCGTTGCCGAAGCCCTTGCCAGCGCCGCCGACCTCGCGCGCGAGGCGGAGGCGCAGGGCTATGCCCGCTATTGGGTCGCCGAGCACCATGGCATGGAAGGTATCGCCAGCGCCGCGACCGCGGTGGTGATCGGCCATGTCGCCGCCGCGACCACCAGCATCCGCGTCGGTGCAGGCGGCATCATGCTGCCCAACCATGCACCGCTGCAGATCGCCGAGCAGTTCGGGACCCTGGAGGCACTGTTCCCCGGGCGCATCGACCTCGGGCTCGGGCGTGCGCCGGGATCGGACCAGCGGGTTGCACGCGCCATTCGCCGCACGCTCGACAGCGATCCCAACGCCTTTCCGCGCGACGTGCTGGAATTGCAAAGCTACTTCGCAGACGACGGGCAGACCGGCATTCGCGCGACCCCCGGCGCGGGTGCCAAGGTGCCGCTGTGGATATTGGGGTCCAGCCTGTTTGGCGCACAATTGGCGGCAATGCTGGGGCTTCCCTATGCGTTCGCCTCGCACTTCGCCCCCGATGCGCTGGATCAGGCGCTGGAGGTCTATCGCCGCGACTTCCGCCCTTCGGCACAGCTCGCGGCGCCATATGCCATGGCCGGCTTCAACGTGTTCGCCGCCGACACCGATGAAGAGGCCGAGTTCCTGGCTTCCTCGCAGCAGCAATCGTTTGTGGCATTGCGGACGGGCAACCCGCGCCAGTTGCCGCCGCCCGTGCGCGGCTATCGCGATAGCCTCGGCGCGCAGGGGCGGTCGATCTTGGATCATGTGCTGCAATGCTCGGCCGTGGGTAGTCCGGCCACGGTAGCGCGCGGTCTTGCCGCTTTCGTAAAGCGCACCGGCGTGGACGAGGTTATGATCGCCAGCGCCATCTACGACCACGAAGCCCGCAAGCGGTCGATCGCGATCGCGGCGCAGGCGATGAGCAGTCTCGCGCTGGCCGCCTGATTTCGCCTCCGGCGGCTTGGGCTCAGGCCGCCTCGTGAAGGTAGGCAGAATCGAAGTCGGCGATCCGGCGAATCCGGGCCCAATCGGTGATCATCACATCGCGCCGGTTGCGGCTGATCACCCCCTCCGCGCCGAGCACCGCCAGCATCCGATTGACGTGGATCGGCGTCATGCCCGTCGCATCGGCGATCTGTTCCTGGGTCATCGGCAGTTGAAACCGGTCGGGATCCCCCAGCCCGGCCGCGGAACGGCGAACGGCGAACTCGCACAACAGGTGAGCAACCCGCGCGCGCCCATCGCGCTGGCCGACGTTGAGCACCCACTCGCGAACGATCGATGCATCGACCAGCGTATCTCGCCACAAGGCAGCGCCGACGTTGCGCCGCCCCAGGGCGACGTCGCGCATTGCGCCGACCGGTACCCGCACAAAGGTCGCGTCGGTGATCGTCTGGACGTTGTGATCGGCGCGGGCGAGCAGCAGATGCTGAAGGTCGAGTACGTCGCCGGGCAAGTGAAACGACACGATCTGCCGCCGGCCCTCCCGCGTCAGCTTGCTGCGGCAGGCATAGCCGGTGAGCAGCAGGCAGCAGGAATTGATCTCCTCGCCTTCGCGCACCAGATAGGATCCGGTCCGCGCCTTCTCCACTTGGAACGGCAGGGCGCGGACTGCGGCAGCGTCCTCATCGTCGATGGGGGACAGGCGGCGAAGCTTGGCAATGACGGGGGCAAATACATCGTCGCCTGTAGGGGGCATCAAATCCTCGGGTCGAGTTCCGACGGCTAACGAGATATACCGACAATTAGTTACTACATAGATTAAATACCGGATTTCAGCCAGCAGCCGGCAATCGCAGCCGCACCAGCAGTCCATCCAGATCCTCGCTTTTCTCCAGGCTGACGGTGCCGTCATAGATTTCGGCGACGTCCCGAACGATCGCCAGCCCCAGTCCTGTGCCGGGCTTCCCCGTGTCGAGTCGAACGCCGCGATCAAAGATGCGGACACGCTCCTGCTCAGGAATGCCCATCCCGTCGTCCTCCACCAGGAACTCCACGAACCCAGCTTGGGCCGCAACGGTGATGAACACGCTGCCGCCGCCGTACTTTGCCGCATTCTCGATCAAATTGCCGAGCATTTCATCCAAATCCTGGCGTTCGACATGGACGTGCAGATCACGTGCCCCGGTGACGTCGATCCGCACATTGGGATGGAGCCGCCCCACCGCCCGTTCCACCGCCTCCAGGCTCGGCCACACCTCCGCGCGGCTGTGCGCCGACCCGCGTCGCCCGACGGCGCGGGCACGGGCGAGGTGATGGTCGACCTGGCGGCGCATGGTGCGGGCCTCGCGGATCACCGTTTCGGCAAGATCCGGACTGTTCGCGGCCGCCGCGTTCATGATCACGGTCAGCGGCGTCTTGAGCGCGTGGGCGAGGTTGCCGGCGTGGCGGCGTGCCTCCTCCGCCTGCCGCTCGTTATGGGCGATGAGGCCGTTGAGTTCTTCGACCATGGGCGCGACTTCGAGCGGCATGGCCTCCGACAAACGGTTGGAGCGCCCGGCGCGCATCCTGGCGATCTCCGCCCGCACTCGCCGCAGCGGCCAGAGGCCATAAAACGTCTGCAGCGCCGCGAGCGCCAGCAAGCCGAGGGCAAGCAGCAGAAAACTGCGCACCAGCGTCCGGCGCAACACCGCGATCTCCGCATCAAGGCCGGCGCGGCTCTGCGCCACCTGGAAGCGCCAGCGGACCGCCGACCCGGGAAGCTGCACGTCGCGCTCCACCACCCGCAGCTTCTCGTCGCCGAACTGGTTGCTGTCGTAGAAATGCACGGAGCGGTCGTTGTGGACGCCGCCAAAGGCCAGTCGCCGATCCCACAAGGATCGTGAGGGAAAGGGTTCGATGCCCGGCGCCGAAATCTGCCAGTACAGGCCCGAGCCCGGCTCCAGGAACCGTTGATCGGCGACGGCATCGCGGCTGAGGATCACTTCATCGTCGGGGCCGATCTCCGCCGAGACCAGCAGTGAGCGCAGCACGTATTCGAGCTGGTCGTTGAAATTGGCGGTGACCGCCGCCACCAGTACTCGGTCGAGCGCAAAGCCGCCGCCGGCCAGCAGCAGCGTGATCCATACCGCCGCGACCAGGATCATGCGTCTCGACAACGAACCGGTGTGACGCGTGCGAGCCGGCGGCGGCGCGTCGGCGGCCGTCATCGCGCGTGCCGGCGTTTCGATCAGTGGCGGATCGGGCATCGACCGCACATCAGGCGTCGGGATCTTCCAGACTATAACCCAAGCCCCGGATCGTGGTGATCACGTCCTGTCCAAGCTTCTTTCTGATACGGGTAACGAACACCTCGATCGTATTGGAATCGCGATCGAAATCCTGATCATAGATGTGCTCGATCAGTTCGGTACGGCTGACCACCTTGCCCTTGTGGTGAAGCAGGTAGGACAGCAACTTGTATTCCTGCGCGGTCAGCTTCACCGGCTCGCCGGCCTTGGTGACCTTGCCCGACCGGGTATCGAGGCGAACTTCGCCGGCGGTCAGCTCTGAACTCGCATTGCCTGAGGACCGGCGGATCAGCGCCCGCAGGCGCGCGATTAATTCCTCGGTTTGAAAGGGCTTTGCCACGTAATCGTCAGCCCCGGCATCAAGCCCGGCAACCTTGTCGGACCAGCTGTCACGCGCCGTCAGTACGAGTACCGGCGTGGTCTTGCCTTCCTTGCGCCAGCGGTCGAGCACCGTTAGCCCGTCGATCTCCGGCAGGCCGAGATCCAGCACGATCGCATCATAGCTTTCGGTCTGGCCAAGAAACAGGCCTTCCTCGCCATCCGTCGCCAGATCGATCGCGTAACCAGCGCCTTCCAGCGTGTTCTTCAGCTGCTGGCCCAGATTGGGCTCGTCCTCGACGATCAGAACGCGCATGCTTGAACTCCTCGGGCAAGGGGGCGGAGGTTACGGTTGCAGCCGGCGAATGACCTGTCCCGACCGGCCGTCCACCACAACCCAGATCACCGCGCCATTGCGCAGGAACTTCAGCGTGTAAACCGCGCTCGCGTCGTCCAGCTCGAAGCCCAGATACTGTGCGCCCGCCATCGTTGGCACGATCCGCCGCTCGATCTCGTGCTGCGACAGGATGCGGCCGTCGCGACGCGCATCATAGACGCGCATCTGGTCGCCGCGACGCTGAGCGCCGGAATTATCGACAACGGATCCCGCACTGGCGAGCGCGAGAACGGGAAGCGCAAGAAGAAGGGGCATCTCCATTCGGGTGGCATAGGCGGCGCGCGTTGAACAGCCTGTGAATGGGCAGGCGTGCCTCATCACCTTGTCCGCGGCGCGTGCCGCCCCTAGGTCGCGCCCATGGCTGCACCGATCCTTGCATACGAAGACCTGGGCCTCGTTCAGGGCTCTGGCTGGCTTTTCCGCCACCTCAACCTGTTTATCGGCGCGCGCGACCGGTTGGCGCTGATCGGCCGCAACGGCGCCGGCAAGACCACGCTCCTCAAGCTCATCGCGGGCGCAATCGACTGCGACGAGGGCCGGCGGTCGATCGTTGCCGGCACGCGGGTGGTGCTGCTGGAGCAGGAACCGAGCCTCGCGGGCTTTGCCACGCTGGGCGACTATGTGCTGGCCGGCGCCGACGCGCCGCCCGCGCACGAGGCCGACGCGATCGCGGATCAACTCGGCATCGACCTGACGCGCGAGGCGGCAACGGCGAGCGGCGGCGAGCGGCGCCGCGCGGCGATCGTGCGGGCGCTGGCGCAGAATCCCGACGTGCTGCTGCTCGACGAGCCGACCAACCACCTCGATATCGCCGCGATCGAGTGGCTGGAGGAATGGCTCAGCCGCTTCACCGGCGCCTTTGTGGTGATCAGCCACGACCGCACCTTCCTTACCCGGCTGACGCGCCAGACGCTGTGGCTCGACCGTGGCACCATCCGCCGGGCGGAGATCGGCTTTGGCGGCTTTGAGGCATGGACGGAGCAGATCTATGCGGAGGAAACCCGCGCGGCGGAGAAGCTCGACGCCAGGCTGAAGCTGGAGGAGCATTGGCTGCAACGGGGCGTCACCGGGCGGCGGCGGCGCAACCAGGGTCGCTTGACCAAGCTCAAGGAAATGCGTGCCGAACGCGCGGCGATGCTCGGACCTCAGGGCGCCGCCAACCTGACCATCGGCACCGACGACGTGCGCACCAAGACAGTGATCGATGCCAAGCACGCGACCAAGGCCTATGGCAGCGACGGCAACCGCCGCACGATCATCAACGACCTGACGCTGCGCGTCACGCGCGGCGACCGGATCGGCATTGTCGGCCGCAACGGCGCCGGCAAGACGACGCTGCTGAAGCTGCTCACCGGCGAGATCCAGCCGGACAGCGGCGAGGTGAAGCTCGCCAAGACGCTCGACGGCGTGATCATCGACCAGCAACGCTCGCTGATGGCGCCGGACAAGACCGTGCGCGACGTGCTTGCCGATGGCGGCGACTGGATCGAGGTGCTCGGCGTGCGCAAGCACATCCATGGCTATCTCAAGGAGTTCCTGTTCGACCCCAACATGGTGGAAGCAAGGGTCGGCACGCTGTCGGGTGGCGAGCGGTCGCGGCTGTTGCTGGCGCGCGAGTTCGCGCGGCGCTCCAACCTGCTGGTGCTGGACGAGCCGACCAATGACCTTGATCTCGAAACGCTGGACCTGTTGCAGGAGGTGATCGCCGATTATGACGGCACGGTGCTGATCGTCAGCCACGATCGCGACTTTCTGGATCGCACGGTGACGGTGACGCTGGGGCTCGACGGCTCGGGCAGCGTCGATGTGGTCGCCGGCGGCTATGAGGACTGGGAGCGCAAGCGCAAGCGGCCTGCGGAGGCCAGACGGCCCGGCTCCAAGGCCCCCGCGGTCACATCGCCGCCCGCACCGACGAAGGTGAAGCTGAGCTACAAGGACCAACGCGATTTCGACCAGCTGCCCGGGCGGATCGAGACGCTGGACGCGGCGATTGCACGGGACGAAGCGGCGCTCGCCGACGCGGGGCTGTACACGCGCGATCCTGCGGGCTTTGCCCGGCTGACAAGCGCGATCGAGGCGGCACGGGCGGAGAAGGACGCGGCGGAAATGCGCTGGCTCGACCTTGCCGAGCAGGTGGAAACGCTGAACGGCTAGGCGAGCTGGCGGCCGGCGCGGCCGGCGAGTTCGACCACGTACTGCCACGCCACCCTGCCCGACCGGCTGCCGCGCCGCGTCGCCCAGCCGACTGCGTCGCCGGCGTCGAAAGACAGCCCGTAGCGCTCGGCATAGGCTGCGACGATGGCGAGATACCCGTCCTGATCGAGGACGTGGAAGCCCAGGCTGAGCCCAAAGCGGTCGGCGAGCGCCAGCTGGTCGTCGGCGGCATCGCGCGGATTGACCGCGCTTTCCTGATCCGCCGAATCGCGCGGCACCACGTGGCGGCGGTTGGAGGTGACGAAGAGGCGGACGTTGGCGGGACGCGCCTCGGCACCGCCTTCAAGCAGCGAGCGCAGCACGCGCGCGTCGGCCGGGGTGTCAAAGCCGAGATCGTCTGCAAACAGCGCAAAGGCCCGCGGCACCGGCGCGAGCGCGGCAAACAGGACCGGCAGGTCGTCGATGCTCGTCACCTCGACCAGCGCCAGGTCACCCCCCTCGCCTTGCACAGAGGCCACGGCGCTCTTGACCAGCGCCGACTTGCCGGTGCCGCGCGCACCCCAGAGCAGCACATCCTGGGCCGCATGACCGTGCGCGAGCCGCCGGCAATTCTCGATCAGAGCCGCCTTTTGCCGCTCCACCTGCAGCAGCATGGCAAGCGGCAAGGGATCAAAGGCGCGGGCTGCACCGAGCACGCCGTGCCGCCACAGATAGGCAGGCGCGGCGCACGGGTCGGCAGCGGCCGGCGGTGCGGGCGCCAGTCGTTCGAGCGCCTCGGCGATGCGTAGGAGGGGATCGGCCATGCCACCACCTTAGCCCACCGCGGCTGGGCCGTCAGCCGCTACTCGCCACCAATTGCCGCGCCTTGGTGCGCAGCTGGCGCGCTCCCTCCGCGTCACCGACGGCATCGAGCGCCGCTGCATAAGCGGCCACCACATCGACGCTCATCGGCGCCAGCGCGTAGGCGGCGCGCCCAAAGCGGCGAGCGGCGGCGCCCGACCCGGTGCCGGCATAGGCGCGGGCAAGATCGGCCAGCACCGCTGCGTCGCGATTACCACTGAGCGCACGTGCCCGTTGCAGCGTCACGATCGCCCCGTCATGCTCGCCGGCTTCCACCTGCCAATGACCGGCGATGCGCAGGGCGGTGGCGCTTTGCGGGTTCTGTGCCGCGTAGAGGGCGAGCGCCTGCGCGGCGTCGCCGCTGCGTCCCCTACGGCCTAATGCGTCGACGAGCTTGAGCATGGTTGCTTCATCGAACAACAGGTTGGCGGCGCGGGCGTAAGCGGCTGCCGCATCGGCGTACCGGCCGGCTGCTGCCATGACGTCGCCGAGCACGACGTGCGCCGCCGGTGTTCCGGGCAGCGCCGACGCCAGCGCGCCGGCGCGCTCCGTGGCGCCGCTGATGTCACCAGCGGTCACCAGGCCGCGGATCAGCGCGAGCGCACGCGAGGGATCGCCCGGTGCATTTGCGGCAGCGAGGCTCAGGGCAGACACAGACACGCCCGAGGCGATTACTGTGGCGGGGCCGCGCGCGTCCGCCATCGCGCGATCGTGGAGGGCTGCCCATGCAGGCCGGTTTCCCGCCAGCCATGCGGCGCGCGCGGCGATCTCCAGCGCATAGCTGTCCGCGTCGCGACGCCGGGCGATCGGCGCGACGGTGTCGAGCGCCCCTTGCGGATCGCTCGACTGGAGCAAGGCTGCCGCCAGCAGGCGCCGGACCATCCAGTTGTCGGGCTGCGAATCCAGAAGCCCGCGCCATTGCGCCGCCGCAAGCTCGTCGTGCCCCTGCACATGATCGAGCGCGCCGCCCAGCAGCAGCACGGCAGGCACGTCGCCCAGCACGCCGCCGGTGTGCTGGAGCATCGAATGCGCAAGCTCCACATCGCCCGCGCGCGCGGCGATGACGGCCATCACGAAGCGCGCTTGCGGCATGTTCGGCCGCGCCGCCACCGCTCGCCGCGCCGCCGCCAGCGCGTCGCCTGAGCGACCTGCTTCGGTCAGGGTGGCAGCGTATTCGATCAAGGCGGGCGGGTACGCCGCGTCACGCTTCAGCGCGGCTTCGAACCACGGCAGCGCCGCCAGGACGCCATAGCGGCTGCGGATCACCTCGCCCTGCAAGGTCAGCGTCGCCGGGTTGCGCGGGTCGGCCGCAAGCGCGCGAGCCACCGCCTCCGCCGCCCCGCCGATGTCGCCTTCCCCGAAGCGGATGCGGCCG
>Ga0210040_10002946_pt1 | contig 23467 bp, 24 predicted proteins | sample CryGeyCG12114_NA_FD_185462 | JGI IMG/M metagenome (GOLD analysis project Ga0210040, IMG submission 185462) | Groundwater microbial communities from aquifer - Crystal Geyser CG19_WC_8/21/14_NA (SPAdes) (version 2) | ecosystem: Environmental > Aquatic > Deep subsurface > Groundwater | place: USA...
GAACGGGTGGGCTTTTGCGCCGGGATTTTCCTCCGGCTTAACCGTGTCCGTCCCGCACCTGGCGCCGTAGGGAGCGGAGCTCCTGGTCGCGGATCGCCAGTTCGCGCCTGAGTTTCCACTCGTGGCCGGCAGATCTGCCCGGGGCGGCAGGCGTCACGCGGCGCCTGGCCGCCCCACTTGCCCCGTAGGTCCGCCCGCTTGAAGCCGGTAACGGGGCCGCCTGGCTGATCGCGGGCGAATCAACATCAACCGAACCGGCAGGCGTAGGATTTGTGGCGGGCAGGCCGGGAACCACGCGTTCCGCGTGCTCCCTCACTTCCACAGGAGGCAGGCCCAGCCGCTGGTACTGCCGCATTGTCAGGCCCAGGATGTCGCTGCCCGGCCCGGCATCGCCCGGCCAGCTCTGCGCCTGCGCTGACGCCCCTGTTCCCAGCAGCAGAAATCCGCCCAGGACACTTCCAAGAAGCACCGACCGGGATCGGTGCGCAGCCAGGCGCTTCCGTGAATCCGACATGCCCCACCCCCTTCGTGCAAGACCCTGCCGTTACGCTATCAAGATGAGCGCCGGAAGTCCTGACGACGCGCTCGAGGAGCGCTGCGCGCGGGTTTGCTCAGCCGCATGCTGCGGCAACAAGTTCAGCGCAGGCTCAGCCAAAGAAGGATGAATGCCCCGAGCACGATCCGGTACCAGCCGAAAGGGGTGAAGCCGATGCGCGAGATCGAGGCCAGCACCGTGCGCACCACCACCAGCGCCACGACGAAGGCGACGGCAAAGCCCACGCCGATTTGCCCGAGACTGGAAAGATCCAGGTCGTGCCGGGCCTTCCACAGGCTGTAGACGGTCGCTGCCAACATGGTCGGAATAGCCAGAAGGAAGGAGAACTCGGCCGCCGCCCGGCGCTCCACCCCCAGCAGCAGCGCCGCGATGATGGTGGCGCCGGACCGGCTGGTGCCCGGGACCATCGCCAGCACCTGCCCGAATCCGATCAGCAGTGCCGCCATGGGCCCGATCTCGGGGATGGACCCGATCGAGGGCACAGGCCGCCGCCGCTCGATCACGATGATGGCCACGCCGCCCAGGATCAGGGCCACCGCGACCACCCAGGGATTGAACAGAAGCCGCGTGATTGGTCCGTGCAGCAACCCGCCGATCACCAGCGCCGGCAGGAAGGCAAGCAGGATGTTGGTGGCCGCGAACCGCTCCACCGTCCCCGGACGCCACATGCCGCCGGCGATGCGCCACAGGTCGCCCCAGTAGACCAGCACCACTGCGCAGACGGCACCAAGCTGGATGGCGATCTCGAAAACATTGCCCGGCGGCCCCTCAAAGCCGATCAGCTCGCGCAACAGAACAAGATGGCCCGTGGAGGAGATGGGCAGGAACTCGGTGAGCCCCTCCACCGCGCCCATCAGAAGGGCGGACAAAAAGCCGGCAAGGTCCATGAGGGTCCGTCACAGCAGATGCGGGGGCTTGGAAGGGGAAAGAGAAACGGAAAAGGGGCGGAGCCCCCCGGCCCCGCCCCTTTCCTTAACCTCTGCCTCGCCTCAGCGCACCGTCTGCGAGGCCGTGAAGGCGAAGTTGTCGAAGGAATTCTCGCTCACCCGGTGCCACGTGTAAACATCGTCACGGAAGCGGCGGTGGCTCTCCAGGATTTTCTTGAAGCGCTCGTTCTTGCCCGCGAGCTCGTCCATGACCTCGTTGGTGGCGCGCCAGGCGGCTTCCAGGATCGGGCGGGACCAGAAGCGAAGCTGCGCGCCGCTCGCCACCAAGCGCCGCAGCGCCAGCGGGTTGGCCACGTCGTACTTCGCCACCATCTCGGCATCCGCCTCGGCCGTCGCCACCGCAATCGCGGCCTTGTACTGGGCGGGCAAGGCGTCATAGGCGCGCTGGTTGGCAATGAGGTGCAGGCGCGCCCCCGGTTCCCAGAAGCCCGGTGCGTAATAGTTCGGCGCCACGCGGGCGAAGCCGAGCTTCTCGTCGTCATGCGGGCCGACGAACTCGGCCGCATCGATCGTGCCGCGCTCCAGCGAGGAGTAGATGTCGGAGGCCGGAACGACGGAGGCCGTGGCACCCATCCGCTGGAACACCTGGCCCGCGAGCCCGGTGATGCGGAACTTCAGGCCCTTGATGTCGTCCACGGTGCGGATCTCGCGCCGGAACCAGCCGCCCATCTGCGCGCCCGTGTCGCCGCAGGGGAAGGCGACCGCGTTGTACTCGCGCATCATCTCGTTCATCAGCTCCTGCCCGCCGCCGTAGCGGAGCCAGGCGGTGTTCTGGCGGGCGTTCAGCCCGAAGGGCACGGCCGTGAAGAAGGCGAGCGAGGGGTCCTTGCCGATATAGTAATAGGACGCGGTGTGGGCGCACTCGATGCTGCCCGACTGCACGGCGTCCAGCGCGGCGAGCGCCGGCGCGATCTCGCCACCCGGGAAGGCCTGGATGCGGAAGCGCCCTTCGGTCAGCTCTCCCACCCGCTTGGCCACGGCTTCGGCGGTGCCCCAGAGGATGTCGGTGTTGCGCGGAAAGGAGGAGGTGAGGCGCCAGCGCACCTCCGGGTTGGTCTGGGCAATGGCCGGGGCGGCCAGGGCCACGGGCAGGGCGGCGGCCGGGGCTGCGGAAAGCAGCGCGCGGCGGTTCACACGGGATGACATGCGGGGGACGTTCCTTTCCCTGAACGGATTGATTGAGCCCTGCTTACGGCAAGGGCGGCCGTCGCGAAAGCCGGGATCGCGCGGCTGCCGGCGGCCTATTCCGCAGCCTCGGCCTGCTCGTGCCGGTAGGGATGGGCGGGATAGCAGCCCAGCACATGCACCTCGCGCGAGAAGAAGCGCAGCTCCTCCAGGGCGCGGCGGAGCGGCGGCTGGTCCGGGTGCCCGTCCACGTCGCAAAGGAACTGCACGGCGGTGAAGCGCCCGTCCAGCATGTAGGATTCGAGCTTGGTCATGTTCACGCCGTTCGTCGCGAAGCCGCCCAGCGCCTTGTAGAGGGCCGCCGGCACGGAGCGGACCCGGAAAACGAAGGTGGTGACGCTGTCCGGCGCCGATACCGGGGGCAGGATGGGCTCGCGCGACATGACATAGAAGCGTGTGGTGTTGTGCGCCTCGTCCTCCACGTTCCGCCTGAGGATCTGCAGCCCGTAGATCTCCCCCGCGAGCGAGGAAGCGATGGCCGCGTCCTCCACGCCGCCGCGCTCGGCGATCAGGTGGGCGGCGCCGGCGGTGTCGGCCTCGATCACGGCCTCCCAGCGCCTGTCGCGAAGCAGATTCAGCACCTGGCCGAGCGCCACAGGGTGGGAATGCGCACGGCGGATGGTTTCCAGCGTGGCGCCCGCCGGGGCCAGGACGCAGTGCTCCACCCGTTCGTAGTGCTCGCCCACCACGTGAAGCCCCGATTCTGGCAGCAGGCGGTGGATGTCGGGCACCCGCCCGGCCAGGGAGTTCTCGCAGGGAAGCATCGCCAGCTCCGCCCGGTGCTCCCGCACGGCCGCCATTGCTGCCTCGAAGGAGGGGCAGGGCAGGGTGGTCCAGCCGGGATAGGCGGCGCGGCAGGCGAGGTCGGAATAGGCGCCGGGAAGCCCCTGGAAGGCGATGATCTTGGACAAAGTCTGGGTCACGGGCTGGTTCCGCCTCAAGGTATGGGTCAGGAGGTCTGGTCGGGGCGGTGCGCAGGCAGGCCGGGATGCAGGACGGCCCGGGCACGGGCGAGATCCGCGGGCGTGTCCACGCCGAAGGGCGCATGGTCCACCCGCGCCACCCCGATCCGCATCCCCGCCTCCAGCGCGCGGAGCTGCTCCAGCTTCTCCCGGGTTTCCAGCGGGCTGGCCGGCAGGGCCACGAACCGGGCCAGCGCCGCGCGCCGGAAGGCATAGAGCCCGATGTGGTGCCAGAGCGGCCCTTCCCCCGAAGGAATGCACTGGCGGGAGAAGTAGAGGGCGGGCGCCAGCGTCGCGCCCGGCGGGAAGGCGCAGGCGCATTTCACCACGCTCGGCGCCGCCGCCTCCTCCGCGCTCACCACGGGGGCGACAAGGGTTCCGATGTCCACCGCCGGGTCCGAAAGCGGCGAGAGCACGCTTCGCAGGAGGGCGGGCAGGATGGCCGGAAGGTCGCCCTGCAGGTTCACCACCACGTCATGCGCGCCGCCGGGGTCCAGGATGGCCAGGGCACGCTCGATCCGGTCCGTGCCCGAGGGAAGGTCCTCGGCCACCATCACGGCGGTGCCCCCGGCCGCGCGGATCGCCGCCTCGATCTCCGGGGAGTCGCAGGCCACCGCCACCGGGCCGATCCCCGCGGCACGTGCGGCCTCCAGCACATGGACGATCATCGGGCGGCCGTGGATGTCCGCCATCGGCTTGCCCGGAAGGCGGGTGGAGGCCATGCGGGCCGGAATCAGGATGATCGGGTTCAAGGCTAGCCCTTTGCGGCGGTGACCCTATCTTCCACGCATCCCAATGGGCGGCCACGGGTTGTGGTGGGGACCTGGGAACATTATGGTCCGCCGGCTTCTAGCCGCGACGGCAGGGCTGCGCAAACGCGCGGGCCGCCGCGCGCCGGGGGCGGCACAGCACGGGACTTGGCAGCGCGTATGAGCCTGGAAACGAACAAGGCATTTGCGGCGGTCCTCACCGCCGGCATCAGTTTCATGGTCGCGGGCCTCGTCGGCGGCCTGGCCGTGAGTCCGCACCGCCTGGAGAAGCCCGCCATCGCGACGGGTGAGGTCGTGGCTGCTGCGGCTCCAGCCGCCGCACCCGCGCTGGAGCCGATCGCGCCGCTGCTGGCCAACGCCAATGTGGAGACCGGCCGCGGCATCGCCACGCGCGTCTGCGCCGCCTGCCACAGCTTCAACGAGGGCGGTCGCAACGCGGTCGGCCCGAACCTTTACGGCGTCGTCGGCGGTCCTCACGCCCACCGCGAGGACTTCAACTATTCCGCGGGCATGAAGGGTCTGCACGACAAGACCTGGGACTACGAGGCGCTGAACGCCTTCCTGAACAAGCCCGCTGCCGCGGTGCCTGGCACCCGTATGGCCTTCGCCGGCCTGAACCAGGCGCAGCAGCGCGCGGACGTGATCAGCTATCTCCGTTCCCTCTCGGCCAACCCGGTTCCCCTGCCCTGATGGAAGGAATGGTCGCTGCGGCCGAGGTCGCGGCGGACCTGGCGGGGGCGGTGATCCGCCCCCTTTTCCGTTCCGCCCTGCTGGTCGAAGCCAAGGGTGACGCCAGTCCCGTCACCGAGGCGGACCGTGCCGCTGAGCGCGCCATCCGCGACCATCTCGCCCGCACCCTCCCGGATCACGGCGTGATCGGCGAGGAATACGGCCCCGACCGGCCAGATGCCGAATGGGTCTGGGTGCTTGATCCGATCGATGGCACCCGCGCCTTCATCACCGGCCGCCCGCTTTTCGGCACCCTGATCGGCCTGTTCCACCGCGGGCGCCCCGTTCTCGGCCTCATCGACCAGCCTGCCACCGGGGAGCGCTGGATCGGCGTCGAGGGCCGGCCCACGGCCTTCCGCGGCCCTCTCGGCGGCATGGTGGGCTGCCGCCCTTGCCCGGATGTCGCCCAGGCCGAGCTTTCCTGCACCAGCCCCGACATGTTCCCGCCCGGCCAGGATGAGGGCTTCCAGGCCCTTCGGACCGCCGCCCGGCGCACCACCTGGGGCGGGGACTGCTACGCCTACGGTCTCATGGCGCTGGGCCTTGTGGATATCGTGGTGGAAGCCGCGATGAAGCCTTGGGACTGGGGCGCCCTCGTTCCCGTGCTCGAAGGCGCCGGTGGCCGCGTGACCGACCATGCGGGGCGGCCGCTGACCCTGGAATCGCCGGGCGACGTGCTGGCCGTCGGGGACCCCGCCCTGCTGCCCGCCTGCATCGCGCTGCTCTCCGCCTGACGGGCCCTGTTGAGGGAAAAGGGTTTAGCCCCCACTCTCCATCCATGCTCCGCCGCACCCTCCTCGCCACCGGGTTTTCCACTGGTCTGGCCGCAGCCTCGCCCATCCTCGCCCAAGGAGTGCCTCCGGGCAGTGGGCCTCGCCGGGTCCATGCCCTGTCGCTGTTGGGCGAGCCGGCATTGCCGGCCGGGTTCACCCATTTTCCCTGGGTGAACCCGGATGCCCCGAAGGGCGGCGAGATCACCCTCTACGCCCTCGGCAGCTTCGACAGCTTTAATCCCTATATCCTGCGCGGCACCGCGGCGGTCGGCAGCGGCGTGCTTTACGACACCTTGCTCAAGGAAAGCTCCGACGAACCCAGTGCTGAGTACGGCCACCTGGCCGGCATCGTGGAACTTCCCGCCGACAAGCGCGGCGTTACCTTCGAGCTGCGCGAGGGCGCCCGCTGGCATGATGGCCGCCCCATCACGGCCGATGACGTTGTCTGGAGCTTCAACACCCTCCGCCAGCACGGCCGCCCCTTCTACCGCGCCTACTGGGCGGACGTGACCGAGGTGGTGGCCGAGACTCCCCGCCGGGTCACCTTTCGCTTCTCCACCGACCAGAACCGGGAATTGTCGCTCATCCTCGGCCAACTCGCGGTCCTGCCAAAGCATTGGTGGGAAGGGCGCGACTTCGCCCGCCCCCTGCTGGAGCCGCCCCTCGGTTCCGGTCCCTACAGAATCGAGCGCTTCGAGGCCGGCCGGTCCATCGCCTATCGCCGCGTGCCCGACTACTGGGGCCGCGACCTGCCGACCATGAAGGGCACCAACAACTTCGACCTCATGCGCTACGAGTACTATCGCGACGCCACCGTCTCGCTGGAGGCCTTCAAGGCCGGGCAGATCGAGTTCCGCACGGAAAACGTGGCCCGCGACTGGGCCACCGGATACGACTTTCCGGCGGTGCGCCGCGGCTGGGTGAAGCGGGACGAAATCCGCCACGAGCTGCCCACGGGCCTGCAGGGCTTCATCATGAACGAGCGCCGGCCGCTCTTCGGGGACCGCCGCGTGCGCGAGGCGTTGGGACTGGTCTTCGACTTCGAGTGGATGAACGCCAACCTTTTCTACAACTCCTACACCCGGACCAGCTCCTACTTCTCCAACTCCGACTTCGCCGCGCGCGGCCTGCCCGAAGGCCGGGAGCGCGAGATCCTGGAGCGCTTCAAGGACCGCCTGCCTCCCGGGGTCCTCGCCCGCGAGTTCAAGCTTCCCGCCACCGATGGCTCCGGCAACAACCGGGATGGCGCCCGCCGCGCGCTCGATCTGCTGCGCGAGGCGGGCTGGACCGTGCGGGACCGCCGCCTGACCAACGCGCAGGGCCAGCGCTTTGAGTTCGAGATCCTGCTCAACGGCCCGACCTTCGAGCGCGTGGCCCTGCCCTATATCCAGTCCCTCCAGCGCCTGGGTATCGAGGCCCGCGTCCGCACCGTGGACCCGCCGCAATACCAGGTGCGGATGGACGCCTTCGACTACGACATGACGGTGGAGGTCTTCGGCCAGTCCTCCTCCCCCGGCAACGAGCAGCGCGACTTCTGGACATCCGCCAAGGCCGACGAGAATGGCAGCCGCAACACCGTTGGCATCAAGGACCCGGTGGTAGACGAGATCGTGGAGATGATCGTCAACGCGCCCTCCCTGCCCGAACTCACCGCGGCCTGCCGGGCACTGGACCGTGTGCTGCTCTGGGGCTTCCACTCCATTCCACAGTGGCACAGCCGCACCTTCCGCCTGGCCTGGTGGGACAAGTTCGGCCGCCCCGAGCGCAATCCGAAGCGCGCGCTGGGCCTCGACAGCTGGTGGGTGGACGCTGCCAAGGAACGTGCCCTGGCCGCCGCCCGGGCCGCGGGCTAGGCGCGTTGGGCGCTTACATCCTCCGGCGCGTGCTGCTGCTGGTGCCGACGCTGTTCGGCATCATCCTCATCAACTTCGCCGTCACCCAGTTCGCCCCTGGCGGGCCGGTGGATCAGATGCTCGCCGAACTGCGCGGGGAGGGGAACACCGCCCTTGGCCGCCTGACCGGCGAGGGCGGCGGCGAAACCCGCGCGCCCCGGCCGCAGGACCAGACCAGCGGCGAGGGCCCGCGCTCCACCTATCGCGGCGCCCGCGGCCTGGATCCGGCCGTGGTGGCCGAGATCGAGCGCAGCTTCGGCTTCGACAAGCCCGCCTCCGAGCGCTTCGTGGAGATGATCGGCAACTACCTCCGCTTCGACTTCGGCCGGTCCCTGTTCCGCGACCGTCCGGTGATCGACCTGATCAAGGAAAGACTGCCGATCTCCATCTCGCTCGGCCTCTGGTCCACCCTGATCATCTATTTCGTTTCCATCCCGCTGGGCATTCGCAAGGCCGTGCGGGACGGCACGCGCTTCGATGCCTGGACCTCCGGCGTGGTGCTGCTGGGCTATGCCATCCCAGGCTTTCTCTTCGCCATCCTGCTGGTGGTGATCTTCGCCGGTGGGTCCTTCGTGCAGTGGTTCCCGCTCCGTGGGCTGACCACCAGCGGCAGCGCGTCCTGGCCCTTCTGGGAGCGCGTGGCCGACTACGCCTGGCACATGGTGCTTCCCACGGTCGCCCTGGTGGTGGGCGGCTTCGCAGGCCTGACCATGCTGACCAAGAACGCCTTCCTGGACGAGATCAACAAGCAGTATGTGCTGACCGCCCGTGCCAAGGGGGCGGGGGATGGGCGGGTGCTCTACGGGCACATCTTCCGGAATGCCATGCTGATCATCATCGCCGGCTTTCCCGCCGCCTTCATCGGCATCCTGTTCACCGGCGCGCTGCTGGTGGAGATCGTGTTCAGCCTGGATGGGCTAGGGCTGCTGGGCTTTGAATCGGCCATCCGGCGCGACTACCCCGTGATGTTCGCTACCCTCTACATCTTCACCCTGCTCGGCCTTGTCATGCAGATCGTAGGCGACATCAGCTACACGCTGGTGGATCCTCGAATCGACTTCAGCGCCCGCCGTTGACCCTCTCGCCGCTCACGCGACGCCGCTTCGCCAACTTCCGCGCCAACCGGCGCGGATGGTGGTCGCTCTGGGTTTTCGCCGTCCTGTTCCTGCTCACCCTCTTCGCCGAGCTGATCGCCAACGATCGCCCGATCGTCGCCAAGGTGGAGGGGCACTGGTTCTTTCCCGTGGTCGTCGAATATGCCGAGAGCGACCTGCTGAGCGACGGCTTTCCCACCGCCGCCGACTGGCACGACCCCGTGCTGGCGGAAGAGGTGGAGAAGCGTGGCTGGGCTCTTTGGCCGCCGATCCGCTACAGCCACCGCACCGTGGTGCGCGATCTCGGCCGCCCTGCTCCCTCTCCGCCCTCCGCCCGCAACCTGCTGGGCACCGACGACCAGGCGCGGGACGTGCTGGCCCGCGTCATCCACGGGTTCCGCATCTCCGTGCTGTTCGGCTTCACGCTCACCATCCTGTCCTCCGTCATCGGCGTCGCAGCGGGGGCGGTGCAGGGCTATTACGGCGGCTGGGTGGACCTGATCTTCCAACGGGTGATCGAGATCTGGTCGGGCATGCCCCAGCTCCTGCTGCTGATCATCCTGGCCAGTGTGATCGAGCCGAGCTTTCTCTCCCTGCTCGGCTTCCTTCTCCTTTTCTCCTGGATGGCGCTGACGGGCGTGGTCCGGGCGGAGTTCCTGCGCGGCCGCAACCTCGACTATGTCCGCGCCGCCCGCGCGCTTGGCGTGTCCGATGCCCGGCTGATGGCCCGCCACATCCTGCCCAACGCCATGGTGGCCACCCTGACCATGCTGCCCTTCATCCTGGCCGGCTCCGTGACGGTGCTCGCCAGCCTGGACTTCCTGGGCTTCGGCCTGCCGCCCGGCTCGCCCTCCCTGGGCGAGCTCGTTTCCCAGGCCAAGAACAACCTGCAGGCCCCCTGGCTCGGCATCACCGCCTTCGTGGTGCTGGGCGGCATGCTCACCCTGCTGGCCTTTGTTGGGGAGGCGGTGCGGGACGCCTTTGATCCCCGCAAGCAGCCGGGAGGCGGCCGGTGAACGCTCCCTTGCTCGACGTGCGGGACCTTTCCGTCGCCTTCCGGGGACAGACGGTGGTGCAGGGCGTCTCCTTCTCTGTGAGCCCCGGCGAGACCCTGGCCCTGGTGGGGGAGAGCGGCAGCGGCAAGAGCGTCACCGCCTTGTCCTGCCTTCGCCTCCTCGGCCCCGGCGGCGGCAATCCCGCTGGGCAGGTCGTGCTCGACGGAGTGGATGTCCTGAACGCCACCCCCGCCGAGTTGCAGCGTTTGCGCGGCGGCGTGGCAGGCATGGTGTTCCAGGAGCCCATGACCTCCCTCAACCCGCTGCACAGCGTGGGGCGGCAGGTGTCGGAGGCCATCACCCTGCACCGCCCGCTGCGCGGCGCGGCTCTCCGCACGCGGGCCATCGAGCTTCTGCAGCGGGCCGGCCTCGGCGCGGCGGCGGAGCGGCTGGATGCCTTTCCGCACCAGCTCTCGGGCGGCCAGCGCCAGCGGGTGATGATCGCGGTTGCCTTGGCCAACGACCCCCGCCTGCTGATCGCGGACGAGCCCACCACGGCGCTCGACGTCACCATCCAGGCTCAGGTGCTGGAACTGCTGGCGAAGCTGAAGCGTGAGCTTGGCATGGCCATGCTGCTGATCACCCACGACCTGGCCATTGTCCGCCGCCACGCGGACCGCGTCGTTGTCATGAAGGACGGCGCCGCCGTGGAGCAGGGCAGCGTCGAGGCAGTGTTCTCGCGGCCCGCGCATCCCTACACGCGCATGCTGATCGAAACCCAGCCCCGCGGTCGTGCCCCCGCCCTGCCGCCCGACGCGCCCGAGATCCTGCGCGCGCGTGGCGTTTCCGTGCACTTCCCCATTCGTCGCGGCCTGCTGCGCCGGGTGGTGTCCCAGGTGAAGGCCGTGGACGGCGTGGACCTCTCGCTCCACCGTGGCGAGACGCTGGGGATCGTGGGTGAAAGCGGCAGCGGCAAGACAACCCTCGGCCTCGCCCTTCTTCAGCTCGAACGCTCCGGCGGCGAGGTCCTGCTGAACGGGGCGCCCATCCAGGGCCTGTCCCGCTCTGCCCTGCGCCCGCTGCGCCGGCGCATGCAGGTGGTCTTCCAAGACCCCTATGGCAGCCTCTCCCCCCGCATGAGCGTGGGCGAGATCGTGGGAGAGGGCTTGGCGGTGCACGAACCCGCCTTGTCCCGCGCCGCCAGGGACGAGCGGGTGGCCGGCGCCCTCAAGGAGGTCGGGCTCGATCCCGCCACCGCGATCCGCTACCCGCACGAGTTCTCCGGCGGGCAGCGCCAGCGCATCGCCATCGCCCGTGCCCTGGTTCTCGGACCGGAGCTGGTGGTGCTGGACGAGCCGACCAGCGCGCTCGACGTGTCGGTCCAGGCCCAGGTCGTGGACCTCCTGCGGGATCTGCAGGTCCGGCGCGGCCTCGCCTATATCTTCATCTCGCACGACCTCCGCGTGGTGCGAGCGCTGGCCCATCGCATCGTCGTCATGAAGGACGGGCGCTTCGTGGAGGAAGGGAACACGGAGCAGGTGGTCTCCGCGCCCCGGGCGCCCTACACCCGCGCCCTGATGGAGGCCGCCTTCGAACTGCGCGCCGGGACAGGGGTTGGGACATGACGGAACTGGAGCGCCTGCGCGGGTTGCTGAACGAGCAGAAGGTGAAGCTGGGCATCAACATCCGGCAGATGAACGCTCCCGGATCCCCGGTGTATCGTAGCCTGGAGAACGTCACGATCCCCGCCATCCTGCTGGCGGTTTCGTTTCTGGCCACCCTTTACATCCACACCTGGGTGGGCTTCGCCATCCTGGCGGCGGGCACGACCTGGTGGATCCTGAAGGTGCTGCCCAAGGTCCGGGACGGCGTGTTCGACCGCAGCGCCGCCTTTGCCCTTTCCAGCGAGGCCGCTTTTGATGCCCTTTGGGCCCGCGGCGTTCTCAGCCTTTATGCCAGGATGCCCGATGGCACGGAGCGCGCGGCGGCCAAGCGGGAAGACTGGCGCGCCTTTGTGCGCGAACTGCCGGGCGGCTGATCCGCGGCGCGGGCGAACGGCCGCTCAGGCCGGCGAGGGCAGGGGGGCCGTTTCCAGCCCCCGCGCTCAGGCCCGCTTGGCCTGCACCACGTTGCTGATCGGCTGCGCCCCCAGGGCGGCCTCCTTGACCTCCTCGGAGGCAGCGGCGGCCTCGCCCATGATGGTGCGCATCTCGCGCAGCAGGGCCGCGCCCTTTACGGTGCGCTGAACGAGCACGGAGCGGCGGTCCTGCGGGTCGGTCTTGCGGCGAGCGAAGTCCAACTCGCCCAGTCGGTCCAGCGCCCGGGTGATCGCGGGCTTGGAAACGTTGAGCGAGGCGGCCAGCCCGCGCACGGTGTGCGGGCCCTCGCCGAGATAAACCGTCAGAAACACGCCGAGCTGTCGCGCCGAAAGGTCAGGTCCATCGCGGCGAACGAGCGCGACGATGGTGTCCCTCAGGATTCCGACGAACTGGTCCGGTGTGCCTTGCACGGGCATCGGGGTATTCCTTCTCAAGTGCGTTCCGGACGGGAACGCGCTGTATCAGATCAATCACCTTACCCATGGCCCGGCGGGTACCGTTCCGGCTCCGCCAGGGTGGGTAGGAGGGCTATCAGGCCGGCGTGCAGGGCCCGCAGACCCATCGCCTCACCACCTTCAGGCCGTCCAGACCTCGCAGAATCGTTCCAGGCGTAAACGTCCAGATGAGCCCAACGTATGCCTCGCGGAACAAAGCGGCGAAGAAAAAGTGCGGCGACGATGGCGCCAGCCATCGGCCGGGTTCCAACATTGCCGAGATCGGCAGCCGAACTCTCCAGCCACGTGCTGTAACCTTCGTGTAGCGGCAATCGCCAGAGCGGGTCGTTGCATGCATCGCCTGCCGCCGAAAGGGCGGTTGCGACTGCTTCGCTATTCGTGAACAAGGCTGGTAGATCGGGTCCGAGCGCCACGCGGGCGGCGCCGGTCAGCGTTGCCGCGTCCAGCATCAGTGCCGGACGCGCCTCGGCTGCGAAGGCGAGCAGGTCGGCCAGCACAAGCCGCCCCTCGGCATCGGTGTTGCCAACTTCCACCGAGAGGCCGGCACGGGTCCGCAGCACGTCGAGTGGCCGCATGGCCGTGGCCGAAACCGCGTTCTCGACCGCGCCGATCGCGACCAGCAGGCGGATGGGTGCGCCGAGACGCATCAGCGCCTCGGCCAGGCCCAGGATGATGGCCGCGCCACCCATGTCCTTCTTCATGCGCTTCATGCCTTCGGCGGACTTCAGGTCCAACCCGCCGGTGTCAAAGCACACGCCTTTGCCGAGAAGGGCGATGAGCGGCCCGTCCGCCGCGCCTTCCCAGCGCAGCACCGCGACGCGCGGCGCCCGGTGGCTTCCCCCACCAACCGCGGCCACGGCCGGGAACCCTTCCGCAAGCGCCTCCCCGGCGATGTCCTCAAATTCTGCGCCGCAACGCTCCGCCACGTGCCGCGCGGCGTCCGATAACTCGGCCGGGCCAAGATCGGCGGCGGGAAGGTTGATCAGCTGCCGTGCGCGCAGCATCGCCTCGGCCAGGATCTGCGCTTCCTCCGTGCCCTCCGGCAGCACCAGCCGGGCAGGGCGCCGCGGCGGTGCCTTGTGGCGGGTGAAGCGATAGGCACCAAGCATCCATCCCAGCACAGCCGCGGATGCGTCGCATTCCAATCCCAGCTCCCAGACCGTGCCTTCCGGCAGGCCGAATGGCAGCGCGCCGTAGGACCAGGGCGAAGTTCCATCGCGGCCCAAACCGAGCACGGCCGACGCCATGCCGGTGCCGCCAGGCAGCAAGGCAATCCGCCCGGCCTCCGCCGCGAAGCCGATCTCACGCAGGAAAGCCGCGGCACCCGGGTCCAGCGTATCCAGGAACAGGGGCAGTCCATCCGCCGTCACCGCGTGGACCGGACGTGCCTCCGCACCGGCCTGAGCAAGGCCCCAGGACGTGTCGGGATCGAAAGGAAATGCAACTTGCGATTGTATATCGTCACCTTCGCTCGCTGGGGTGTGGCCAAGTGCTTGATATTCTATGCACCAAGGGTCAGCCCCCGCCAAGCCTCCTCGTGACAGCTTTCGTTGCATCGCTGCCGATGTTAGGCCCCGGCAATGCGCATCCTGCTCTGGTACTGGGGACGTCGTGGCGGGGGCGCCCAGTTCACCCTGTGTTTCGCGCGGGGCTTGACGGAATGCCCGGGCGTGGAACTCGCCCTTTCCCTGGGCGAGCGAAACACCCTGCTGCCCGAAGCGCGGCAACTCGGCGTGCCTCTGGACGCCGTGCCCACCTTTGGCGGCCTGCTGGGCGCATCGCTCGGCGTGCTGCGCCTGCCCGCCCTTCGGCAAAGGCTTGTCCGGCAGGCGAGGTCAGTGCGGGCCGATGTCGTGGTATCGGCCATGAGCCATGTGTGGACCCCGCTGGTCGCGGGCGCCCTTCCTGCTGCCGGCCTCCCCTTCATCAGCATCGTGCACGATGCCCTGCCGCATCCCGGCGATCCCGCCATCGCCTGGGACTGGCGTTTGCGGCAGGAGCTCAGCGCCGCGGCCGGCGCCGTGGCCTTCTCGGATGCGGTTGCCCAAGCCGTCGCGGCCCGACGCCCCGGGCTGCCGATCCTGCAACTGCCCCTCGGCGCGCATCTTCCCTCGACGGGTGCCGATGGCACGGAACCGGTGGCCGACTTCCTCTTCTTCGGCCGCCTGCGCGCCTACAAGGGCCTGGATCTCCTTCGCGACGCCTTCGCCGCCCTGCGCGCACGTCACCCCGGCGTTACGCTGCGCGTGGTGGGAGAGGGAGACCCGGAAGCCTGCGCGCCCGGCCTCGCGGCCTTGCCAGGCGTGACGGTGGAGCCCCGCTGGGTATCTGACGAGGAAATGCCGGCGCTTGTCGCCTCCGCCCGGGTGGTGGTGCTGCCCTATCGCGAGGCCAGCCAGTCCGGCGTCCTGCCCATCGCGCTCGCGCTCGGCGTGCCGGTGGTCGCCACCCCGGTTGGCGGCCTCCCGGCGCAACTTCAGCACGGGGTCAGCGGCCTCCTGGCCCGCGATGTCTCCGCGCCCTCCCTGACGGAAGCCATGGCCTCGATCCTCGATCCGCGGCGCCGCGCCGCCCTGTCCGCCGGCGCACGCACCGCCGGTGCGCGGCTGACGGACTGGGGTGCCCAGGCCGCGATCTTGGTCGAATGGCTGGGCCGGCTTCAGGGCGCACGCCCGTGAGCCTCCTGCACCGCCTCTGGTCGAGCCTGCCGCGGCGGGCGCGACGCGAAGCGCTCTTCTCCCTGACCGCCGCCCTTGCGCCCCGCATCGCCCGCCCGGCGCCGCCTCCGGCCTTGCCGCTGACGGTCGCCGGCTACTTCACGGCCACCACCGGTCTTGGCGCCGCCACCCGGCGCCTGGCGGCCGGCCTGCGCGACCAGGGCTTCGCGGTGGCGGAGGCCGACCTGACGGGACCGCTGCGCCAGGGTCCGGCGGGGTTGCTCCCCGTCGTGCGGCCCGGCCCGGGAACCCTTCTCGTGCACGTGAACGGTCCGATGCTGCCCTGGGCGCTGCTTTCCCTCGGCCGCAAGGCCGTTGCGGGCAAGCGGGTGATCGGCGTCTGGAACTGGGAGCTGCCGGTGCTTCCCCCGGACTGGAACCGCGGCTTCGCGGCCTGCCACGCCATCTGGGCCGGAACCGAATTCGTTGCTGCCGCCTGCCGCCGCCCGGGCGGGCCACCCGTCTCCGTGGTGTCCTACCCGATGCCCCCGCCCACTCCCTCGCGCCTCGGCCGCGCCGATTTCAGCCTGCCCGAGAAGGCCTTCGTCGCCCTCACGGTGTTCGATGCCACCTCCTCCCTCGCCCGGAAGAACCCGCTCGGCGCCATTGAGGCCCATCACCGGGCCTTTGGCACCTCCCCGGACCATGTTCTCGTCATCAAGACCCACGGAACCGCCCATGCCGGCCCGGGCTGGGCCGAGGTTGCCGCGGCGGCGGCCGCGCGCCCGAACCTGCGCGTGATCGACGCTGCCCTGCCGCGCGCGGACCTTTGGGCGCTCATGGCGGCCAGCGATGTCCTGCTGTCCCTGCATCGTGCGGAAGGCTTCGGCTTCGCGATCGCGGAGATGATGGAACTCGGCCGCCCCGTTGTGGCGACCGGCTGGTCGGGAAACACCGATTTCATGCAAGGGCCGGGGTGCCACGCCATTGGGTATCGCCTCGTTCCCGCCCATGATCCCCAGCACACCTACGACATGCCCCAGGCCCGCTGGGCCGAGCCCGACCTGGACGAGGCCGCGGCCGCCCTCCGCCGGATCGCGTCCGATCCCGCCCTGCGGCGCCCGCCTGCCCAGCGCCTCCCCACCCCCGACTACCGCGCGGCCCTGAGCCTCCCGGACGCGGCGTCCACGGGCTGAATCGGCGATGTTGGGAAAGGTGGTCTAGCAAGGCCGCGGCAGGGCCGCTAAAGCCACCCGGCCCGAAAACCAGCGAAACTGGAATCCATGCCGCGCGCGCTTATCACCGGTGTGACCGGACAGGACGGGGCCTATCTGTCCCAGCTCCTTCTTGAGAAGGGCTACGAGGTCTTCGGGCTTCTCCGCCGTTCCTCCTCGGGCGACGTGATCGACGAGCGCCTGCGCTGGCTCGGGATCGCGGGCCAGGTTCGCATGATGGACGGGAACCTGATCGACCTGTCCTCCCTGCTGCGCATGCTGCAGGAAGTCCGGCCGGACGAGGTGTACAACCTCGGCGCCCAGTCCTTCGTGAAGACCTCCTGGAACCAGCCCCTGCTGACCGGGCAGGTGACGGCGCTGGGCGCCGGCAACATCCTCGAGGCGGTTCGCATCGCCTGCCCGGAGGCGCGCTTCTACCAGGCCTCGTCCTCCGAGATGTACGGCCTGATCCAGGAGCCGGTGCAGAGCGAGACGACGCCCTTCTATCCCCGCTCCCCCTACGCGGTCGCCAAGCTCTACGCCCACTGGATGACGGTGAACTACCGCGAGAGCTTCGGCCTGCACGCCTCCTCCGGCATCCTGTTCAACCACGAGAGCCCGCTGCGCGGCATCGAGTTCGTCACCCGCAAGGTCACGGACGGCGCGGCGCGCATCAGGCTCGGCCTGGGCACCGAGCTGCTCATGGGCAACCTCGACGCCAAGCGAGACTGGGGCCATGCGCGGGACTACGTGAAAGCCATGTGGCTGATGCTGCAGCAGGAGAAGCCGGACGACTACGTGGTGGCCACCGGCCGCACGGTCACCGTGCGCGACATGTGCCGCATCGCCTTCGCGCATGTGGGCCTGGACTACGAGAACTTCGTGAAGGTCGATCCCGCCTTCATGCGCCCGGCCGAGGTTGACGTGCTGCTCGGCGATCCCTCCAAGGCCCGCGCCAAGCTGGGCTGGACTGCCGAAACCAGCCTTGAGGACATGATCAAGGAGATGGTCGAGGCCGACCTCGCCCGTCACCGCGCCCGCCAGCTTCGCTAGACACCGCCAATGCGGCCCAAGCGCATCCTGGTGACAGGGGCCGGCGGCTTCGCCGGCCGCCACCTCCTGCCCACGCTGCGCGCCGCCTTCCCGGACGCCGCGCTGGTGGGGGCACGCCGCAGCCTGGCCGAAGGGCCGGTGCCCGACGCCGATGAGACTGTTGCGCTGGACCTCGACCAAGGCGCGAGCCTGGCGGATGCGGTGGCTTCGGTGCGGCCGGACGCCGTGCTGCACCTGGCCGCCTATGCCGATGTTGGCGCCTCGTTCCGCAACCCTCTCGCGGTGTGGCGCACCAACGTGCTCGGCACCGTCGGGCTGGGGGAGGCGGTGCTGCGAGCGGCGCCCGAGGCGCCCTTTCTGGTCGCCTCCTCGGCCGAGGTCTACGGCCTGTCCTTCCAGTCTGGCACCCCGGTGGCGGAGGATGCCCCGTTCGCCCCCGCCAATCCCTACGCCGCCAGCAAGGCCGCCGCCGACCTCGCGGTGGGCGAGATGGCGCTGCGGGGGCTGCGTGCCGTGCGGATGCGCGCCTTCACCCATACCGGCGCCGGCCAGACCGATGGCTTCGTGGTGGCGGCCTTCGCCCATCAGGTCGCGCGCATCGAGGCCGGGCAGCAGCCGCCCGTGCTCCGCACCGGCGCGCTCGACCGCTGGCGCGACTTCCTCGACGTGCGCGACGTTTGCGCCGCCTATGTGGCCGCCCTCTCGCGGGCCGACTCCCTGCCGCCGGGCATCGCGATGAACATCTGCTCGGGCACGCCCCGCCGGATCGGCGATATCCTGGAAGCCCTGCTGCGCCTCTCGGGCGTGAAGGCCGAGGTGGAGCAGGAGGCGTCCCGCCTGCGCCCGACCGACGTCCGGAGCGTGCAGGGCGACCCGGCGCTGGCGCGGGAAACCCTGGGCTGGTCGCCCGTGGTGCCCTGGGAGGAAACCCTGGCCAGCGTTCTCGCTGATTGGCGCGCCAGGGTGGCCGCCGGCGAATAGCAAGCTGCCCGGGCGCGGCTACCGGGCCAGGCGCCCCAGGCTCACCGCGGCGCCACCTGCCGCGAAGCCCGCCGCCGTCAGCAGCAGCGGCACCGTGGCGGCATCGCCCCCGAACAGCCCGAAGCCCAGCGCCACCACCGCCGCCCCCAGCGTCGTGCCCAGAAGGCGCGCCTGCGCCAGCATTCCGTTCGCCGCCCCAGCCCGCGCGGTGGGACCGGCCGTCAGGATGGCGCGGTTGTTCGGGGTCTGGAAGAAGCCGAAGCCGATGCCGCAGAGCACCATGCGCCAGGCGATGTTCAGGTCCCCCGGCGCATCCGGGAGCAGGGCCAGCGCCAGCAGCCCCGCCGCGAGGCAGCCGAGGCCGATGCTGCTGAGGATGCCCGCCGGGTAGCGGTCGGACAGATAGCCCGAGAGCGGCGCCACCACGACGATCACCAGCGGCCAGGGGGTGATCAGCAGCCCTGTCCTCACCTCGTCGTAGCCAAGCCCGTGCTGGAAGAAGAAGGGCAGTGACACGTAGGCGACCGTCTGCGCCGCGTAGGACAGGATCGAGGTCACGAAGGAGAGTGAAAAAAGCCGGATGCGCAGCAGATCCAGCGGCACAAGCGGGTGCGCCCGCCCGCGCTGGTGGCGCAGCAGGACCGCCATCATCCCCAGGCCCGCGACAACCGCGGCCAGGCCCAGCGCGAAGGAATGGCTCAGCGCATCCACGCCCAGCACCAGCAGCACGATGCCGGCTCCATTCAGCAGGGCACCGACGATGTCAAAGGGCCGCCGCTGCCGGCGGCTGGCGGGCAGGAAGGCCAGGGCCACTGTTATGGCCAGGATCCCGATCGGGATGTTGACCGCGAAAAGCCAGCGCCAGTTCGCCACGGCCAGGATGCCGGCCGCCACGCTGGGCCCGAGTGCCGTCGAAACCGCGACGGTCAGCCCGAACAGGGCGATGCCCCGCCCGATCAGCCGGCGCGGAAAGATCGTCTGCATCAGCACGCCGCCCACCACGGAGGAGCAGGCGCCGCCCAACCCCTGCAGGACGCGAGCGAAAACCAGCCAGTTGAGGTCCGCGGCCAGGGCGCAGCCCAGGGAGGCCAGGGTGAAAAGCAGCGTTCCCGCCAGATAGAGCCTCTTCGCCCCCTGCCGCTCTCCCACGGCCGCGAGCGGCAGCAGCGCGATCGCCGTGGCGAGCTGGTAGCCGTTCACCACCCAGACCGAGGCGGCGGGCGTGCCGCCCAGGTCCGCCGCGATGGTCGGCAGCGCCACATTGGCGATGGAACTGTCGAGCGTGCCGAGGAAGGTGCCGAGCAGGACCCCGGCCACCGCCCAGATCCGGCGGGGCATGGGCAGGCCGTCATCCACGGCCGTGGCGGTCTCCCGCGTCATCTGGGCTCAGACCGCCGCCAGGGCTTCGGCCGCCGTCAGCCGCCCGTCGTAAAGCGCGCGGCCGATGATGACGCCGGCGATCGTGCCCGTTGCCCGTAGGGCATCGAGGTCCGCCCGCCCCGCCACGCCGCCGCTGGCGATCACGGGGGTGGAAAGGCGCCCGGCGAGCGCCGCCGTCGCCGTGACGTTGACGCCGCCGAGCATGCCGTCACGGTCGATATCCGTGTGGATGATGGCCGCGGCTCCCGCATCCTCCAGCATCAGCCCGAGGTCGAGGGCCGTCAGCGTTCCCGTCTCGGCCCAGCCCTCCGTGGCCACGAAGCCGTCCCGCGCGTCGATCCCGATCGCCACGCGGCCCGGATGGGCGCGGCAGGCCGCGCGGGCGAAGTCCGGGTCCTTGGCCGCGGCGGAGCCCAGGATCACGCGGGCGATCCCGGCCGAGAGCCAGGCCTCCACCGTCGCCATGTCGCGGATGCCTCCGCCAAGCTGCACGGGCCGGGTGGTGGCGGAGAGGATGGCCCGCACCGCCTCGGCATTGGCCGGCCGGCCGGCGAAGGCGCCGTCCAGGTCCACAACGTGCAGCCAGGGAAAGCCCGCCTCGTCGAAGCTGCGCGCCTGGGTGGCAGGGTCGCCGTAAACCGTGGCCTGCGCCATGTCGCCGCGCTTCAGGCGCACGACCTGACCGCCCTTCAGGTCGATGGCGGGATAAGGGGTGAAATCCATGCGGAGGCCGCGCTCACTTCTCGGGGGGGAACATCGCGCCCTTGGGGCGGCCGCGCACGGGCTCCAGCGCCTTGTAGTAATGGTGCCCGGCCACGGTGCGCCCGTTGATCCGCGCATAAGCCGGGTGGGTGCCCCAGCGCGTGTAGCCAAGGCCCTCGAACAGCGCGATCGCCGTTCGCTGCGTCTCGCGCACGTCGAGGTTCAGCACGCGGTGGCCCAGCGCCGCCGCGCGCTCCTCCACGCGGCTGACCATCAGCCGCGCCAACCCGTGGCCCCGCGCATAGGGCGCGATGTAGGCGTGGGTGAGCTGGGCGGACCAGGCCTGCGCCTCGTTGTAGCGCGGCGGCCGGACAAGCTGCGCGGAGCCGACAGGGTGGCCGTCCAGTCGTGCCACGAACAGCTCGCGCTCCGGCACGAGCAGCACGCCGCGGAAATGCCGCGTCAGCGCTTCACGACCCTGGGGTGTGACCCAGCCGAAGCCGCCGCCCTCGATGATGGCCGCGTCGGTGGCCTCGCAAAGATCCGCCAGGTCGGCGTCGGACAGGGAGTCGATGCGCTCGACGAGCAGCGTGTGGGTCGTCTGGGTCATGGCGTCCAGCGGAGGAAGTTCCGCAGGATCCGCAGCCCCACGGGGCCCGACTTCTCTGCATGGAACTGGGTGCCGGCCAGGTTGTCGCGCCCCACCACGGCCGCGACCTCGCCGCCATAGGCGGTGCTGGCCAGCAGCTCTGCCCGCTTGCCGCCGCGAAGGGCGTAGGAGTGCACAAAATAGGCGTGAGCGTCTTCGGGTAGCCCCGCGAGGAGCGGGTGGTCCCCCCGGGCGTCCAGGGCGTTCCAGCCCATCTGTGGCAGGGGAAGCGGACTGCCGCCTTCGCCCCGCGGGTCCATCGGCGCGATCTCGCCGGCGATCCAGCCAAGCCCGGGCGTAAGTCCGTGCTCCAGCCCGCGCTCGGCCATCAGTTGCATGCCCACGCAAATGCCCAGGAAAGGCCTGCCCCGCTCCAGCGCCGATTCCCGCAACGCCGCCTCCATCCCGGGCAACGCCGCGAGCCCGCGCGCGCAGGCCGCGAAGGCCCCCTGGCCCGGAAGCACCACGCGCTCGGCCGCGCGGACCGCCTCCGGATCGGTGGTGACCGAAAGGTCGAGTCCGATCCCTTCCTCGCGCGCCGCGCGCTCGAAGGCGCGGCGGACGGAGGCGAGGTTGCCCGAGCCTGGGTCGATGACCGCGACCTTCACGCCATGGTTCCGCGGGCCAGGGCTGGGCAAGTGGAGATCAGGCGCAACAAGGCTTCCTCCTCGTCTCGGCCCACAACCACGCCCCTGGTCGCGAAGCCGCGGCGACCCAGTGTCCAGCGACGCAGGTCGTGGGCGTGCCACCCGAGCAGCACCTGCAAGGCCAGAACTGCCCATCCTTCCCAGAGGTCGGGAAGGAACGCCAAGGCCACGGCCAGAAGCACATAACCCAGCAGCGCCAGCCAGAGCCCGTGCCACAGCAGCCAAAGTGGCCCGAACAGAAGGGCCCCGAGGGAGAAGCCCTCCCGGACCAGTCGTGTGGCGGCCTCGGTTCCGGCGCGGGCGTGAACCGTGAAGACCCGCATCAGGCTTCCAGCATGCCTTTGGTCGAGGGGATCGTGCCCTCCGCGCGGGGATCGGCCTCCACGGCCATGCGGAGCGCCCGGGCAAAGGCCTTGAACAAGCCTTCCGCGACGTGATGCGCGTTGGTGCCGGCACGCTGCGTCAGGTGAACGGTCATGGCGGAGTTCATGGTGACGGCACGAAAGAACTCCTCGAACAACTCCGTGTCCATCTCACCCACCTTGTCGCGGGTGAAGCTGGCGGACCAGGCCAGGTAAGGGCGGCCCGAGATGTCGATGGCGCATTCGGCCAGCGCCTCGTCCATCGGCACCAGCGCCTGGCCGTAGCGGCGGATGCCTCGCTTATCGGCCAGCGCCTTGCGGATCGCCTGACCGAGAACGATGCCGACGTCCTCGGTGGTGTGGTGGAAATCGATGTGCAGGTCGCCCTCGGCGCGCACGGCCAGGTCGATCATCCCGTGCCGCGCCACGGCCGTCAGCATGTGGTCGAGGAAGCCGATCCCGGTCGCGATCTCCGCGCGACCGGTGCCGTCCAGGTCCAGCTTCAGGTGGATCCGGGTCTCGGCGGTCTCGCGGGCGATCTCGGCGCGGCGGGGAAAGGCGTCCATGGCGGCTCTTTAGACCCCTCGGGGGATGGCGGCCAGCGGCCCAGCCGGCTTATCGGCTCAATGCCGCCGCAGGATATAGTTGATGGTCAGGTCGATTTCCGCGCTGTCCTCCCGGGTGCTGGTGGGAAAGGGCGGAACCGAACGGCCGCGCAGCAGGGCCTGCGCACCCGCGTCCAACCAGATCGAACCGGAACGTCCGATCAGCTGAAGGCCGGAAACGCGGCCGGTCCGGTCGACCGTGAAACGCACCACGGCAGTGCCGTCCTCTCCGGCCTCGACGGCTTGGCGCGGATAATAACCGTGCTCGCGTAGCCAGGCCATGAAGGCGGAGCGCCAGTCGGCGCCAAGATTGGCGCCCCTGATGCGAAGCTGCGCGTTGGGTGCGTCTGCCTGCGGCGAGGCGACCGCGGCCGCCGCGTCGCGGTCGCGCCGCGTGCCGGAACTTCCGGGGGCGGAGGGCGGCGAGGGCCGGCCCAGCGCGACCGGCGGCCCTTGGCTGAGGTCGAGCGCTCCCGCGAAGGGAGAAGCGGGCCGCGGCCGGGACTGCGCCTGCTGCGGCGGGGTTGGCCGGGGCGTCGGGACGGCACGGGCCTGCGCGGGCTCCGCCGGCGGCTCCGGTGCGGGGGGTGGGGGTAGGGGAAGCGCCGCCATCTCCGCTTCCCGCGGTGTTTCTGCCGGTGGCGGCGGAGGCGGCATGGAAAGCTCGGCCGGCGCGGGCTGCGAGGGAAGCGGCACCGGCGGCAGCGCGCGGGCCATCGGCGGCACGGGCTGCGGCAGGGCGAGCGCGGGGGGGGGAGGG
>Ga0210040_10002947_pt1 | contig 23463 bp, 8 predicted proteins | sample CryGeyCG12114_NA_FD_185462 | JGI IMG/M metagenome (GOLD analysis project Ga0210040, IMG submission 185462) | Groundwater microbial communities from aquifer - Crystal Geyser CG19_WC_8/21/14_NA (SPAdes) (version 2) | ecosystem: Environmental > Aquatic > Deep subsurface > Groundwater | place: USA...
CTTATAAAGCTAATAAAGCTATTTTATCTTATTAGATTTAGTTTAAAGAACGTCTCTTCTAATTAGTTTATAAGTTATACTAATCGCTTAGCGGTCGTATTTATCTTATTTACCTATTCGTAATTAGGCTAGCGTATAATATAAAGAATAATATCTTATAATACCTTTACTTAAAGTACCTTTAAGGCTTTAATTATCCTTATATAATTAGTCTTAAGGAGTAGCTTTAATACTCTACTAGCTAATTATATAATCGCTATAAAGAGAGCCTTATATATAAATTAACTATAGAGAGTTTATTTAATAAAGTAACTATAATTAAAATAATATATATTCTTTACGTACTTTATACGCTTCTACGGCTTTATTATAAAGCTTATAAAGTAAGTAGCGCAATTTTTACCTTATTAAAGCTAAGCTAAGAAGTATCTCTTCTAATTAATTTATTAGTTATACTAGTCGCTTAGTAGCTTTATTTATTAAGCTTATTTAGTTATATTTAGGCTAGTATATAATAGATTAACGTATAATATACTTATACGTTTACTATAATCCGCTTAATACCTTATATAATATATACCTCTAGCTAAGATTTCCTAATCGAGACTAGATCCGAATAATCACTTAGTATAAGTATAGCTTTATAGAGGTACTATAGCCTCTAAAGTATAGAACTCTATCTTTACCTTTTTAGCTTAAGAGTAGACTAGAATTTTATTACTCGCTCGGCGAGAAGATGGTCCACATTATTAGGGAATCAGTTAGTTCCAGTAGGTATTAGCTCATTGCACATGCATACCCCTCTAACTTAAAGGTCAGTCGCACTGCGAGGCCTGTAGCGGCAAGCACGGCTAGGGTAGCTACTTAGCTCTATATTTGCGTTTCTGGCTTTACACATAGTTAAGCTAGCTACGTACACATACAATACCAATACCCCTGCCACGATACTACAGCACTCCTTAACCGGTCGATGTGCACTGACCCCTACTTCAAGGTAGCGTGCTGAGATGTACCGGCTGACTTTGAATCAGCCCTACCACTTGAACAGACGGTACTACGCACAGGGTATGGTGCATGGGTCTCGCAAGCAGATGATAAAGTGCCTTGTCAGCCCTTCTGCATTCTGTGGCGCCGATCAACAAACCGGTTGCAGCTCAACAAGGTCTTTGCGTTCATCTTTGACCACTAATGTAAGAGGCTACGATGCCGTATGTCGATTTGGTTTTCTTCTCAATACACCTAGGGACAGGGGTAGCTGGTCTAATAAAGTGCAGTCAGTTTGGAGCTCCCGCGACCGATGCTGCCGCTTCGGATATCACTGCTTCTTTTTCCTTTGTATTCTCAATGCTTGAAGATACAATGAATCCCCGCACACATCGAAGCCATGCTGCAGTTGCTGTCATGCAGTGAAAGTAGTATGTCGAACGCTATAATACCCCGCTTTACGTCAGGAAAAATCCAATCGAACCGAACGAATAGGCCCCTAGGCGTACATGGCTAGTACGCTAGGCATACCAGTAACCAATCTGAGCGCCTGGTGCACCGGGCGAACGTCATCTTGTTCTCACACCGGCTGGGTAGATGCTAGCATATCTGATCGGGCATTTCGTGAACATGCCACTTGCTACGCTTGGTGAATACAGGCTGGAGGTATAAAGAGTGGTGAAGATATAGGTTTTGTGATCCCAAGCATGAGAAGCAACCATCAATCCTTTCCAGTGATGTCTTGCAGGGCCGATTTTATCCCGTTTGACGACAACGAGCTCTTGGAGCCAAGGAACGCATGGGCTGACAATTTTGACGAGGAAGGCTTGGTGCCACCTCACTATGGATCACCCCTTGGGATTGACTACTGGTTCGGGAAAAAGTGGTTTGAATGTTTCGTTGCACAGCAACTCATATACGTCGAATTGGCTAAAGATTCCATATTGGACATGGACGTACGTCGTAGCTGCCCTTCAGGAATGCTTGAGATACTGACAGTCCTTACGGCAGTGTTTATTCGAAGCTACAATTCGTGACTACCCATACCAAGCGGTGCTCGCATCCCTTCACGAAAGTGGATTCTCGAATACAGATTCGGTGTCAGCATTGACAGGAAGTGACGAGCCAGAGCTGTTCCTCAGTATTCTTGGTTCAATCATGTCCAGAGGCTCATCCGAAGAGAAGCAGAAGCTTAGACAGGAGTTACAGCAGTACCAATGCGGAAGAAGTATATCTGGCAGAATACGTCGTCCTCAAGAAACAACCAGGTCAACAGCAAGCGCAACCAGGAGTACTATCCACCAGGACAACTCGCTGATGGAAGCTGAACACGCAGATCCGGACCTTCCACGATACACCGCCAAACTGAAAGAAGCAGGTGACAAGGTAGGATTTGTGCCAAGATATCGCTTCGAAGAGATGAGTGGTGATTCACCGGCGTTCCGATCTGTGCTCGCTTTCCGTGATCGTGTGTTTGAGGGTACAGGCAGTTCGATGAAGCGCGCCAAGCACGAGGCTTCAAAGAAGGCGTGCAGATCATTAGGCGTAAAGATCCGCTAGGCAACACCTCTGTTGGTATCGTTTAATGCTACGGTTACATTGAGAGTTGCCACATGTAGTCAATCGCGAGAAGTTTCCTAACGTCCCTCCTGCAAGCACGTGTTGTGCTTGGACTGTATAATTTCGTGTCATTTATCGTGTTCGTTACATTTACTCTCTCTTGCAGACTGCTGCGCATCAAGAAATTTGCTTGAGATCGGATCACCAGACGTGGACTTGACTTGGGACCGCCCACGCCCAACGCCCAACGCCCAACGCCCAATCTTGGCGTCAGCCTCGCCGTCGTAGATCAGGCTGTCACGTTATTTCATATGTAAAATAGGTTTTGCCGGGCACGCCTTGAATATGATGAGGAATCTTATACTGCTACTGCCTTGCCTTGCCTTGACAAGAAAGCTGCGCTAGCGAGTGATATAGATGATTCGTGGTGTTGAGCTTTTAGTTGAGCCCTCTTACTACTAGCCCTCTTACTGCTTAACCCTCTTGATCTCTTGACTATCACTACTAAGCAAGCTACCACTGAAGATGAAATCCCACAAAAGTCGACCGAGAAGGCAACGAAATACGTTGACCTCAAGTCCGAAGCACTATGAAACATACTCCGGACGACCATGGCCAACGTTCGAGTGACCTCTTTGAAACAGGATAGGCCTTTCGTAAGGATACCATGTCATGTCTCATAGTTCCGCGCTAAACCTTCGGACAAATCGAACAGAATTACTTGTTCAACTTCCTGTCGGAACCCAGACTCTGCCGCACCATCATTTCAGCCAAACGCAGGAAAGATGACACAATCTCGACACACCTAGGAGTCTTGCTAGATCATCTCCAAGCTGAGTACAAGCGGCTCGAGGGGCGTCTTCAGTCATTGCTCCAGAACAATGAGATCACTTACGACTTGCTCTAGACCATTTTCAAGCGCAACTCGGAGACATACACCAACTACTCTGGCACGGGCGTTCCTCGATGCGTCAGATGCAGTCTTGGGGAGCAGAGGAAACGAAACAGTGGCGGGGGATACTTCCACGTGAGAGATTTGTATCTGGGTCTTGGTGGAGAAACCTTCGGCGAGGCCATTACGGTACTCTCGGTCAAGGAATATTGGGGAGCCAAGCAGATACGTCTCCTCTTGTCATATTCTCTGACTTACCACGGACAGTCGGTTGAAGTCAAGGCACAACCGATTGAGTGTGGCCGAAAGTTTGTCTCGTTGCTTGGTGTCCATCACCGCGTGCATAAAGGTAGGGCGTTCTATACTGGCAAGGAGTGGAAAATTGTGATGATGTCCGTCGACAAAAGCCGAATCATGATCGACGTAGCTTTCTTTCGCAAGAACCTCAACTATTGGAGAGCGAAGCTTGCACCATTGTCAGATGCGGATATGTTCGATTTCGCGTCCCTCGTCATCGCCGTGTATGAAGAAGATGATGACGATGATTGAAGGTCATTGCAAGCGGTGGAAGAACATCCTCAGGGCCTGCGAGAGCAGGATCTGTTGATCTGCAGCCCAAATGTGTGTAGGTTTAGTCTCAGTCTCAAGATGTGGTGTATGTCCACTTAACCTGTGTTTTGCACAATGGCTAATAGAGCAAGCGGAATTTGTGGTTGTCCACGTCAGCGACATCAACTGGGACAAGGCTTCCTTTAACCATGTGGCCATAACCCCCTCAAAACGAAGCTAGTCAGGCTCTATGCGAAACTCACTTAGGACGGACGTCGGACCTGTCCTTTGATGACTTCGTTACAGGCAAAGGCCAGGGCCTCCTCATGCTTTTTGCAGTATGTTAGTATGACTCAACGTGCCGATGATACTGAACCTATCTCTCCAGTGGACTTCCCGGCGTCAGAAAGACTTTGACAGCGGAGACGATATCCGAGTATCGCCACCGGCTCTTTTAGACGGTAATCTTAACCAACCACTAACGATACAGATCTCCGTCGGTGAGCTAGGTACTGCTACAACTACTCTCGGGTAAAGGCTTTCTGATATCTTCGAATTGTCGAGCCACTGGAAAGCTGCCTTGCTCCTGGATGAACGGACATCGTCGTGGAGAAACGATCCACCGGCGTCGTCCATCGTAACGCGCTCGTGTGCATCTTCTTACGCAAGCTCGAATACTACGACGGCATCCTCTTCCTCACGACCAACCACACCCAGACGATCGACGAGGCATTCGTACGCCGAATCCATATGCCTGTCACGTACGAGGAGCTCAACAAGTCTGCCAGGAAGAAAGTGTAGAAGGGTCATCTAGCTAAAGCTATCACGAAGCATAGAGGCGCCGAATGTAGCTCCGAGGACCTAGACCGTCTACCACGGACGAGGCTGAACGGACGCGAGGTATGTTTCCTTACCTAGAACGTTACGATATCCATCTAACAAAGATAGATCACCAATATTACGTCTACTACTTAGGCGCTAGCCGCTTTCAATGACACCACTATCAGCCTCTGGTACCTAGAGGACGCTATACAACTCCCGATAGTATTCTACAGTACATTGACAGGAACATCACGAGCTCGATGGCAGAACGGTACTCGGGCTATGAGAGTCCCACCATGGGAATAAGGCCGACGACTATCGCGATTGCACAGACCACTGTTTCAGGCTATCACTCGGGAGATGCGTTCCGACCGTGGCTTAGTCCCCGTGGAAGTTATGGTGCACGAAGGAAGTTTGGTGGCCTCGGTAGTACAGACTCGTCGTAGAACGATGTCGCGACACAAAGTAACTATGCGAGATGAAAGTTGCTGGAACATGTTCCCCACGGACCTGGGCGAAATGACGAACATTCTATTAAAAGTGGTAAGACACAAGTGGTGCATTTATACAGGGGAACTGCACCCTCGAAGGGACGTTGGTTTTTATGGCTAGGAGAGCCTCCAGTATCCGGGACCAACACGACCACTAGGTGGCTACCCTCTGTAAGCACCTGATTTGACTCTGAGATTGTTGAGGATTGATTGTCACTACGGAATTTGTCGCAATTAAGCTCGACTCGCTTTGGTACCCCTTGTCATTCCCACATAAAGGCATTCGGATGTTTCTTCTTCTTCTTTGTGACCAGACTCGAAGCAGCCGTATGCCAGTCGTCAGGTTCATTGGGAGTGGGCTCTGAGACCACCTCGGGTCGCTCGTCATCCGAGAACTCGCCGTCCAGGGTCACCGGCACGGTATTTACATCTACGTGCTCGTGATCATTATCGGAAACGGCCAAGTTCTCTTCGTGTTTCTGTTCGTACTTATCTGCACCCTTCTCCCTGTGCGACACTCGAGGAACTTTCTGTCGTTAGCTCTACTACGCAAGGTAATTCATAGAAAACTGACCTGTCAGGCTGTGTTTGTCCAGTTGCTGTAGACGGCTCAAAGAAGTTTCTAGGGCGGTCAGCTTGTCCGTGAGTCGCTTACGTTCGGCTTCGGTGTTTTCATCCTCTCGCGCAATATCTGTGACAATATCGTCTGTCATTTTTTCCACGGTGCGAGGACCAAAGGTATGCAACAGTGGTTCCAGGAGACATTTCTCTACGGCCAAATTGCTGAAGTCATCGACAAATTTTCTCATCGCGACCTGCACTCGTCAGTCTCTCAATACAGCCCCGTATCACCCACATCTAACTCACCTGATAATACGCTAGCATACAGTCAATGGCCTCGGAACATGCGAAACGCTCCATGTCAGTCTCTGTTTGAGAACTCACGCTGTCGATCAAGTCTTGCATGCAGAAAGCCAATTTCGAACTAGAGTATGGATCTCCCGGATAGTTGGCTCCAAAAAAAGCTTTTAGCTTGTTGGTGACAGAGTCACGAAGATGTTGGTCGCGTGCCCTTTGAATGTTTTCAACGAACTGGCGGTTATATGTGATTGGATGGCCAGCCTGCTGTGGTTCAAGGAGCTCGGCAGTCTTCGCGCGAAGATCCTCTTCCAACTCCGAGAGTCGATAGTTTACGAAATGCTTGAGCAGTCCTTCGACACTGTGCTCATCAAGCACTTCCTTCAAAGTTGACATTGTCGCGCTTCGAACATCCTTGAGTAGATAAACCGTGTACTGGCCAACGATGGTCTCCCACGGTCGGGCGTGCTGGTAGAACAGCTCCCCAACTATCGAGGGGTTGAAATTGCCTGGCAACTCTCGGCCCCGGCTGCGGCGCACTCTTTTGCGAACCTCTTCTACAAAATCTGTTCGATACATGCAACTCCGTTTGTGATCAAGATCTGTTCCTTCGTCGATTATCTTTATCTGCTCGCCTCGATGTTCCATAGCATCCGAGAAACCAGATAGTCGATCCTGCACCACTGCACGAAGCCGTTTCGTGTAGCCAGCCTCGTCAAGGGAGTCTCCGAAGAATGGATCAAGATAGATGCCATTCAGTGAGTTGTTCATCAGAGTGCTATATCTCTCACTGCTATACAGCAGATACCGTCGCTGCTCGGAAAGTGTCTGGCGGGCGTCACCCAGCTTCCGCAGGCTCGATCTAGTGTCTCTGAAAGATGATTGTGTGTCTGCAATGAAGCTGGGCATCTGAGACAGAATGTGATCCTTCAGCACAGCGCTGAGCCTCGGCACTAAAGTGTGAATACCAGCTTGTGACCGTGGCAGTGATGACCATATACTTTGGGACAAGAACTTTGCCTCCAACTGATGGCGTTCTGCAAGAGTACAGCAACGCTCCTCAAAAGTTCGGTTCTTCAGGACGTGCCATCCTAACCGAAACTCTACTCTCCGGTTCTGTGCCAGAAGGTAAAAGGAATGCTCCATTTCTGAGCCTTTAGGCAAGGTGTCAGGCTTGGTGATAATGCCTAGCGTTCTTGCACCCTTAGGGTCAACTTCTCTAGTGAAAGCAGTGACCTTTTGCAGAGCTATTTCACTTTTCGCCGAAATGACCGCTAGCATCACGCTGCGAGGATTCTCCATGTACCACCGCACTAGGAACTCCACAAATGTAATACCATCAATATCTTGATGTTCATCTGGTGCATGATAAAGCCCAGGGAGATCAACTAAGGTCAAATGAGGTTGTGTTGGCCCAGAAACCTCGACACGCAGAACGTCCTTGGAAAAAGCTAGGTCGTCTTCCCCTACACCCATGACGTTCTCCGCACTTTTAACAATATCTGCGAAGTGCTCCAATGCTAGAGTGGGTGGTTTGAAGTTCCGGAGGCGCATTTTCTCTTTTTCAGGGCGATCTGCGTCGGGATAAATGGAGATCTTAAGTCCCGATTCAGGAGCACGCCGCAAAATGAGCTCGGTCGCAAACCGTGTACAGACATTGTCTTTCTTCGGGAAGTTGAGGCCTGATATGGCCTCAAGCACGGAGCTCTTGCCAGAGGATTGGTCACCACATACAATCAGTTGTGGCAAGTTGACGTATCTGCTGATTCCTTCTGACCGTAGCTGATCGATCACATTCAAAACTTCTTCGTGATCTTCTGATTGTATGCGGTTCAAGGGCGTCGGCGATTCATCATGTCCAGGTTTATCGACCTGTCCATACATTATATTGCTTTTTGGAGAACCAGCTTAGTCTTAAACCAGTATGGTCAGTTTGCAGTTGTTATCACAAGTCCAGGCAAGTAATGAATTGCTTAACAATCACCAATCTAGGCGGTCAGCATGGATAAGAAAACAAGACAGGAAATCCTTCTGATGGCGGGCATTTATATGTGTTGCGAATGCCTTGTATTCAGCCTGGAAAGATGTGATGACTGTTCTGCTCGGTGCATAAAGCCAATACTCGGCACAGCGCGCAGTATTGGAGAGATTGTAGAGACCCAATAGGATTTGCGAGGACTTCAAACCTAATTGATAAGTCCAATGATGGATGAGCAATGGAATGTCAACTTGCATGATTCTCAGGAAGTTATGCTCATCAACAACCGAGAGTCATACCTGAGTTTAGTGGTTGTATATGAGACTTCCTGTCGTGGAGGTTGCATTGGCCATGTACGAAACTGTTCTGGGTGAGCACTATACAGAGCATATCGCAGGCCACCGAGATGTCAGCGCAAGATTGGTCAATTTGAAGTGCGGTGAGCGGACCTGGACAGCAGGTGCTTGTATGAACGCTGAGTTACCCCACACCTGCACCACATCTGTACGAACCACTCCGAGATAAGAGCGAGTCATGTTGTGCCAGCGAAGAGATCGTCCCAAGTGGATAGCTTCTGGTAGAAACTGTTCGACGCCCAACTCTGTATGACGATCAGTTTGTAAATTTGCTTCTCTACCTTACAAAAAGACCTAGCAACAAGGTATGATGTACATTTGCGGGGTCAGTGGACCCGCATGATCGGGTAAGGGCCAATCCCCGCGACTCTAGCGAGACTCTATGTGAATATACTATCCTCCATGCGTATAAATTAATCTAATTGGCGTTAACCTTATATAGTGCTCTATAGTTCGTATATCTATCTTATTAATACTATTAGATTATATATAATAATAACCTACGATATTTTCTTATAATATTCTCTTTATCTAATCGCGCCTTATTTAATAGTACTAATATTATTAGAATTTTATTTAACTTTAAGTTATAATAGGTATTTAAATAGGTTATTTAAGACTTTTACGCGATTAATAGGTTAGATAAGCCTAATACGATATCTTTATATAAGATACTACTAAGGTATAGTATAAAGAGTACTTATATAAGTTATTATTATACTATTAAGCTTTAATAACGATTATTTAGTATCTATAAATTCTAGAGACTTAATATATAAATAGCTATTAGCTATTTAGCTTCTCTTACTTCTCTTTTAGTTAGTTTTTAACCTACTACTAATTTATACTTATATTACTATCTATAAGAAACCTACTTTATATAAACTATAAAAAGTAGTAATAACAACTAAGATTTAATACTAGCTAGCTTATTAGCTTAAGATACTAGTTATACTTAGTTTATAAGGTAAAATTTAAGATTCTTAGTTTTAGAAGTATAAGATATTATTATAACTTAGCTATTAGCGATTTAAAGTTATTAAACTATTTATTAACCTAGATATTTAGCTAGAGAATAAAGTAAAGTTAGATTCGTAAGCTTATTAGTATTAATAATACTATATATTAAAGCGTATTTAATATATTACTAATCTTACTTATATTTAAGTATTAATATACTAAGTTACTATATAGTAATATAGTAGTATAATAGTTTATATAAGAATTAAGTATAATTTATTACTATTATATATCGATTAAAGTAAGTTTTAAATATCTTTTAAAGGTTTAAGTACTTATATAATAATAAATCTACTTTATAATACTTTACTAAGATTTATATAAAGTAATTAAATACTATTATAGTAATAATAAGAGTTGCTTTATAAAGATAATACGATCGACGCGTAAATAAAATAGTCTTATATAGACCTCTTAATAGGAGCTTATAAACCTACTATAATAACCTGTTCTACCTACTAAAGTAGGATAAGCTAAAGGTAGCTAAGCCCTTCTCTCTCTACTTAAGTAAGAAGGGTTTCTTAACCTTAAGCTTATCTAGTAGGAGCCTATAAGTTATTTACCTTAAGTAAGTAACTTACCTAACTCTTTAACCCTCTATAATATTACCGCTAAAATAGTAATATAAAGACACTAGTAATTTTAAATTAGTACGATTATAATTTAGGAAAGCTCTCTTCTTTTAATTAATATAATAATTAATATAATAATCTCTATAATAAAATACGTTATTAAAAATATATAATACTAGATTTAACTTCGCTAACGCGATTCGTAAGTAATTAGTATTATTTCTTTTCTAAAAAGTAAGCTATTACCTACTTTTCTATTATAAGACGTTATCCTCTACGTAACTAGTAATAGTACGAGTAAAATCTTTAGTTCTATTTAAGTAAGCTAGGCGAGATAGTATATAAATAAGTTAAGGTAAGGTCTATTATATATAAGTAGAGTTCTAGTATAACTTAAATTAACTATAAAACTATAGAATTATAAAAAGAAGAGTCGTATTTATATACTTATATCTATAGTCTCGAATAGAAAGTCTTAGTATAGTATATTAGTATATTAATATATCTTATACTAGTATATTAATATATTAGTATAATACCTTTTTAGGAAGTTACGTAATAGAATCTTAAGTCTTTACGTACTAGACTTTCTTACGAGACCTTCTTATATCCTAGAGCGTAGTCGTTTATTAGAGGTACTCCTTAAGATTAACTATATAAGAATAGTTAGAGCTTTAGAGGTACTTTAGGTAGGTATTAGCTATTATAAGATATAGAGTAGTATATAGTAGAGGGTATTAATATAGAGCTAGAAACTAGCTAGAACTAGTAAGAGTAAGTATATAATATAAGTTAACTACAAAGAGTTTATCTAAATAAGTAGCTTTACTTAAAGTAGTATATATCCTTCACGTACTCTATTCGCTCTATTAGCTCTATAGTAGGCTAATAGATCTAGTAGAGTATACGCTACTTCTAATATAGTAGTTATCCTCTAATACTCCTTCTAATTAGTTTATAAGTCGTACTAGCCGCTTAGCGATTATATTTATCGAGTTTACTTATTTATAATTAAGCTAGCGTATAATACCGTTCTATAACTATAATTCGTAATATTTTCTCTCTTTAAGCGCGTACTAGTTAAAGATCGTACTCTACTAAACTTAGACCTTATACCTAAAGGTAAGAAAGGTAGTATAATAGTATAACGGTTCCTTTAATCTCGTAGTTACCTCTACCGTTATATAAGTAGTAACGATAGAATTAGTCTCTTAATTAAAGTAATAAAAGGTAGCTGCGATCGACTCTTAACTCTACTATTAGCCTACTTTTAACTCCGCTTAACGCCTTTTTTTCTATCTTACTTATTCTTCTTATCCTCCTTACTCTTCTTACTCGTATTACCTATATTATTTATATTACCTAGTATACTCGCTTTATTCTACTTAACCGTATTACTCTACTTACTTAGGTTTCTATTCTTACCTAGCTTATTCAGCTTATTTAGCTTATCTAGCTTATTTAGCTTATCTAGTATTTTATTCTCTTTACTCTTATCTTCGATATTATTTAATATCTAACCTCTTACTCTTTTATCCTTATTCTTCTTCTTCTTATTATTATTAGCGTTATTATTATAAACTTTTATAGCGTCTCTTAGCTCTTCCTCTTATTATACTTTTTAACTCTTAATAATACTAGTATTAAATTAAGTTAAATATAAGAATATTATTAAGTATAAGATCGTTTAAGGCTTTAGAGAATATTATTAATATATAATAATATCTTTTATACTATTAAATAATCGTTTAATATCTACTTTAGTAGCTAAAATTATAAGATAATTCCGCGCTACTTATATTAAAGCAGATTATATTCGTTCTACTTACTTTTAATACTTAAGAATTAAACGTAATTAGCTTTTATTATTCGTAATATTATTAAAATTAATATTAAAGGCTAATTACTATTAGTAATAACTTATACTACTACTATTATATAAATACTTCTTAAGCTTTAATTAAGTAGAACTCTTTACTCTTATTCGCTTTATCGACTTAAATAAAATATTATTAAGATTATTAGCACTTCTCTTTTATAACTAGCTAGCTAGTTAAGGTTATTATTAAGTAGTTAAGTAGCGAGTTATAGCGAAGAGTAAGAATATAAAGAGCTCTCTTATAAAAAACTCTTTTATTACTAGTAATAATTCTTAACTAAATAAAAACGATTAAGAACCTATAATAATATTATTAACGAATAAATTTACTTTTATATATATATATTCTATCGCTCGTTAGTAGATATCTTTTTAGTTTACGTTAGTATTTATAATAATTATTATAACTATTTAATATATACTTATAGTTCTTTATATTTATCTATCTCGTTAGCTTATAACTTAAAGTTAAATAACTTTAGCTTTATTTATAATAATAGAATTATTATAATACTATAAATATACTCTATCTTTCTTTATATATTAATATAGTACTTTCTTAACTTATCTAGTACCGCCTTATAAAACGTATATATTTATCTCTTTTTAAATACTTTAGTACTTACGAGTTTCGTTTTAATATCTTTAAAATATATAAATAATAAATACTTTATAAATTATTAGAGAACCTTAAGTTTTACTAATAATATTAGTTAACTAGTAAAAGAAGTAAAGGATTTTAATTAAAAAATTAATATCCTTTTACTCTTTATTTAAGAACTTATAAATATTATTAGTAATATATATATAAGCGTAGTTATATAGGTTCTTTTAAAGCTTTTAAGCGTATAGTATTATATAATACGTTAAATTTTAGCGTATCTTAATATTCTAAATAAGTATAAGAGGGCGCTTACGAGTTTAAATATCGCGAAACCTATTATAATATTATATACTAGAATTAATCTTTATTATCGTTTATTAAAGCTATTTATAGTTAGATCTTATAAATCTCTAATATAGAATTAGTATAATATCTATTTTCTTTAATATCTATAGCGCCTCTTTCTTACTAAATAAAGCTTATTAGTTAACGATCGTATCGTTACTATTATTTACGATTCTTATATATTCGTTATTCTTTAAGTCGATCTTTAGCTTCTTTAATAGCTCCTTATAAACGAGTTAAATAATATAAGCGAGATAAAATAATCGTATAATAAGTATATTAGAAGTAGTTATAATAAGTATCTTAAGCGTACTATTTAACTCTTAAAGTAGAGTTTTATTATTTAAAGTACTATTTACGATTATTATTATTATACGATTAAGGTTAGTATTATATATTTTTAAGATTAATAATATTATAATCGTAAGATAATAGCTACTATACGTACTCTTAGTATACTAGAAACTAAATAGAATCTTATAATAGTTTTACTAAGAGTTAATAAAGTATCTTATAACTATTAAAAACGATTTATAATTTAAACTTATTTAGTAGTTAAGTATAATATATATTTTTATATATCTTAAAAGATAGTATAACGCTCGTTATAAACCTTACTTTATATAGTTAGCGAGATACTTAACTACGCGTTAAGAGCGAATTAAAGAGATATATAATATATTCTTAGCCTTTAACGCGAGCTTAATTAATTAAATTAACTTAGAGTTATTAAGGGATTAAAATAAAAGGTTAAGAGTAGTAACTATACGAATAGCTTATTCTTAAAAAGAAAAAGCTAAAAATATACTTATACTTAAAGTTAAGAGCTATAGTTATATTAATATAATAATCTTTATAATAATTAAGTACTTACTATAATATAAGCTTAATTTATAAGCGAGAAGTAATATAATAAATTAAACTTAAGCTTTTCTCTATTATAACTAGTTCGTCTCTCTATTTATTTATATCTTTAGCTATAAGAGTATTAGCTAAAGTAGCTTATATCTTCGTTTTTAATAGCTAAATACTTAAAAACTTTCTTATAAATCTTATATTAAATAAAAGGCTAATCGTTAATCGCTTAAGTAAGATAATAATATTAAAACTAGTAGACTATTATATATTTACTTATATTTTAGCTAATCGCTTAATCTTTAGAATTAGCGCTTTTAATATCGCTTACTCTTTTATTCTTTCTTATACGTAGTCGTTATTCTAATTACTATATAATAAAAGTAGTATTTTACTATTCTTTAAACTTATTTATAGTAATTTCCTTTAGCGTTACCGCTTTATAAGCTTAATTCTTAACTTAAATATAGTAGAAATACTATAAAATATATACTTATTATATATTAAGCTTCATATCTACGTTTAACGCGTTAAATATAAAGTTATTTAAGTCGATTTCTAATATAATAACTTAAAATATTTCTAAGATTTTTAAAGTTAATACGAATTCTTAGTATAAGGCACTAGCGTATACGCTAGTAATAGTAGAGTAAAGCCGCTATAAATATAGTTTTAAGGCGATTATAAGAGGTTTAAGTAAAGATATTTTAAGATATATAATTAAAAAGTAAGAATATACCTTATTAATACCTTATTAATTTACGCGAATAAATATAAATAAATTACTTATAAGTAGTAGAATAGTATATTAAAGAGTAGAAAAATAAAAGGTAGTTTTAATATAAGGTTAAGGAATTATAATAATTAATATAATAATCGCTATTAAGATTTAAAAGATTTTTCGATTTTATTTATATTTTTAAGAAGATATTATCGTCTCTACGATTCTATTTTATATATATATTAGCTACCTACTAAGCGATAATAGTATTCTACTTATAAATAAATCTACTTAATAAGAACTATAATCTTTATTTACTTAAATACTTATTTATAAAGTTCTTTAATCTTAATATAAACTCGAGCTAAAATTAATAGAATAGTAGATATACTATAAGAAGTTTTTATAAATAGCTAAAGCTATTAAATATAAAATAAGATATAATACTTATATCTTCTAAAAATACTATTTTACGACTAGTAATAAATAATTTTTATATTATTAAGCTACTTAAGTCTTCTTTTTAAGCTTAAGATCTTTAAAGTTCTAAGTAAGCTCTTTACTCGTAACTTATATATACTCTATTTAATTTAAAGATTAAAGCTCTCGCTTACTTAATACTAATACTACTCTTTAAGTAACTTAATATACCTTTAATTTAAGCTTTATTAGCCTAAAGCTATTCTTCTTATACTATTTTAAATTCTTCTCTACTTAATAATCTAACTCTTTAATATTTAGCTACTACTTTATAAGTCTAGATAATATTATCTACTTATTTTAAGTTATACTCTACTTTACTTATATTACTCGTTACTTATTTTTAATAAAGAATCTAATTACTATTTACTTACTATACTACTATTTTACTTATAGAGCTAAGTACTTTTACTATATAAGTCTTTTTATTATAAATGTATTATAGTAATAATAAGAGTTACTCTATAAAGATAATACGATTAACGCGTAAATAGAATAACCTTATATAATTAGTATATATTATACTTATTAGTTATTAAAGTAGTTAACGACTACTAGTATTTTATAAGTATATAATAGAGCTACCTTTAGCTAACCTTCCGCTTCTAATTACTTAATCTTATACTATACCCTTTAATACTATAATAATATATTAGCTAGATTATAATTATTAATATAATAAGCGAAGATAGCTTATTATTCTTAATATTATTTTATCTTAAATTTCGTATAACTCGCGCTATACTAAAAGATATATCTTTATCTTTATAATAGAATATAAGACCTATTAAATTAAGTAAGTATAACTTCGCTTATAGAGTACTTAACGTATATTAAGTAACTTTAATATTAATTTATAACTTTAGCGTAAGAAGTATCTCTTTAGTATTATAATCTTATACTCTAAATCTTAATTAGAATATACTATAATTAAAGGTATTAGTTTTTAAATTTATATATATTATTTTATTACTTCTTTAAGTAGCTTCTTATAAGATACGTTAAGAATATCGCTAAAGCTTTAACTTTATATATCCGCGATCGTATCTTTAATCTAATTTTATAAAAATAATATACCGTTCTCTATTTTAATCTTAACTTCGCTTAAGTTCTTATTAGTATAATCGCTTTATTTTTACTTTTAATACGCCTCTTTATTATTATTAAGCTTATAAAGTTAATTTTAAAGTAATTAAATCTACTATAACTACGCTTTAATAGCCGCTATTATAAACTCTAACTAATACTAGTTAAGTAAAGTTAAAATATTAAGCTAATTATTTATTAAAGGATTATCGATAGTACTAAAAACGCAATTAGCTTAAGCTATAATCTCTATTAATAAGATATTAAATATATAGCTTTTCTTTAATCTCTATTCTCTTTTTTATCTTAAGCTTCTTAATCGTCTCTTAAGAAGTACTAGTAATTTCGCTTTAATAAGCGAAACTCTTTTTTTATATTACTATTTAACGAGTTATATAAATATTTAACTAAGACTTTTTCTACTTAGAAGTAGCTATAAGAGAGTTAATTATAATTTTCACCTTATATACGCGTAACTTTAAAGTATACGAGTTACTTAAGTACTTTTTAATCTTCTTTTAAGTCTCTTTAATACTATTATTAACTTTATAATCGCGTTTCTCTAGTATAATCGCTTATCTAAGGTATTTATAATAATTAGTATAAAGTCTAATACTAAGAGATAAAGAGTATAAATTATTTATAAAACTTTTAAAAATACTAGCTTTAAATCTTCTTTAAAGTTTAATTCTAGCTCTATTTTAATCTAAGGCGCTATACTTAGTAAAGTATTAGAACGATTATTTTTAATTAAGGTATAAAGCGAATTATATATACTTTAAGTTAAGCTTTAATATACTATCTTAAATATTTATAAAGCGTTACTTCTTCTCTAGTAACGCTAAAGATAACGTAGCTCTTAAGGTAATACGCTTACTTATAATACTACTAGTAGTATATTATTAGTATATATACTAATACGATTAGTAGATAAAATAAGTATTTATATACCTTTTTAATAATATTAACGATTAAGAAGAAGAAGAAGTAGTAGTAGTATAAGTAGAAGAAGAGAACGATATTAAGAGTAAAAATAAGAGTAGGTAACGATATAAGTAAAAAATTAATTTATTATTTATTAACGCTATTATTATAAGAATATAATAACTATAATATTAATAATAGTACGTAAAAAACTTAGTAAGATAAGAGTAAAAATATTATTATCGTTAATATTAATAAATAAAATAAATTAATAATTAATAACGCGTTATTAATATCTTTATCTTATTATCTCTTTTTACTAGTACGTTTTATTCTTAATTTCTTTATTACTTATACTAAATAGTATTTAATAGTATACCTTTTAGAGCTAATTAGCTAGTATAGCTTAAACTTATTAGTAAAGATAATCTATTAAATAATAAAGAGCTTATACCTAATATTAATAAGCTTCTACTTACGTTTAAGTCTTAAGAGCCTAATTAGCTTTAATCTTAAATACTAGGTCCTTTATTAGGTTTACTTAGATTTAGATTTAGATTTATATTATAGTAATAGAATATAATACTAAATATAGTAGTATAATAATAATCTTTATTCTTAAACGAAGAAATTATATAAGACTAAGGTATTAACTAAAATAACGTATTTAGAACTAATATAATAGTAAAGCTACTTACGAAGAAGAGTATTATAAAGAAGACTTTATAAAGTATTAGTAAGTAGTATCTTTAAGTTAAGTTTAATATACTAATATTCGCTAGTAAGAACGAAGAGAAACTAGTAGAAAGCGCGGTAAAAAGCGAGAAAGAATTTATATAATAAAGCTATAAGAAAGAAGATAATACTAAGTATAATAATAAGTTTAAAACGTTAATATAAATTAGAGAGTAAGTTATTATATTTATTATTATAGTAGAGAAACTAATAGTTATATAGCGATAGCTCTTTATAAAATATAAAGGTACTAGGTTAATATCGATTTATTAATTTCGTTTACGCCTTTTATACGCGTAGTAAGAGAAGAAGTAAAAAAGATTATAAAGTTATCGTTATATTTTCGTAATAGTACTCGATTTTAATAATCTATTATTCTTATTTTATAAAAGGCGTTAGAGGCTTATCTTTATAGTATATTTAAAGGTATATTAAGTTCCTTATAAATAAAAGAATTATACTAATTATTATAATAATTAGACTCTAATCTATATATACTTTATACTAGGAGAGTTATAATTAAAGCTAGTAATATATAACTTACGCGGTAACTTTATAAAGAGAGAGCTTAGTTAGGTAGATACTAAGCGTTATATTAAGTAGTTATATTAATAATAGAAAGTAATATACTAAAAATTTATATAATAGGTATATAATTTAAGGTATAAAGCACTTTAAAACTATATAATATATATTATTCTACTACGATTTCTCCTTATATATATAATAATAAACGCTTAAACTATTTTATATAACGTAGAAATTTATTTAACGAAGTTCGATATTAAATAAATTTTCTAACTTTATATATCTACTAATAGGTCTTTAGAATTAAATACTAACCTCGTTATTTTACTATATAAAGAGATACTACCTCTTTACTTAATTTCTAAGCTTACTACTCTTATTTAGTAACCTTCGCGCTCGTATTTACTTATAGAAGGCGTATATAAGATTAATAAAGTAATTTAGTAGCTTATTATTTAGTAATACTATTATTATAAGTATTATTATACTAATTAAAGTCGGTTAATTATAGAGGAGTATAATTTTCGCTATATACTCGATAATACGTACTCGTATATTTCGTATAAAGTAGCTATATAGAGTTAGTATATTAAGCTTAGTATTTAAATAAGCGCTATAAGAGAGCTTATAAGCTTTTATTTAGTAAGTTAAAGGAATAAGTTAAAGGTATTTAAGCCTACTTTTTTCTACTTAAGTAGAAAGAGTTTCTTAACTTTAAGCCTACTTTACTCTTATTCTACTAGAAGGCCTAGTCTTATATAATTAGTATATATTATACTAGCTAGTTATTAGAGTAGTTAACGACTACTAGTGTTTTATAAGTATATAATAAGGCTATCTTTAACTAATCTTTTACTTCTAATTACTTTATCTTATATTATACTCTTTAATACTATAATACTATACTTAACTATAATAGTTATATAAGCTTAATAAATACTAATAACTAGTTATAAGATAAGATATAAATTAAAATAGCTTATTAGCCTTAATAAAAAAATTAATTTCTAATATCTCTTATTATTATATACTAAGTAAGTACTTGTCTTATATAAATAAAATACCTATAAATAGGTATAATAATAAATAAAAGTAAGACTTTTTTATTAAGCTAATTATTACGATTAGAATAATTTATTAATAAAGAATAAATAAAAGATTACCTAGTAGTATTAATAATAACTTAATACTTAAAGAGTTTTAAAATTAAGTTATATTATATTAGGAAATCTATTTACTTATATAATATAAGCTTAGTATACTTAACTTATATCTTAACTTTATCTTAAGTATACTTTAAGTATATTTTAAAAGAGTAAGATATATCTTTAGCTTTAGTAGATATAATAATTACTTCTTTTATTAAAAACGATTATTCTTAATTTAGCTTTATATTTAATCTTATATAAATTTCTTCTAGTAATTAGTAGTATATAAATAAGCTAGTAGCTTACTTATACTTAATTAAACTTTAGGCTTACGTTCGAGTTTTAGCTAATTAAGCTATTTATTTTTTACTATTTTTTCGTTTAACTTAAAAGTTAATTCTTATTAATAATAGTATACGTTTTATTATTAATAATATTCTTTTTAACGCTTTATTAATAAGTATTTTATATACTCTCGATATATTATAATAAGTTTAGGTTAGCGCGTACGAAGGCGTAAGAGCTAATTACGCTACGTATAATTACTAAGTTTTAGTTAATATCTTAATACTTAATACCTCTAAATTAATATTCGACTTCTTATTATAAGGTATTATCCTTTATATAACTAGTAAGACTATAAGTAAAATCTCTTATTCTACTTAAGTAAGCTAGACGAGATAATATATAAATAAGTTAAGATAAAGTTTATTATATATAATAAAGTTCTAGTATAACTTAAGTTAACTATAAAACTATAAAATTATATATAGAAGACTTATATCTATATACTTATAAGTCTTAGTTCCTTAATTAGCTTAATTACTTATAATTAGTATAATTAGTACTAATTATACTAATTACTAGTACTAGTTAAGTAGTTTTATTATCTTATCTCTACGTACTAAGCTTTCTTATTTAACCTACTTATATATATATTAGCTACTCTATAATATATAAGTAATCCGCTAGTTATTTAATCATATCTCTTAAATTATAATAGCTAGAGCGTAAAGAACGATATAAGATATACTTAAAAGTACTAATATTTAAGGATTTCTAGCTTAATAAAGAGATTAAGGAACGAAAAAAGTAAAATAAAGGCTAGATTAAAAAGATAAATACTTTATATAAGTATAATTAGTATTACTAATTGATTTATAAGGCGAAGAGGTATTAGAAGAAGGCGTACGAGGTAATAATATTAAATAAGAGGCGAAGAAGAAGTTAAATAAGCGTTAACAAGCGTTAGTAAGCGTTAATATATATTAATATAATAATATAATAGTTTCTTTATTAATAAGTAAATCTTAATAAATAAAAACGTTTTTTAAATAAGAAAAACATATTTAAATAAAAAAGTAAGATAATATTAAGTTTACTTATTATATCTTACGTTTTACTAATTAATATTAAATTACCTTAAGATAATTTAAAATTTAGTAAGTAAACTCTTAGTAAAAAGTAAAAGATATTTAAAATCCTTTAACTTAAGAAAAAGGTAAAAAAGAAATTTAAGTACGTATAGTATATTCTAACTTAACTTTATTAAGGACTTAAATAACTTAGTAAAAGAAAATACGATTTTAAATACCTACTTAAATTACTTTAAACTAAAACTACGCTAAATAGTAATATTAGAGGTACTCCTTAAGACTAATTATATAAGGATAGTTAGAGCCTTAGAGATACTTTAGGTAGGTATTAGCTATTATAAGGTATAGAGTAGTGTATAGTAGAAGGTATTAATATAGATTTAAAAACTAGCTAGAACTAGTAAGAGTAAGTGTATAATATAAGTTAACTATAAAGAGTCTATCTAAATAAGTAGCTTTACTTAAAGCGGTATATATCCTTTACGTACTTTATATACTCCTATAGCTTTATTCTAGAGCCTATAAAGCTAATAGAGCTATCTTATCTTATTAGGTTTAGTTTAGGAAATATTCCTTCTAATTAGTTTAAAAGTCGTACTAGTCGTTTAGCGGCCGTATTTATCTCGTTTACCTATCTATAACTAGACTAGCGTGTAATAAGTAACTAGTAAGATAAACGAGCTAATAAGCTAGAATACGTGCTTTTAGAAGAAAAGTAGTTTTTTTAGTTTATAAGATCCTACTAAAAACGAGATTCGAATATAATTTAATTCTATTAATAATATTAATATTAATTAGTAAATAAATTTAACGAGTTTATAGCTTCTTTAACTAACTTAATTATATTTATATAATAAGTATTATATTTAATTATTATACGATATTTAAGTTTCGAAAAATATATTATTACTTTTAGTAAAGAAAATAAATCTCTAAAGAAAAATTATTATAATAAGCTATAACTCTTAGTAAAGATATTAAATAACGATAAAAATTAAACTATTAAGTATATATTTAACGGTTATATATATAGTAAAAACGCCGCTTAACGAATAAGTACTTATCTTAGAATTAACGAAAGTATTATAAAAAGAAAAAGAATTTAAGAGATTTAAGAAAGTTAAGTTATATTATAACTTTAAAACTAAGATATATATATAAGTTTTAGTATTTTAAGTTATATAATAGCTAAATAATATATATATAAAGTAAGTAACGTTAACTAACTAAGATTACTAGAAAAAAAGAAATTTAGAACTTATCTTAACTAGAAACTTACTTAATCTTTTACTTATCTCTACGTAAGTAGTACTATTAGAAAGAGCTAACTAAGCCGACTATAACGGTACTACTTACGTAGAGATAAGTAAAGGATTAAGTAAGTTTCTCTAAGAAAGAAAGTTATTAGTTTTTCTTTTTAAGGTTAGCTATATCTACGCTAGACTTAATATAGTAGAAGATACAATATATATATATAACTTAACGAGCTCTTTCTAACGGTATAATATATAAAAAATCGAACGAATAATTAGAGTTGTATCTACGAATTACCTTATCTTATAGTTTATTCGTAGTTCTTACTATAGGATTAGTCGAAAACGATTTCTAATACTAAACCTAATACCGTATATTATAAAACCTCTACTTTAAGAGTATATAAGATAAGACTAAGACTAAGACTAAGAGAAGAGAGGTAGAGCTATACGTAAAAGAAGAGATACTAGCTTTTATAATACACTACTTAATAGTAATAGTTAAGAGATTAAAAGGATTAAGTAGTAGTAGTAATAGCTATAGTATATAAATACTAATACTAAATCTTACTCTTAAATATAACGCTTATTAAGCTTAGTAAGTTATATATTTATTAGGCCTCTCGATAAAAGCTCGTAAACCTACTTCTACAACCTATTCTACTTACTAAAGTAGGATAAGCTAGAGGTAGCTAAGCCTATCCCTCCCTACTCGAGTAGAGAGGGTTCTCTAACCTTAAGCCTACCTAGTAGAAGCCTATAAGTTACCTACTTTAGGTAGGTAACCCACCTAACCCTTAAACCCTTCGTAACGATAATACAATAGATTTCTTAAGATTTACGTATTTTACCCTTTATTATTAGCTATAAGCTAATAATAAAGGGTTTTTATAAATTACCGTAATTCTATTACGAAAAGTAAGCCTAGAATTATAAGAATCTTTATAATAATTCTAGCTAAATTTAGTTAAATACCTACCTTTTTTAGTTAGCTTAATCGAGCTTAGTAAGGGTAGGCGCCGTAAGAGAGCCTATAGGCTTCTACCTAGTAGGACGAAGGGATAGGCTAAAGGTAGCTAAGCCTATTCCTCTCTACTCGGGTAGGGAGGGTTCCCTAACCTCGAGCTTATCTTACCCCTATCCTACCGAGAGGCCTAATGTTTATAGACTAGATAGCTAGCCTAATAGTAATAAATAAACGGCTTACTAAGCTTAGTAAAAGTTATATTTTTACTAACGGCTATAATACGTAAGATTTAATACTACGAATTATCTATATTACCGCTAGCGTAGCTTTATTATTAAGGTAAGATAGTAGTAGTATAATAATCCCTCTTATATTCAATACGTACCGGCTTAATCTTTTCCCTTATACAATTTACTATAACAGCCTTGCTTGCGACGGCGAGGCTAGAAGTCACATGGTGTATAGTGTATAGTGTGCAGT
>Ga0210040_10002948_pt1 | contig 23448 bp, 23 predicted proteins | sample CryGeyCG12114_NA_FD_185462 | JGI IMG/M metagenome (GOLD analysis project Ga0210040, IMG submission 185462) | Groundwater microbial communities from aquifer - Crystal Geyser CG19_WC_8/21/14_NA (SPAdes) (version 2) | ecosystem: Environmental > Aquatic > Deep subsurface > Groundwater | place: USA...
GCGCCCGGGACGCCGAAGAGCCCGGCCACCCGCAGCATCACCGCGTCGCCGGACTTCATGTCGCTGGTCCCGCAGCCGTAGAGCCGGTCGCCCTCGATGCGGCTGGGCACGTTGTCGGCGATCGGCACGGTGTCCAGGTGCCCGGCCAGAACCACGCGGGTCGGCCGGTCGAGGTTGGTACGCGCCAACACGTTGTTCCCGATCCGTTCCACCTCCAGGCCACCGAGGCCGCGCAACGCCGCCTCGACGAGGTCGGCCAGGGGCTTCTCGTCCCCCGACACGGAGGGCACGTCGACCAGGGCACGGGTCAGCGTGAGGACGTCGGCGGAGAGGTCGAGCGGAGGCAGGTCACTCACGGCGCCGAGCCTAGAAGAAGGACCTCGTCCTCCTCATCACTCGTACCTCGTGGCGAGCCTCGGGACGAGGCCGAACCTCCGGCTGGGTAGCGTCGTGCCCGTGACTGCCGCGCCCGTCTCCGCATCCGCCGCCGGCCTCGCCACCGTGACCCCCTCGGGCACGGTCCTGGACACCTGGTTCCCCGAACCCCGCCTCGGCGCGCCCGACGGCGCTACGGCCGGGACCACCCGCATCGGCGCCCTGGACCTGTCCGGCGAGCTCGGCCCCGACTACGGCGGCCTGGTGCGCAGCGACGAGGCGCGTGGCGTGGAGATCATCGCGGTCCGCACCGTCATCCCCGATCTCTCCGCCCCGGCGGTGGACACCCACGACGTGTGGCTTCGGCTGCACCTGCTCTCGCACCGGCTGATCACGCCGAACAGCGCGAACATGGCCGGCGTCTTCGGCCTGCTCACCAACGTGGCCTGGACCAGCGCCGGCCCGGTCGAGGCGGTGAGCTTCAACGCCCACCGGCTGCGCGCCGCCGTCGGGCACGTGACCGTCTTCGGCGTCGACAAGTTCCCCCGGATGGTCGACTACGTCATCCCCTCCGGCGTCCGGATCGCCGACGCCGACCGGGTCCGCCTGGGCGCCCACCTGGCCGAGGGGACGACGGTCATGCACGAGGGCTTCGTCAACTTCAACGCCGGCACGCTGGGCCCGTCGATGGTGGAGGGCCGGATCAGCCAGGGTGTCGTCGTGGGGGCGGACAGCGACATCGGCGGCGGCGCCTCGATCATGGGCACACTCTCCGGTGGCGGCACCGAGGTCGTCTCCATCGGCACCGGCTGCCTGCTCGGTGCCAACGCCGGCATCGGCATCTCGCTCGGGAACGACTGCATCGTCGAGGCCGGCTGCTACGTCACCGGCGGCTCGCGCATCACGCTGCCCGACGGCTCGGTGGTCAAGGCCCGCGAGCTGTCCGGCCGCGACGGCCTGCTGTTCCGGCGCAACAGCGTCAGCGGCGCGCTGGAGGTCGTCCTCCGCGAGGGCCGGACGTGGGGCGCGCTCAACGCAGAGCTGCACGCCAACTGAACGACCCGCCCTGCACCCCGCGCGGTCGGCAGGGGTCACAGGCGGCGGTCCAGGGAGTCCACAGCTTCGCGACCTAGGGTCGGTCGCGATGCCCCCTCCCACGTCCACCGCGAGGCGGGCGGCCGCGCCTGCCCGGCGCCGCCCCGCCCGCCGGCCGGCGAAGCGACGGCGCCGTGGGAGCGCGAGCCGGGACAACTGGTGGCCCGTGGCGATCGTCGCCGCGCTGGTGCTGCTCGGCGTCGCCTGGGCGCGCTCGGCCGACGACATACCCGAGGCGGGCACCTGCACCGTCGAGGACGGCACGGTGACCGTGAGCGCGGAGCAGGCCCGGCACGCGACCACGATCGCGCGGGTGGGCCGCGACCGCGGGCTGCCCGAGCGCGCGGTCGTCATCGCCCTGGCCACCGCCCAGCAGGAGTCCGGCCTGCGCAACCTCGACTACGGCGACCGCGACTCCCTGGGCCTGTTCCAGCAGCGGCCCTCGCAGGGCTGGGGCACGCCGGCGCAGGTGCAGGACCCGGTCTACGCGGCCGGGAAGTTCTACGACGGGCTGGTGCAGGTGCCCGGCTGGGAGACCGGCCGGCTGACCGAGGTGGCCCAGGAAGTGCAGCGCAGCGGCTTCCCCGAGGCCTACCAGAAGCACGAGGCCATGGCGCAGGAGCTGGCCACGGCCCTGACCGACAACGCCCTCACCTGCGCCTGAGCGGCGATCACCGCCCGACGTAGGCCGCCAGGTGCTCGCCGGTCAGCGTCGAGCGCGCGGCGACGAGGTCGGCCGGAGTGCCCTGGAAGACCACCCGCCCGCCGTCGCGACCCGCGCCCGGCCCGAGGTCGACGACCCAGTCGGCGTGCGCCATGACCGCCTGGTGGTGCTCGATGACGATGACCGAGCGGCCGGAGTCGACCAGCCGGTCGAGCAGGCCCAGGAGGTTCTCCACGTCGGCCAGGTGCAGGCCGGTGGTCGGCTCGTCCAGCACGTAGACGCTGCCCTTCTCCGCCATCTGGGTGGCCAGCTTCAGCCGCTGGCGCTCGCCGCCGGACAGCGTCGTCAGCGGCTGCCCCAGGCTCAGGTAGCCCAGCCCGACGTCGACCAGCCGGTCCAGGATCGCGTGGGCGGCGGGCACCTCGGCCTCGCCGCCGCCGAAGAACTCCTCGGCCTCGGCGACCGACAGGGCGAGCACCTCGGCGATGTTCCGGCCACCGAGCGTGTACTCGAGCACCGACGCCTGGAAGCGCCTCCCCTCGCACTCCTCGCACGGGGACTCGACCGTGGCCATGACGCCCAGGTCGGTGAAGATGACGCCGGCGCCGTTGCACGTCGGGCAGGCGCCCTCGGAGTTGGAGCTGAACAGGGCCGGCTTGACCCCGTTGGCCTTGGCGAACGCCTTGCGGATCGGCTCCAGCAGCCCGGTGTAGGTCGCCGGGTTGCTCCGCCGCGATCCGCGGATCGCGCCCTGGTCGACCACCACGACGCCGTCGCGGCCGGCGACCGAGCCGGTGACCAGCGAGCTCTTGCCGGAGCCTGCCACGCCCGTGAGGACGCACAGCACGCCCAGCGGGATGTCGACGTCGACGCCCTTCAGGTTGTGCGTCGACGCGCCGCGCACCTCGAGCGCGCCGGACGGGGACCGCACCCCCTCCTTCACCGACGCCCGGTAGTCGAAGTGCCGGCCGGTGCTGGTGTCGCTCTGCCGCAGCTCGTCGACCGTGCCCTCGAAGCAGACGACGCCCCCGGCCGTTCCCGCACCGGGACCGAGGTCCACGACGTGGTCGGCGATGGCGATCGTCTCGGGCTTGTGCTCGACGACGAGCACGGTGTTGCCCTTGTCCCGCAGCTGCAGGAGCAGCCCGTTCATCCGCTCGATGTCGTGCGGGTGCAGACCGATGGTCGGCTCGTCGAAGACGTAGGTGACGTCGGTGAGCGACGAGCCGAGGTGCCGGATCATCTTGGTGCGCTGCGCCTCACCGCCGGAGAGCGTGCCTGCCGACCGGTCGAGCGACAGGTAGCCCAGCCCGATCTCGGTGAAGGAGTCCAGCAGGTGCTGCAGCCCGGTCAGGAGCGGGGCGACGGATGCGTCCTCGAGGTCGCGGACCCACTCGGCCAGGTCGCTGATCTGCATCTCGCAGAGGTCGGCGATGTTCTTGCCCCTGATCCGCGACGACCGCGCCTCCGCGGTGAGCCGCGTGCCCTCGCACTCGGGGCAGGGCTGGAAGGCGATGACGCGCTCCACGAACGCGCGGATGTGCGGCTGCATCGCGTCGACGTCCTTGGAGAGCATCGACTTCTGGATCTTGGGGATGACGCCCTCGAAGGTGAGGTTGATGCCCTCGACCTTGATCTTCGTCGGCTCCTTGTGCAGGAGGTCGTCCAGCTCCTTCTTCGAGAACTTCCCGAGCGGCTTGTCCATGTCGAAGCCGGCGCCGCTGAAGATCCGCCCGTACCAGCCGTCCATGCTGTAGCCGGGCACCGTGAGCGCACCCTCGGCCAGCGACTTCTCCGCGTCGAACAACGCGGTGAGGTCGAAGTCCGACACCGAGCCCATGCCCTCGCACCGCGGGCACATGCCACCGAGGTAGACCGCGTCGCGCACCACGGCCTTCTCGACCCGGCCGCCGGACTTCTCGGTGCTCATCACGCCGCTGGCCTTGCGGGTGGGCACGTTGAACGAGAAGGCCGTGGGCGGGCCGATGTGCGGCGTGCCCAGCCGGCTGAAGAGGATCCGCAGCATGGCGTTGGCGTCGGTCGCGGTGCCGACGGTGGACCGCGGGTTGGCCCCCATCCGCTCCTGGTCGACGATGATCGCCGTCGTCAGGCCCTCCAGCAGGTCGACCTCGGGCCGGGCCAGCGACGGCATGAAGCCCTGCAGGAAGGCGCTGTAGGTCTCGTTGATCAGCCGCTGCGACTCCGCCGCGATGGTGGCGAACACCAGGGAGCTCTTGCCCGAACCCGAGACACCGGTGAACACGGTCAGCCGCCGCTTGGGCAGCTCGACGCTGACGTCTCGGAGGTTGTTCACCCGCGCACCCAGCACGCGGATGACGTCGTGGCTGTCGGCGGCGTGCCTCGCGGGCGGCTCGGTGGTCGCGCTCATGGATCGGTGCCTCCATCCGTCGGGACCGGCCGCGCAGCGGCGACCGTCCCGTGTTCTACCAGGGGTGTCCGACAGGGAGGGCCGGTCGACGGGCCGGTTCTCAGCTGCGCTGCTGGATGCGGACGGTGTTCCCCGCCGGGTCGCGGAAGGCGCAGTCCCGGACGCCGTAGGGCTGGTCGGTCGGCTCCTGCATGACCTCCGCGCCGCGGGCCTGGACCTGCTCGAAGGCGGCGTCGAGGTCGTCGCTGGCCAGCAGGATCCAGCCGTAGGTGCCCTTGGCCATCATCTCCGCGATGGTGCGGCGCTCGTCCTCGGAGATGCCGGGGTCGATGGCCGGCGGGGCCAGGAGGATGGACGTACCAGGCTGTCCGGCGGGGCCGACGGTGATCCAACGCATCGTGCCGGACCCGACATCCTGGCGGACCTCGAAGGCGAGAGCGTCGCGGTAGAACGCCAGCGAGGCGTCCGGGTCGGTGTGCGGGAGCGAGGCGGTGTGGATGGTGAGGTCCATGGCGCTCAGGCTAGGGACGGCGCCCCCATCGGTGCTTCTCGGTTCCTGATCGATCCGGGAACCCGGACCGGGCGGGTGACCTGCTTGGCCACGCACGCGGGCAGGCCCGCCGTGGCCTCGGCCCGTCGCCGGTAGACGCTGGGCGGCATGCCCACCAGCTCGGTGAAGCGCGTGCTGAAGGTGCCCGGCGAGGAGCAGCCCACGGCGTAGCAGACCTCGGTGACGGTCAGGTCGCCGCGGCGCAGCAGCGTCATGGCGCGCTCGATGCGCCGGGTCATCAGGTAGGCGTAGGGCGACTCCCCGTACGCCGCCCGGAACCCGCGGCTCAGGTGCCCGGCCGACATGTGCGCGCCCCGGGCCAGCGCCTCGACGTCCAGGGGCTGGGCGTACTCCCGGTCGATCCGGTCCTTGACCCGGCGCAGCCGGGCGAGGTCGCGCAGGCGCTGCTCCGCGACCGGTCCGCTGCCCACCTGCGGGATGCTGCCACGCCTCACCGCTCGCATGCTCGCGGCGGCCTCCGGGCTCAACCGGCCAGGCGCTCCACTGCGGCGTCGATCCGCTCGTCGGTCGCGGTGAGCGCCATGCGGACGTGCCGCGCCCCGGCGGGCCCGTAGAAGCTGCCCGGCGCGGCGACCACGCCCAGCCCGGCCAGCCAGTCGATCGTCGCCCAGCAGTCCTCGTCGCGGGTGACCCAGAGGTACAGGCCGGCTTCGGAGTGGTCGATCCGCAGTCCTGCGGCGCGCACCGCCGCGGCCAGCCGGTCGCGACGGGCGCGGTACCGCTCGCGCTGCGCGTCGACGTGCGCGTCGTCGGCCAGGGCCGCGGTGATCGCGAACTGGACCGGCGTGGGCACGAGCAGGCCGAGGTGCCGGCGGACCTCCCAGACCCGGCGCACCAGCGCCGGGTCGCCGGACAGCAGGCCGCCGCGGTACCCCGCCGCGTTGGACTGCTTGGACAGCGAGTGGACGGCGAGCAGCCCGGCGTGGTCGTCCCCGGCCACGGCGGGGTGCAGGATCGAGCGCGGCTCGACGTCCCAGCCCAGGGTCACGTAGCACTCGTCGGCGGCGACGGGCACGCCGTGCGCCCGCCCCCAGCCGACCCAGGCGCGCAGCTCGTCGTCGCCCAGGACCCGGCCGTGCGGGTTGCCCGGCGAGTTCAGCCAGACCAGCACGACGCCGTCGGCGTCCGCCGGCGGGACGTCGGTGCGCCGGATGCCCAGCCCGGCGACCACGGCACCGACCTCGTAGGTGGGGTAGGCCACCGAGGGGATGAGGACCGTGCCCCCGGCCGGCAGCCCGAGCAGGGTGGGCAGCAGCGCGACGAGCTCCTTGGACCCGACCGTGGGGATCACCGAGGGGTCGGTCGCGAGCGGATCGGCGACCGTCACGTCCAGCCGGCGCCGCAGCCAGTCGGCCGCCGCCGTGCGCAGCGCGACGGTGCCCAGCGCGGTCGGGTAGCCCGGGGCGTTGGCCGCCGCGGCCAGCGCCTCCCCGAGCAGCGCCGGGGTGTCGTCCACCGGCGTGCCGATGGAGAGGTCGACGACCCCGTCAGGGTGCTGCGCGGCCCGCAGCCGGGCCGGCTCCAGCGAGTCCCACGGGAAGTCCGGCAGGACGCGCCCCGGGCCGGGGACCTGAGCGGTCAGTGCCCTTCGCCCTGGGGCGGGAGAGCCGCGACCAGCGGGTGGTCCTTGTTGATCTTCCCGGTCTTGGCCGCGCCGCCGGGGCTGCCTAGGTCGGAGAAGAACTCCACGTTGGCGTTGTAGAAGTCCTTCCACTTGTCCGGGACGTCGTCCTCGTAGTAGATGGCCTCGACCGGGCAGACCGGCTCGCACGCACCGCAGTCGACGCACTCGTCGGGGTGGATGTAGAGCATCCGGTCGCCCTCGTAGATGCAGTCCACCGGGCACTCGTCGATGCACGCCTTGTCGAGGACGTCGACGCAGGCCTGTGTGATCACGTAGGTCACGGTGGTTCCTCCCGGAGGACGGTGCGGGCGGCGACCGCTGGACGGTCGATCGGCTGAATTAGTATCACCCTCCCGCGGCCGGACGGCCGGGAAGGGTGCCCTTCCTCGCCCGCTCACCCGGTGGAGGGAGACCGCGGGCCCGCTCGAGACCAGAGGACCGCATGCCCGGCGCACACCCGCTCGACGTGCGGGGCCTGGAGGAGCTCGCCGCCCGCACCTGGCGCGGCGTGGAGGAGGACCGCCACGGCGACTGGCTGCTGCGCGCCGGCGGCGGGTTCAGCGGGCGGGCGAACTCCGCCCTCGTCGTCGGCGACGCCCCCGAGCCGCTCGCCGACGCCGTCGTCACGGTCTCCCGCTGGTACGCCGACCGGGGGCTGCTCCCCCGGGCACAGCTGCCGGGGCCGCCGGGTGCGGCCGACGCGGCCTTCGCCGCGGCAGGGTGGTCACGCGCCGAGGACGTCCTGGTCCTCACCGCCCCGCTGACGCGCTGGGCGGCACCCGACGTCCCGGTCCACCTCTCCCCCGTACCCGACGCCGCCTGGCTGGCCGGGTACCGCTACCGCGGCGCAGCCCTGCCGCCCGAGGCCCGGGCGGTGCTCACCGGCGCCGGCAGCCCGCTGTTCGCCTCGGTGCGGCCCGCGCCCGCCCCCGCACCCCTGGCCGCCGTCGCCCGCGGCGCGGTGGAGGACGGCTGGCTGGTGATCTCCGCGGTCACCGTCGACGAGCGCTCCCGCCGCCGCGGGCTGGCGCGCGCGGTCATGTCCGCCCTCGCCGCCGCCGGGCAGGAACGCGGCGCGCACTCCTGCCTGCTGCAGGTGAGCGAGGACAACGAGCCGGCGCTGGCGCTCTACGCGCGCCTGGGCTTCACCGAGCACCACCGCTACCACTACCGGTCGGCGCCGGCCTGACCGGAGCGGCCAGCACCCGTCCCGTTGCGAACGCCGCCGCGACCACCCCGCACACCAGGAAGGCCAGCCCGACCCCACCGGTCACCCCGCCGCCCACCAGCACGAGGTCCCCCTCCGCACGGCGCACCGTGGCAGCCAGGGCGACGACGAGCCACACCACCCCCGGCAGGACGGCGACCGCCCGCGAGCCCGACAGCCGGTGCGCCAGCGGCACCAGCAGCAGGTTGCCGGCCACTGCCGCCAGCACCGACACCGGGACCGGCACCGGGCCGACCCTGAGCGGCAGCCAGAAGACCTCGACGAGCGCGAGCCACGCTGCGGCCACGACGGCCAGCAGCGCCCAGCCGGTGCGCGCGGCGATCCGGGCGATCACCTGTCCAGGCCGGCGAACAGGTCGTCCTCCCAGCCGTGCGGACCGCGCCCCGGGCCCCGCTCCCCGCGCACCAGCCGGTAGTGCTCGACGGCGGCCAGCTCCAGCCCCAGGTTGTTGGACAGGGCGAAGAAGGGGCCGTCCACGAGGATCTGCGTGGGGTGCGCGCGCATGGCGGCGTCCTTGTGCTGCGCGAACGCCCCGCCGTCCACCTCGGTGGTGACGACGTCGTCCGGCACGGCGAAGGGCAGGTCGTCGGCGCTCGTGGCCCCGTCGAAGAAGGTGGTGTCCCCCGCGGCCGCCATGGCCTCGATCCCCTGCTGCACCAGCGAGCGGGGCATGGCGTTCCAGTAGACCTTGGCGACCGTCCACGCCGGGCCCAGATCGGACCGGAAGCCGGGGTCCGCGGCCAGGTCGGCGGCGCGCATCGCCACCCGGTGTGCCTGGATGTGGTCGGGGTGGCCGTAGCCGCCGAAGTCGTCGTAGGTCACCAGCACCTGCGGCCGGGTCTCGCGGATCACGGCGACCGCGTGCGACGCCGCCTCGTCGAGGTCGGCGTTCCAGAACGCACGGGGGTGCTCGTTGGCCGGCGTCCCCATCATCCCGGAGTCCCGGTAGCGGCCGGCGCCGCCGAGGAACCGGAAGTCGGTGACGCCGAGCGCCGCCATGGCCGCCCGCAGCTCGCCGATGCGGTAGCCCCCGAGCTGGTCGGCCTGGTCGGCCGCGAGCTGGGCGAGCGCGGGGACGAGGATCTCGCCCTCCTCGCCCAGCGTGCAGGTGAGGAGGGTGACCGCAGCCCCCTCCGCGACGTAGCGCGCCATCGTGGCGCCGTTGTTGATCGTCTCGTCGTCGGGGTGGGCGTGCACGAGGAGGACGCGCCGGTCGGGAGCCATCACACCGTGATCCTGCCGGATCACCGCTCAGTCGACGTCGACCGGTACGACCGCCCGGGCCTCGGCGAAGTGGCAGGCCGCCGGGTGGCCCTGCCCGCGGTCGACCAGCGCCGGCGCCTCGGTGGCGCAGATGTCCTGCGCCTTCCAGCAGCGGGTCCGGAACCGGCAGCCCGAGGGCGGATCGGCGGGGCTGGGCACGTCGCCCTGCAGCAGGATGCGGTCCTTCTGGCCCCGCAGGTGCGGCTCGTGCAGCGGCACCGAGGACAGCAGCGCCTGCGTGTAGGGGTGCGACGGCGTCGCGTAGACCTGCTCGTCGGTGCCCTCCTCGACGATGGAGCCCAGGTACATCACCGACACCCGGTCGGAGATGTGCCGGACCACCGACAGGTCGTGGGCGATGAAGAGGTAGGACAGGCCGAACTCGTCCTGCAGGTCCTCGAGCAGGTTGACGACCTGGGCCTGCACCGAGACGTCGAGGGCCGAGACCGGCTCGTCGCACACGATGACCTCGGGCCGCAGCGCCAGGGCGCGGGCGATGCCGATGCGCTGCCGCTGACCGCCGGAGAACTGGTGCGGGTAGCGGTTGACGTAGTCGGGGTTGAGGCCGACCCGGTCCAGCAGCTCCTGGGTGCGCTTGAGGCGGTCCTTGCGCGGGGCGACGTCGGAGTGCACCGACCAGCCCTCGGCCACGATGTCGCCGACGGTCATCCGCGGGTTCAGCGAGGAGTACGGGTCCTGGAAGATGATCTGGACCTCGCGCCGGTACTCCTTGAGCGCGCGCCCGGACATCGCTGCCAGGTCTTTGCCCTTGTAGAGGATCGACCCGCCGGTCGGCTTCTCCAGCGCGACCAGCAGCTTCGACACCGTCGACTTCCCGCAGCCGGACTCGCCGACCAGGCCGACGGTCTCACCGCGGCGCAGGGTCATGTTCACGCCGTCGACCGCGCGGACGTGGCCGATCGTGCGCTTGAACAGGACGCCCTGCGTCAGCGGGAAGTGCTTCTGCAGGCCGCGGATCTCCAGCAGCGTCTCGCCGAGGGGACCGCGCGCGGACGCGCTGTCAGGAGCGGCGGACGCGGCGGACGCGGCGGTCGCGCCGGTGGGCCGGGACGACTCAGACGGCTCGGACACCGAGGACCTCCTCGCTGTAGTGGCACGCTGCCTCGCGGCCGGGGGCGACCAGGCGCAGCGGCGGGACATCGGTCGAGCACTCCCGGCCGGGTGCCGCCTCGGCGCCCAGGCGGCGACGTGCGCACCGCGGGTGGAAGGGGCAGCCGCTCGGGATGGCGGCCAGGTTCGGCGGCTGGCCGACGATCGGCTGCAGCCGGCCGCCCTTGGCCTCGAGCTGCGGCACCGAGTTCATGAGCCCCTCGGTGTAGGGGTGGCCGGCATCGGTGAAGACGTCGTCGACGGTGCCCCGCTCGACGATCCGGCCGGCGTACATGACCGCCACGTCGTCGGCGACCTCGTTGACCACGCCGAGGTCGTGGGTGATGAGGATCAGGCCCATCCCCGTCTCCCGCTGCAGGTCCTTGAGCAGGTCCATGACCTGCGCCTGGACCGTCACGTCGAGGGCGGTGGTGGGCTCGTCGGCGATGAGGATGCGCGGGTCCAGGGCGATCGCCATGGCGATCATGACTCGCTGGCGCATGCCGCCGGAGAACTGGTGCGGGTAGTCGTCGACCCGCTTGGCCGCGGCCGGGATGCGCACGCGGTCCATCAGCTCGACGGCCTTCTTCTTCGCCTCCTTGCGGGAAGCCCCCTGGTGCACCCGGAACATCTCGCCGATCTGCCACCCGACGCTGTAGACCGGGTTCAGGGACGACAGCGCGTCCTGGAAGATCATCGAGATGCCCGGGCCGCGCACCTGGCGCTGGTCCTCCGCCGACATGGTGAGCATGTCGCGGCCCTCGAACCGGATGGCGCCGCTGACGACCGCCGGCGGGACGTCGAGGATGCCCATGATCGCCTGGGCGGAGACGGACTTGCCCGACCCCGACTCCCCGAGGATCGCCAGCGTCTGGCCCTCGGCCAGCGAGTAGCTGATGCCGTTGACGGCGTTGACCACACCGGACCGCTGCCGGAACTCGACGTGCAGGTCCTCGACCTGCAGCAGCGGTGCGCCGGGAGCCGCCCGCCGTGGCGCGGGGTCGGTCTGGGACTGGGTCATGCGCGCTGCCTCGGGTCGAGGGCGTCGCGCAGGGCGTCGCCCATGAGGATGAAGGCCATCACCGTCAGGGTCAGGACGATGCTGGGGAACAGCACCAGGTGCGGAGCGCTGCGGATGGCGTCCTGGCCGGCCTCGATCTGCAGCCCCCAGGAGAACGCCGGGCGCTGCAGGCCCACGCCCAGATAGGTGAGCGTCGCCTCGGCCGCGATGATCACGCCGATGGTGATCGTCGTGTAGACGAGCACCGGCGCGACGGCGTTGGGGAGGATGTGCCGCACCAGGATGCGGGTGTTGCCCGCGCCCATGGCCCGGGCGGCGGCGACGTAGTCCGAGCTCTTGACCGCGATCACCTGCGAGCGGACCAGCCGCATCGCGGTCATCCAGCCGAACAGCGCCAGCGCCAGCGCGACCGCTCCCGGCCCCCGGCTGTTGATGATCGGGATGCTCGTCTCCGGGCCCACGCGGAGCAGGACCAGCGCGCCGAGGATGAGCGGCAGCGCGTAGAAGATGTCCGCGATGCGGGACAGGATGCCGTCGGTCACGCCGCCGAAGTACCCCGCGATGGCACCCACGGCGACGCCGAGGACCAGGATGACCACCACGGCGAAGACGCCGATGAGCAGCGAGTTGCGCGCCCCGTAGACGACGTTGGACAGGTAGTCGCACCCCTGCACGTCGTAGCCGAACCAGTGCTGGGCCGAGGGCAGCGCCCGCGAGTTGGACAGGTCGCAGGCCCGCGGGTCCTGCCCCCGGGCGAACAGCTGCGGGGCGATCGCCATCACGGTGAACAGGAGCGTCAGGATGCCGCCGATCCAGAACAGCGGGTTGCGCTTGAGCGCTGCCCACGCGTCGGACCACAGGCTGTTCTGCCGGGCGCTGGTCGGATCCACCGAGGGGCTGGCCAGGCCGGTCGTCGTCCCGGCCTCGACCTCGTCCTTGCGCAGGTCGGCCTGCTGCTGGTCAGTCATAGCGGATCCTCGGGTCCAGGACGGCGTAGAGCACGTCGACCACCAGGTTGAAGAAGATGAAGAAGAAGACCATCAGCGTCACGATGCCGACGACGACGGCGCCCTCCTGGGCGCGGATGGCGTCGAAGACCTCCCGGCCGATGCCCGGCAGGTTGAAGACCGTCTCGGTGACGATCGCGCCGCCGAGCAGCGAGCCGATGTCGGCGCCGATGAAGGTGACGACCGGGATCAGGCTGTTGCGCAGCGTGTGCTGGACGATGATCCGCCTCGGCGGGAGCCCCTTCGCCCTCGCCGTCCGCACGTAGTCGGCGCGCAGGTTCTCGGCGATGCTCGTCCGGGTCAGCCGGGCCACGTAGGCCAGCGAGCCGGACGCCAGCACCAGGCCCGGCAGCACGTAGCTGTACCAGCCCTCCCGGGTGCCCGCGATGGGGAACCAGCCCAGCTTCAGGCCGAACAGCAGCTGGGCCAGGAAGGCCAGCACCAGGATCGGGATCGCCACGATGACGGTCGTCGAGACCAGCACCAGGTTGTCGAAGTAGCTGTTGCGGCGGATGCCGGCGAGCACTCCGGCGGTCAGGCCGATGATGATCTCGAAGATGACGGCGACGATGGTCAGCTTGATCGTCACCGGGAGGGTCCGCTCGATCGTGTCGAGCACCGGGCGGCCACGGAAGTCGGTGCCCAGGTTCCCCTGGAACAGCCCCTTCAGGTACTCCCAGTACTGCACCCAGAGCGGTTCGTCGAGGTTGAACCGTTCGGTGAGCACCTGGACGACGGCCGGTGACACCGGTCGGTCGCCGGCGAGAGCGCGGATCGGGTCGCCCGGCAGTGCGTAGACCATCGAGAAGATCAGGATGGACGCGCCGAGCATGACGGGGATGGTGAGCAAGAGTCGGCGCGCGACGTAGCGGCCCATGGTCCCCCTCCGGGGTGTGTGCACCCCTGGTCAGGGAGGGGTGCCGGTGTCCATCGTGCCGGTTGGGCAGTACTCACGCCGCCGGGGGCCCCGTCCTCAGCGGACGGGTGCCCCCGGCGGGTCGTGCGGGTGGCTGGGTCGATCAGCCGTTGACGGTGACCTCGGACCAGACGGGACGCTGGAAGAGGTCGATCCGGACGTTGTCCACGTTGTCGGTGTGGACGGACTGGATCTGGGTGAAGAACAGCGGCGCGTTCGGCATGTCCTCGGCGATGAGGTCCTCGGCCTGCTGGTAGAGCTCGATCGCCTCCTCCTCGGTGCCGGCCTGGTCACCCTGGCTGATCAGCTCGTTGACCTGCGCGTTGTCGTAGAACGAGTAGTTCGAGCCGATCGGAGGCAGCGACTGCGGCGTGAAGAGCGGGGTCAGGTAGCTCTCCGCGGCCGGGTAGTCGAAGCTCCAGCCGTAGCGGAACGGGCCGGTGAAGCCCTTCTGCTCACCCAGCGGCAGGTACTGGGCGAAGTCGAGGTTGCCCTGCAGGCTGAACTCGAGGCCCAGGTTCGTGCGCAGCTGGTTGCCGACGGCCTCCATCCACGCGTCGTGGCCGCCACCGGCGTTGAACCACAGCTCGACCGGCTGGCTCTTGTCGAAGCCGGCCTCATCCAGCAGCGTGTTCGCCGCGTCCGGGTCGAAGGCGCAGAACTCGCAGGCGCCCTCGCGGTAGCCGTCGACGACCGGCGAGATGAACGAGTCGGCCGGGGTACGGGTGCCGGAGAAGATGGCCTCCGAGATCGCCGCGCGGTCGATGGCCATCGAGAAGGCCTGGCGGACCCGCGGGTCGGCGAAGCGGGCGTCGTACGTGGGGAAGCCCAGGTAGGTGATCTGGGAGACCTCGGTGTTGATGAAGTTGTCGCCGAACTCGCTCTCGGCGGACTCGATGACGTCGGGCGGGATGACGTCGACGATGTCGACGTTGCCGTCCTGGGCGTCGGTGTAGGCCGTGGCCTGGTCGGCGTAGACGATGAACTCCATGCCCTCGGCCTGCGCGGCGTCGTCACCGGCGTAGTCCTCGTAGCGGGTCAGCGTGATGCCCTGGCCGGGCACGTACTCGCTGTCGGCCATGAACGGGCCGTTGCCCACCGGGTTCGTGCCGAAGGCGTCGGGGTCCTCGAAGAAGACCTCGGGGAGCGGGTTGAAGGCGTCGTAGCCGACGACCGCCGGGAAGAGCGCGAAGGGCGCGGAGAGCTCGACGGTGAAGGTCAGGTCGTCCTGGACCTCGAGGCCGCTGAGCTCCGTGGCGGTGCCCGCCTCGAGCTCGTCGAACCCGGCGATGCGGGACAGGTACGAGCCGCCGTCCTGCGCGTTCTGCGGGTTCGCGGTGTAGTTCCAGGCGTCGACGAAGGACTGCGCGTTCACCGGCGTCCCGTCGTGGAACGTCCACCCGTCCTTGAGGGTGATCGTCCAGTTCTGGTTGTCCTCGGACTCGATCGAATCGGCGACGGCGGAGTACTCGACCTCGCCCTCCTCCGAGTAGCCCACCAGGCCGGTCCAGAGAGCGGCGATGACCTTGGCGCCCTCGCTCTCGGTGGTGTTGCCGGGGACCAGCGGGCTCTTCGGCTCGCCGATGTAGGCGGTGAAGGTGCCGCCGCCGTCGCCGCCGCCGGAACCGGATCCGTTGTCATCGCCGCCGCCACAGGCGGACAGCAGCATCGCGCCGGCCAGGGCCGTGGCGACGAACGCACCAGGGCGCTTGTTGAGCTTCACGTGGAGGCCTCTCTCGTTCCGCGAGCGCGGAGTCTCGGACTGGTCGGCCAGGACCCCGCACGGAGCGTGGGCCTGGCGATCGTGTGTCGGACACGCACGTGTACGGGTGGAGAACCCGACGTGCACGGGGAGCAACGCTAAGCATCCACCGGAGGGGTTGCCACCAGCGTTGTCCATTTGTGACCTGTCTTCACGATCTCACAGCCTCCACCGCAAGCGCTCCACGGTCGGTGATCTACGGCGGGACGGGATGCGGCTCGGGCGCCTCTCGTCCGGACGACTTGCGGCTCGCGCGGTCCTGGGTCCCGGAGCGCCCACGTGTCACCCCGGGATCTGCGGGTAGGTGCAGGGCCGGACCACGAGAGAGGACGACGCATGAGCGGCGAGGACAAGACCAACAACAAGATCGAAGAGCTCGGTGGCAAGGCGAAGGAGGCCCTCGGCAACGCGACCGACGACAAGGACCTCCAGGCTTCCGGCAAGAAGGACCAGTCGAAGAGCAACCTCAAGCAGGCCGGCGAGAAGGTCAAGGACGCCTTCAAGTAAGCCCGCACCACGCACGGCGGAGGCCGCACCCCACCAGGGGTGCGGCCTCCGCCGCGTCTCCCCACTTTTCCGCGGAAGAGCCTGACGCTTTTCCGCGGAAAGGCGCCGTGCTTCTCCGCGGAAAGGCAGGGCGCGGACACCGTCAGCCGGCCGCCGGCTCCGTCCGGAGCGCCGTGGCGATCCGATCGACGACACCGTCCATGCGCCGCAGGTCCGGGGCCGAGAGCCGGATGACCCGCCAGCCGGCGGCGGCCAGCGCCCCCAGCCGGACGTCGTCCTTCGCGATCTGCAGCCCCTCGAAGTGGTATTCCCCGTCGTACTCGACGATCAGCCGCTGCTCCGGCCAGGCGAGGTCGACGCGAGCCAGCCACGTGCCTCCCTCCACCACCTCGTACTGCAGAACCGGCGCAGGCAGCCCGGCCAGGGCACACGCGACCCGGACCCAGGACTCGGGGGGCGACTCGCTGCGCCCGTCGACCAGCCCGAACGCTCGCCGCGCCCGTCTCGATCGCCAGGCCCCGACCGGTCGCTCCTGCATCTGCTGCAGGGAGCCGACGTCGAGCACCCGCATGCGGACCATCGCGTCGAGCACCCCGACCGCCGTGCCGATCGGCTCCAGCGCTCCGACGTCCCATGCCGTCCTCGCCGACCCCGTGTGCCGGATCCCTTCCTCGTCGATCAGGACGTCCGACGCTGAGACGCCGGCGGTGTGGACGCGAACACCGGCCGGCCCCCGCCACTTCGTCCCGGGTGGGATGACGACCGTCACCGGGTCGCCGTAACCGGGTGCCGGGGCACCCATCAGCGCGGCGGCCGACCGCCCACCCAGCACCGCTGACGCCGGCATCAGCAGCGCGGCCGCACGGCAGCGCAATGCGTGGTCCCGCGGTAGCGACGGATCTGCGTACACCCCGTGCAGCACACGGAGGTACGGGCCGTTCTGCAGTTGGTGCCGGGTGAGCACCCCTTCGGAGACTGCGTGCGCCCCGATGAAGACGCCGTGCAGCCCTGTCGACCGGAGATACATCCGGGCATGGTCGCCGTCTCGGCGGACACCGCGCTGCGGCTGTCCACAGCCGAGCTTTTCCGCGGAAAAGCGCTGTGCTTTTCCGCGGAAAAGCGAGTCTTCAGGGAGCTAGGAGGGCGCGGACGGCGGGGAGCAGGGGGCGGTCGGCCCCGATCCAGTCCACGTCGTCCAGCTCGGCGGCCGTGACCCAGCGCAGCGCGGCGTGCTCGTGGGCCACCGCCTCCCCCGCGACGATGCGCGCCGCCCAGACCCGCATGGTCGAGGCTCCGCGCGCTCCCCCGCCGACGACGCCGTCCAGCGGCACCTCGCCCAGGAAGTCCCCGGGCTCGACGGCCACGCCCAGCTCCTCGGCGCACTCGCGCACCAGCGCCGCCAGCTGCGACTCGCCGGGCTCGACCTTGCCGCCGGGGAACTCCCAGCAGCCGTCGTACGGCCCGCCCGACCGCTGCGCCACCAGGACCCGGTCGGCGTCGACCAGCGCGGCGCCCACCACCTGCACGACCTCGAGTGCCCGGGCGCGCGCCGCCACGACGTAGGCGTCCAGGCGCATCTGCACGGCCCGTTCCAGCCGGCGGCGCAGCACCCGGTCGGCCACCGGGCCCAGCGGACCGGGCAGCCCGCTCGCGCCGTCGATCCGCAGCTCGACCAGCGTGCCCTCGGCGGTCGGGGTGAACCGGCGCTCCGAGGTCAACCGGGCCCGCCCGGACGAGGGCCGCGCGTGGACGTCGGAGTGCGGGCGGACCGACTCCACCTCCTGCAGCGGCGTCGACCAGGGCCGGCCCGGGGTGCGGGCGACGTCGAACGCCACCGTCAACGGTGCCTCCACCAGGGTGGTGAAACGCAGCCGGAACACGTGGTCACTGTCCCAGACCACGGCAGGATGGCCTGCGTGCGCATCAACGCCCGGGTCGACTACGCCATCCGAGCCGTCGTCGAACTCGCCGCGGTCGCGCCGGACTCGATGACGGCGGACGCGATCGCCACCGCCCAGGGCATCCCCAGCCGCTTTCTCCAGGCGATCCTCACCGACCTGCAGCGCGCGCGGTTGGTCACCAGCCAGCGCGGCCGTGACGGCGGCTACCGGCTGGCGCTGCCGGCCTCGGAGATCTCCATCGCCCGCATCATGCGGATCGAGCAGGGGTTCCTCGCCGAGGTGCACGGCCAGCGGCCCGAGGACGTCGCCTACCCGGGTGCGGCCGCCGCCCTCGCACCGGTGTGGGTGGCGGCGCGGGAGGCCTACCGCCGCGTCCTGGAGGGCGTCACCGTGGCCGACGTCGTGGACGGCCGGCTCCCCGAGCACGCCGCCGAACTCGTCGCGATGGACGAGGCGTGGCGCTCCTTCGGGAGCTGACAGCTGCCGGGCGCCGCGGTGTGAGCCGCTCCACGCCACCGCTCTGCGCCGGCTGTGGCACCATCGACCCGTGACCGGTCGCGGCGTACTCCTCGTTGCGCGGCTGCACATCGATCTCGCGCGCGTCTCCAGCGCCGCCTGTCACGCCTCGCGCTGACCCAGGTCCCCCCGCGCAGCCACCCGCTGCGTCCCGAACCGGCAGCGTCTCCCGAATTCCCGCGGCTGCCGCCGTGCCGGGGCAGGCGCAGGAAGAAGTACCGACCGTGACGACCCCCACCCGCACGAGCAACCGCCCCAAGCGCGGCGAGGGCCAGTGGGCTCTGGGCTACCGGGAGCCGCTCAACCCCAACGAGCGGATGAAGAAGGACTCCGACGGCCTCGAGGTGCGTCAGCGCATCATCGACATCTACTCGAAGTCCGGCTTCGACAGCATCGACCCCGGCGACCTCCGCGGCCGGATGCGCTGGATGGGCCTCTACACCCAGCGCGCCCAGGGCATCCCCGGCGGCAAGACCGCCGTGCTGGAGCCCGAGGAGCTCGAGGACAAGTACTTCATGATGCGGGCCCGCATCGACGGCGGGCAGCTGACCAGCGATGCGCTCCGGGTGCTCGGCGGCATCAGCACCGAGTTCGGCCGCGACGTCGCCGACGTCACCGACCGGCAGAACGTGCAGTACCACTGGATCCGCATCGAGGACGTGCCCGAGATCTGGCGCCGGCTCGAGTCGGTCGGGCTCAGCACGATGGAGGCCTGCGGCGACGTCCCGCGCGTCATGCTCGGCTGCCCGATGGCCGGCATCCTCGAGGACGAGGTGCTCGATGCCACCGACGTCATCGCCGAGACCGTCGAGAAGTACGTCGGCAACCCCGAGTTCAGCAACCTCCCGCGCAAGTGGAAGACCTCGATGTCGGGCTGCGTGGACCACTGCACCGAGCCCGAGATCGACGACGTCTCCTTCGTGGGTGTCGTGAACGAGGCGGGCGAGGCCGGCTACGACCTCTGGGTCGGCGGCGGCCTGTCCACCAACCCCATGTTCGCCCAGCGGGTCGGCGTCTTCGTCCGTCCCGACCAGGTGACCGACGTCTGGGCCGCGTGCACCGGCATCTTCCGCGACTACGGCTACCGCCGGCAGCGCAACCGCGCCCGCATCAAGTTCCTCATGGCCGACTGGGGCCCGGAGAAGTTCCGCCAGGTGCTGCAGGACGAGTACCTGCACGCCGCGCTGCCCGACGGCCCCGCTCCCGCCCCGGCCAAGCACGACCAGCGCGACCACGTCGGCGTGAGCCGGCAGAAGGACGGCCTCAACGCCGTCGGCTTCGCGCTGCGCACCGGGCGGATCAGCGGGTCGCTGCTCACCACGATCGCGAACCTGGCCGACGAGCACGGGCAGGGCCGCATCCGGACGACGACGCAGCAGAAGCTGGTCATCCTCGACGTCCCGGACGAGAAGGTGGAGGCGCTGGTCGCCGCGCTGGCCGAGCACGACCTGCAGGTGCGCCCGAGCGCCTTCCGCCGCGGCACGATGGCCTGCACCGGGCTGGAGTTCTGCAAGCTGGCGATCGTCGAGACCAAGCAGCACGCCCAGGACCTCTACGCCGAGCTGGAGAAGCGGCTGCCGGACTTCGACGTCCCGATCGGGATCAACGTCAACGGCTGCCCCAACAGCTGCGCCCGCTTCCAGACCGCCGACATCGGGTTCAAGGGCTCGATGGTCAAGGGCGACGACGGCGAGATGGTCGAGGGCTTCCAGGTGCACCTCGGCGGCCACCTGGGCGTGGAGGCCGCCTTCGGCCGCAAGTTCCGCGGCCACAAGGTGACCAAGGCCGAGACGGCCGACTACTGCGAGCGGGTGCTGCGCGGCTTCCTCGACCGCCGGACGTCCGGCGAGTCCTTCGCCCACTACGTCTCGCGCGCCGAGGAAGACTGGCTGCTGTGACGGAGGACGCGGCAGGCGGAAGACAACGGCAGCTGCCGGTGTTCCACTGCCCGTACTGCGGGGACGAGGACCTGACCCCGCACGAAGGTGAATCGGCCGACGGCTGGCGTTGCAGCGCCTGCCTGCGGGCGTTCTCCGTCCGCCTGATCGCTACGGGGGTTCAGCACTGATGACGACCGCAATCGCAGCCACGCCGGAGATGGCCGCCGAGGCCGATGCCCGCTTCGGCGGGATCGCCGACCCGGTCGAGCAGGCGCTCGCCGCGCTCTCGTGGGCCGGTGACACCTTCGGGCAGCAGTTCGCCATCACCTCGTCCATGGCCGACGGCCTGCTGGCGCACCTGGCCGGCCGGGCGATCCCCGGGGTGCATGTGATCTTCCTCGACACCGCGCTGCACTTCGCCGAGACGATCGGCACCCGCGACTGGATCACCGGGGTGCTGCCGGTGACCCTGGTCAACGTCACCGCGCAGCAGACCCCGGCGGAGCAGGACGCGGAGTACGGGCCGAAGCTCTACGAGCGCGATCCGGACCTGTGCTGCTCGCTGCGCAAGGTCCAGCCGCTGGCGCGCACTCTGGCCGGCTACACCGCGTGGGGGTCGGGCATCCGCCGCGACGAGTCGCCGACCCGGGCGGGCACCCGGCTGGTCGACTGGGACGCCAAGCGGGGCATGGTCAAGGTCAACCCCCTCGTCGCCTGGACCCAGGCGGACGTCGACGCCTACATCGCCGAGCACCAGGTGCCGGTCAACCCGCTGTTCGAGATCGGCTACGGCTCGATCGGCTGCGCCCCCTGCACCCGGAAGGTGGCCCCGGGCGAGGATCCCCGCGGCGGTCGCTGGGCGGGCTCCACCAAGACCGAGTGCGGGCTGCACACCTGAGAGAGGACCTCGCGCCTCGCCCACCCCGCCTCTCCCCCGACGCCGTCGCCGCCGCACTCGCCGGGCTGCCGCTGTGGTCCGGGGACGCCGACGGGCTGCGGCGCTGCGTGGAGCTGCCCAGCTTCCGGGACGCCGTCGCCGCGATCGTCGCGATCGCGGACGTCGCCGAGGCGATGGACCACCACCCCGACGTCGACCTGCGCTGGCGGACGCTGCACCTGTCGCTGGTCAGCCACTCCGAGGGCGGCGTGAGCGAGCTCGACCTGGAGCTGGCCCGCCGCATCGACGCGCTGCTCCCCTGACGCGACGCGAGCCCCGCACCGGTCGGGTGCGGGGCTCGCGTGCGCGCGGCGGTCAGCTGCCGACGCGGCCGCCGTCCCGCCGGTAGGCCACGGCGACGCTCGGCCGCGGGAACGGCCTGACCCGGCGCCGGTCCGGCCAGGTGCTCGTCGGTGAGTCGACCGTGGAGCCGTCGGTCTCACCGGGGTGCTGCACCGACACGAACACCGACCGGGCATCCCGCGTGATCAGCGGACCGCTGCACTCGGCACCGAAGGGCACGGTGAGGAACCGCTTCACCAGGCCGCGCTCCCGCCCCTCGGTGGGGACGGCGTAGAGGCCGTCGTTGCTGCCGGGGAGGGTGCCCGGGCTGCCGTCGGTGGAGATCCACAGGTTGCCGGCCGGGTCGAACTCCACGTTGTCGGGGCAGGAGATCGCGCTGACCTTCGACTTGTCGAAGCCGGCGAAGTACGTGCTCGGGTCGGACGGGTCGCCGGCCACCAGGAAGATCCGCCAGGAGAACGTCTCTCCCGCGGCTCCGGCGGTCTCCTCCCACTCGACCACGTGCCCGTGCCGGTTGGCGGTGCGCGGGTTGGCCTCGTCGGCCTTCGGGTTGCTGCCGGTGCCGCGGTTGGTGTTGTTGGTCAGCGCCGCGTACACCCGGCCGTTGACCGGGTTGACCTGGATGTCCTCCGGGCGGTCCATCTTGGTCGGCGCGAAGGCCGGGCCCTGCGCACCCAGCTCGTCGGCGGCCAGCCGGGTGAAGGTCAGCACCCACGCGACCTGGCGCCCCGGAACCATCGACTTCCCGTTCTTCACCAGCGGGATCCACCGGCCGGTGCCGTCGAACTCGCGGTCCGCGGGCAGCGTCCCGGTACCGGTGATCTCGGCGGGCGGCGAGTCACCGGTGAACTGCGCGACGTAGAGGTCGCCCTCGTCGAGCAGCGTCAGGTTGTGCGCGCGGGAGGCCTTGTCGTTGCCGGGCCGGTACTTCTTCTTCGAGACGAACTTGTAGATGTAGTCGAACCGCTCGTCGTCACCGGAGTAGGCGACGACGCGCCCGTCCTCGGCGATGCGCACGTTGGCGCCCTCGTGCTTGAACCGGCCCATGGCCGTGCGCTTCTTCGGCCGCGACGTCGGGTCGTAGGGGTCGACCTCGACGACCCAGCCGAAGCGGTTGACCTCGTTCGGCTCGGAGGCGACGTCGAAGCGCGGGTCCACCTCGTGCCACCGGCGTCCGGCGGCAGTGGTGCTGGAGATCCCGTACCGGGCGAGACGCCGCTCGGGATCGGCGACCGGACCCGTCGCCGGGCCGAAGTACTGGTTGAAGTTCTCCTCCCCGTGCAGCGTGGTCCCCCACGGCGTCTGACCGCCGGCGCAGTTGTTGAGGGTGCCGAGAACGGTGCGCCCACGCGGGTCGGCCTTGGTCCTGAGGTACTCGGAGCCGGCCGCGGGGCCGGTGAACTCCATCGGGGTGTCCGCGGTGATCCGGCGGTTGCGCCGGCCGTTGCGGACCGGGCGCCACTCGCCGGTGTTGCCGTGTCGCCGGACCTCCACCACGGAGATCCCGTGGGCCATCATCGCGATCCGCTTCTGCTGCGGGGTCGTCGGCGCGGACTCGCTCTCGACGCCCGAGAACATCAGCTGCTCGTTGGTGTACTCGTGGTTGACGACGAGCAGGGCCTCGCGGTCCTTGTCGTCCAGCGGCAGCAGGCCGATGTAGTCGCAGTTGTAGCCGAACTGCGCGGCCTGGGCCTCCGGGGTCTGCCGGTCGATGTCGAAGTCCGGCGCGCCGGCCACCACGGGGTCTCCCCACCGCATGACCACCGCGTAGCGGTACCCCGACGCCGTCACCAGCTCGTCCAGGGTGTTCTGCTCGACCGACCGGAACGTCAGCGCACCGCCCTGGGTCCCCCCGGACCGGCCCGACGGACCGCCCGCGTGGGCGGCGGCCGGGGCCAGGGGTCCGGCGGCCACCAGGAGTGCTCCGGCGCCGGCTGCCTTGAGCATGCTGCGCCGGCTGAAGGCCGTCTGGACGACGTCGGCGAACGTGGGGTTGTCGGTCTGGTTCGGGATGGCGGAGTCGCAGGCGTTGCCGCACTTGTAGAAGCACGTCACGTGGCTGCGGTTGCCGTGCCGCTTGAGGTCGAGGAAGGGCAGGAGCGCGCGACGGCGCGGCTCGTGGAGGTCGGTCATCGGATCCCTCTGGTCGCGAGGTTGAGCGGGCATCCGAAGCGAAGCTGGCCAGGTCCACGGGCACGTGGCCGTCAACTGAACCCTCGGTGACCTCCCGGCTACCGCTCGTGGCGAGTGGGCTGCTGCAGCGGCTGAGGGAGTGAGCGGCTCGGCCACCCAGCTGCGTGAACCCGCCCGCGCCTCAGCCGGTGACGGGCAGGACCAGCAGGGCGAACAGCCGATCGGCCTCGGCCTCGGGATCGGCGG
>Ga0210040_10002949_pt1 | contig 23442 bp, 22 predicted proteins | sample CryGeyCG12114_NA_FD_185462 | JGI IMG/M metagenome (GOLD analysis project Ga0210040, IMG submission 185462) | Groundwater microbial communities from aquifer - Crystal Geyser CG19_WC_8/21/14_NA (SPAdes) (version 2) | ecosystem: Environmental > Aquatic > Deep subsurface > Groundwater | place: USA...
ATCGACCGCATGCTGCCCGGCGGCGTGGACGGCCTGCGCCTCGTCGAAACGCTGCGCGGGCAGGAGAACCGCACGCCCGTCCTCTTTCTCACCGCGCTGTCCTCGGTTGACGAGCGCGTGCGCGGCCTCAAGGCCGGCGGCGACGACTACCTCACCAAGCCCTTCGCCTTCGCCGAGCTTCTCGCCCGCGTGGAGGCCCTGGGCCGCCGCCCCGCCGCCGAGGTTCCGGCCACCCGCCTCCGCGTCGCCGACCTCGAGCTGGACCTCCTGTCGCGCTCCGTCACCCGCGGGGGCAAGCGCATCGACGTGCAGCCCCGCGAGTTCCGCCTGCTCGAGCACCTGATGCGCCACGCCGGGCAGGTCGTCACCCGCACGATGCTTCTGGAAAAGGTCTGGGACTACCACTTCGACCCCCAGACCAACGTGATCGACGTCCACGTCTCCCGGCTTCGCCAGAAGATCGACCGCGGCTTCGACAAGCCGCTGATCCACACCATCCGCAACGCCGGCTACATGATCCGCGCCGAGGACGCCGCCTAAGGTTCCCCCGATGGTCGCCGAGCAGATCCGCCGCGCGCCCGTCCCCCGCCTGGTGGACAGCGCGGGCTTCCGCTTCGCCGTCTTCTTCGCCGTCATGTTCCTGCTCGGCGGCGTGGCCTTCGCCGGCATCGTCTGGTGGAACACGGCCGGCGGCCTCGACCGGCAGACGGACGCCGCCATCCGCGCCGACGTCGCGGCCCTCACCCAGCGCTTCCGCGAGGCCGGGCGCGCGGGGGTGGAGGAGGCCATCGCCTTCCGCCTCATCCGCGACGGCGACGCCCAGGACCTGTACCGCCTGACCGACGCCGCCGGCCGCCAGATCGCCGGCAACCTCGCGGCCACGCCGGACGAGCTGGACGGTCCCGCGCCGGATGGCGAGCCGCTCCGCTGGCTCCGCGCGCCCCTGATCCGCGAGGGCGCCCTCACCGAGGCCCGCCTCTACCGCGCCGACCTGCCGAACGGCGACCGCCTGATCGTCGGCCGCGACGTGGAGGAGCGCCTGCGCCTGCGGGAGCTTCTCGCCCGCGGCCTGGGCTGGGCGGCCAGCGCCGCGGGGCTCATCGCGTTCATCGGCGCGCTGCTGCTGCGCCGGGCCCTGCAGTCGCGCCTGCGCCCGGCCGCGGATACCGTCACCGCCATCGCCGGGGGCGACCTCACCCAGCGCGTTCCCTTGTCCGGCCGCGAGGACGAGTTCGACCGCCTGGGCCGCACGCTGAACGCCATGCTGGACCGCATCGGCACCCTCATGGCCGGCATCCGCGGCGTGTCGGACGCCATCGCCCACGACCTCCGCACCCCCGTCGCCCGCGCCCGCGGCCGGCTGGAGGAAGCGCTGGACGGCGATCCCGAGACCATGCGCCGCGCCATCGAGACGGGCCTGGCCGACCTCGACGGCATGACCCGCATCTTCCAGGCCGTGCTCCGCATCACCGAGGCCGAGGCCGGCGCCCGCCGCGCCGCCTTCGCGACCCTCGACCTGTCCCCGCTGCTCGCCGACGCCGCCGAGCTTTACGAGGCCATCGCGGAGGCCCGCGGCGTCCTCCTCCAGGCGGAGCTGCCGGACAGCCTGCCCATGACCGGGGACCGCGACCTGCTGCTGCAGGCCGTGGCCAACCTGCTGGACAACGCCGTGAAGTTCTCCCCCGCCGGAGGCCGCATCCGCCTCTCGGCCATGATATCCGAGGACACGCTGCGCATCACGGTGGCCGACGAAGGCACCGGCCTTCCTCCCGCCGACCGCGCCCGCGCCGGGGAGCGCTTCTTCCGGGCCGACAGCGCCCGCGCGACCCCCGGCTATGGCCTGGGGTTGTCCCTGGTCCGCGCCGTGGCCGGCCTGCACGGAGGGGAGCTGATCCTGGCCGACGCCCATCGCGGGCGCATGCCCCCCGGCCTCGCCGCCACCCTGGTCCTTCACGCCGGCCTCGCCACCCCGGCCGAGGCATGAGCCGCGCCCCCGACCCCGCGCTGCGGCCGGCCCTCGCGGGGGCGGCGGCCCTTTGCGCCGTGATCGGCCTCGCCCGCTTCGGCTACGTCCCCCTCTTTCCCGCGCTCGTCGCGGGCGGATGGGTCGGGGGAGGGGAGGCGGGCGCGCTGGGCGCCATCAACTTCACCGGCTACCTCGCCGGCGCCCTGCTCGGCCCCCTGGTCGGCCTCCGCCTCGGCACCCGGCGGGCGCTGGACGCCGGCATGGCGCTCGCCGCCCTGTCCTTCCTTGCCTCCGCGCTGCATCCCGCCGCGCCCTGGGGCTTTCCCTGGCTCGCCGCCTGGCGGGCGGCGGCGGGGCTGGCCGGCGGCGTCACCATGGCGCTGGTCGGCCCCGCCGTGCAGGCCGTGACGGAGCCCGCGCGGCGCGGCCGGGCCGGGGGCCTCGTCATCTCCGGCGTGGGCGCGGGCGTGGTGCTGGCCTCGCTCCTGGTGCCGGCCCTGGTTTCCACCGGCGGCCTTTCCGCGGCCTGGGCCGGCCTGGGCCTGGCCATCGCCGCACTCTGGGCCTTCGCCCATCCGCGCTGGCCCGGAGCGCCCGTCGCGCCGCCCACCGCCGCTCCCGCGACCGGTCCCACCAGGGCCCCCGCCTCCCTGATCCTCGCCTACACCCTGTCCGCCGCCGGCATGGCCGCGCCGATGGTCTATCTGGGCGACCTCGCGGCGCGCGGGCACGGCATGGGGGTGGCCGCCGCCGGGCTGGTCTGGGCCTTCTTCGGCCTGGGCGGCCTCTTCGGCACCCTCTCGGGCGGCCGCGCGGCGGACCGGCTGGGCGCCCGCGCCATGCCGCTCTGGATGGCCGCTCAGGTGGCGGCGCTGGCCGCCGCCCTGTTGCCCCATCCCGCCGCCGTGCCGATCGCCGCCCTGCTTTCCGGCTTCTCGGGCATCGGCATCTCCGCCGTGGCCCTGGCCCGCCTGCGGGCCGCGACCGGGGCGGACACGGCGCGCCACTGGTCCCGCGCCACGGCCCTCTATGCCGGCGCCCAGGCGCTGACAGGCTATGCGCTCGCCGTTCTTTTCGCCTGGGCCGGCGATGCCCATGCCCCCGTCTTCCTCGCCGGACTCGTGCTCAGCCTCGCGGGGCTCATCGTGGCCCGCCGGGAGGACTGATCCCTCACACCGCCGCCGAGTGCCGCGTCTCGGAGGGCGCCAGATAGGCGTCGAAGCAGGCCGCCACCTGCCGCACGAAGCGCCGCCCCAGCTCCGTCACCACCACCCGCCCGGGCGAGACCTCCACCAGGCCCTGCCCGGCCAGCGGCGCCATGGCCTCCAGCGCCGCCGCCACCACCGGCTCCATCCCCGGCGCCACCGTTTGCAGGTCGAGCGCGAAGTCGCACATCAGCCGCTCGATGATCGCCCCGCGGGCCCGGTCCTCCGCCGTCACGGCCACCCCGCGCGCCACGGGCAGGTGCCCCTCCGCCACCGCATCCCCGTGTGTCCGCTCGTCCAGGACGTTCCCGGCCATTCCGCCCGGGAGGCTGCCGATCGCCGAGGGGCCGAGCCCCAGCAGCACCGGCGCGTCGTCGGTGGTGTAGCCCTGGAAGTTCCGCCGGAGCCGCCCCGCGGCGGCCGCCCGCGCCAGCGGGTCCGCCGGTTTCGCGAAATGATCGAGGCCCAGCGCCGCGTAGCCCGCGGCCGACAGCACCGCCCCCGCCGCCTCGGCCTGCTCCATCCGCGCCTCCGCGCCGGGCAGGGTGGTCGCATCGATCGCGCGCTGGTTCGGCTTCATCCAGGCCACATGCGCGTAGCCGAACACCGCGATCCGGTCGGCGTCCAGCCAGGCCGCGAAGCGCGCGCTGGCCTCCACATGCGCGGTGGTCTGCCCGGGCAGACCGTACATCAGGTCCAGGTTCACGCTGCCGATCCCGGCGCGCCGCAGCCGCTCCACCGCCACCGAAACCAGCTCCGCCGGCTGCGGGCGGCCGATCCGCGCCTGCACCTCGGGCGAGATGTCCTGCACGCCCAGGCTGGCGCGCGTGACGCCCACCTCGCCCAGCGTGTCCACCATCGCTTCCTCCAGGAGGCGGGGGTCCAGCTCGATCGCGATCTCCGCCCCCGCCCGGAACCCGAAGCGGGCCTTGAGGCCCATCACCAGCGCGCGGATCCGCGCGGGGCCGAGGATGGTGGGCGTGCCGCCGCCCAGGTGCAGGTGCGACACCCCGCCATGCTCCGGCAGCGCCGCCGCCAGCAGGTCCGCCTCCGCCTCCAGCGCCGCCGCCAGGGCGTCGATCCGCGCCTCCGAGCGCGTCGGCTTCGCGTGGCAGGCGCAGTACCAGCACAGATCGCGGCAGAAGGGCACGTGAAGGTAGAGGGAGAGCGCGTCCTTCGCCCCGATCCCGTCGCGCAGCCAGCCGCGGTAGGTTGCCTCGTCCAGCGGCCCGAACTGGGCGGCGGTGGGGTAGCTCGTGTAGCGCGGCACCTTGGCCTCGGCGAGGGCGAGGAGGGCGCGGGACGGGGCGGCGGCGTTCATTCCCCGCCCATACAGGCCGGCCCCGCGCGCCACCTTGACGCAGGTCAAGCAGCCCCCGTCCCCCCTTGCCAGCGCCGCCCGGGCGGGGAACATCGCGCCCGAGAAGAAGGAACGCCCATGCCGGACATGCCGGACCAGAAGCCGGGCCAGGCCCCGCCGCAGGATTCCCGCCTGCCCCTCACCGGCCTTCGCGTGGTGGAGCTCGGCCACTACATCGCCGCCCCCTTCGCCACCCGCCTCCTCGCCGACCTCGGCGCCGAGGTGATCAAGGTCGAGCCGCCCGGCGGCGACCCGCACCGCGACTGGGGCGCGCGCGTGAACGGCCACGCCGTGTGGTTCTCCATCCACGGCCGCAACAAGCTGTCCGTCACGCTGGACCTGAAGACGGAGGAGGGCAGGGGGCGCCTGCGCGCCCTGCTCGCCCGCGCCGATGCCCTGGTGGAGAACCTCCGCCCCGGCGCCATCGAGCGCATGGGCCTCTCGCCGGAGGCGCTGCATGCCGGGAACCCGCGCCTCGTGATCGCCCGCGTTTCCGGCTACGGCCAGGACGGGCCCTACCGCGACAAGCCCGCCTTCGGCGCCATCGGGGAAGCCATGGGGGGGCTGCGCCACCTCACCGCCAACCCTGGCCAGACCGGCCTGCCCCCGCCCCGCTGCGGCGTTTCCATCAGCGACGACCTCGCGGGCATGTACGCGGCGCTGTCCCTCGTTTCCGCCTGCTGGGGACGGGACCGGAACCCGGACGGGAAGGGGACGGTGATCGACCTCGACCTCGTGTCCTCCGTTTTCTCCCTGATGGAGGGGATGCTGCCCGAATTCGCCATGCTCGGCCGCGTCCGCCAGCCCATGGGCGCCGCCCTTCCCAGCGCGGCGCCGACCAACACCTATCCCTGCGCCGACGGCAAGTGGCTGGCGGTGGCCGGCAACTCCGACCTGATCTTCCGCCGCCTCATGGCCCGCATCGGCCGCGAGGACCTGGCGGACGACCCCCGCATGGCCAGCAATTCCGGCCGCTGCGCCAATGCCGCCGAGCTGGACGAGGCCATCGCCGCCTGGACCCGCACCCTGCCCGCCAGGGAGGCCCAGGACGCGCTGGAGGCCGTCGAGGTGCCGTGCTCGCGGCTCTACGACATGCAGGACTGCGTGGAGGACCCCCACTTCCAGGCGCGCGACATGGTGCTGCCGGTGGAGGACCCCCTGATCGGCACCGTGCCCCATCCCGCCGCCCCCTTCCGCTTCCAGGGCGTGCCGCCCGCCGCCATGGTGCGCTGGCCCGGCCCCGCGGTGGGCGCCCACAACGACTACGTCTTCGGTTCGCTGCTGAAGCAGGAGGACACCCCATGAGCACCCCGATCACCCCCCCGCGCGCCACCATCAGCGACGTCGCCCCGCGCGACGGCCTGCAATCCATCGGCCCCTTCGTGCCGACGCAAACCAAGATCGCCCTTGTCCGGGCCATCTACGACGCCGGCATCCGGCGCATGGAGATCGGCTCCTTCGTGTCGCCGAAGGCGGTCCCGCAGATGGCCGACACGGCCGAGGTGCTCCGCGCCTCGCTCGAGCTGCCGGGGCTGGAATGCACGGTGCTGGTGCCCAACCGCCGTGGCTTCGACCTCGCCGCCACGTCCGGCGCCCAGCGCCTCGGCCTCTTCATGTCGGTCACGGAAAGCCACAACAAGGCCAACCTCAACCGCACGCGCGAGGAATCCTTCGCCGACCTCGCCGCCATCGTGCGCGACGCCAAGGCGGCGGGCCTCGAGCTCCGGTTCAACCTGTCCACCGTCTTTCACTGCCCCTTCGAGGGGGTGGTGCCCGACGGCGAGGCGCTGGACTGGATCGAGCGGGTCGTGGCTCTCGATCCCGCCATGGAGATCGCGCTGGCCGACACCACCGGCAACGCCGCCCCCGACCAGGTGCGGCGCATCTTCGAGCAGGCCCACCGCTCCTGGGGCCTGCGCTTCGCCTTCCACGGGCACGACACCTACGGCATGGGGGTGGCCAACGTCTCGGCCGCCTGGGCCGGCGGCGTCCGCATCTTCGACTCCGCGGCGGGCGGCCTCGGCGGCTGCCCCTTCGCCCCCGGCGCCACCGGCAACGTCGCCACCGAGGACGTCGCCTGGCTGTTCCGCCGCATGGGGGTCGAGACCGGCATCAACTGGAACCGCCTGCTGGAGGCCGCCGACATCGCGGCCCGGATCCCCGGCGGCACCCCCGGCGGGCGGCTGCGCGGCGTGCCCTCGGTCCGCCGCGCGGCCTGAACGTGTCGCGGCCCTGAACCGCGGCCGCCGGACAGGCCCCTCAGCGCCCTCCCTGGTCGGAGGCCACCACCAGCCGGCCCTCCACCTCAAGGCGGATGCGGCCGCGCGCCGGGCGCAGCAGCCGGACCGGCGCGCGCTTCTCCTCGAGCCTCCGCTGCAGGAGGAGCAGGCGCGTCTCCAGGTTGTCCTTCAGCTCCGGCAGCCGCAGCCCGCCATCGGCGCGGATCTCCCGGTTCGTGAAATCGCGCCGCCCGGCTGCCTGGTAGGCGTCGAGCATCCACATGAGCAACCGGCCAGCGACTCCCTTCACCAGGTACTCGTGGCCGATGAAGACGCTGTCGTCCCCCGCGTGGTGCACCACCTGCACGGGGCGGCCCGCGGCGGATGACGCCCGATCCTGCGGCCCGGTGGCCGCGCCTTCCCCAACCTCGGCCTCGGCCAGCGCGATTGCCAGGGCGAGCTGCGGCGCCACCAGGGAGAGCGCGCGCCCGTCCTCGGCATCGAAGGCCATCCGCCGGGTGCTCTCGAGAAAGAGCACGCCCTGCACGCGCCCCTGCGCCTCCAGCGGCACGGCAAGCTGGCTCAGCGCGTCCGGCAGGCGTGGGAGCGCGACGCTGCGCGTTCGCGCCTCCTGCTCGGAGCTGGCCAGGATGGCGTCCCCGTAGCGCCGCAGCCGGCTCGCATCGCTCACGCGGAGGAGGCGCCTGTCCTGGCCGGCCAGGCCGATCAGGCCTTCCCCGAGCGGCACCTCCGCGCCGATGCCGCTCACCCCGTAGCCGCGGCTGCCAAGGGCGACGAGGCAGCCCCGGGCCGGCTCGTGCAGCAGCAGGAGCGTCGCCTCGTGCCCGAAGGCGTCGGTCAGCGCGTCGAGCACCGCCTCCACCATGCCGCCCAGCCCGTTCGCCCGCATCAGCGCCTCGCTCACCGCGAGCGCGCGGGCGAGCCCTTGTCCGGAGGGCGGCGCCGGCGCCGCGGCCGTTCGCTCCCCCTCCACTTGGTGCAGGTGGAGCACGTCGAAGATGTCGATGGCCCGCAACCGCATCACGCCGGCCATGCCGAGTTGCGCGCTGGTGGCCCGCAGGTCCGCGTCCATGCGGTCGAAGGCCGGCCCGGCCTCAAGGCTCCCGCGGTGGAGGAGGTCCAGCCGGTACTGCGCGCCGTCGCCGGGATCCACGACCAGCAGGGCGGCGCGCGGATTCTCCCGTAGGTTCGCCGCGGTCTTGGAAAGGAACTGGTTCGAGACGGAGACCTGCGCGTCCCCGTGTCGCCGGACATGGGAGAGATAGGAGATGTTCGGCGTGCCGTCCGGGGCGAGGGTGCAGAGGATGGAGGGCACCACGCCCTCGAAGCAGGGTTCCAGTCCGGCAAGCGACAGCATCACCCGCCAGACCCCGCCAGGAGGTTGCCGGCGAGGGGCCCGGGCGTCTGCACGAAGACCCGCTCGGGGCGGACATGCAAGGCCACCAGGTCGCGCCCGGACCGCCACGGCGCGGTCAACTCAGGCGGCAGGCCGAGCCCCGCCAGCACATCCGTGATGCGGGCGGCGTAGCGCGCCGCGCAGGCCTCGAGGGCCGGCGTCAGCGGCGCGACGCGGTCCACCGGGCCCTTCACCTGGTAGGTCACGTAGTCGGCAGGCCGGGCGAAGGTCGCCGCGATGCGCCCATTCGCGCGCGCCTGCGCCACGGTTCCCGGCCACTGCCAGGCGGAGACGACGATCTGCAGGGCGCCGTCCACCTCGACCGAGGCACCCATGCCGCGCCCGATCTCCGGCACGCTCCCGATGCCGGTGCCCAGGATGATCATGACCGGGGATTCGATGAAGGCGGCCAGATCGGCGTCGATCCGGCAGCCCCGGGCAGGTCGCATGGGGGCGAGGCTAGTCGGATAGGAAAGTCTTAGGAAGCGCGGCGGCCAGTTAGGGAAGACTTAGGAAGCGCCCGCCCCGGCAGTGGCCCTAGGACTCCGGCCCGAGGTCACGGCAGAAGGAGGACCGGGGATGAACACCAGGGATCCAATCGTCATGGCGCCGCGCGCGGTCGCCATCATCGGCGCCGGCCCGGCGGGTCTTGCCGCCGGCGCGTGGCTGGCGCGCCAGGGCTTCGAGCCCGTGCTGTTCGAGGCCGCCGATGCCCTCGGCGGCCAATGGAACGGAGCCTCGCCGATGAGCGGCACCTGGCCGGGCATGCGCACCAACACCAGCCGGATCATGACCGCCTTCGCCGGCCTGGACCACGCGCCGGGAACGGCCGTCTTCCCGGCGCGGGACGAGGTGCTGCGCTACCTGCGGCGCTACGCGGCCCAAGCGCGGCTGCTGCCGCGCATCCGATCCGGAACCCGCGTCAGCCACCTCGCCCGGTCGCCGGAAGGAAGGGGTTGGATCGTCTGCTCGCAAGCGGGCGAGGCGCGGCGGGCCGAGAGGTTCGCGCGCGTCGTCGTCGCGACGGGCCGGCACAACGCGCCGGCCTGGCCGGAGGTCAGCGGCCTCGACACCTTCACCGGCGATGGCGGCGTGCGCCACAGCTTCGACTACGCCGGCCCGGCCGCCTACCGGGACCGCTCGGTCGTTGTCGCCGGCTGCTCGGTCAGCGCCCTCGAGATCGCCTCGGAACTGGCCCTGGCCGGCGCAAGGCGCGTCACGGTGGCCCAGCGCCGCCAACGCTATGTCCTGCGCAAGCTGACGGCCGGCGTGCCCACCGACCACGTCGCCTTCACGCGCTTCGCGGCCCGTGCCGCCGCCGTGATGCCACCCGCCGCCGTGGCGGAGGAGCTGCGGCGAATGGTGCTGTCCAGCGCCGGCAGCCCCGAGCAGGCCGGCGCGCCTCGGCCGGACGCCGATATCTTCGCCGCGGGCCTGACGCAGTCGCAGCACCACCTCGACCTCGTCGCCGATGGCCGCATCCAGGTCCGCCCGTGGCTGGCGCGCGTGTCGGGCCGGCAGGTCGCCTTCGCCGATGGCCGCACGGAAACCGCGGATGCGATGGTGCTCGGCACCGGCTACCGCCTCTCGCTGCCCTTCCTGGCGCCGGAGATCGCGGCGGCCCTGAACCTCGACGGGCCGCACATCGACCTGCACGACCACACCTTCCATCCGGACCTCCCCGGGCTCGCCTTCCTCGGCCTCTTCGACCAGGTGGGGCCGTATTTCCCGGTGCTGGAGCTGCAGGCGCGCTGGCTGGCCTATTCCTGGTCGGGCGTGGTGCCCATGCCCGGCGCGGCCATCATGCAGGGGGGCCTCGCTGCCTGCCGCATGCGGCGCGGCGGGCCCCAGGCAGTTCCGATGAACGCCATGGCCCTGCTCTTCGCCGGACATGCCGGCGTGGAGCCGGACGCGGACCTCTGGCCGGAACTGCGCCGCGCCCTGCTTTTCGGTCCGCTCTCGCCCGCCTCCTTCCGCCTCGTGGGGCCGGACCGCTGCGCCGGTGCCGCGGCGCGGATCGCGGCCGACGCCGCCAGCTTCGGCTGCCTCGCCTCGCCCATGATCACCACCGAGGAAGCGGCACGGTGGGAGAGCATCAAGGCCGGCCCGAGCGCGGCAGCGGCCTGACGCGGCACTCCGGCCGGCGGGACGGACCTCGCCTGCCCGGCGCCCCGCGCGGCCATGGCCGCGTGCCGGCGCCGCCTTCCGCCCCTGCCGCGCACGGGGGCGGAACGAGGCCGCCCCGGCCTGCCCGGGAGGCGGAAGGGCCCGCATAATGCCCCCCCGCGTCCCGAGCAGCCAAGGACCACCCCGGCATGTCCTTCTTTCCCCGCTGGCCCCTGGCCCGCGGCACCACCGTCCCCCCGGATGAACGCCTGCCCTGGGGCACCACCGGCCTGCTGGGCGTCCAGCACCTGGTGGCCATGTCCGGCTCCACCATCCTCGGCCCGCTGCTGATGGGCTTCGATCCCAACCTCGCCATCCTGTTCTCCGGCATCGGCACGCTGATCTTCTTCGTGCTCGTCGGCGGCCGGGTGCCGAGCTATCTCGGCTCCTCCTTCTCCTTTATCGCCGTGGTGATCGCCGTCACCGGCTATGCGGGCACGGGCCCCAACCCCAACATCGGCCCGGCGCTGGGCGGCATCATCGCGGCGGGTGCCCTCTACGCCGCCATCGGCCTGCTGGTGATGGCCACCGGCTCGAACTGGGTGGAGCGGCTGATGCCGCCCGCCGTGACCGGCGCGGTGGGGGCCGCCATCGGCCTGAACCTCGCCCCCGTCGCGGTGAAGGGCATCGAGGGCACCGGCCCGCACGTCCTCGTGGCCCTCGCCACCCTGCTCGCCACGGCCTGCATCGCCGTCTACGCGCCGCTGGCGATCCGCCGCATCTCGATCCTGGCGGGCATCGCCTGCGGCTACGTGCTCTACCTTTTCGTCGGCAACGTCATGGGCCTGCTGCCGCCCATCTCCTTCGCCGAACTGGCCGGCGCACCCTGGTTCGGCATGCCCGCCTTCCGCGCGCCCAGCTTCGAGGCCGGCGCCATGGCCCTCATCGCCCCCGTCGCCTTCATTCTGGTCGCGGAGAACCTCGGCCACATCAAGGCCATCGGCGCCATGACCGGGCGCGACCTCGATCCCTTCATCGGCCGGGGCTTCCTGGGCGACGGCATCGCGACCATGGTCTCCGGCTTCGGCGGCGGCACGGGCGTCACCACCTATGTCGAGAACATGGGGGTCATGGCCGTGACCCGCGTCTTCTCCACCCTGCTCTTCGTGGTGGCGGCGCTGGCGGCCATCGCGCTCGGCTTTTCCCCCAAGTTCGGCGCGCTGCTCCGCACGGTTCCCGGGCCGGTGCTGGGGGGCCTCGCGGTCATCGTCTTCGGCCTCATCGCCGCCGCCATGATCCGCCTCTGGGTGGACAACCGCGTGGACTTCTCGGACCCGCGCAACCTGCTCACCGTCGGCACCGCGCTCGTGCTCGGCTCCGGCAACTTCACGGTCACGCTGGGCGGGTTTTCCATCGCCGGCATCGGCACGGCGACCATCGCCGCCATCGGCCTCTACCAGCTTCTCGGCATCGGACGCCGGGAGCCGGTGGCGGTGGCGCACGGCATGCCGGACCGCCCGCCGCACTGAGCCGCGGCCGGCCTCACCCAGCCGTGGGGCCGGCCACCTTGTCCGGGTAGTTGCAGAACTCCCGCGCCACGCAGTGCCAGCATTCCGGCCGCCGTGCCTTGCACACGTAGCGCCCGTGCAGGATCAGCCAGTGATGCGCGTCGCGCAGCAGCTCCGGCGGGCAGCGGCGCACCAGCCCGTCCTCCACCGCGCGCGGCGTGTCCCCAGGCGCGAGGCCGGTGCGGTTGCCCAGGCGGAAGATATGCGTGTCCACCGCCATGGCATCCTCGCCGAAGGCCACGTTCAGCACCACGTTGGCGGTCTTGCGCCCCACCCCCGGCAGCGCCTCCAGCGCCGCCCGCTCCCGCGGCACCACGCCCCCGTGGCGCTCGATCAGGAGCCGCGCCAGGGCCGCCACGTTCTTCGCCTTGGCCTGCCACAGCCCGATCCGGCGGATGTGCGGCGCGATTCCCTCCGGCCCGAGCGCGGCCATCGAGGCCGCGTCCGGCGCCGCCGCGAAGAGCGTCGCCGTCGCCTTGTTCACCGCGAGGTCGGTGGTCTGCGCCGAGAGCACCACCGCCACCAGCAGCGTGAAGGGATCCTGGTATTCCAGCTCCGGCTCGGGCGCCGGATTCGCGGCCGCCAGCGCCCGGACGAAGCCCGCCGCCTGCGCCGCCGCCATGCGGCGCGCGCGGCGCGGCTTGCTCGCCGTGCCGTGCAGCGGCTTCGCTGCCTTCTTCAGGAGGATCGGGGCAGGGGAAGGGGCGCGGCTCACGCGATCGTCCATAGCCCAGGCAGGCTGCGGGGAGGAAATCCGGCAACGGCCACCATATGCTGGCAAGCCATGGATCCCAGCCCGGACGCACCCCTCTTCGAGGCCCTGACCGTGCCGCACCAGTCCGGCACCCCAGCCGGCCTGCGCGCCATCATCGCCCTGGTGGCGACCGGCTCCGCCATGCTCACGGTGCTGTTCTGGTCGCTCGGCGCCTGGCCGGTGGCGGGCTTCATGGGCCTGGAGGTGGTGCTGGTGATCGGGCTTCTCCGCGCCCATCGCCGCTGGTCGGACCGCATCGGGGAGCGGATCACCCTGGCCGATGGCCGCCTGCGGGTGGACCGGACCGACCGCCGGGGCCAGCGCCGCGCCGTGGAGTTCGACGCCTACTGGGCCCGCGTCGCCCTTACCCCGCGCCCGGGCCGGGTCAGCGAGCTCCGCCTCGCCGCCCGCGGCCGCTCCACCGAGATCGGCCACTTCCTGCACGAGCCCGAGAAGACCAGCCTCGCCGAGGCGCTGACCGAAGCGCTGCGCCAATACCGCAGCCCGGTCTTCGACAATCCGCAGAACCGCTGAAAGGCGGCCCCGCCTATTCGGTCGGCGCGAGGCTCTTGATCAGGTCGAAGACCCGCTTGCGCACGCCCGGCTCGGTGATCCGGTAATAGGCCCGCACCAGCTCCAGCGTTTCCCGCCGGTGCATGGTGTCGTCCTCGAATCCCTCCTGGCTTTCCGCGAAACCCGCCAGGCGCGAGCGGATGCCGCTGGTCACCCCGCTCATGCTGTCGGGCATGTCGTCGAAGAAGAAGCCGATCGGCACGTCCAGCACCCGCCCCAGGTCGAAAAGCCGGCTGGCTCCGATCCGGTTCACCCCGCGCTCGTACTTCTGGACCTGCTGAAAGGTGAGGCCGAGCGCTTCGCCCAGCTTCTCCTGACTCATGCCCAGAAGGGTGCGCCGCAACCGCACGCGGCTTCCCACATGCACGTCGATGGGGCTCGGGCGGTGCTCGGCTTTCTCAGATCGATCAAGCGTATCCTCACCCGCCATCCGCGCCACTCCTTTATCCCATCCAGACCAGGGGGCGGCGCGCGTCTTGCACACCTTGGTCGGCGAACGGAATGCCCGTTGCCGTCATAGAACCCTGCAATGTTCGAAACGACTTTGCCCAGACGCTAACGGATTGTCAACTCTTTCGAGAATTCCAATTATTGCGACGAGGTCGGCAGCACCTGCACGGTCGGAAGAACGACCTGACCGGCGGAATCGTTGCGTCGGATTCCGCTGCCGAGCCAACCCGCCAGAAGCGCGAGCGCCGCCATAACCCCCGGAATCCAAAGTCCCAGCCGCGCGAAGGGCGTGGCCTCCCCGGCTTCAGGCAGTGGCGAGAGAACGAAGCCCGTTTCCCCCAGCCCGAGCCGCGCCACCTCCCGCCCCCGCGAATCGAAGGTTGCAGAGATGCCGGTCTGGGCAGCCCTCGCGAGAGGAAGCCCCTCCTCCACCGCACGCAAACGTGCTGTTGCCAGGTGCTGGTGCGGCCCGGCCGAAACCCCGAACCAGGCATCGTTGGTGACGTTCAGCAGCCAGCCCGGCCGCTCCGCGCCGACCACCGCGCCGGGAAAGATCACCTCGTAGCAGATCAGCGGCCCGGCCGGCGGCAGGCCGGGCAGCGGCATCGCCACCGGCCCCGCGCCCGCCCCGAAATCGACCCCGCCGCGGATCACCCGGATCGGCAGCAGTCCCGAGAGCGGCATGTACTCCCCGAAGGGAACAAGGTGCGACTTGTCGTAGGTCGCGGTGATCACCCCGTCCGGCCCCATGGCCACGAGGCTGTTGAACAGCCGCAGCGGACGCCGGTCCGGTCCCCACTCACCCCGCACCGTACCCGCCAGCAACAGCCCGTCCGGCGGCAGCACGGTGGCCGCGATTCGCCGCGCCTCCGGGTCATCGGCGAGCAGGAAGGGGCTTGCCGTTTCCGGCCAGACCACCACCGGGCGCGTGCCGGGCCGCTCGCGCAGGGCGGCTTCCACGCCCTCCTGACTCAACTCAAGGTAGCGGCGGAAGATCGGCACGCGGCTTTCCTCCCGCCACTTCGCCTCCTGCGCCACGTTGCCCTGCACGAGCACCAGCGTCACCGCGAGGGGGTCCGGCCCCGCCGGCCAGAGCCGTGCCGCGCCGAAGGCCGCGAAGCCGGCGATCGCCGCCAGCCCGCCCGCCATCGCCCGCCGCCCGAGCAGCGGCGTGCAGGCCAGCACCACCGTCACGAGCGAAAGGCCGTGCACGCCGATCCAGGCCGCCCCCTGAACCGACACGGCCGAGAAGGCCCAGGCCGTTCCCAAGAGGTTCCAGGGAAAGCCCGTGAACGCCCAGCCCCGCACGAACTCGGCCAGCACCCAGCCCCCGGCCAGCACCAGCACCCGCGGCCAGCCGGGCCGGGCGCGCACGGCCAGCACCGCCGGAATGGCCGCGTAGAGCCCCATCCACAGCGCGAGCAGCGGCACGGCCAGCGGCACCAGCCACCACAGCCGCTCCGCCTCCGTGAGGATGGAATAGGTGATCCAGTACAGCCCGGTGACGTGCTGACCCCATCCAAAGGCCCATCCGATCACCGCCGCCCGCTTCCAGCTTCCCGCCCGCCCCAGCAGCACCAGCAATCCCGGCAGGCACAGCAGCAGCACGGGCACCGCGAACACCGGCGGCATCGCCAGCGAGGACAGCGCCCCCAGGCCGAAGGCGGCAGCCAGCGCGCGCCAGCCCGCGCGGGACTCCAGAAAGCCGACCAGTCGCTGCAAGAGGGTTCCGCCTATTCCGCTGCCTGAGAGGGCGCCTGGGGCGCCGTGGCGCCGGATTCGATGCCGGCGCCGGGCATCTCGATCGCGGGCGTCGCCGGTGCCGGCCGCCGCACCCGCAGCCGACGGATGCGGCGGGGGTCGCTGTCGAGCACCCGGAACTCGATGCCCGAGGAATGCGACACCAACTCCCCCCGCGCCGGCACGCGCCCGGCCAGGGTGAAGACCAGCCCGCCCACCGTGTCGATGTCCTGGTGCCGCTCCTCGGCCGTCAGCACCTCGCCGTAGCGCGCCTCGAAGGCCTCGATGGTCATGCGGCCATCGACATCCAGGCTGCCGTCCGGACGCTCCACCGCCTGGGGCGGCGCCTCCTCGTCGTGCTCGTCCGAGATGTCGCCGACAATGGTCTCCACCAGGTCCTCGATGGTCACCAGCCCGTCGATGCCGCCGTATTCGTCCACCACCAGCGCCATGTGGGTCCGGGCCTCGCGCATCTGCAGCAGCAGGTCCAGCACGGGCACCTGCGGCACCACGAACAGCAGGGGCCTGAGCGCCGCATCCAGCGAGAAGGGCTCCCCGTCGCGCCCCACCGCCGCGAAGACGTCCTTGATGTGAACCATGCCCCGGATGTCGTCCAGGTTCTCGCTGTAGACCGGGAAGCGGCTATGGCCTTCGCGCTGGATCAGCCGGATGGCCTCGTCCAGCGTCAGGTCGCAGGGCATGCCGATGATGTCGGCGCGCGGCAGCATCACGTCCACCGCCGTCTTGTTGCGCAGCTTCAGCACGTTGCCGAGGATCACGCGCTCGTTCGCGTCCAGCGCGTCCGCCTCCGGCGCGCGCCCTTCCTCGCCCTCGCCCTCGACCAGCGCCTCCACCTGGTCGCGGACGCTCTCGGCCTCGCGCCGCCGCAACAATCCCTGGAAGCGCCAGAAGATGTTGTTGCGCTGCGCCCGCTCGGAGCTGCCGTTCGGATGCCGCTCGCTCACGCCACGCCCCTCCAGGGATTGGGCAGCGCGAGGCGCCGCATGATGCGCGCCTCCGCCCGCTCCATCCGGCGCGCTTCCCCGGCGCGCAGGTGGTCGTGGCCGGTCAGGTGCAGAACCCCATGGGCCACCAGGTGCGAAAGATGGGCCATCACGCTGCGCCCGGCCGCGCGGGCCTCCCGCCGCACGGTGCCCAGCGCCAGGGCCACGTCGCCGGGCATGCCCGGGTGCGGCGCGGGAAAGGACAGCACGTTGGTGGGCTTCACCTTGCCCCGGTGGTCGCCGTTCAGGCGCTTGACCTGCAGGTCGCCGGTCAGCAGCACCGTCACCGCGCCCTCGATCCCGGCCTCCGCGAAGGCGGCGGCGGCGGCGCGGCGCGCGACCTCCTCCACCCGCGGCACGGCGGAGCGCCAGGCCGGATCCTCCAGCACCACCTCGATCCCCTGGTCCCACCCTTCGGCGGGGCCCGGAAAGCCGGTGTCGAAATCGGCGTCAAAGCCATCGCCGAAGTCCCCGGCGGGTTCACCCGCGGGGTCTTCGTCCTCATCCGCCCCGAAGGCCATGCCCCCGGAAGCGCTGGTATTCGGCCCGGCGGCTGCGCCGCCGGGCGGGCGACTGCCCACCTCTGTCCTACTCCTTCAAACGCGCCCGCGCGGCGCGGCCATCGGCCGCCGCGGCCTCCGCTCGCCCATAGGCCGAGACGATGCGCCCGACCAGGGGGTGCCGCACCACGTCGTTCTCCGCAAAGCGCGTGACGCCGATCCCCTCCACCCCGTCCAGCACGGAGAGGGCCTCCACCAGCCCCGACTTCTGCCCGGGCGGCAGGTCCACCTGGGAGGGATCGCCGGTGATCACCATCCGCGTGCCCTCGCCCATGCGGGTGAGGAACATCTTCATCTGCGCGGGCGTGGTGTTCTGCGCCTCGTCCAGGATGGCGAAGGCATGGGCCAGCGTCCGCCCGCGCATGAAGGCCAGCGGCGCGATCTCGATCTCCCCGGACACCAGCCGCCGCGCCACCTGATCCGCCGGCATCATGTCGTGCAGCGCGTCGTAGAGCGGGCGGAGATAGGGATCGACCTTCTCCTTCATGTCGCCGGGCAGGAAGCCCAGCCGCTCCCCCGCCTCCACGGCAGGGCGGGACAGGATGATCTTGTCCACCTGGTTCGCCATCAGCAGGGCCACGCCCTGGGCCACCGCCAGATAGGTCTTGCCCGTGCCGGCCGGCCCCACGCCGAACACCATCTCGTGGCGCTGGAGCATGTCCATGTAGGCACCCTGGGTGCGGCTGCGGGCCGCGATGGCGCCCTTGCGCGTCCGGATCGCCGGCATGTCCGCCAGCGGCAGGCGCGGGTCCTCGGCCGGACCGTCCACCATGCGCAACGCGGCCTCCACATCGGCCATGCCCGTGATCTCTCCCTTTTCCAGGCGCTGCCACAGCGCGCGCAGCACCGATTCCGCCAGCCCCGTGCCCTCGGCGCCGCCCGAGATCGTCGCGCGGTTGCCGCGCGATGCGATCCGAACTCCCAATCGTTGCTCGATCCGCGCCAGGTGCCGGTCGTGCTCCCCGTACAGCATCGGGAGCAACGCATTGTCGTCGAAGCTGACGGTGACCGTCCGCTGCAGATCGGGCGCGAAGGCCGGATTGCGCGGCAGGGCGCGGGGCTCGGGCCGGAGGGCGATGCCCCCGGCGGGGGCGGCGAATTGGGTCAAGCGGCGGCGGACTCCTGAGGCGCCATGGTTGCGGAGAGGGAATTGGGGAGGGCGGCCCGCAATTGCATCGGAACCACCGCGCCCACCGGGGCTGCGCCTGTTGCATGAACAGGCTGGAGCCACGGGCTGCGGCCCGCCACCTGCCCGGGATGCCGCCCCGTGCCGGTGACCAGGACATCGACGACGCGCCCGACGCAGGCGCGGTTGAATCCATCCTGCTGCTCGCGCAGCACGGCCTGCAGTGCCTGCAGGCGCGCATCCTTCTCCGCCTCCGGCACCGCGTTGGGCTGGCCGGCCGCCGGCGTGCCGGGGCGCGCGGAATACTTGAAGGAATAGGCCCCCGCGAAGCCGACCCGCTCCACCAGCCGCATGGTGGCCTCGAAGTCGGCGGCGGTTTCGCCGGGGTGCCCCACGATGAAGTCCGAGGTCAGCGCGATGTCCGGCCGCGCCTCCCGCAGCCGGTCCGCCAGCCGCAGGTAGAGATCGGCCTTGTGCCCCCGGTTCATCGCGGCCAGCACCCGGTCGGACCCGGACTGCACGGGAAGGTGCAGGTAGGGCATGAGGGCCGGAATGTCCCGGTGGGCCGCGATGAGGTCGTCGTCCATGTCCCGGGGGTGGCTCGTGGTGTAGCGCAGACGGGCAACGCCGGGGATTTCGGCCAGTTCCCGCAGCAGCCGCGCGAGGCCCCAGTTCGTCCCCGCGCGCGACATCCCGGCCCAGGCATTCACGTTCTGCCCAAGCAGCGCGATCTCCCGCGCGCCTCCCGCCGCGAGCTGCCGCGCCTCGGTGAGGATCGCCTCGACGGGACGGGAGAACTCCGCCCCGCGCGTGTAGGGCACCACGCAGAAGGAGCAGAACTTGTCGCAGCCCTCCTGGATCGTCAGAAAGGCGACCGGCCCCTGCGAGGCGCGGGCCTCCGGCAGGTGGTCGAACTTGTCCTCCGCCGGGAAGTCCGTCTCGATCACGGCGCCCGCGGCGCGTGAGGCGCGGGCCACCATCTCCGGCAGGCGGTGATAGGTCTGGGGCCCGAGCACGATGTCCACCCAGGGCGCGCGGGCCGTGATCTCCGCCCCTTCCGCCTGCGCCACGCAGCCCGCCACGGCGATGATCGTGCCCTGGCCATCGGCGGCGCGGGCCTTCTTGGTTTCGCGCAGCCGCCCGAGGTCCGAGAAGACCTTCTCGCTCGCCTTTTCGCGGATGTGGCAGGTGTTGAGGATGACCATGTCGGCCTCCTCCGCCCGCTCCGTGGGCGCGTAGCCCAGCGGCGCCAGGATGTCGGCCATCCGCCCGCTGTCGTACACGTTCATCTGGCAGCCCCAGGTGCGGATCAGGAGCTTGCGCGCGGGCCTCGCGGCGGCGGGGAGGGAGCCGGCCGGAACCGGGCCGATCGAACTGCTCATACGGAGGAAAACCCCTTCACGCCCGGGCCTTCGGCCACGGGATGGGGCGATGTGCGGCGCGGGGCCTTCGAGGTCAAGAAAGACCCGGGCGCGACGGAGGGGGCGCGTCCATGGGGGGAGCCTCGCGGAAGCGGAGGATTCCCGTCAAGCGGTAAGAGGCCCTCCCGCCTCGGGCCCTTCGGCCGGGGCCGGAACCGCCACGGGCAATGGCCGCGGCTCCCGGTTCTGCCGGAGCGCGGAGGCCCCTTCCGCCACCGTCCCCTCCACCGCGGCCGAGAGCGCCTTGCGGCTGGGGATCGCCCCGGGCGACACCGGATCGTGCAGCAGCACGGTCGCCCGCAGCCCGGCATGGCGCACCAGCCGCCAGACATGCGGCGCGATCTCCATGTTCCCGTACCAGGCGAAGAGGGGGCGGTCCCGCCGGCAGGCCGGCAGGCCGCCCAGGCGGTCATACACCACCGAAACCGGCCGGATCGCCTCCGCCGCCTCCGCCACCGCCAGAAAGGAGGAGCGGAAGGGCAGCACCCGCGATCCGTCCGAGCTGGTCCCCTCCGGGAACAGGATCAGCGAATCCCCGGCCAGCAGCCGCTCGCGCATCTCCCGCGCCTCGTCCCCGGTGCGCCGGCGGGAGCGGGAGACGAACACCGTGCGCCCGAGCCGCGCCACCAGCCCCACCAGCGGCCATTGCCCGATCTCCGCCTTGGACACGAAGGGCGCCTCGAGCGCGCCCCCCAGCACCAGGATGTCCAGCCAGGAGGAATGGTTGGCCAGGTAGAGCGTCCGCGGCACCGCGCCGCGCTCCCCCACCACGCGCACGCGCATGCCGATGATGAAGCACATCGTCCGCCAGTAGATCCGCGCGAAGCCCACCTTGGCGTGCCCCAGCCTGGATTGCCCCAGCCTGGATTGCCCCAGCCCGGATTGCCCCGGCGGGGCATGGTCGGGCAGCAGCAGCAGCACCGCCTGCACGGGCATGCACAGCAGCGTCCAGAGCCCCGCGACCACCAGGCGCCGCACGGCCCGCAGCCGGCCGCCGAAGGGCCGGTCGCCCATCACGTCGAAGAAGCGCCCGCCGGGCACGGCGCGGCGGAAGCGGATGGGCATGCGGCGCCGAAGGCGGCTCGGGGCCAGGGCCACGGCAGGGTCGCTGGGGACGGCGTCCATGCCCGCCGGGTTAGCCCGCCTTTCCGCGAAGGTCCATGCCGCCGGACAGGGAAGGCACGGCCGCCGCGACGCTAGAACGGCAGCTCGAGCGGCTCGTCCTGCTCGGGCTGCGGCCCCAGGCGGCGTTCGTAGTGCCGGAAGTACTTGGCGGTGACCTGGTCGGTCTTCACCACGACGCAAACATCGGTGGTGTTGAACTGCGGGTCCACCACCGCGCCGTCGCCCACGAAGCCGCCCAGCCGCAGGTATCCCTTCACCAGGGGCGGCAGCCGCGCCAGCACGCGGCGGGCATCGATGGCGGCCGGGTCCATGCGGTCCATCGGCACGCGCAGGCCGGGCAGGGCGCGCGGCCGCAGCTCCGGCGGCGCCAGGTGCAGCGCGTGCAGGTAGGTCAGCGGCTCCGCCAGCGCGTCGGGGTCCGTGCCGGGCAGGGAGGCGCAGCCGAACATCAGCGCGATGCGGTGCTCGAACACATAGGCCGCGATCCCCTGCCACAGCAGCTGCAGGGTTCCCCGCGTGCGGTAGCGCTCGTCCACGCAGGACCGCCCGAGCTCCAGCAGCCCGCCCGGCTGCGCCAGGATCGGGGAAAGGTCGTATTCCCCGGCCGAGTAGAACCCGCCCACCCGCTCCGCCGCCGCCCGCCGGATCAGGCGATAGGTTCCCACCACCGCCCGCGCGCCCTCGCCACGCTCATGGTCCAGCACCAGCAGGTGGTCGGCCACGGGATCATAGGCATCCGCGTCGAGGTGCGACGCCGCGGTCGCCGCGTCCGCGCGGGCGCCCATTTCCTCGTAGAAGACGCGCCAGCGGAGCGCCTGCGCGGCCTCCACCTCCGCCGCGTCCCGCGCGATCCGCACGCCCAGCCTGCCCGCGCGCAGTTCCCCCAACCCGGGGGCCGGCCCGGTCATCACCCATCCTTCTTCGGTGCGGCCGGGCGGGGCACCGGAGCCTTGCCCGGCGCGGCGTCGGAGCCGAGGGAGGCGCCCTGGGCCGGCGGCGCCTCGGCCCGCCCGCCCCCGCGCCGGCGGGCATCCGCCGCCGGGGCGGGCGCCGCCCGCTTGCCGAACAGCTCCAGCCGCTGCTGCACCAGGGTGAAGCCGTAGCGCTCGGCGATGGACTGCACGAGCCGCTCGTGCTCCTCGTCCTCGAACTCGATGACGATGCCGGTGTCCACGTCGATCAGGTGGTGGTGGTGCCCGCGATCGGCCGGGTCGTAGCGGGACCGCCCGCCGCCGAAGTCCCGCCGCTCCAGGATGCCCTTCTCCTCCAGCAGCCGCACGGTGCGGTAGACCGTGGCGATGGACACCTTGCTGTCGAGCGCGATGGCCCGCCGGTACAGCTCCTCGACGTCCGGATGGTCCTCCGCCTCGCTCAGCACGCGCGCGATCAGCCGGCGCTGGCCGGTCATCTTCAGCCCGCGCTCGATGCAAAGCCGCTCGATCCGCGTGGGATCGCCGCCATGCGGTCCTTTGCCGTGCGGCGCCTTGGTCTGGGTTTGGGTGGCGTGGTCCATGGTCATCCCGTTCGGGCGGAGACTACCCGCCAAGCGTCCCGGCGCCAAACCGGCCGCAAAACCGGCCGGAAACCGTTCCGAAAGCCCGGCGGCCCGGACTGGGCCGGCGGGCATGCCGGGGCGTGCCCCGGTGGATCGGCCGGGAACCGGCCGGGAGGCCGGCGGGGAACCCGGCCGGCGCGGGCGGTGCCGCGCCCGCGCTCAGTCCTTGGCGGCGCGCCCCCGGCGGGCGGGACGCGGGCGGGTGCCGAGCCCGATCTTCTTGGCCAGGGAGGAGCGGTGCTCCGCATAGGCCGGCGCCACCATCGGGTAATCGGGCGGCAGGTTCCAGCGGTCCCGGTACTGGTCGGGCGTCATGTTGTAGGCGGTCTTGAGATGCCGCTTCAGCATCTTCAGCTTCTTCCCGTCCTCCAGGCAAACCAGGTATTCGGGCGTCACGCTCTTCTTCACGGCAACCGCCGGCTCCGGCCGCACGGGCGCGGCTGCCTCGGGCGCGCGGCCCAGCCCCGACAGCGTGCGGTGCACGTTCTCGATCAGCCCCGACAACTCCGCGACGGGGACGGGATTGTTCGACACATGCGCCGCCACGATCTGCGCAGTCAGCCCGAGAACGCCGGAATCAGCACCATCCCGGGCATTGGCTGTACTGTCCGGCATCGCGGTCTCCTTGGTGGCGGTGTGTTGTATCGAGGTGTGTCGGCGGGGTGCGTGGCGGCGATGGAACGAAAGGCGGAGCCGGAGGCAAGCGGGCGCGAAATGCAACTGCTCAAACTGCCGGCAACTTGGCGCGCTCCCGATTCCCACATGATCTACATCGTCTAATGCAGCGATAACAGAGAAAGCTTGAGGTGAACAAGAGTGACCAAAGAAACGATGGGGCCGAGTGGCCCAGAAGATGCCGTGGAGACTTGCGAACCGCAGGTTACGCTCGACATCACCGGCGATTCCTGCCCGATGACCTTCGTGCGCACCCGTCTCGCGCTTGACCGGATGGCGCGCGGCGCCGTTCTGCTCGTGCGGCTCCGCGGCGAGGAACCCCGCCGCAACGTCCCCCGCACCGCCACGGAGCAGGGCCACCACGTCCTGGACCAGCAGGAGGAACCCGGCGGCACCACCCGCCTGCTGATCAGGAAAGGCTGACCCGCAGCACCAGCGCGTCGCTGCCATCCGAGTAATAGCGCCGCCGCCGCCCGACCTCCGCCGCCCCCGCGCGCGCGTACAGCGCGCGGGCCGGCGCATTCGCCTCCGACACCTCCAGGAACAGGCAGGCCGCGCCGCGCCGCTCGGCCTCGGCCAGTGCTGCCCGCAGCAGCGCTGCCCCCACCCCGGCGCCCT
>Ga0210040_10002950_pt1 | contig 23439 bp, 30 predicted proteins | sample CryGeyCG12114_NA_FD_185462 | JGI IMG/M metagenome (GOLD analysis project Ga0210040, IMG submission 185462) | Groundwater microbial communities from aquifer - Crystal Geyser CG19_WC_8/21/14_NA (SPAdes) (version 2) | ecosystem: Environmental > Aquatic > Deep subsurface > Groundwater | place: USA...
TGAGCCTGCTCGCGGTGCTGGACCGTCTCTCCGAGGTGTCGTCGTTCGACAAGTCGCTGGAGTCCGCCCGGACGGCGTTGACCAAGGTGCTGCGGCCCCAGGCGTTCAAGGACCTGCTGCACGGCAGCTGGCTGGGCCACCCACTGCACCCGATCCTGGCGCAGGTGCCGGTGGGCACCTGGACGTCGGCCGGGATCCTGGACGCCATCCCGCCGGCCCGTCCGGCCGCGGCCCTGCTCATCGGCACCGGCATCGCGGCCGCTCTCCCGACGGCGCTGTCCGGCGCGGCCGACTGGTCCGAGCAGGACGACGCGGTGCGCCGGCTGGGTGCGGTGCACGCCATCGCCAACACCGCCGCCCTCGGCCTGTACGTCGGCTCGCTCGTCGCCCGCGGCAAGGGCAACGGGACGCTGGGCCGGGTGCTGGCCTACGGCGGGCTCGGGCTGGCCAGCGGTTCCGCGGCGATCGGCGGGCACATGTCCTACGCGCAGTCCTCGGGTGCGAACCACTCGGTCGTCGACGCCCGCCAGCTGACCACCGACTGGATCGACCTCGGGCCGCTGGACGACCTGCCCGAGGGTCGGCCGACCCTGCGCACCGGGGAAGGGCAGGGCACGCCGGTCGGGCTGGCGGTCGTCCGGCGCGGGGCCCGGGTCGACGTCTTCGTCAACGCCTGCGCCCACGTCGGAGGACCGCTCGCCGAGGGGGTGGTCGAGGACGTGCGGGGCGCGGAGTGCCTGGTCTGCCCGTGGCACGGGTCGGCGTTCGACCTGGCCGACGGTCAGCCGCGGCGGGGGCCGGCCGCGTCGGCGCAGGAGAAGCTGCAGGTGCGGTACGAGGCCGGCCGGGTACAGGCGAAGCTGCCGGACCGGCACGTCTCGAAGTGACCGCGGCGGCCTGGCCGACACCTAGGCTGCGGCCGTGCGGCGGGCTGCTGGGGTGCTGGTGGTGCTCGCGCTGGCCGGCTGCGAGTCGTCGACGGAGCCGTCGGCCGCGCCGTCCGCACCCTCCTCCTCCTCAGCTGCTCCGGTGGCGACGCTGCCGGACGTCCCGGGGATCGCCGCCGAGGCGGTGCAGCAGCGCACCGACGCGGCGATCGGCGGGCAGGTGCAGGTGCGGATCACCGACACCGGGAACGCGCCGTTCGCGGTGAGCTCGGTGCAGCTGGACAGCCCGGGGTTCGCGCCGCTGCCGGCGAAGGCGGTCACCGCCCGCTACGTGCCGGGCCAGACCATCGACCTGCCGACGCCCTTCGGCACGGTCGACTGCTCGGTGGGGGTGGACCCGGTCGGTGCGCGGGTGACCGTGGTGCGCCCGGACGGGACGACGGAGGAGCTGCGGCTGCCGCTGACCGGCGACACGATGGCCCAGGTGCACGACGCCGAGTGCGCGGTCGACGACGTGCTGGCGGTCGTCGACATCCGCGTCGAGGACCTGACCGATGCGGGACAGACGATGACCGGCGACGTGGTGCTCGAGCGGCGCTCCGGGCACGAGCCGGTGGAGGTGTCCCGGCTGGGCGGCAGCGTCGTGCTGGACCCGGTGCCGGACGACGACCTGCCGGTGACGCTGGCGGCGGGGGAGCGGGAGCTGCGGATCGCGGTGACGTTCGACGCGGCCCGCTGCGATCCGCACGCACTGGCCGAGACCAAGAAGCCGTTCGTATTCCCGCTGGCGGTGACCGTGGGGGACGGCGCGCAGGTGCCCGTGCCGCTGCCCCTGGACGACGCGCAGAAGGGCCGGCTGCAGGCACTGCTCGACCGGGTGTGCGTGAACTGAGCGCCGACCGGGCACCGCCGTCCCGTGCTGTTCTTCACGAACCGGCTGGGCTGTCTCGGTTCGCTGCTGGTCTCCCTGCTGCTGACCGCGCTGCTGTTCGTCCTGTTCACCGTGCTCTGACCCCACCGGCCGCCGCGTCCGGGAGACTCGCCGCGCCGGGCCTGTGGCGCACGGCGGAGGAACGCGTTCGCCCTGCGGGTGGCCTCGCGTCTGACATGGCGGGAAACGCCTTCCGGGTCACGCGGGAACGCCGGCGAGGGGGGCTCGCCCCCTCATCGCGTCCCGCAGGGGTGACTGTGCCGGACTCCACTGGCCAGATGATCTTGGGTGACGCATGCTCCGTGCATGACGGAGCAGGGGCAGACGAAGACGGAACCCGCCTACTGGTACGTGGTTGCTGCGTTGTTCGTGATCGCAGGCCTGGTCGTCCTGGTCACCTCGCGTCTCGCCTGGCTCGGCATCATCGCCTGCGCCGCAGGCGTTCTCTGGGCGGTCTTGGGCCTGCGCGCCGCGCGTCGGCTTCAGGACCACGATCGCCTCGACCCGCGTCGACGGTGAAGGCCGTTCCTGCCACCCGACGTGCCCGGGCAAGACCTGCGGATGCTCAGCGCGTCGGTGACCGCCAACACCTGGCCTGGCACATCTGCAAGCGCGCGAACAGCAGAACGTCTTCCACGGAACCGCCTGATCACAGGGCGCCAGCCCGCGCCCAGCGTGCAGATCGGCCTGTCCGCCGCCGTCTGGACCCGTCACCAGGCCCCGTCCCGCCACGCTGACGATGGCAGGATGAGGGCGATCCAGGCCCCAGGACCTTGGTCAACGAGGTGCGGCGAGTTTCTCGTGACGTTGTCGCCGTGTCCCGGGCCTCTAGCTCAACTGGCAGAGCAGCGGACTTTTAATCCGCGGGTTGTGGGTTCGATCCCCACGGGGCCCACCATGGTTGAGCTGCGCTTCTGCTCCATCGGGGGTTATCTGGATTGCTCCTACAACGCCCACATTCACCTCAGTGGTCGCAGTGTGGTCGCGCGCGGCGTCGCCAGCGGTCTTGGCCGCCTGATCGAACGCGGCGTCGAGCAACGCCCCGATGGCGTCCGACGCGGTGCGCGCCGTCTCCTCTGACAGGTGTCCGTAGGTGTCCACGGTGATCCCGATGGAGGAGTGCCGGAGCATCTTCGACACGATCGCCATCGGCACACCGGCGGCCAACATCAGCGACGCCGCACCGTGCCGGAGGTCGTGCAGCCGGACTTGGCGCAACCCCGCGGCCTTGCTCAGCGCCACGAACCGGCGGGTGACGTACTCCGGGCGCAGCGGCGCCCCGTTTTCCCGAGCGAACACCAGGCCGTGGTCCTCATACGCCGCGCCCCACGCCTGCCGGTCGATGTCCTGCCCGAGCCGCCACTGCAGCAGCGCGTGCATGGCTCGATCGGTCAGCGGCACCGATGCCTCGGACGACTTCGTCTTTGGGGTGGAGAACTCGAGCCGGCCACCGACGTCGACGACCGTCTGCCGGATCCGGGCGGTCCGGTTCGCCATGTCCAGGTCTGACCACCGGAGCCCGAGCGCCTCACCGCGGCGCAGCCCGCACGCGGCAATGACCTCGAACAGTGGGCCCAGGCGGTCGGTCTCAACGTGCCGGAGGAAGGTGGCGAGCTCCGCGGCGGACCACGGCTGCACCTCGGGACGGACGCCGTTGGGCGGTGTGACGTTGCTGGCCACGTTGAAGGGCAGCCGCCTTGTCTTCACCGCGTAGGTCAGCGCCGACCGCAACGTCGCGTGGATGCGCCTGACGGTCACCGGACCGCGGCCGCCAGTCAGGGCGTCGGTGAGTAGCTGCTCCACGTGCTCAGCGCGCAGCCGCTCAATCGGCACGTGCCCGAGCGCCGGGACGATGACGTTGTCGACGTGGGCCCGGTAGGAGCGCACTGTGGTCGGCTTCGAGTCGCCTGCCTTCACCTGCAGCCAGCGGGCCAAGAAGCTCGCCAAGGTCTCCCGATCGTCAACTTGTACGCCTTGGACGACGCGGTTGGTGACGTCGTTGAGAGCCCGGCTGGCGGCTGCCTTCGTCCGGAACCCGCCCCGGCGCATGGTCTTGCGCCTCCCCATGGTGGTGGGCACGTCGACGGCGAAGTACCAGGTGCCGTGCTTGCCGTCGGTGATGAGCCGGGGGCAGGCCTGGCCCAGCTGCTTGCCGGCCTCGTCCCGGCACGAGCAGCGGCGATACACGCGTCCTCGGGGACTCATGCTCGGTTGTCTCCTTTCGCGAGCGGAGGGAGGAGGGTCACGCGGTACATGCGCGGACGGCGCCGTCTCATGTTTCGGCCCTTCTCCCGGTACTTGAGGGCCGGCGCGGCTCGATATATCCGCGCGCACGTGCCCGAACGACGGCCCTGCGGGCTTGGTCCATCGTCGTCGGCGTAGCGAGCACACCGGCTCGGTCGAGGGCCTCGCGGACCGCCTGTACTGGTCGGCGACCGCCGAGTCGGTACGCCGGACCGACGATTTGAGCGAGCACGCCTTCTTCCAGCAGGGGACGAGGTCCTCGTCGTCTGGATCGTTCGGCTGCTGACGACGCCTCGGCCGTAGTGGTCTCGAGAGGCTCGACTGGGTGGGTGCTGGCCTGACTTCTTGAGCGGTGCTCGTCGATGGCTTGGTCGACGCACCTCCCGAGAGGTAGTCCACGCACGATCGACGTGGTGACTTCGGCCCAGTCGCCGTTGCCCATGTCCAGGGCTGCTCCGGGCAACGAGCCGAAGTTGACAGCTCGGAGGTCGATGCCCACGCACGTCAGCCGCCCACCGACGGACGCAAGGTGGACGCCGACATAGAACCGCCGGTCGTCGATCTCTACGGCCATCGGCACGAAGCCGCTGTAGCTCGAGTCGCTCAAGATTTTTCTCCATACGCAAGCACGACAGGAGTAGGTAGGTTAGTTCTTCGACCTACGCGACGTCTAGCTATGCCGACGTCCGAGGCGACCTGTTCAAACAGGCTTGTGTAGCTGCATAAATGTGTAGCTACGTGTCCTACGTGATGACGTCATAGGGTGATCCGTCCTCGTCGATCGTTGCTCGTACCGGACTTGGACACGTCGGTTCCATGCAGGTAACACTGCAGCCATGACCGCTTCGCCGCCACCCACGTCGGCTCTCCGGCTCCTCCAGGCCCGAGCCCTGTTGGCATCGGGGGAAGCCCGGCGGATCCGACAGGCTGTCGGCTTGAGCCTGTCGGACATCGCGGCCGACATCGGGGTGACGGACTCAGCCATCTACCGATGGGAACGAGGAGAGCGGATACCCCGTGGAAGGGCGGCCGCTGACTATGCGGCCCTGCTGATGCAGCTGCGCGAAATGCTGGAACCGACGTGACGGACCGGAGCTCTCGTCGCCACTGGACAGCTCAGGATGTGGCTGACCTGCCCGTCGTCGTCGACGTGGTTACCGCAGCCGATGTGCTTGGCATCGGTCGGACAGCAGCGTACGAGGCCGCACGGCGAGGGGACTTCCCCGTCCCAGTGCTCCGGGTCGGTAACCGCTACCGAGTCGCCACGGCCCATCTGCGCGACCTGCTCGGTCTCAACGCCAGGTAAGGGCGCGGAACCTCCGGCCGACGTCCTCCGGTCGTTCTGCGTCGCCGGAGGCAGAGCGTGGGCGCCCTTCAAGTGCCGGTGGAGGCCCTATGGGCGACCCAGGGCCGGGAGTGCCCTATCCGACAGCACATCAAATTCAGCACGGTCCCTAGGAAGGGAAGCGAGTACAGACATGTCGCGAGACTCGGACGGTTACTCCGAGCCCTCCGCCGAAGAGAACCTTGCGGCCGCCGAAGCAGGCCTCGCCGAGCTGGAGGAGGCCAGGCTCCTGCTCAGGTCCCCGCGACTGCAGTCGGCACCCAACCCGACCTTGCCCTCTTGGCTGATCCCACGGTCTGCGCTCGCCTTGGAACCAAGCCCAACGTCACTGATCGACCAGACGCTGGACTGCGGCACAGTGGCAGTGCTCGCCGGGCCTACTGGCACGGCGAAGTCCCTCCTGGCAGTTCAGTGGGGCGTGGCCGTTGCCTCCGGGGGCCAGTGGCTCGACCGACCATCGAAGTCTGGACCCGTGGTGTTTGTGGCTGCAGAGGGCGCCAGCGGTCTGCAGCAGCGACTCGAGGCGCTGGAGAAGTACGCGGGTCACGGCGTGCCGGACTCCTTCCTCGTCGTCCGGGGACCGATCAACTTGGGAAACGCGAAAGATGTCTCGGAGTTCGTGGACGGGGTGGTTGCTCTGCGCCCGCGCATGGTCATCATCGACACCCTCGCGCGATGCATGGTCGGCCACGACGAGAACTCTGCCCAGGCCATGGGGATCGTCCTGGACAACGCTTACCGCATCCGAGACGCCTTGGATGGAGGCGTCGTGCTCCTGGTGCACCACACCGGCAAGGACGGCAGCCAAGTCCGCGGGAGCAGCGCCCTGGAGTCGGGAGCGGACACGGTCTATCGCACCTCCAGGGGGCGGGGCGGCCTCATCCAGCTGGCTCGGGCGAAACGGAAGGACGGGCCTCCAGAGGACCGTGTGTCGTTCTCACTGACCGAGGTGGCCAGCTCCGTGGTGCTGACGCCTGCCACTGGGCAAGCGCCTGATACCAGGCCAACTCCCGCCCGGCCCCCAGTCCCGGGCGAAGACCTACGACGTTCGATCTTGCGGGTGATCGACGCCAAGCCGGGCCAGTTGAGAATCACGGATGTCCGGAGCCAGGTCCGGGGTCAGACGCAACGCGTCAGCGACATGATCAAACGACTCGAGGAGGAAGGATCACTGCTCCGAAGCCCGGCTGGGCGGTTCCTGCTGGCACCCCAGGCAGGAAGGGACTGGGTCTAGGGATCCCCCCCAACACCCCCCCCCGGTCCGTTCCCGATCCCCACCTAAAGGTGGGGGGAACGGGAAACGGGGAACGGAAGCCATAGGCAGAGACAAAGGTTGGACTCGTGGACCGAGCGAGTTGGATGTGGTGGGTGTGATGGCTAGCCGCTCCCGGGTGACTTCCACGCAGGCCTGACCTGCAAGGTTTCCCTTCGAAAGGGACCTACTGCGACTTGAAGGCCTGACGACCATCCGGGTTGGTGCTCCCGACTTAAGCCTGAACGACGGAAAGTTGGCCGTCGTTGGCACGACATCGTTCTCTGGCTGCGGAGGGGCAAGGTGATTGGCCAGAGCTTTGCGCATCGAAGACGCTGGCATGTCATCCGCTGGGGACAGCTCGCCTCGGTAGCTGAGGACTGGCAACGGCCGTGTTGCGTTGTCGGATCAGGTCAGTGCGGTAGCAAGGCACCGTGGACACCGACGTCACCAAGCTGATCTCAGCCAGCCGGGCCAACCTGGGAGCCCCAGACTCTTGGCCGGCGATTGTTGGATACCCGGAAAGCCTGGCGCTCTGCGTCATCGACGCGATCCAGTCGACGGGACCCACCTACGTCAGTGTGGTCAACGTCCTCAGTCGATACCGCAACTATCGGACGGCTGCTGGTGCCAACCCGGAGACCGATGGGCTGAAGGAGCTCATAAGCACCTTCGATCAGCTCGGTGGAGTCGATGGATGGATCGAGACGATCGGCAATCGAAACCGCACATTCTCTCGCGCCCACGCTCCTTATAAGGCCGAGGCGATCTGGGATGCTGCCGGGAGACTGCAGGCACTCGGCATCGACACGATTCAAGACTTTCGGGCAGCCGTAGCGAACCCTGCTCAGGCCGATGTGGTGGAGAGAACTTGGCGAACGGTGGTCAGTCAGGCATCCGGCGTCACTTGGTCCTACGTCCTGATGCTGGCCGGCCATGACGGGGTGAAGACGGATCGGATGATCGTCCGCTTCGTGGCAGCAGCGGTCGGACGGCGAGTCGCTGATGTGACCAATGCTGAGGCGGGACGGCTGGTTCGAGAAGCAGCCGCTGAACTTGGAGTCCCTGCCTCGACGTTGGACCATGCGATCTGGCGGTACCAGTCCGGGGCAGCCCGGAACCCGGACGTTGCAGGCGATGCCCGGGATTGGGACCCGAACGACGAGGACTTGATCCGGAGCGAAGATGGGTCGGAGTTGGAAGTGGAACCTCACAGCGAGCGAGCGCCGACCTTGGGTTACCTGACCGACCGTCTGGCGGAGTTCGCGCGGAGGCGTGACTGGGAGAAGTTCCACCACCCGAAGAACCTGCTGCTGGCACTGACCGGCGAGTTGGGCGAGTTGGCGACCTTGTTCCAGTGGGAGTCCGACGAGGCGAGCAGGGACATGTCCGACCCTGGACGACGGTCACTCGTGGAGGACGAACTGGCCGATGTCTTCATCTACCTCCTCCGGCTGGCCGACGTCCTGGGTGTCGACCTCGCCAAGGTCGCCGAAGCGAAGATCGACAGAAACGAACACCGCTTCCCCCCACCGGCACCCAACTGATCGAGGGACCAGATGGCACGAATCGCACTGCAACCATGCGCGGCCTCCGAGTCACTGCAGCACTACGCCGACACCATCGAGCGGCCGGTGCGCCTTGACCGGGCCAACGGTTTGCCTCCTGCGGTACTCCGGCGGCTGTCCGAGTTGCATCCCAGCGGCAGTGCACCCATGTGGGGGCTTGTTCCTGGGCCGAACAACATCAACTCGCATGCCGCGCTCCGGGCAGGTGACGAGGTCCTCTTCGCGGGCGCCGGGCGGTACTTCGCCCGGGCCACCGTGACCGCGACTTGGCGCGACGCTGCGTTGGCTCGTGCCCTGTGGGGGACGGAGGGGGACGAACCCGCCGGTCGTACCTGGGAGCTGATGTACTCGATCACGCCTCCCGCGGACCTGGACGTCTCCTACGCCGACCTCAACACGGCCGTCGGATACAAGCCGAACAAGGTGCCCCAGGGCTTCCAACTGCTCAACCAGGAGAAGAGTGACCAGGTTGCGGCCCTCTTGGGCGTCGACCAACAAGCCGTTGCGGCGTCCGAGTACGAGCGAGTCGTCAGCGCGCCCGAGGGTGACTTGGAGCGTGAGATCACGACCCGCGCTCGAGTTGAGCAGCTCTACCTTCGACAGCGCCTCTTCGGCCGCTCGGCCACCGCCGGCTGCGGCATCTGCCAGACCGAGTTGCCCGTGGACCTTCTCGTCGCCGCGCACATCAAGAAGCGTGCTGACTGTTCGCGCGAGGAGAAGCTCGACGCCGACAACATCGTCATGGCTGCCTGCAAGCTGGGCTGCGACGAGCTCTACGAGCGGGGGTACGTCGCCGTTAGTGACAACGGGCGTCTAGTCACTACCTCGCGCCCCGTGCCGCCAGCCTTGGCCGCCGTCCTCGAGAAGATCGAAGGCCGTCAGATTGCGGCGCATCGTCCGGCCACGCGGGCCTACTTCGCGGCTCATCGCGAGGGCGTCTTCCGGCGACGTGAGCAGGCGGAGGTCGGATCGCGATGATCGATGGCGTCCCGCAGAGTCAGCTGTCTAGCTGAACGCGTACAGGGCAGAGCCCGCTCGCCCTCTCTCGCACGCAACGGGCGGGCCGTCCACCAACAGTTTGGACAGCTGCCGGATGCACCCCGCATACGACTGAGCCCCCGTCCTCTTAGGAGGACGGGGGCTCAGTCGGTTCCAGATGGTTAGCCGATCTGCGCGCGACTGCTGATTCGTAGTCGGCCGGCTGCAGACGGCACTAGGGTGCCAGTGACGCGAACCAACGCTGTCCCGGTGAGGTAGTCGTAGTCCGTGCCTGCGGCCGGGCCGAGAGCAGTGAGCGACTTCTGGATGTAGTCCGACCGCGCCTGTGCGGTCGCCGCGCAGGCAAAGACTTCCACGGAGCCGCCGGCGTCGTCGCTCGGCGCCGTCTCATCGAGAGCTACGCCGCTCCGCTCGTCGGCAAGGACCACCTTGGACGTGTACTGGCCCGGCCAGGCCTATGAGGTTGTTCGGGTCGTTGGCCTCGGTGATCACCAGGCTTCCGGTGATGGGCAGGCCAGCGGCGCTCAGCTTCGCGAGCACAGCCTGGGCATCCAACGGGTCCGCCGATGTCGTCGGCCGTGGTGGAACCGCCGGCATCTGCCGAGCTGCTCGAGACGACGTCGGACTGAGCTTGATCGTCGCCGTCCCCACCGCTGCACGCGCTGAGCAGGACGGTGGCGGCTGCGACAGCCAGTGCTGTGCGTTTCTCTGGTCCCCCTCGTCCCATTAATGGGCCGGCAGGCTAGCTCGGATGTCTCCGGGTCTAGGCCGAGCCGCCAGCGGACGCGCCGAGGGCGGGTCGGTGACCACACGGCGGAGGGTGTCTAGTCATCGTCGATTCCGCCTCGGAAGTCGTTGGCTACCCCGCAGCAGGTCGTTGCCCCGCTCAGTGATTGAGCCAGACTGCCGACAAGGCTCCCGGGCTGCCGTGATGGGTCCCGTGACCACCGCCGCCGTCCACCGGGGCACGTCCGCGGCACCCACTTCCTGAACCCTCCCGGCCGGTTCGCCTGGGTGAGGGCGCAGCGTCAGAGCGAAACGCGCCGCCTGCCGCAACGGACGGCACCGGATCGCTACGCTGCCGTCCACTTTGGCAGCTCCACGGGGGATACACATGAAGCTCACACGCGCCACCGTCAGCGTCATCATCACGACGACGGCCGTCCTGTCGTTGTCCGCCTGCGGCGAATCTGACGAGGAGATCGCCGCTGCGTCTAGCAGCGCTGCTTCGCTGTCTTCCGCGGCCGCAGCGTCTTCGGCGGCGGATGCGTCCCGCTCGGCTGTGACCAAGAGCAATCAGGCGAAGGCGTCGTCCGCTGCCGCGTCCCGATCAGCTGAAGCTGCGGTCGCGGCCGCATCGGCCAGCGCAGCAGCCGAGGCCGCCCGCAAGGTGCCGACCGTGTTCAGCGGCAGCGGCGACGACGTGGTCTCCATCACCAAACCGCCGGGTGTCGACGTCGCCGTCGCCACCATCACTGGCTCGGGTCGGAGCAACTTCGTCGTCAAGGCTCTCGACGGCGACCAAGACCTCCTGGTCAACACCATCGGCGCCTACAGCGGTTCCCGACTCATGGACACCCACGTCGGTGGGACCACGCAGCTCCAGGTCACCTCAAGCGGCGACTGGACCATCACGCTGTCCGACCCGTTGATCGCCCCAGTGCTGAACGCCGGCCCCAACAGCGGCACCGGCGACGCCGTCCTCCTGTACCAGGGCTCCCGGTCGAAAGCGACGATCAGCGGTCAGTCCGACAGCAACTTCGTTGTGCAGGAGTACAGCGCCAGCGGGCAGGACCTGCTGGTCAACGAGATCGGCGCCTACGAGGGCACCGTTCCCCTTGCTGGCCCCGCCTTCGTCGAGGTCCAGTCCGAAGGGACCTGGTCGATCACCGTCGGCTGAAATCTGACCAGGCGCCGGGCCAGCGGTGCGACCCGGCCAGGTCACCCCCAGGGTGCCGCCTTCGAGCAATCGCTGGACCGCTACAAGCCAACCGACCGTCAGGTCCTCACTGTGGGGGATGCACCCACGAGTGCTCCGCGTGACAATGTAGGAGGGTGTCGGCGTAGTCCTGCCGGGTACCCGCGATTCACACCGGATCGAGGCAGCCAGACGGACGCGACTTCCACGCCACATCAGCGGCGTGACAGGTGGCTCTTGAGTTCTGACCGGAGCCCGAGGTGGCAGACACGCGGGCATGGGGCTTGGGGGCAGTAGGTGTCGGAGTGGCGAGGGACGCGGCGGTCAGCCTGGGGGCGGGCATCGCTACAGTGCCCCATGACCGTCTCCCTGTCGCCGCCGCGAGACGCGCCGTGACGACGACACGGCACAAATTCCGGACGAAGTGCGTTCTCCGCTCGTCGCAGCTGGCAAGATGCCCGGACTACGTAGCGGAGGTGAGTCATGACAGCCAGTAGCGTCAACTACAGCGCGGAGCGGGTTTTCCGCGAGCACCTCCGCCACTCGATGCTGGAACTCAAGCGTGACCGGGACGCCAAGACGGACATCCTGGACCTTCTCGCGAAGTCCTCGCCTCAGCCGATGACTGACCTCCAGCAGGGCACCGGACTGAACCTCCTAGAGTTCGCTGACGTCGTACGGGAGCTGCTCGAGGAGAACAAGATCGGTCTTCAGGGCAACCAAATCGCCCTCGTGGACCCTGCAGCTCCCGAGGAGGCGGCCGCCGAGGCAGCTGAGGTGCCAGTCCCCATAGGGTGACCGTGTGAGCGCGGACCCCACGGTGCTGCAGGAATATGCCTTGGCCGCCGGGCTCGGAGTCGCTGTAGGTGCTGCAGAACTCGTGAGTCGGTATCGAGACAGCCCACGGCGACTGTTGGGGCGCATCGCGTTCTACCTGTACGTGTTGGGGAACGGAGGCGCCGCCGCTCTGACCCTGCTGACCCTTCACGCCCTGCACATCAGCGCAGGAAACGGGACGAGCCAGGCCATCGTCGCGGGGTTGGGCGGGATGGCGATCCTCCGGAGTGCTTTCGCCACCGTCAAAGTCGGGGATCGCGATCTGCCAGCCGGCTTCGGCCTCGTCGTTCTGGGCCTGCTCGGTGCTGTAGACCGGGTCATCGATCGGAACCAGGCGACAGGGCGCTCCGCCAAGGTCGGCGAGATCATGAGAGACGTCAGCTTCACGAAGGCCTACGAAGCGTTACCCGCCCACTGCATCCTGCTCATGGCCAATGCCTCGGATGAGGACGCCAAGAACCTGGCGGATGGGGTCGCGGACATCGCGGCCTCTGGTTACGTGGATCAGATCAAGGCGTACAACCTCGGTGTCGTTCTGCTCAGGTTCGCGGGGCAGGAGGTACTCCAAAACGCCGTAAACACGCTCGGGGCAAACATCAAGGCCAACCCACCGCCGGCTGCTGACAACCCCGCACCGCGGGCGGCCGACCAGGGAGTTGCTCCGCCGTAAGGGTTGTGTCGGCTACGACCGCGTTCGGAGGGTGGATTCGCCCGGTCGTATCGGCCTTCCCTTCTCGCGGGCACGCCGTACATCAAGGCAAGGCATGTAGGCGGTCCAGCTGTAACCAGCCACGACGCTGGTGACGGCGGTCAGGCTTGAACGCAGGAGAGCCTCCGGGTGGGGTGTGGCTTGGCTAAGGCCGACATCCGCCCGGAGGCTCTCGTGTCCCACGGGTAATGCCCGCTTAACAGTCCACGGCGGAAGTTGATCGTTCAGCGGCTGCGGCATGAACGGGCCGGTCAGATCTGCCTCAACGGCTTGGAGTCCGCCCATCGACGCCCTCGTCGTCATGGCGCCTGCGGATTAGGTATCCGCAGGCTCCCCGTCTGAGCTGCACGGATGCACGCTGTGGTCGCGCTGTGGTCGCGGCGTCCGTGGCAGGATCTGCAATCCGTGGGTTAGGGGGTCTGCACCCAACCGCCGCCTCCAGTGGCCTCCACGCGGCGCTTCAGCCAGTACATGCGCACTGTGTCGTCGCTCTGGGTGGGGACGACCTCGGTACTGACCAGTTGCCATCCTTCGCGGCCGAGCTTGTTGACCAGCTCCAGCCCTTGATCGCGATCAACGACGCTGCTGTCGACGTCGCGGCCCGACCGTCGATATTCGGGCGCCGTGATCGTGTAAAGGTCAGTTGTCCGCGTCTTGTCGTAGAACGCCCGGACCGCCATGTGTTCCCACTGTTCCGCCATGACGTCGACCGTAGCCAGAGCTCATGCCTTGCGCAGGCCGCTCAGCCCAACGTCCGCAGCTGCTCCGCTGGCCACCAGCTGAGGTCAGCGCCCTCGAACACGTCGCCGCGGACCAGGGTGGCCAGCCCGAGCCAGTCGCCGGCCTCGGTGTGCATCCGGCCCCGCGGCCAGCCCACGACCCTGTCGCCGGTGGTTAGTGCCACCGGGCGGGCGGGTCCACCCACGAGGCGTGTGGCGGGGCTAGGGCTGCTTGCAGCTCAGCTCATCAGAGACGGGCGGAGTCCACATCCGTTCCGCCTCACCAGGACAGGCTGAGGAAGTTGCCGAGCGTGCCGATCACGACTCCGACGACCAAAAGCAGCACGGCTGCGGATCGGTTCGCCTGGTTGCCGAGCAGGAGCGCGATCACTTCGTCATCGGACTCCTGTTGCATATGGGCGCTCATCACGTCGCGGTGTCGGAAGGCCCGCATGATCGGGTCGTCAACCGAGGCTGGGCCTCGCCAGCGCTGCAGCGCGACTCGCGCTCCGCGGGCCTCGCGGACGATGAGCCAGATGCCACTCAATTCGGCAGTGAGGGCGACGACGAAGCAGACGGCTGCAGCGATGGTCACCTAGCGGAGTGTGCCGCGTGAGGGCGACAGAACGGCAGCAGCAGTGGTGGGACCAGGCCGTCACTGAGGTGCGTAATGGTCAGCCGCCGCTGATCTGCCCGGTCACCACACCTCCAGCGACATCGACCAAGAGGTCGCGGCCAGCGCTGGTGAACGCATCGAGGACCCGCCGCGCCTTACCTTTCGCCTCCTCGGTCGGCGCGTTGGCGATAGCTGCATCTAGGGCAGCGAGGAGCCGGTCAGCGGCAACCTCGGGTGACGGCCACATACCCACCTCGCGGCGTCCCGTCGGGGTGAGGTGGGTAAAGATGATCAGCCCGGGGACCTGGTCAACCCCGATACCGTCGACGAAGCCAGCATCGCGGAGGGTGCCGCCGATCGCGCAGACCATGGCGTGGTCGAGGCCAAGGGTGTCGGCGATGTCGCCAGCTTCCACACGGCTAGTCGTCGGGTCGTCTGCGAAGCGGCGAGCCACCTCAAGCAGGACGAGGAAGTCGCGGCTGTACCAGGTGTCGGGCAGTGGCTCGGGTCGCGTCACGTGGGCCTACCTCGGTCTTGTGGTGCCGCGGTGAGCGGCTCTGGAGTGCCCAACCTAGGGCTGGGCGACGACGGGGACGCGCTGCGTCGGTTGTTCCTCGCTGGTCAGTCCGCGGCCGCGCACGCGCACGCGCACGCCGCGATCCTGTTGGCTGAGATGGCCGGCGCCCGGGGCGTGGACTACTCGCGGACCCCGTCGGGCGGGCTACTGCGCCTGGTGCGCGATGCCCGCCGCAACCGGTGCGCCCACTGGCCGCAGGGGATGGCAAAGCTGTGCTCATCGCTGCCCACGTGGGTCGATTGGAGTGCCTGCTTGCTCGGTGCGGACTGGTCGGGCGCTGGCTGGCTCGATGGACGAGGCGCGGTGCGACCTATGTCGGGAACGGGTTGAGCTGGAGCAGATCGCGTTCCAGTTGGGGACCCTGCTGGCGACCGGTCGATGCTGCTCCGAGTGTCTGGTCATGGTTTACGGGGTCGCGGCGTGACCGCCAGAGCCTTAGCGGATGCGCTGGGGCATTTGGAACGGCTGCTTGGCCCTCACCTCGCGGCGCAGGAAGTAGCTCGTGGCCATGTTGCCTTCAGCGGATTGAAGGACGGTCGGCGGTCCGACGACTTCCCAGCCGTCCTCAGAAAGTGCGTCGAGCGCTCCGAGCACGTGGCGCGGGCCGACGCCATCAGCCGCCACTGTTTCCCCGCCTGCGGTGCTGAACACCAGCTCAAGGGGAGTGCTCTTCAGACTGAGGATTCCGTGCTCCCACTTGGCCATGACCCCGGAGGCTAGAGCAAGACACCGACAGCTCCAGCCTCCTTGGGCTGATGGTCGCTAATGGGCAGCAATCGTCGACCTCGGCCGGCGCCCGTCCCCGGCCCGTTGGCATGGGCGCTGGTGGCCTTCACAGCTGATCCGTGACGCGGTCGCTGCAGGCCACCCGAAGGCTGACGTGGCTCGAGCAGTTGGTGTCGCTCACACGGCCTTGTACTGGCACTTGCGACAGGGAGAGGCCGCCAACTAGCAGCCGGACCGCCGCAGCGAGCAGGCTGCGGCGTCAACGGTCGCCGCGAGGTACAGCTCATCCACACCTCGGGCCACTACGGTCCAGACTGCCTCCGTTGGGTACCGCCGTGTCCGGCGGAGGCCCCTCTCGGTCTGTCCGTAGGCAACATGTGACGCGTGCCCTACCCGCCTCGTCCGCAGCTGCGCCCGCTGGCCGAGTTCGCCGGCACCGCACTGTCCCGACCGGACCCGGCGGTGCAGGGCCGAGTCGAGGCGTTCGTGCTCGAGCAGTACGCCGGCGGCCGGTCGCTGCGGGAGATCGCCGAGCTCACCGACCGCTCGCACTCAGCGGTCCGCAACATCCTCGACAAGCACGACGTCCGCCGGCGCGAGCGCGGTGCGGTGGCGCTTCCGCGCGACTGAACAGACGCGGAAGGGGTCAGTCGAGCGGGCGCACCTTGTGGTCGCGGTCCCACCACAGGACGTAAAACGTGCCGTCGAGCTTGTATCCCCACAGGCGCCCGGTCCCGCCGAAGCGCACCCGGAAGAGCTCGTCACCGAACGTCTCGTCGAGATGCAGCTCGACGATGCGATCTTGGGCCTCCTTGCACAGGTCTGCGATCTGTTCGGAGTGATGCTTCGGCCGGCGCTTGTGTGCTGGGCCGGTCTGTTGGGTGGCGAGCTCGGACCAGCTGGTGTGCGTCAGCTCGAACAGCACGTCCAGGAGGGCTCGGGCCTCGTCGCCGGTCGGCCAGGACCAGTCCCCGTCGTACGAGCGATCGGCGAACCACAGGGAGACCGTCGGGTAGCCGCTGTGGGTTTCTGCCACGGGCCGGGCACGCGGCGCCTGTGCCGGTGCTCCACGCTGCCCCTTCTGTGCACGGGGCACCTGCGGAGCGGGGGACTGCTTCCCCCGCTTCGCCTTCGGTCCGTTGCCACCGCCCATAAGGAGAACGCTAGCCGAGGGGGTACCGCTCCCGCGGCGAGTTGCGGGGCGGCCCCGCGACTCCTGTGCGCACCCCTGTGGACGAGCTAGTCGCCCTTGGGAAGATCCTTGACCAGAACCGCCTCTTCGTCTAAGTCCAGACCGCCGTAAAACTCGGCCATCCGGTCGACGTCAATCGGCTTGGCGCTGCGCTCGGTGGAAGCGAGCCCTTCGCGCGCCTCGCGCCAGGGAGCCTCGTCGTGAGTCAGCTGACTCAGCGTCCGCCCCGACAGTTCTCCGTAAGTGTCGAGGACGGCGTCGATGGTTCCTTGCTCGTACTTGGTGAGGCCGTCCGCATTTCCCCTGGTCCAAGGGGCGTCGACTCTGAAGCGACCGCGGTGGCCATCGAAGAGCTTGTGTACGACCGGCCCGTTCGCCCATGCTTCGATGGGCTCATCGAACAAGGGCTCCTCGTTCCAGACGAGATGCCAGGCCTGGGAGTAGTAGACAAGCTTCTGCAGCTTCATGGCCGACATCGAGCCCCGGCGCTGCAGGATGTATGCAGCTACATCGTTGACGTTCGCCATATCACCCTCCAGGTCCGCGTGTCCAGTGTCCACTCCTTGTGGACAACGTAGACTATCGACGCCTTCGTTCCCGACGTCGACCCCCTTCTTCTGATCGACCTAGCTATCGGCGTTGTCGGCGCGCGAGATGACCACAGTCCCCGCCGACAAGACCTCGGCGGGGACTGCGGCGATCAGTCGATCTCGGCCATCAGCTCGAGGAACCACCCGGGCGGCGCCTGCACCATGTGCCACCCGCGGTCGGCGCGGTAGGCGATTGCGGCTTCGCCCGGCGGCACGTCGAGCGCCCCCTGTGCTGGCCGTGGAGCGTCAGGAACGACGCGCAGGTGCCGCTGCCGGATCGCCACGCCAGCGTCCTCCAGCTGCCGCCTGACGGTCGTGTGCGAGACGCCCACCCGGGCCGCCACTTGTTGCAGCGATAACCCTGAGGCATACAGCTCGGCCACCTGTGGCAGTCGATCCTGACCGGAGGCGTGCGCTGCGGTCACGCCGCGACCTCGCGGAGGCTGGCCCCGTGGTCGCTGATCGCCTGGCACACCGCAGTGTCGAGGTTCATCACCCTGCGCCGGCTCAGGTGCTGGAACAGGTCTCGCGGCGTCTTTAGGTCCTCGATGGACAGGTCGACCTGCTTGGTGCCCCACTCGAACACGAACACTGGCTCGGTGGTCACGCCGGCGACCCTGCCGTTGAGGTACGGCAGTGGTCGCGATGTGGTCGCGGACTGCGCGTCAAGAGGGGAGCGGCGGCGGCAGCCGACGGCACTCAGCTTGCACCTGACCAGCGAGAATGCCATCCGACGTCACCTCCCAACACGTCCGGGCTGGGACTTTTTGCCGCGGGTTGTGGGTTCGATCCCCGCATCTCGGACCAGAAGCCGGGGCCTGAGCGATGGCGATGTGGGTGACGGTCGACTCCTGCGACAAGTGCGGCCAGACCGCCGACATCACGTGGTCGGGCTCGAGAGCAACGGCCACACCGGCTACACGCGGATCGACTGCCCGAACCGCTGCCCCTAGACCACCACGGAGCTGAACCGCGCCTACCGCGGCAGGCACGGCATGTAGCCCATCGCCGGGTCACGCGGCGCCCGTCATCAGCAGCGCCGCGTGACCCGGCAGAGTCAGCGGTTCAGGTCAGCGAGTAGCGAGGGCAGGAACCGCTCGAATTCTTCGGCGTTCCCGCCGGCCGGTGCGACGATGCGCTCGTCGAGGCCGACGTACTGGAGCGCAACACGGCCGTCCCAAGGCAGGCTGAAGACCTTGTCCGTGTCCTGCCACGAGGCACTGCTGTTGTACTGGCCCGAGCCCTCCACGTGCTGTGGCATTTCGATGCGGGTCAGGGCCCTGCGAGACACGACCTTCACGTCGACAGCGGTGTGCTGATGATGGCTGGGGTCAGGCATCTGGCGGGCCCTCAAGCCCTTGAAGACGACGACAGCTACCAGTTCATCGGTGAAGACCGCGAAGCGTCCATCCACCTCCGACTTCCCCGGCTCCATCTTGATCTGGACGTCGACGTACTCAACCGCTGCGGGGTAGAGCAGTCGCGTAAGCCGGGCCATGACGTGCTTGGGCGCGCCCAGGCCCTTTCCCCCTGCCTCCTCGATGCGTTCGCCCAGCTGACTGGCCCAGTCGGTCTGCTCGGTCACGTGTCTGTCCTTCGGTCAGGTGCGCCCGCACGGGTCGGCGGAACTGTGGCGGACGTTACGAGCAGGGACTGACACTTGGCGACCGCGCTGCATGACGCGGCATCTCGACAGTCGAGCCCTCTTCGACCACGTCATCACCGTCGCCCAAGAGGACGGGCTGCTCGCTTAGGGCGTGGACCGGACGGTCGACGTGAGCTTCCCGCCGATCTCCGACGTGCCGTTGGAGCAGCGCATGACCTCGCTGTCCACCGCCCTGGACTCCGGTGCGCCGCCGCTGCTGATCCTCGGCTGATGCTGGAGACCCTGGGCGTGGAGGACGTCGACGAGGTGCTCAACGACCTCACCGACGACGACGGTAACTTCCTCGGCCCGCGCCTCGCCGCTTCCGCGGCGGCTTTGCAGCGTGAGCGGGACGGCGCTTCCGGGTCGCAAGCGGCGGAGACGTACCACTAGGCGCTCTCGGGGAACGCCTCGTCGCCCTCGTAGCGGGTTGCCAGCGCCCGGAGGGTTGTCTCGGCCAGGACCCGAGCCCCCTCCATGCCGGGCACTGCGGCGAAGGTCAGCGCCGACCGGCACGCCTCGACGACCGTTCGCCGGGAGGCGCAGTCTGCGAGGACCGCGATTGGCGTCGCGGACTTCAGCAGCGTCAGCTCGTGCGGGTCGAGATGCCGGAGGCACCTTCTGCCAAGCGCGCGAACCCGATCTAGTGACGTTCCTGTCGCTGCACGACGGTTCTGTCGGTGGGAAGCTGTACACCTCGGATGTACAGCGACGCACGTTGACGCACGAGAATGAACAGGAGGAGGTCGCCATGTCCCCGGTCATCACTGTGACGCGAGACGAGCTCGAAGACCGCCGCCGCACCCTGCTCGCTGGGCTCGGCATGACCCTCGACGAGTTCGAGAAGATGGCCGCCACCAAGACGCTGAGTGGGCCCGAAGTAGACGTAGAGGAAGAGCTGGCCGAGATCGCCTTCCTCTTGGGTGAGTAGCCTCCTCCAGGTGTCGGGGTCGCTCGAGGAGTACTCAGTCCGCTTCGCGGCCGACATCCAGGAGACACTCGACGGGGTTCTCCCTGGGAAGCGTCGGGTCGTCCCAACTCGGTTTCAGGGCGAGGAGCGCTACATCGTCCGGACGGCGGAGAAGAACGTCGCTCTGCACGTCGGCGGGGAGCACCTGGCGGACCTGTACCTGTCGTTCGGGCTGAGCCTCGACCGGTCCGGGGACTACCTCAAGACAGTGCGCACCGACTTTGCCTTGAAGTCAGTGCTGGACAACACGCCGCTGGCACGACTTGACTACCGCGCCGACATGAACACGGCCCCTGTGACGCACTGGAACATCCACGCGGAGCGTGGGGCCTTCTCACATCTGCTTGCGCGGGCGCATGCAGTCGATCCGGAGCGAGTGGGACGCCCTCACGCGCTGTCGTCGCTCCACTTCCCTGTCGGCGGCGAACGCTTCCGGCCCTGCCTAGAAGACTTCTTGCAGTTCTTGGTGCAGGAGTGCGGCGTCGACTCGGTCGAGGGCTGGGTGGACGTGGTCAACCGTGGTCGCCAGGCGTGGCGCAGACGGCAGCTGCGGTCCACGGTCCGAGACGCCCAGGAAGAGGCAGCCGACGTGCTGAGGCGCTTGGGGTGGTCCGTCGAGCGAACTGAACGCGTCGACCCAGAGGAATACCGTCCCACGCTCGAGCGGTGGTGATCAGCCGCTTAAGCCCCGGCCAGGCGGCCGGGGCTTAAGCGGCTCAATCCATCTCGTCGAGGAGTTCGAGGAACCAGCTCGGCGGCGTCTGCACCAAGTGCGAGCCGCGGTCCGCAGTGAAGGCCAGCGGCGTGGTCACGCCGCACCCTCCCCGTCGGTGGCGACGCCGCGCTCAAACTCGCTCAGCGCCCGACTCAGCGATCGCCATGTCGGTGACGGCAAGCTCGCCGGCGGAGATCAGCTCGTAGACCGACGATCGGCCGATCCGCAGCCGCGCCGCGACCTCGGGGACGGTCAGAAGAGACGTCATGCCGGTCACGTTGCGGGCCGGGTACGACAGGTCGGCTTGTGGTCGCAGGGTGGTCGCGGATTGCGTGTCAGTGGGGGAGTAGGTGCGGTAGCGGCTGACACCGGTTGCGCACGTGACCTGGACGAATGGCATCAGTCATCACCACCCGGCACGTCGAGGGTAGGACTTTTAATCCGCGGGTTGTGGGTTCGATCCCCACGGGGCCCACCGTCTGACCTGCGCCTCCGCCGTTCCCGGGGTGGTCGGAGGCGGCGCCTACAAGACTCGTGACGGTCGCTCCACCGGCGACCTCGGTGACCGAGTCCGCGCTGGGGAGCCGGCGCCCCGCGTGTCCGAGCCGATCGCCACCGGAGGTGCCATGGCGACACCACCGGGACTCGCCCGTCGACTGGGCACTCCTGACGCCGTGTTCATCGGGCTCGGGTCGATGATCGGCGCCGGGGTCTTCGCCGCGTTCACACCCGCCGCCGAGGCAGCCGGCGCCGGCCTCCTGCTGGGCCTGGCCATCGCGGCCGTGGTCGCCTGGTGCAACGCGACCGCCTCGGCTCAACTGGCAGCCCAGTACCCCACCTCCGGCGGCACGTACGTCTACGGCCGAGAACGGCTCGGCGAGTGGTGGGGGTTCGTCGCCGGCTGGGGCTTCGTGATCGGCAAGACGGCCAGCTGCGCGGCGATGGCGCTCACCTTCGCCACCTACGCCGCCCCGTCGGGATGGCAGCGACCAACGGCGGCGGCCGCGGTGATCGCCCTCGCTGCCATCAACTACCGCGGCGTCACCCGGACCGCTGCGCTCACCCGGGTGATCGTCACCGTCGTCCTCACCGCCGTGACGGTCGCCGTGCTCGCCAGCCTGGTCGGCGGGGAACCGGGCACGGCCGGACTGACCGGCTGGGCGACGGCCCCGAACGGCTGGTACGGCCTGCTCCAGTCCGCCGGCCTGCTCTTCTTCGCCTTCGCCGGATACGCACGGATCGCCACCATGGGCGAGGAGGTCCGCGACCCGGCCCGCACCATCCCCCGCGCGATCAGCCTCGCCCTGGCCATCGCCGTGGCGGTCTACGCGGTCGTCGCGGTCACCGTGCTGACGGTCCTCGGGCCGGACGGCGTCTCGCACTCGGCGACACCGCTGGCGACGGCTGTCGACGCGGGCTCCTGGAGCTGGGCTGCCCCGATCGTGCGGATCGGCGCCGCCGCGGCCTCGCTCGGCGCCCTGCTGGCGCTGATCGCCGGGATCGGACGGACGACGCTGGCGATGGCGCGCCAGGCCGACCTCCCGCGTGTCCTGGCCGCCGTCCACCCGCGGTACCAGGTGCCGCACCGCGCCGAGGTGGCCCTCGCCGTGGTCGTCTGCGCACTGGTGCTGACGACCGATCTGCGAGGCGCGATCGGCTTCTCGTCCTTCGGCGTCCTGCTCTACTACCTCGTCGCCAACGTGGCCGCCTACACGCAGTCGCCGGACCACCGCCGGTACCCGCGTGGCTTCCAGGTGCTCGGCGCTGCTGCCTGTCTCGTCCTGGTCGGCGCCCTGCCGTGGCCGTCGGTGGCCCTCGGCTGCGCGGTGGTCGCCGTGGGGCTCGGCTACCGGTATGTCCGTGTCCGCCCCGCTCGCCGCTGAGGCCACCGCGGCCTGACGGGGACCGGGCGAGCAGGAGTCCCACGTTGCCGACCGCCGCGGTCGGCTCGGCCCTTGCGGTGGTGGCTAGTGTCGTTCCCGCGGGTGCCGGCTGGTCGGCAGCCTGCTGCACCACCCGGCACATCGCCGGGGCGCCTGGGTCGCCGATCGGCGCCCTCCCAAGGGGCGGGACCTGGCAGGAGAGCGGCGCGTGCGGGACGACGGACAGGGCCACGACACGGTCGCCGTGCAGACACTGGGACCCGGTTCCGGCCGCGGCTTCGTCGACGAGGAGGGCCGGTCCCGCACCGAGAGCCTCGGTGAGCGGGCACTCGGCTCCCTGCTCGACCGGGCGCACCTCATGCCGGCCCGGCTGGTGGGCCCGCTGGTGGCGCAGGAGATCACCGCGGTCGGCGGCAGCGACGTCAGCATCTGGTTGCAGGACTACGACCAGCGGACCCTCCAACCACTCACCGGGCGCGGGCTGGTCGGCGTGTCGACGCCGATCGACGGGAGCTGGCCGGGCCGTGCCTTCACCCAGGACGCGCGCTTCGAGGAGCCCCTGCCCGGCGGTGCGGTGCGGCTGTACCTGCCCATGCTCGACGGGTCGGACCGGGTCGGCGTCCTGGCGTTCACCCTCTCCGGGGTCGACGACAACGACCGGCGGCTCGCCCAGCGGCTGGCCGGGCTGACCGCTGACCTGGTCGTCACCAAGTCGCTCTACACCGGCACGTTCAGCCGGGTCCGGGCCGCAGCGCCGATGAGCCTGTCGGCCCACCTGCAGTGGCAGACGCTGCCGCCGCTGGTGATGACCACGCCGGACGTCGCGCTCGCCGGCATCCTGGAACCCGCCTACGACGTGGGCGGGGACAGCTTCGACTACGCCCTGGACGACCACGTCCTGCACCTGGGCGTGTTCGACGCCATGGGCCACGGGCTCGAAGCGGCCATCATGGCCACCGTCGTGGTCGCCGCCTACCGGCACGGTCGGCGGTCAGCGGCGTCGCTGCCCGACCTCTACGTGCACATGGACGACGTCCTGGGCACGTCCCACCCGGGCCGCTTCGCCACCGCTCAGGTGGGCCGGCTGGACACCGAGACCGGCGTGCTCAGCTGGGT
>Ga0210040_10002951_pt1 | contig 23436 bp, 18 predicted proteins | sample CryGeyCG12114_NA_FD_185462 | JGI IMG/M metagenome (GOLD analysis project Ga0210040, IMG submission 185462) | Groundwater microbial communities from aquifer - Crystal Geyser CG19_WC_8/21/14_NA (SPAdes) (version 2) | ecosystem: Environmental > Aquatic > Deep subsurface > Groundwater | place: USA...
ATTCCACCAACCGGCCAACTCCAATCAAATTCAGACATAAAGCTTTGGGTAATTACAGCGTAAGGAATAAAAGAGCCAGCATTGTTTACATAATGGTAACAAAGTTTTTATTATTTTCTTCCTGGCCTTGCAGTGTTTTTTCTATTCATTCTATGTGATATTTAAAGGTCAATCAAATCTGATTCTTAATTAGAACTTGACTATGTCTGCAGTTGTCAAATGGCTTACATGGATACTATATTCAATTTTCTACTACCATAGTGTCGTAAATCATTATGAAAAGGTACCATAATTCGCTTTCTCTTTGTGAGTACTAAATACAACAAACTAGAAAAAAGACAATGTGCATTACAGTATATTTAAGTTATGGCTTTATATGCCAGTATATTTGTACCTATCAAGCTAAAAGCAAACAAAAATTGTTTTCCCTCTTTCGATTGCTTTTAAGAGCAATCAGAGCCTCTGTGTACTGTGAACAAGCTTTCTCCACTATATTGCATTTCCATTTCCCACAACCATATTACATTTCCCCTCAGACGTGCAGACCTTCAGAAAGTTCCGGCCTTATAGTTAGTAAAGTTATAAATTGACATTAATACAAAGAAAATTGTGTCGTATATCCTTGCACCAAAAATTTATCAAACTTTTGTTTACTGCAGTTGACACCAGCCATTGAAACACTGACTGTGAGAGCATGAGAACCCCTTGGTTTGACATTTTCACTCTCTGGTTCCACTTTTGTTTGCGCAGCCATGTGATTACAGGAAAGAACAAAAGTGAACCACTAAATCATGATAACTGTGTGCCTAGTCTATATTGCTTTTACTAGAGCACACACTTTTCTCGAAATAAGCACAGTAACTACGCACAAAACATAATGACCATTGTAGGCAAACAAAAACTCACTTGGTCGATGGATCTAATATATTGGCCTGCAAAAAAAAGTGATCGGGAAATGAGAACAAACTTGAAGTAACTTTTTGTAATTTTAGCTGAATGAGCTCCGCGTATAAATATCATGTGGCTTTCAGCTTTCATTTCCGAGATTGGTCTTTCTCACCTTCCATTCGTCCTCAGCTGGAATGAAAACTGCATACCAAAGGATATTACAATGAGAGCAGGAAATGTATTTTAACAAATTCTAGTTTTACTTGCTATGCGTAGTCTGATAGTGTAACCAGACAATCAGTGTGAGAACTATCATATGTTTATGTCCGCTGTCCAACTTGTGGGTTGGTCTATTTTCTACTAATGGTGCTACGTACCGCAAAAATTATGCTTTCTAAATGTAAATCCTTGGACGTCATTTGACTTTCATCATTGAATACACAAAACTAAATTACCTACTAAATTAGCCATATCATGCACATTTGGGGAAAAATTCCTTCTGCAGGCCGGTCTAAATTGTTTCCTCAATTCACCATTTCACCCTATGGTCTTCAGGCAAACTAACTAACTATACTGTAAGTCCGGAATTAAAATGGAATTCACAATAGTGCGCATGCTATTTTAGTTAAATGGTCATTTGTTGAGTCTTTTTAGCAGGGTAACCAGGAAAATATAACCAACGCCAAATAACTTTGGACTGAAATTTTTCCAGTTTAATTTTGAATATACAGGAACTATGACAATGTCATTGCTATATGCTATATATGAAATCAGGTTTAGACGAACCCAAAGACGGAACTAACTAACTATATAACCCATTTCGGAAAATATGACAATTGTTTTGCTCGTTCAGTTATCAGGCGTTACTATTTTTGTTTCAATCACGCTTGTATCGTTCTACAACAAGGAGGCAACTATCATTCATTCTGAATTGGACAGTAGCTAAAAGTTACTCGAACAGTATCAAGGTAGGAATTCATCCGTCACAGTTGCACTTTGACTATTTATATTTGGCTACCATTTTGGTGGTAATAAAAATACATTGAATTGCGCCGAGCAAGTTTACATCGCTGCTAGTGGAAAATAGAATATTCTCATGTTATAAGTGGTATGAACATCTCAATATATAAGATAAGAAGGGCCATGTTTGTGGAGACTTCTTTTCCCTCCATGTGAAGGGAATATGAAGTGAAACTTTTTAGCCTAGCAGAGTATTATTGAAAGGAGCATGCTTTCACAAATTCGTTCTAGTGCTGCGTTCATATTGCATGTAAAAATGGATACTACCTGGTGCCTGGTACTCCTCATTGATTCCTTGCTACCATATAGCCTGGATAGGCTCCGATTACTACTGTTTACGAGGGGAGCAATTTGTGCTGGCTTTTCGTCAGAATTATTAAGTTGCTTTTCTAGAGCTTTTGCAAACTCTGTGCTCCTGCATGTTCTAGGCAAATTTCATTCAGTTAATTGACACTACTTCTCGCTCTCTACCTTTCGTAATTGCTAGCCGTAATTAATGCAGTGAAATATTAAGTACAGTTGGTGTTGGTTGTTGGCTTGGTGAATGAGCTGTGAAACATGATAAGCTGTGAGCTTGCATTACATGCATACATTTTAAGGCATTTTGATCCAGAATTTTAATTGGCAGTCCACATTAACGAAACAGCAAAACCACGATTATTGCTGAAATGCCTGCAAATTATTTTGCGTTCACACAATCACAGTATACTACCCTACTTTAAGTGATTAGGGATTGTTAGTCGTGGACTTGCTTTGTAGTAAGTCAATCAATCAAATAATTTCCATAGATTGGTTGCGTATATTTTTTTACAAATTTATGCGAATGTATTGGACAATACAATAGCGCTGACAAAATAAATGGACAGAACCCATTACTAACTAATAGTTGTACGCGGTTGAATGTTATGTGCATATTGCTGGACTATTAAAAGCTGAATGTTTTTTAATTCATGCGGAACACTAGACATTTGTAACAAGTGCATACTAATGTAATTTGCGTAGGTTAAGATTATGGTGTATTGTTAAAAGACAGTAGCAAGATGGATATTGGTAAATTCTCAAAAGTAACCCTCGCTTTTATGTTACGTGCTCGATAGATAATCCGTCCAGTGAATGCTTTGATTGTTGTCGATGTCCAAAACGATTTCATTACCGGGTCTCTTGCCATATCAAATTGTCCAGCAAAACATCATGGAGAAGAGGTAAGCACATATTGCCGTAAGTTGAAAGAGTTTGGCAGTGTGATGTAGTGTAGCCGTTTTAACAGAGCAGTTTACCATGTTTTATAAGTTTTAGAGACCAACTAACTTAACTACTAACTACTGGTAAAAAAAGACAAGTCACAATGGGATTAAAGTAATTCTCACTATACCCCAGCATGACTGTTGACATAATCCTTATGAAATGAATGACACAATTTCAAAATAAAACTATTACAGTTTATTACGCATGTTATAAACATGCAACCAGTCAGAAAAAAACCGTAAACGAATAGAACAAATTTAAATCTGAAACATTTTGTTTTCTTTGACAGCAGGTTTTTTTACACCCTTTTATTCATTTTTTCCAATTTATAATCTAGGTTGTTGAACCAATCAACCGATTGCTGGACTCGGTTGAATTCGACTGCGTTTTTTACACTCTGGATTGGCACCCTGAGAACCATGTCTCCTTTGTGGATAACATCATGTTGAGGAAGCTCCACGAATCTAGCCAGGTACTGAGACAGCTTTCTTCAGTTTACATAACGATTTTTTAAATTCAGCCTAAAAGCACCCAGACTGATGGATGAGTTATGCACATGTGTCTGCTAGCTATAATATTGAAACGGATATCATAGTTCATAGTTTAGGACCATCAGTTGGATTGATTATTAATTTATGTTTCAGACGAATCCTAAAGATGCTAAATTATATGACACCGTGGTGTTTGAAGGACCTCCCGTAATGAAACAAAAGTTGTGGCCAAGGCATTGCGTGCAAAATTCATGGGGTGCAAAACTACATGAAAACTTGAAGGTATCCCTTAATTTTTTTTGTATATTCCGTTCTTATTGTACATCTCTGTGCAATGCAGAATGCTTAGCATAAATAAATGCCCAATGCCGTAAATGCTGATGCCCTATACCCTGCGTTTGTAGTACATAATGTATGCATACAAAGTAGATGGATGATGAATTTCATGTGCCACATTGTGTCTAAGGTTGTAGAAGGGAGTCCCTTCATATACAAGGGAACAAATCCAGAAGTGGACTCATATTCCGCATTCTTTGACAACTACAAATTGTCCAAGACTGCTCTGATTTCTGAGCTGCAGAAAGCAGGAGTCACAGATGTCTACATTTGTGGAATAGCGTACGATGTTTGTGTCTGTAAGCTCTCTAAAAGTGCATTTTAACTTACGTTACTACTAATTATGTCCATTGAAGTGGGATTATTATTTTCTCCAACAAATAAAACTTACTGCTATATTATTGTGGTTGGAATAAAGTACATGCATGAATTAAATTTTATTTTATTTTTTTATTTGAAGCTGCCACAGCTTTTCATGCCCTAGAGCTGGGCTTCCGTACAGTAGTTGTTGACGACGCCTGTCGAGGAATCTCATTAGATGATATTCAGTCCGTGAGGGACAGTCTGGAGGAAAAACATTCCATCATTATTCATTCGAATCAGGTAATATAAGCAAATAAATATCATTGCGTATAGGGAAGATATTGTTTTACTAACAAACAAGGCAAATGCCACTTTTGCAGGTTGCCCCTATTGCGAAAGCAATTGACCGCAGACTCGAACTTGGCCTCAAACTTGCAGTGGATATCGATAACGCATTATGCGTGAATTCGTAATGATTTCAAAGATATTGCTTAATGAAACCAATCATATAAACTGGAACATAATAGCACAGAGTAAATTCTTGTTATCCAGAGATGAAGTAATATATAATTGTTAAAAACTAGAGTTAAGGCCCCATTCATTCAGGTATTATAACTATGAATTGCCTGTATATGTACTGTAGTAGCAGATGCTTACGGCGTTCCAAAAGCAGAGGGGATCTAACACTTTGTAGTTATGTTATGTTATGTAAACTAGCAATGAGAATAGAAAATGAAGATAATTGCAGAACTGCACAAAGAATGAATTCATCAGATACTCATCCTTTGTTTGAATTTGTAAGCAACTCTCAGTTGGGAATCCAATTGCAATTACAGATGCAAGTGATGTGAAATCAAAGCAAAAATACTCATTTAACTTTTAGTTAGATTACTAATTAGCAATAGATGAAGAGGAGAAATGGAGCTAAATCATATCGATTTCATTTTATGTTGTGCTTGGTCAAATGTAAGGATTGTCGCATTAAATTCGAAAACATCATTTTCGGACAGCTTATAGTCGGAACGCTTCTTATTCGGAAGGCATAATTTTCGGAATGACATTTCCGCGGAAAGCACTTTCCTGTCAAACTCGAAAAAAAATTTTGCTTTCAGAATGTAATAAAATGTGACTTAGTTGTAGTAATTTTAATAGAACATTATTTTTTGTAGTTTTCCAAAAATTATGCATTCCGATTATTATACCTTTCAAATATGAAGCGTTCCGAATTTTGCGCGTTCCGAATATGAAATTCCGAAAATGACATTAATGCGAATACCAACGTAAGTCACGGATAGAAAAATTCTGAAATTCAAAAAACTTATTTGCCCGTGAGGTGCGATGCTGAATAGCATCCACTATAGTTAGGGTGAATACTTTTTTTAGAAATCGGAAAATGTGTGTACTTCTTGCCCAGAAATACCAAGTTTACTGTTTTGTAGAACTGAAGGAAAGCTAAAATAGTTGGCTCGCGCGCACATTGCCAAGACATTGTTTTAAACACTAACTACCCCGTCCAAATGTACAGATTGTGTTATTATGCAACCATTGTAGCTATGACTATGAAAAAGTGACTATGAAAAACTATATTCATTCATCTTCACAGCGTTCTGCTAGTTGGAATTAGCTACTTGGGAGCATTTGGATCAGAAGAATTGTTAGTTTACGTAACGAGAGTACTACGTACTTTGTTGAAATTAGTAGCAATAAATAAATAAAGGCGATTTGAAAAAGAAAACGAGTTTAAAAAATGGAGCGGATATTATAAAATATATGATACTTGATTTGATTATTCATTTATTTCAGTGACAATATACAACATAATTCCTACAGAACAAATTCTTTTCAGTAGTAGGTAACTTGAGCAGTAAAAGTCGGTCTCCGGTCGAGTTACATGAATTCTTACAGAAACAGTAATTGAAAAATCAACGGCTATGATTGGATTATACAAAACATTTTATTTCGTTTGAAAGGCAACATTCAATAAATACAAACTGCAAGATTAACAGTGACAACATCCAAAATGGCAAAACTTGTACCACAAACATTAGTTGCTAATAAGTCTTCAAGCGTATATATGGAAATTTCAGTTAAGTCTGTTTCAGTAGGAAACATCAAAATTATTTCCTTACATTGAATTGAAGGGGAAAGAAAGTCCTTTAGAAATTAAACATGACTTATCTTAAAGCTGGAATCAAATTAAAAGAAAGTAGATAAGAAGACAAAGTAGTTATACTAAAAAACAAGGATATAAAGATGAACTACACATCCACCAAAAAGATAATATAGAGAAGAATAAAACCCAAGCCATCAAAATCCCTTCACTTGACAGAAGCACGCCTCAATCGAAATAGTAACGACTCCACGAATTCACTGTCAGGCATTATCTGGAAATAAAAAAGTCAATGTAAGAAAAATAAAACCGTTAAATCGTTTAGGGACTTGTTTAAAGTGTTAATCATAGCGACAATATTACCTTGATGAGATCAGTTATTAATTTCGCTAAATCATTTTCAATCACCATTGAAAAATCATTGTGGAATTTTTTAATGTCATCGCGATATTTTTCACAGCAGGAGTAAGAGTCGTCCAGAAACAGTCTGGTGTGGAAAAATGCTAAGGAAAGACCCATTTCCACAATACTTAAATAGTTCTTCTTTTTCCACTCGTCAAGGTTGTTAATTCCTTTTGCCACAAATTCTTTAGCAGTATTTTCAACCACTTTAAAAATAATTCCAACGGAAATATCATCATCAGGAGAGCCAAGTTCAAAATTTGCTAAAACGGGACGGAGTACGATTTGACATGAGAGAGGATCCAAGTTTTTAACACCGTCTAGCCCAGCGTTTTGAGTGCAGTGGTGTAGATGCAATAATGCGCTTTTGACCAAGCACACCCTAAATTTAGAGTGGCTGCAGTTCAAAGCTTGAAGTTTCAGTATATTTTGCAGTCTTAGGACACAAGAGAGTTTTCGGGTCTCCTGGAAATTAGGAATCTTTTTGCTGATCTTTGCTATTAAAGATGCCAGTAAATGGGGAGCTAACTTTGCTTTGTTTGCCACTATTATTCCAGGACTCAAAAGTAATGACAACGTTTTGTCGTGCTTGTTAATAAAGTTCCACACCTGTTATTTGAAGTATTTAAACATATTATTCGAATGTGAAAGCATCAAAAAGATTGCAAAAATAATTTACATGAAAATAAACCTTTACCTGCTCAAATAACATCAAACTTTTAGGAGAGGAGTCCACCATAAAATGCAGCACTTTAAGACAACCCGAAAACAAAGCTTCCAGAATTTGCATCAAAGTGGGAGCTCCAGAATCTTGACCTTGATCCATCGCCTCGTCAGTTGAAGCGTGCATGAAAGGTTCTTCTCCTCCGTCCTTTTGATATACATGAGTTTGAAATATTTTCATGTCCGACATTTTGTACACCAAATTGGCATTTAGTAAGGCACTGGTAGCTCTTGACCCAGTAGCAGCAAAGCGACAAAACAAGGCAATTTTGGCTCCAAAGACATATAAAGGTTTTAGAGACGTCTGGTCTGGAGAGCCAGAAAATAATGTAACCAGATCTTGATCGTCCACAATAGTGAGAGCATCTACAAGATTACTAAGGAAACCTTTTGAGAACATAACATTCATAATGCTGCTTGACTGGGAGCCATCGCTGAACACACCGGCAGGGCTACCCTTGAATGAGCTATTTGACCCCTCTTTGACAAAACTTAAACTGGAACTTTGCTGTTGACTTGATCGGCTGTCATTTAGTTTGGATGTTTGATTCATATTCCCAGATTTCGCAGAAACACCACCCAATCCTCGGTGGGAGCTGATTCGGATAATTTCCCCCATCAAATACATGGCCTGAATTCGGCCGACTTCATGTGCTTGGCAGGAATCTTTACAGAGGTTCTCAGCAATAAGAGAAAAGGAGGTTCCACTAATCGCAGATGTACTGCTTGTAAGCTTGAACTTGCCCACAATGTATAGAACACATGCATATAGAATAGCTCGGATTTTTGGACTGCTCTCCGTGTTCACCCATTTGCACACATAGTCCAAGATTACATTCAGTGTAGTACTATTTACTACCTGATCTAAAGTGTTCATGACAGCACACAAGGTGACAGTGGTTTCCGCTGCATACCGACGAATGTACTCGGTTGGCGTGTTAGCATTGGAAATTTTGATAAGAAGCACTCTCAGCATGCTAGTAACAAAATCCATTCCAGCAAACTCTAGTGTAGAGTCCGACAGTACAAGGATTTCTAAACATTGACGCCATCCATCAAATATAATCAATTTGTTGAACTCCTTTTTAGTCTTTTGATTGAACTGATGGGCAAATGATACAAGCTCCTGAAAAAGTAAATTTGATTTATTAGATTTATGCAACGTAATTTTTGTATACATGTGTGATCAGCAATCAAGTATAATCAAAATAGCATAAAGCCATAAAGCTTCTATCAGCCATAAAACTAAAAAAGGGTGCCGTATGGTGTACCTTAGCTTCAGCATGAACACTTTTCCTCAATCTGAGAACCGTCGTGCTTTCTAACTTGGCAATCTCTTCTTTCAAGAGTGATTCGAAGATGTCCACACGAACCATCATTTTGCCCAAAACACGGTCATAAACTTCACAGTTCTTCATTACCTGAAATAAAAACAGTTTTAAAGCTTGAAAATACTTTATTCTTCGCTAAACAGACTCTTTTAATCAGTGATTTACAGCCAGAGCTAGAGCTTACTTGCAAAACTAGTGCACTATCGAAAAATTCCAAGTGAGGAACTTCCATACTTTGATAACTAAATTCGATTTGGGAAAGGATTTCATGAAACTTCCAACTCTGAGAGCCTACAAGAACATGTGCTAATGTTCCAGACACAGGAGCAGTCTTCAACTCAATAGCCATACAGTTAAGTAGGTGGCCCACGTATTCATGGCTGAGTTCTGTGACCACGAACTCTTCTTCGAAAAAATGCGGGAAAAATTGGATACTTCTTAGGTACCGAACAAGCGGCTCCCAAAGACGAACATCTTTCATTAAAACAATTAGAGTAGCAAATGCATCAGGCAAGCTGCTAACATTGTCTAGTATAGCATGCAGTGCATTTCTTGGGTAGCCAATAACTGCAAATATAATTAAAAGATATTTATTTTAAATGATATCATTTGGATAATTTTTTTAAAAACTCCAATTTACTTACTAGGATCTTGAAACTCGATTTTCTTGTCCACTCCAAGTAAAAACATACTTATATTGGGGGAAGAGTGAATGATACTATGACGAATGAGCAGCAAAATATTCGCCTTGAAAGAATCTTTTTCGTTTCCGTCGTACAAAGATTGTAAAATTGTCTGCTTAAATACACATGCAGCCAACGGATCGGATTGGAGGGCAGCATACAAATGAGCGTCTGTGTCACTATGGCCAGAAACTAATTTCGTGAGAATTTCTAACGCAACGACTCGATGATCTTCTGAGCACAGATGATCCACATATCTGTTTCAAAATAAATGGTTGCTTAAAATATAAATCGTCCATGAAATTATCATTCCTTAGCAAGGTATAGTAAAAAAAATGATTTTACCGAATAATGCCCAGCACAGACTCTGGTCTACCAGATTCAGGATGAATTTTCATCAAAAGCTCATGCATGCCGACGACTACATGCTTGTCCTAATGTGGTAGAAAAAATATTAATGTAACACAAACACAAATCTAAATAGTGAATAGTGACACAATTAAATTAAATTTTAGCTCACTGATGCAGAATCCAGATTCTTTTTTTGAAAAAGATATTTTTCCTGACGTTGTAATACTCGTAAAATGAGATTTAGCATTTGCAGGCCAAAGTGTTCAGAATTTTTATGTGCATTCAAAGTACTATCTCGACATTTCACGGTCTCAATTAGGCTTTCAAAACACTGAAACACAAAGAAAAAAACCAATTTAAATTGAAAACAAATATTGCAGATGTTTACCGTACTACAAAAAAATTACCCTGCCGAGAAATACGGAGTCGCACAAAAGCTGAATCATCAGATGATGCACGTAGTCCAACAACCCAGACATAATTTCAATTGACAAAGATGCCATCACCCACTTCTCGGATTCATCTTTGTAGCTTCGATGAAAGGTTTTCATGAACACGGTCTCACGTACATAGTATACGTATGGATCAAATGCGCCACTGTCCAGGACGAAATTCACATCAGGTTTGTCCACAAAGCTTTCATTTATGTCCTTAAACCGAAGATTTATCAGCGATTTTATGAGCTTCAACATCCCTATAGTAAGGGCATAGGATTCCAACCTCGATTCTTTTTCTTCTAGTTCGTCCTAGATTCAGGAAAATAAAACGGATATAGTATTCACCAAGTTTCTATTTTCGTCACGTAGGATCGCACTGTTCCGATCATCCGATCTCTATATAGTAATAACTACTAACGTACCTGTAAGTCACCAGTGCCTTGGCTAATTAATTTCACAGAATAGAAAATCTCCCACAGGTTGCTTTTTGATTCCGGACTACATGAGTCCACCGAAATTATGGATGCTGCAGTATGCAGCATCTTCACTCTAATATCACGGGGAACAGCTCGAATTTTGGCAATAGACAAAATTATTCTAATCCACTGAGACTTGCTATTAATGAAGAAATGCTTGACAACCTCTGACTGGCGACACAAAGCCTCCACTAAATCCAGGTAAGAACAAATGCTGACAATTTCAGCAGGATTGATAGAATGTTTCATTGAATCCATGACAACTCGATGGAATGTTTCACTTTCGTATATAGATTGTCCAAGGTAAGACTGTTCCGATTTTTCGCCTCCAAAACTTGACAAATATTTCATTATGGAATCAAAGAAATGATCAAACGAAATATTATGTCCATTTTGTTTTAAAAGTTCAAAAACCCCAGAGGGGCATGAGTGCGAAAGTCCAGTTAGCATTTTTACATTGGATACAAACATAAATGGTGAGTCCACGCAGCAGCATTTCACTAACTTGTTTAAAGATATACAATGGGTGTCAGCGCTGAAATAGTCTCTGCCTAGCTCCAGTTCATCATTGGCATAAAACAATCCAAGACACTCCAAGAAATTTTCATATTCTTGAGACAAGTTGGATGGTCGGAATATTCCTTGTTCAGTGTACAACAGGGCTGTTTTTGCAGCATCTTCTGATCTATTTTTCATTTCATTTAGTTTCATAGGCATAAACGTAATGAAGTCAACGAATAAACAATGGAACTTTCTCATGACATGCTCTTCATTTGAAAAGGTGGATACATCATAAAACACTTGAGACTTCAAATAGGCAAAAATATCTTTCTTGAATTCAAAGTCTTCATCTTCTCTAGTAAGTTCAGATTCAAATGGATAGGCTGGTCCTCCTTGCAAGGAATTAATGTGTGTTTCCGACATAACTCGGCAGCAAGAGACAGAGAAGTATAGCTTGACAAAATCCAATATTTCAGCAAACTGAAAGCCAGAAGTAGCTCCAATCTTGAGTTCCTCTTCAGTTGTGTACTTCTTCAACTGTTTGACAAAATCTTGGTCAACGGAGGGGAAATTTAAGCTACCATCAATACAGTACATTACAGCTGACAACAGTAGCACGTCACTTTTTTCTAACACGAATTCTCGAGAGTTAATTCGAGTCTTCAAATACTCCAGCAACCTAAGCAAACGAAAGTAACAATCGTAGAATGAAACACACATGTACTTTAACATTTCATAACAGTCAAAGTTGTAACTGAGAAAGACGGCTGTAAAATACCTGAGAGTATCTTTCCAAGACAAAGTTTTTTGAGCAGCCCAGCAGAAAACAATTTGAGCGATACCATCTCTAATGCATCGCAAAAGTCTGAGGATCTCAAATCTATGTCTCCAGTCTCCAAGAGCAAGATTACTTTCAAGAACCTCAAGTTGGCGGTCAATCAAAGACTTGTCATACAGCCCTAAAAAAATAAAGAGACAAACACTAGCTATTAACATTCGCTTTTTCACAAAATCCAAGCGTCCCTGGGTCGTACCAAGCAATTTATCCATCATGTCATTTTGCAAAATTTGATCCACAAAGGTACGGAAAACATCAATTGTCTTTTCTGGTACCCGTGATGTCCAATTTCGGCCAGGTACTACCTGTATCATTGTGAGTAATGACTGTATCAAAGCATTCCGGCCTTCATAATAGAGATAGATTGCCACAAGACCTCTAGGCCAGCCAGCATGATTTTCCATTTCCGTTTCAGCTGAAATCATTGATACACACCTAAATTATGTATACTAGAAAAATGTAACAAACAACATCCGAAAATATGCACACCTGTAGATAGAAGATCAAGTACTAGAAACTCATTTATGTCAAACATATCAGAAATCAACATAGTTTCATTGACGAGTCCCTGAGGAATAACTTGTTTGTTCTCATTAGGCCGCAGGCATATTCCTTCGGTAGCAGCTTTGCTCAGCTCATCCCTTGCGGAAGCACTTCGTCTCTAAACAAGATCAACAATACACTAACAATGTAAGTTCGCAATGTGTTCGTAAGCAATTTTCTTGAAAGTACTTTTAAAGCCTTCGGTCCCCATGTCGCTTGATGCCTACCACCCTACCGTTTATATAGTATGATGCCTACCAAATATTAACTCATAAGATTGCCTACCATGAAAAATTGATTTACATAAAAAATATTCCCATCCGATAATCCGATGCCTAATCGTTCGTGAGCAACAGTAGAACAAAGAATCCGGAAAAATTGGGCCCAAAATCGAGATCCATTTTTCGACTTTTCATACGGAAATTAACATGCAAAAATTCAGTGAAGACAGGACCCTTACTACTTTTTCCCCCTATTTAACTCCATTTTTTAAAATTTTTCACGAATTTTTTTATCGTGAAACTTAGAGACCGCATCGGATAGCAATATTTTTGAGTTATATACTGGAGGGTATTAGGAAGAGTTTGTGTCACTTTTCAAGGAAATTGCTAATGAACACATGACATTAGTTAAGATTCAGCATAAAAGCATAAGGATTTTTATATTCATGGTTATAGACCACACATAGACAGAACAACAATCGTTTCATGTATCATACCCGGTACACAACAAGGGACGAGAAGTCCGGCTTTTGTTGCTTTAAAAGGTTCTCAACATCCTGTAAATGTTTTCCTGAAGTAGGCTCGTTGACCACTTTTTCGAGCAAATCCTGAAGATTTTTGTATGGCTCCCAGATTTCTCCGTTACCAATTCGAAAGTCGCCAGCAGTAGAGCTACTGGCCTCGAAAACCTTCATCTTAAATGTAAAGAAATAATAAATATTAAAACATATTCCATATCATTATTGCCGGTTGCAACAAAAATCATGAGTACCTTATCTATTCAATTCCTCCACTATCAGTTTCCGACATTCAATTTTACGTCTGAACCATTAACTGGTTTTAAACAATTTTCAACTATCTAATTCCCAAATCGTGCGGCGAACGATGAATTAAAAAGAGGAAAACAAAATTCTCACACAATTCCCGCTTGCCGCTTCAATCCTGCCTGCAATATAACGACACGTTAGACGTGTGCGTTGCTTGGAATAAACGCCTACTAAAAGTAAAAATCTCAAATAGACGAATGGATACGTAAATCTACAGCTCAGAGGGATGCTACTATCTTCTATATGGATATCAATTTATTTTATCATTTCATTATTTTAATAGTTTCTAAGAATTAATATTTTAGAAGATGCATTAATGGCTAAACAATGTAATGCAGAAAACAGTGCCTGAACTGGTTAAATTAGTACAATATTTCACGATTTATTCAACATTTTACTAAGGGTACTTCCTGTAACTTTTTACAGCAATCGGTAACTTCCGTTAAACCAGGTCCTAATCACCCAGATTAAATTTTTCATTACCGATCGAAAACCACATGTAACGAGCTACCGCTCATTATAAAGCGAAAGAGTAACCAAAATTTTCATGTTCTTTTTTCTTTTTTTAAGAAGATCCACTTACAGGAGAAATTTTTAACTCGGCGTTGATAATTCGGTAAAATGTTACTGAAATACTTGAATCCCCCGTTACCTCTTATTATTGAATTAATCTTCATGATACTTAAAGATTTCAAAGCGTTTTTATTAATTTGCATGGAGCCTTCAACTTATATTTTAGTTATGCAGCGCATACACTTGTACACTTGCACAAGAGTACAAACTCATATTCGACTTTTTCGCTGGCAGACTTTGAATGCTTGTAAACCTGCATTGGATTGGGTGATCCGATTTCCGATTCAATGAGATTTCATTTCCCATTCCCAGCCAGTTCACTTTTCATTCCTAAAGTTTCGGTTTCGTTTCTGGAGGTGAAGCGCATGTTTGTTGTATTTTCAAGTCATGCGTTCGGCTTTCTGCTGGCTATTTTGCTATTCAGCTGTATTAGTTCAGTAGCTTTGTTTCGTTTCCCAGATTTTCGAAGATCGCAACGGGGTTTTCGATCTGAAAACAACTTCAATGAGCTTCACTAAAATACTGGGAGATTCGATGACACTGTATTTAACATTGATCATTATTAATCACTATTTTTAGTGTCATGAAGTGTTGAACGGTGAGATGGCTTTTTCACAATTTTAGTTGACTTTTAATTTTAATGCTAAATTCCGCAAGAATGTTTTCCCTATTAATTGTGCATGGCGCGCTTTAAACATAACTATCTAATTCTCCAGTCTTAATTGTCTTAATGCAGTTGAATAAAACAGCTCTCCTTATTTCTAATGGTCAGTGAAAATGCCTGAAACGTCTTCTTCGTAGATAAATCCGAAAGTGTTTATATTGTATGGTTGTGGCAGTACGCATTTACGCATAACTACGCTGACGCCCGCCCACTCTAAATGTATGGGGGTGTGAACATATTGACTTTCATAATTCGAAAGTTTGCATATGAAGGCAAAGACTTAAGAAATCGAATTGAATTCAGTGAAAAATCTCAAATTTTTTGTTTACCGTTTATCATAACATCTTATTTTGAAATTAAATTGCTGAACAGTAAAAACTGCGAGCATAGCAAATTATTTTAACTACTAAATAAATTAAATGAAAATCGTTAGTGCCATTCAATTGGAGTTTTAGTTTCATGCTTGCAAGCAAGGTAAGCTGAACGCTGAAGTGTATGCGAGGCGAGATTTCAAGGAACATAAATTGGACATGAAAAGTGAGGTCGGAGAATAAATCCTACCGTTGAAGATTAGCGTTTTCTGCTTTCGCTTTTCATTTCCAGGTTACTCTATCAAACAGCCGTGCACTGTGTACCCACATATATTCGCTCATTGCTCATATTGTCCCACCCAATAACCTGCAGTACCGACTTCTATTTGTATTTTCAATCCTGAGTAGGTAGCTTTTGCCAAAAATTCCTAACTCTTAAATGAAATTCAAATAGCCTTTTCGATGTTAATTCCGTGGAGGTGATTGTGGATGGGGTTTGTGAATACAGGAAGTGTTGGCAAATCAAACCTTTAATAGCTGTTGGCAACAATATAATGCCTGTGGTATGCAACTTACAATTTACTTATATTTTTATTTAGTTTAACTATAATTTGTATTTGAAGTTAAAAATCCTGTTAATTGTCGGGATTAGCATGCATAGTGTAGGCCGTTTTAGATAACTAAACTTCACTGTTTCACTGTGTTGATTTCATCATCTCGAGCTTAATAGACTGAGATGCCAAAAATATGGAAAAATTACTACATCTCAGAATGAAATGAAGTTTATTGGCAAGCGATAACAAAATGTCTCACCCTCAATCTTCTGGACAAACCGCATGGTCGGAAATCTTAATGGTCAATACGTTGACTATACTACTTAATCAGAAGATTACTGCTTACTGACGTGCATATTAATATACTTCTCTCATGATTTCATGCATAATTTGTACTAGCACTAGAATGTAAACTAATTTTTATCTGTAAATCGAAAACTAACTTGGGACCTTATTGCGGCTAATAATTGAATGCTTATAGTATGCAAAATTCCTCATTAGGACAGTATCATCAATGTTGAAACTGATCATTTTCAGACAGTTATATTCATGGTTATTTAACCTTTACTGGATCTGACTTTTTTGCATGTTGTCTTATGTTGAAAATGATGACTATGACTAGTAGGATTAATACACATACACACTTCATCCATACATTACATACGTACATAATGTAATACACATGCAAATAACAAAGTGAAACAGGATATGCGTTACACGTTGCAGTAATTCTAACTCTAACTGACCACTATATACTTTTGAATTCATTGCACTAAAATCAGTTGAATGAGTTGAGTATTTGGGAAAAAAGCTTTTTCACTTTTTTTAAAGGTAAATGTAATGGATTGCCTGACCAAAAATATTGTACATATATGCAAAATTGGTTGGTCACTTGTGGTCGAGGATGAAAAATAGGATAGTGGGTGTTTCACTTTAGTGTGCATAAAAAACTATAACTAAACCGAATCTGTGCTGTTAAGCCAACTATGATATAGTCTCCACTCCAGGTTTTCATAACTGCGTGACCTTTGGGTTTCTGGAATCGTATTCTGAGAAGTCTGAGATCACTTGAAGAATTTCTTGCAGCGGTTCAATCGTAGTATATTTAGTACAAGAACATTGATGCAGAGGCCATAGGCTAATACCCTGTGGAGCCAGTAAATATACGCTATCATCGTGTTATCGTGTTATCGTGTAGTAGTATATACACCGACTGCGATCAGGAATACGAACCACCAAATAGCTTTCATGCTGTAGCTGTGTTTGGTTGTTTGTGATTGACACCCCTTCTGAACTAACCAATTTTAATAATTTGACAATTGGAATTGACAGTCTTAAATCTTCAGATAAAAGTGCACCTGCATCTAAAAGTATATCTGTCATCATGGAAATATCTTGAGCCGCAAGATTAGTTCTCATTTTTGGTACTATTGTCAACATTTGAATAGATCAGATTGTCTCATAAACCGTAAAGCGGTCGTATTGTTACACACGCCTATTTCTCGAGGAACAGATTAAGGACACAAAAAGTTTATTATTCGGGTAAATTTAAAAAATGGAAGATATTGTCAAATCCATGCAATTTCTTTTGTACTTATTTTGCAAAGTTGGTTTTAAAACCAGTAGTTGATGATATAAAGAACTGGGTGGGTGCGGGTGGGTGGGTGTGTACATTTGAAATGAATGTTAGACTTTTGCTTGCTTTTAACTGTAAAAGTTTTATTGAAAGTAATTAAGTAAGTAATTTCAGTCGTCACCGGGTTTCAATTCTCTACACTCTTATTTTGTCGGACTGAGAAATAGTTTTTTTTTAGAATTGTCATCTGGCATATCTGACAGTAAAAGTTACTTATTAATGTTTATTATTTTTAGGTACTTTTGCTGAATTGAAAATTGGCTAATATAGTCCCGGTGAAAAATGCCTGCCGCAAGGGGAGATGGAATGCGTGGTCTCGCAGTCTTCATCTCTGATATTAGAAATTGTAAGTTTAAAAGGATAAATTGAATTTTATGGAAATCAAATTTATTATCATCTAATCACTTTTTGTTTTGACTTTTATAATTTTGTAGGCAAAAGTAAAGAAGCAGAAATCAAACGAATTAATAAAGAACTTGCTAATATTCGGAGCAAATTTAAAGGAGACAAAACTTTGGATGGGTATCAGAAAAAGAAATATGTATGTAAACTGCTATTCATATTCTTGTTGGGCCATGATATCGATTTTGGCCACATGGAAGCTGTAAATCTACTGTCATCTAATAAATATACCGAAAAACAGATAGTAAGACTTTGGATATTTTCCCTCATAGTACAATTTTTTAGGCGGTGTTTGTACATTTTTTATTTTTTCTTACAGGGATATTTGTTCATATCAGTATTAGTTAACACTAACAGTGACTTGATTCGGTTGATAATTCAAAGTATCAAAAATGATTTAACTTCACGTAATCCAGTTCATGTCAACTTGGCGTTGCAATGCATTGCCAATGTGGGAAGTAAAGACATGGCTGAAGCATTTTCAACTGACATTCCCCGCCTACTTGTTTCTGGGTAATTTCTTTGGTTCACTTGAGACCGTCATTTTTGAAAAACGGAAGATTTCTATCCAATATTGTTCAATATTTGTATTTTCTCTTGTAGTGAAACTATAGATGTCGTGAAACAATCTGCTGCATTATGTTTATTGAGGCTATTTCGTACTCATCCGGAAATTATCCCCAGTGGTGAATGGACCTCTAGAATTATTCATCTACTGAACGATCAACATATGGGCGTTGTTACTGCTGCTTCATCACTTATAGAAGCTCTTGTAAAGCGTTCGCCGGATGAATACAAAGGATGTGTTTCTCTTGCCGTATCACGACTCAGTAGAGTATGTCTCCTGTCACATAACGTAGATTTAATTTTTATAAAATATAATGCGGTGTGAATTAAATCTGGGCTATTTTATTGTTCATTTTTACAGATTGTGACTTCCAGTTACACTGACCTTCAGGACTACACATATTATTTTGTTCCAGCTCCGTGGCTCTCTGTAAAACTTTTGAGATTACTCCAAAATTATCCTCCTCCGGGTAATTCTTCCATTGCATGTTTTAATACATAAAAAATTTGGTTTTATTGGAATAATGTGTCTTAATACTATCGCTGATTTTTCATGACTGCTCCAGAGGATCCTGGCGTTCGTGGAAGGTTGAATGAATGTTTGGAAACTATCTTGAATAAAGCCCAAGAGCCTCCAAAATCAAAGAAAGTACAGCACTCAAATGCTAAAAATGCTGTCTTGTTTGAGGCTATAAGTTTAATCATTCATTCTGATAGCGAACCCAACTTACTTGTTCGGGCATGCAATCAGCTTGGTCAATTTCTGTCACATCGGGAGACGAATCTGCGATATTTAGCTTTAGAATCTATGTGTCTATTGGCAACTTCAGAATTCTCTCATGAAGCTGTGAAAAAGCATCAAGAAACTGTTATTAATGCTCTTAAAGTAAGGCTCCATATCATGTCTATATTTTTACTGATGTAGTTTTTTATTTAGGCTGACTATTTTGTTTATGTCTTAGACTGAGAGAGACGTGAGTGTTCGACAACGAGCGGTTGATTTACTTTATGCCATGTGTGATCGAAGCAATGCAGAAGAAATTGTTCAAGAGATGTTAAATTACTTAGAAACAGCTGACTATTCAATAAGGGAAGAAATGGTTCTCAAAGTTGCCATATTAGCTGAAAAGTACGCCACCGACTACTCGTGGTATGTAGATGTGATTTTGAATTTGATTCGCATTGCTGGGGATCACGTTTCTGAGGAAGTTTGGTACCGAGTCATACAAATTGTTGTCAATCGTGAAGATGTTCAAGGTAAAATTGGCTCCGTCCATGATAATGTTTTTTCCTTTTGTTCTATCATTATAAATATCATTTTTATTTTAACCGATTTTAGGCTATGCTGCAAAGACAGTTTTTGAGGCACTACAAGCTCCAGCATGTCATGAAAATATGGTTAAAGTGGGCGGATACATTCTTGGAGAGTTTGGAAATCTCATTGCAGGAGATTCTAGATCATCTCCCGCTGTTCAGTTTAATTTACTGCATTCCAAATATCACTTGTGTTCCGTTGCTACGAGAGCTCTCCTTCTATCGGCCTATATCAAGTTTGTGAATTTATTTCCGGAAATAAAATCTCAGATTCAGGATATATTTAGGCAAGACAGCAACATTCGTTCTGCTGATGCCGAGTTGCAGCAAAGAGCATCGGAATACTTGAAATTGAGCGTTGTGGCATCTACTGATGTGCTGGTATTGTTTTCCGAGTATATAATGTTGCATAACAATAAAGCTAGTACTTCTTTGCTTACAATGCTTTTTATGATTTTCAAGGCTACTGTTTTGGAAGAGATGCCTCCATTCCCTGAACGGGATTCCTCCATACTTACGATTCTGAAAAAGAAAAAACCTGGCAGAGTTATTGAACCACTTGATGTGCAAGGAAATCGAGAGGATAGTGCTGCAGCTAGTGTTGCTCATATGATTGAAGGAGCATTGGATAGTGGACATGGCCACAATAAGCAAATGAATGGACAAACTGACCTATTAGTGGATGTACTTGGCGACATGTACTCTTCATCGCAGTCAAGTGGGGCTTCAGCTACGCAAAACAGTGCCGTTCACGCCAATGCAGCTGCAAGTCAAAAATTGGTTGATCCCGCTGAGTATCTTAGAAAACTTGTTTGGAAACATAATGGGGTGCTTTTTGAGAACGATTTACTTCAGATTGGTGTTAAAGCCGAGTACAGGCTTAATTTGGCCCGAATGACCTTGTTTTTTGGAAACAAAACTGCATTTCATATGAAAGTAAGAAATCTGAATTATGTAATCTAACACTCATGTCATGTTTCCTACCTTTCCCTTTAATCTGTAAATCCTATAAATACTTTCTAAGCTTAAGTAAATTAATGTTTTTTTAGGGTTTTAATTCTACAGTTTCATGTAGCGGAGATTTGGCAACAAAACTATTAGTACAGGTCAAAACCGTAGAGACTACTGTGGACGCAGGAGCACAAGTTCAGCAAACGATAAATATGGAATGTATCGATGATTTTACTGGTAAGTTCAAAGAATAAAATTAGACTAGCGGAATGACCAGTAGGTCTGTTTTTTTCAACTCTTAATGAGATTTATCGTCGAATCCTGTCTGAAAATATTCTAATTAGAGTACTATTTTCTGTGGTGCAGAGTACCCTAGTCTGATAGTGACCTTCATGTACAACAATGTACAGCAGAAATTGAATCTCAAATTGCCGCTGACCATTAATAAATTCTTTGAGGCCACAGACATGAACGCGGAGACATTTTTTGCACGTTGGAAGAATCTGGGCGGGTGTGTTTTCATTAAAAAATGAATCATAAGTGTATTTTCTTAATATGCATATCAGATTTGTCCATTTTTTTATTTTTTATTTCTTAATTTTATAGGGCACAACAAGAAACCCAAAAGATATTCAAGAGCTCTCAAGCAATGGATACCAGCGTTACTGCTGCGAAAATTTCTGGATTTGGAATGCATCTATTGAAAGGGATCGATCCTAATCCGGACAATTTTGTTTGCGCTGCAATTATGCATACCAAATCGGCGCAAATTGGATGCTTGCTCCGGCTTGAACCAAATCGTCAAGCGCAGGTATATTCTTGCCTCTTGGTTAGAGTTTCCTTTTCGAAATCTTTTTAAAAAAGAGCAATAATAGTAATGCATTTGGATTTATTGCAGATGTATCGTTTGACTGTGCGAGCAAGCAAGGAGTCTGTGTCCAAGCAAATATCTTTGCTGTTATCAGACCAATTTTAAAGTCAGTTGCTTTTGGTCTTAAAATCATAAGATGATGGTTATTGTATAAGTAGGCATTTGTAGTGTAACTGTCTATCACTTTAAGAGGAATTTCAAGTTAATGTCATTCTTAGCTAGCATGCTTACGGGAAATGGGTTGCTTGAATTGTAATTATCGAATTGAGATATTGTGATGTTTTTTCGTATAGCAAATTATGAAAACATTCTCGTAAGCATTATTTTTCAGTTGTTGACCCTTGTATTATGAAGGTTGAAGATTCTATATAGCATGCAATTGTTAGTATACTATACAAATTATAAATCCTGGTGAAACACGACATATTTATCATAAGCATCCAATCAGTTTCGCTCCAATCAGCTTAATTATTTACATATAATGTCCCACTCTCCCACTCCTATCATTTTCTTGTTGTAGAAAAGACAATAAAAAAGGAAAGTTCATTAAATCATCTTTTTAATTTTCACTTTGCCGCACGTTAAACCCAGTGGAACTCTGAAAAACCATACAAATTCTGAACAAGCGATGTTCCCACAATAGTTTGTTTTGTGTTGGGTGAAATCATCTGGAATCTGGTAGGTATGCCTTTTAGACTTCACATTGGAATTGTTAACTGAATTGACTGCAACATACTTACGTATACTTTGAGAAATAATTGTCTTAAATTTAAAAATAAGGAACATTAGGTTAAAATCAATTGTATATAAATTCGGTCGCAATATTTTCGCGACCATGTCTGTTCTGCACTCTGTCTATACTCTGCATAGCCGCGAATCTGCAGAATCCAAAATAATACACTTTAAATAATTGACATACATATAATATAAGAAAAAGGGAAACTAATAAAATATTGATAATTATCCTGAAAATAAAAATTTAGCACCTTAATCAGCTACAAAAAAAATTCGAGATAATTTAGAAATAGTACCCGTTACCCACAACTCAGAAATATAGCTGATGATCATTTGCATGCAGTTCAAAAATGTAACGTTTACAACGCCCTTCTCCTGTCTATAAGTTGTCTGTAAACACAAATTTTGTCTAGGTTTTAATAATTTTTCACCTTGCCCGTATAGCTATAAACTACCATCGGTTCTGCAAACCTGAAATTCATAGAATTATTGACAAACAAAAGCAAGGTCGTAGAGTATATATATTCCACTACTCGAAATAAAAGGTCTATTCAACAACCAAATTCTCCATAAACCTCATCCTTTGAATGCCAATCGCTTCTCATCCTTCTTGAAACTCACCTTGATAAATACTTCCTCCAATTGTTTTTATCGCAACGTCAAAAAATAAATTGTTGCCTAAACAGTCAGTCGACGTGGCAGAAGAGTTCAGAATTACAGCCGGCGCTGTCTTCAACTACCGGTCCCGGCCCACACTGCTATTACAAAATGGGTAAGCGCAATTGGCCAGGTTACTACAGAAACCATGGATGGAGGAACCCTCGATTGTTTGAATTAATTTGTTATTGGAATGAAAATATTCACTTCTTCTTCTGTACATCACAGCATACTGAAACTGAGCAAATCTTAAAAAGAAGTGCAGCTTGCAGTTTTTGTAATCGATTATTTAAAAAATATAATTACGATTCTTATTGTATTGAGGAGCTCACACTTTTCTTGTAACGTACAAATGAACGATATCATGTGCTGATCCTTTTTTGTCTAAATTGTTGGAGCATTTAGTGAATTTTGAAGCACTGTTGTTTAGGATCAGTTATAAAGGTTGATAGGTTCATACAAGTTCATTGTTTTG
>Ga0210040_10002952_pt1 | contig 23435 bp, 19 predicted proteins | sample CryGeyCG12114_NA_FD_185462 | JGI IMG/M metagenome (GOLD analysis project Ga0210040, IMG submission 185462) | Groundwater microbial communities from aquifer - Crystal Geyser CG19_WC_8/21/14_NA (SPAdes) (version 2) | ecosystem: Environmental > Aquatic > Deep subsurface > Groundwater | place: USA...
TCAGCGTCCGCCTCGAGGGCGCCTTCACCCTGGTCGCCACGCACGTCGACGAGCCGGACACCCTGGTGGCCTCCCGGCGGAACAGCCCGCTGGTGGTCGGCGTCGGCGAGGACGAGTTCTTCCTCGGATCCGACGTCGCCGCGTTCATCGCGCACACCCGCAACGCCCTGGAGCTCGGCCAGGACCAGGTCGTGGAGCTGCACCGCACGCGCGGGGTGACGGTCACCGACTTCACCGGCGACGTCGTGCAGCCCACCGCCTACACCGTCGACTGGGACGCCGCGGCCGCCGAGAAGGGCGGCTACGACTGGTTCATGCTCAAGGAGATCGCCGAGCAGCCCCAGGCGATCGCCGACACGCTGCTGGGTCGGCTCGGCGAGTCCGGCGAGCTGGTCCTGGACGAGGTGCGGCTGTCCGACCAGGAGCTGCGTGACGTGGACAAGATCTTCGTGGTCGCCTGCGGCACCGCCTACCACGCGGGGCTGATCGCCAAGTACGCGATCGAGCACTGGACCCGCGTCCCGGTCGAGGTGGAGCTGGCCAGCGAGTTCCGCTACCGCGATCCGGTGCTGGACCGCTCCACGCTGGTCGTCGTGATCAGCCAGTCCGGCGAGACGATGGACACCCTGATGGCGCTGCGGCACGCCAAGGAGCAGAAGGCCCGGGTGCTGGCGATCTGCAACGCCAACGGGTCGACGATCCCGCGGGAGTCCGACGCGGTGCTCTACACCCATGCCGGTCCCGAGGTGGCCGTCGCCTCGACCAAGGGCTTCCTGACCCAGGTCGTGGCCTGCTACCTGGTGGGTCTTTTCCTCGCCCAGGTGCGCGGCGTGAAGTACGCCGACGAGGTGGCCGCGATCGTGGAGGACCTGCGCGAGCTGCCGGGAGCCGTCGCCGAGGTGCTGACCGGGATGGACCAGGTGCGCGAGCTCGCCCGCGAGCTGGCCACCGAGAACACCATGCTTTTCCTGGGCCGGCACGTGGGCTACCCGGTCGCCCTGGAGGGCGCGCTCAAGCTCAAGGAGCTCGCCTACATCCACGCCGAGGGCTTCGCCGCCGGCGAGCTCAAGCACGGCTCGATCGCGCTGATCGACCAGGGCACGCCCGTGGTGGTCGTCGTCCCGTCGCCGCGCAGCCGCGGCTCGGTGCACGGCAAGGTGGTCTCCAACATCCAGGAGGTCCGCGCCCGCGGCGCCCGCACGATCGTGATCGCCGAGGAGGGCGACGAGGACGTCGTCCCCTACGCCGACCACATCATCCGGGTGCCGCGCACGCCCACCCTGCTGGCTCCGGTGGTGACCACCGTGCCGCTGCAGGTGCTGGCCGGCGAGATCGCCGCCACCCGCGGTCTGGACGTCGACCAGCCCCGCAACCTGGCCAAGAGCGTCACCGTCGAGTAGTTCCCCGATGGCCCCGCGCCTGTCGGTGGCGCGGAATACGGTGTCCTGGTGGCCCACTACCTCCGGTACCCCGACCTCCGCGGCGACCTGCTGACCTTCGCGGCAGCGGACGACGTCTGGCTGGCCCCGCTCGACGGCGGCCGGGCCTGGCGGTTGACCGACGACCAGACGCCGGTGCGCAACCCGCGGTTCTCCCCCGACGGGGCGTGGGTGGCCTGGACCTCGACCCGGGACGGCGCTGCCGAGGCCTACGCGGTCGCCGTGGAGGGCGGCGCGCCGCGCCGGTTGACCTGGTGGGGGAGTGCGAGCACCTCGGTGCTGGGCTGGACCGCCGACGGTCGGGTGCTGGTCGCCTCGGCGGCCCGGGAGGCGAACCTGCGCCGGCAGGTGGTGCACGCGGTCTCGCTGGATGCCGGCACCGAGCGGCTGCCCTACGGCCCGGCCTGGGGCGTCGCCCGCCGCGGCGACGGCGCCACGGTCGTGGCCACCGTGGGGAGCCGTCCGCCGGCGCACTGGAAGCGCTACCGCGGTGGTACGGCGCCGCAGCTGTGGCTGGACCGCACCGGCGCTGCGCACGACTGGGAGCGGCTGCTGCCCGAGGTGACGGCGTCGCTGGTCGACCCGGGCTGGGTGGGCGACCGGCTGGTGTTCACCAGCGACCTGGCCGCGGCCTTCCCCGACCGCGCCGACGAGGTGGCCAACCTCTACGCCCTCGACGTCGACGACCCGCTGGCGGGGCCGCGCCGGCTGACCGCGCACACCGCGGCCGAGGGGTACGTCCGGGACGCACGCACCGACGGTGAGCGCGTCGTCTACTCCGCGCACGGCACCGTGTACCTGCTGACCGCCCTCGATCAGCCCGCCGAGCCGCTGGCGGTCACGCTGCCCGGGGCCGTCGGTGCCCGGCGGCCCCGTCAGCTCGACCCGACCGAGGACCTCGCCGGGCTGCGGCCGGACACCGGCGCGGACGCCACCCTGGTCGAGTGGCGCGGCAACGCGTTCCTGCTCCGCACCCGCCAGGGCCCGGCCCGTGCGCTGGCCGCCGACTCCGGTGTCCGGGCCCGGCTGGTGCGTCCCCTGGGCAGCAGCGGTGCCGCGGTGCTGGTCAGCGATGCCGACGGCGAGGACGGGCTGCACGTGCACCCGCTCGAGGGTGACGGCCCGGTGCGCCGGTTGGCGGTCGGCCGGCTCGGCCGGGTGCTGCACCTGGAGAGCGACCCGGCCGGGGAACGGGTGGCGGTGATCTCCTCCGACGGCGCCGTCCGGGTGGTGGACGTCGCCGACGGCGGGATCCGGCAGGTCGGTGCCTCGGCGCAGGGTGAGGCCACCGGCCCGGCCTTCTCCCCGGACGGGCGCTGGCTGGTCTGGTCCGAGCCGGTCCGGATGTTCGGGCAGCACCGGTTGGTGCTGGCCGATCTGCACACCCCCGGCGCGGAAGCGGTGGCGCTGACCAGCGGCCGCTTCGACGACACCTCGGCGGCGTTCACCCGGGACGGGCGGTACCTGGCGTTCCTGTCCGCGCGGACCTTCGACCCGACCTACGACAGCCACGTGTTCGACCTGACCTTCAGCGCCGCGGTGCGGCCCTGCCTGGTGCCGCTGACCGCGACCGAACCCGCGCCGTTCGGGCCCAGCGTCGAGGGCTGGCGGATCAGTGCCGAGCCGGGTGCCGCGGACGATGGTGCGGAGCCGGGTGCTGCCGTGCCCGACGTGGCGGTGGACGTCGACGGTTTCGAGGAGCGGCTGATCGCCTTCCCGGTGCCCTCGGGCAGCTACCGGGACCTGCAGCCGGCCGCGGACGGCGTGGTGTGGGTGCACGAGGCGGGGGAGGAGACGCCGCTGGGTGCCCGGCGGGCCGGGGTGGCCGGGGAGGCGCCCGGCGACGGGGTCGAGTTCTTCTCCTTCCGGTCCCGCGAGGTGGTCGAGCTCAGCGACCGCGCGGACAGCGTCGCGGTCAGCGGCGACGGGAAGCGGATCGTGCTGCGCGCCGGGGACGAGGTGACCGTGCGGCCGGCCACCCGGGCGGTCAAGGCCGACGACCCGGACCTGGTCGGCGTCGACCTGGCGCGGCTGCGGTTCGAGCTGGACCCGGCGGCCGAGTGGCGGCAGATGTTCGAGGAGAACGCCCGGTTGATGCGCGACCACTACTGGCGGGCCGACCTCAACGGCGTCGACTGGGCGGGGGTGGTCGACCGCTACCGCCCGCTGGTCGCGCGGGTGGCCAGCTCCGACGACCTGGTGGACCTGATGTGGGAGACGGTCGGTGAGCTCAACACCTCGCACGCCTACGTCTCCCCGGCCGGGCCGCCGGGGGACCAGGACCGCCGGCTCGGTCTGCTGGGCGCCGACCTCGGCCCGGCCGAGGAAGGCTGGCGGATCGACCGCATCCTGGTGGGGGAGAGCAGCGACCCCGACGCCCGGTCGCCGCTGCGTGCCGCGGGGGTGGGCGCCCGGGAGGGTGACCTGGTCGTCGCGGTCGACGGCCGGCCGGTGGACCCGCTCGTCGGCCCGGCGGCTGCGCTGATCGGCACGGCGGACCAGCCCGTGGAGCTGACCCTGCGCCGCGACGGAGCAGACCGGCGGGTGGCCGTGCTGCCGCTGCGCAGCGAGGAGCAGCTCCGGTACCACGACTGGGTGCGCAGCCGGTCGGCCTACGTGGCCGCGCACAGCGACGGCCGGCTCGGCTACGTGCACGTGCCGGACATGATGAGCCTGGGCTGGGCCCAGCTGCACCGCGACCTGCACCTGGCCACCGAGGCCGAGGGCCTCGTCGTCGACGTGCGCTACAACCGCGGCGGGCACACCAGCCAGCTGGTGCTGGAGCGGCTCGCCCGGCGACCGGTCGGCTGGACCCGCGCCCGGCACGTGGCCGGTGCGCGGCCCTATCCCGACAGCGCGCCACGTGGCCCGGTGGTGCTGGTGGCCAACGAGCACTCCGGGTCCGACGGCGACATCGTCAACGCCGCTGCCCAGGCGATGGGTCTGGGCCCGGTGGTCGGCACCCGCACCTGGGGCGGGGTGATCGGCATCGACGGCCGGTTCTCCCTCGTCGACGGCACCGCGGTCACCCAGCCGCGGTACTCGTTCTGGCTGGCCGGCAAGGGCTGGGACGTGGAGAACCACGGGGTGGACCCGGACATCGAGGTCGTGCACACCCCGGCCGACTTCGACAGCGCGGCCGACCCCCAGCTCGACCGGGCGATCGCGGTGGCCCTGGAGCAGCTGGCCGGCACACCGGCCGCGTCGGCGCCGCCCATGCCCGAACCCCGGGTGCGCTGATCGGCTCCGGTCGACCGGGCACACTGATCCCGTGATCATCGGGCTCGGCATCGACGTGTGCCCGGTCGAGCGGTTCGCCGCCTCGCTGACCCGCACGCCCGGGCTGCGCGACCGGCTGTTCACCGCTGCGGAGCAGGTCACCCCGGCCGGCGCCGAGCGCACCGGGGAGTCCCTGGCCGCCCGCTTCGCGGCCAAGGAGGCGCTGGCCAAGGCCCTCGGCGCCCCGGGAGACCTGCACTGGCACGACGCCGAGGTGGTCGTCGGTGAGCGCGGTCGGCCGCACCTGCAGGTGCGCGGCTCGGTCGCGCGCCGGGCCGCCGAGCTGGGCGTCACGTCCTGGCACGTGTCATTGAGCCACGACGGGGGCATCGCCTCCGCCGTGGTGATCGCCGAGGGTGCAGCCCCTCCCCAGGACCGGTTCGACCCGACCGGGGACGGTGCCGCGTGACCGGGCTGTTCACCGCCGCGCAGGTGCGGGCCGCCGAGCAGGCCGCGATGTCCGGGTTGCGGCCGGGCGTGCTGATGCAGCGGGCCGCCACCGGGCTGGCCACCGTCTGCCTCGGTCTGCTGGGCCGGGCGCACGGTGTGCGGGTGGTGCTGCTGGTCGGGTCCGGTGACAACGGCGGCGACGCGCTGTTCGCCGGCGCCGTGCTGGCCGCCCGCGGTGCGCAGGTCACCGCCGTCCTGCTGGCCCCCGACCGGGCGCACGCCGAGGGCCTGGCGGCGCTGCGGCGGGCCGGTGGCCGCACCGCCGCGCCGGCGGACAGCGGGCTCGAGCGGGCGGACCTGGTGCTGGACGGGATCGTCGGCATCGGCGGTTCCGGGGGCCTGCGCGAGGACGCCGTCGCGCTGGTCCGGGCGGCCACCGCCGGGTCGGGGCTGCTGGTCGCGGTGGACGTCCCCAGCGGCGTGCTGGCCGACACCGGCGAGGTGCCCGGCGAGGCGTTCCCCGCCCAGCACACGGTGACCTTCGGTGCGGTGAAGACCGGGCTGGTCGTCGGGGCGGGCCGCGGGTACGCCGGCACGGTGCACCTGGTCGACATCGGGCTGGCCGGCTCCCTGCCCACCCCGGACGCGACCCAGCTGACCGACGCCGACATCGCGCCGCACCTGGACGCCCCGGACCCCGGCGACGACAAGTACTCCCGCGGTGTGGTCGGCGTGCTCGCCGGCTCGGCCACCTACCCCGGTGCCGGGGTGCTGTGCACCGGCGCTGCGCTGCGCACCCGGCCCGGGCTGGTCCGCTACGCCGGCACCGCTGCCGAGGGCGTGCGCGCCGCGTGGCCGGAGGCCATCGTCACCTCCGGGCGACCGGGGGACGCCGGCCGGGTGCAGGCCTGGGTCGCCGGCCCGGGCATGGGCACCGACGACGACGCCCGCAGCGCGCTGACCGAGGTGCTGGCCACCGACCTGCCGGTGGTGGTGGACGCCGACGGGCTGACCCTGGCTTCCCGGCACCGCGAGCTGGTCGGGGAACGGTCGGCGCCGACCGTGCTCACCCCGCACGACCGCGAGTTCGCCCGGATCTTCGGCGATGTCGGCACCGACCGCGTCGCCGCTGCTCGTCGGGCCGCGGCCGAGCTGGGCTGCACGGTGCTGCTCAAGGGCGACGCCACCGTGGTCGCCGACGCCGACGGCACCGCGTACGTCAACGGCACCGGCACGTCCTGGCTGGCGACGGCGGGCACCGGCGACGTGCTGGCCGGGGTCCTGGGGGCCGTGCTGGCGACCGGCCTGCCGCCGGGGAAGGCGGCCGCCGTGGCCGCGCACCTGCACGGCCGGGTCGGTCAGCTGGCCGCCGCGGACGGCCCGCTCATCGCCGGTGACCTGGTGCGGCGGCTGCCGGAGGCGATCGCCCGGCTGCGCGCCAGCGCCGGCTGAGCCCAGCCGCCTGGGAGAGTGGCGCCGTGACGCAGCTGGAGCAGGGGCTCGACAGCCGGGCCGAGGTGGTCGTCGACCTGGACGCGATCGCGGCGAACACCGCGGTGCTCCGGGAGCGAGCCGGTCGGCCGTTGATGGCCGTGGTCAAGGCCGACGGCTACGGCCACGGCCTGGTGCCGGCCGCCCTGGCCGCCCTGGCCGGTGGCGCCGACGCGCTCGGGGTCACCGTGCTGGAGGAGGCGCTGGCGCTGCGGGCCGCCGGGGTCACCGCCCCGGTGCTGTCCTGGCAGCACGGGCCGGGGGAGGACTACGCGGCAGCGCTCACCGCCGACGTCGAGCTGTCGGTCAACGCCGAGTGGGCGCTGGCCGAGGTCGTGGACGCCGCGCGTGCCACCGGCCGCACCGCCCGGGTGCAGCTGTTCGCCGACACCGGGCTCTCCCGTGAGGGTGCTCCGCCGCAGGCCTGGCCCGGGCTGGTGGCGGCGGCCGCCCGCGCCCAGGCCGACGGCGACGTGGTGGTCACCGGGCTGTGGAGCCACCTCGCCTACGCCGACGCACCGACCCACCCGACCATCGGCCGGCAGCTGGCGGTGTTCTCCGACGCCGTCGGGCTGGCCCGGGAGGCCGGTCTCACCGAGGCCCGCCGGCACCTGGCCAACTCCGCGGCCACGATCGCGCTGCCGGAGACCTGGTTCGACTTGGTCCGGCCGGGGGTCGCCGTCTACGGCCTGGACCCGCTCGGCGGCGATCCGGCGCAGTACGGGCTGCGCCCGGCGATGACGGTGCAGGCCCGGGTGGCGCTCACCAAGCGGGTGCCGGCCGGCACCGGCGTCTCCTACGGGCACACCTACGAAACGGCCGGGGAGACCACGCTGGCCCTGGTGCCGGTGGGCTACGCCGACGGCGTGCCGCGGGCGGCCGGCAACCGGGCTGCGGTGCTGGCCGCGGGCGCGCAGCGGACCATCGCCGGCCGGGTCTGCATGGACCAGTTCGTGCTCGACGTCGGCGACGACCCGATCGCGCCCGGCGATCCGGTCGTGCTGTGGGGCTCCGGCGCGCACGGCGAGCCGACCGCCCAGCAGTGGGCCGACGCCCTGGACACCATCCACTACGAGCTGGTCACCCGGGTCGGCGGCCGGTTCCGCCGCCGGTACGTCGGCACGGCGGGGGTGCCCGCGTGAGCCGCACCCCGCACCCCCCGCACCACTCCGCCCACCATCTGGGCCGCACCGCCGGGTTGATCGGTGCCGCGGTCGGGCTGGCCGCGGCCGGGACGGCGATCGGCGTGGCCGTCACCCGCACGGCGACGTCCGCGGTGCGGGCCACCCAGGTCGCCGGCCAGGCCGGGGACGACGGCCGGGCGGTCGCCGACGTCCCGGCCGGTGAGCTGCGCCAGCAGGACCCGTTGGGCACCGGCAGCCGCTCCGCGGACCGGACCGCGCTGGTGCAGACCGGGGACGGCGTGCTGCTGGCGGTGGAGGAGATCGGCCCGCTGGACGCCCCGCTGACGGTGGTCTTCGTGCACGGCTACGCGCTGTCGACGGCGTCGTGGACCTTCCAGCGCCGGGACCTCGCCGCCGAGGTCGCCACCGCCAACGGGCACCGACCGAGCGCCCGGCTGGTGTTCTACGACCACCGCGGGCACGGCGCGTCCGGCCGCGGCGACGCCGCGCACGCCACCATCGACCAGCTCGCCGACGACCTGGGTTCGGTGCTCGACGCCCGGGTGCCGCGCGGGCCGGTCGTGCTGGTCGGGCACTCGATGGGCGGGATGACGGTGCTCACCCTCGCCCAGCGGCGTCCGGAGCTGTTCGGCACCCGGGTGGCCGGTGTCGCGCTGGTCTCCACCTCCAGCGGCAACCTCGCCGACCTGGACTTCGGCCTGCCGCAGCTGCTCACCCGGCTGCGGACGGCGGTGCTGCCGGTGGCCGCCTGGACCATGCGCCGCCGGCCGGCGTTCGCCGAGCACACCCGGAAGCTGGCCAAGGGCATCGTGTCCGCGGCGACCTGGTCGCTGTCGTTCTCCTCCACCGACGTCGACCCGGCGCTGGGCCGCTACGTGGACGCGATGATGGCCGGCACGCCGGTCGACGTGATCGCCGAGCTCTACCCGGCGATCGCCGGGCTGGACGCCGGCGGTGCGATCGAGCCGCTGCGCCGGGTGCCCGCGCTGGTGCTCACCGGGAAGGAGGACAAGATGATCCCGATGGCGCACAGCGAGGAGCTGGTCCGCGAGCTGCCCGCCGCGGAGTTCGTGGTCGTCGCGGACGCCGGGCACCTGGTGCTGCTGGAGAAGCCGGCGGAGGTGACCGCCGCGCTGTCGGAGCTGATCCGCCGGGTCGCCGCCGAGCAGGGCACCCGACGCCGATGACCAGCCCCGACCAGGTCGCCCGGGTCGCCGCCGCGGCGCCGGACTGGGCCGCTCTCGCCGAGGTGGCCCGGGGCTGCGTGGCCTGCCCGGAGCTGGCCGCCACCCGGCAGCACGTGGTGGTCGGCGACGTCCCGGCCGACGGCGCCCGGCCCCGCCTGGTGATCGTCGGCGAGGCACCCGGGGCCACCGAGGACGAGACCGGCCGCCCGTTCGTCGGCAGGTCCGGCGCGCTGCTGGACCTGCTGCTCGCCGAGGCCGGGCTGGACCGGGCGCAGACCGCGGTGCTCAACATCGTGAAGTGCCGGCCGCCGGGCAACCGGACGCCGAAGGCCCCGGAGGTCGCCCGGTGCAGCGGCTGGCTGCGCCGCCAGCTGGAGCTGCTGGACGCGGGCACGGTCGTCGCGCTGGGGTTGTCCTCGGCGAAGTGGTTCCTCGGCCCGAAGACCGTGCTGGGGCAGGTCCGCGGCCGCCCGCACGAGGTCGACGGCCGGGCGGTGTGGGTGACCTACCACCCGTCGGCGGCGATCCGCTTCGGTCCGAACGGCGCTCCGCGGGCGGCGCTGCTGGCCGACCTGCAGGCCGTGGCGGGCACGCTGTGAAGCGCGAGCACGTGCTGCCCACGGTCGCCGACACGCAGGCGTTCGGCCGGGAGCTGGCCGGACTGCTGCGCGCCGGGGACCTGGTCGTGCTCGCCGGTCCGCTGGGCGCGGGCAAGACCGCGCTCACCCAGGGGATCGGTGCCGGCCTGGGCGTGCCCGGGCCGGTCACCTCACCGACGTTCGTGCTCGCCCGGGTGCACCGCGGCGGCCGGCTGCCGCTGGTGCACGTGGACGCCTACCGGTTGGCCGGCATGGCCGACGTCGACGACCTGGACCTGGACGCCACCACCGACGAGGCGGTCACCGTGGTCGAGTGGGGCCACGGTCTGGTCGAGCAGCTGGCCGACGAGCACCTCGTCGTCGCCCTCGACCGCCGCGACGACGACGTCCGCACCGCCCGGCTGGTGCCGGTGGGGCCGGGCTGGGAGCAGCGGCTCAGCTGAGCCGGACCGGCATCAGCAGGCTGACGTGCCCGCTGTGCCGGGGATCCCGGAGGACCAGCGGGGTCAGCGGGCCGTCCAGCTCGAGCACCAGCTGCCCGGCGCCGGTCGCCTCCAGCGCCTGCAGCAGGAACTCCCGGTCCAGGCCGACCGACAGCCCGGCGGCACCCTCACCGAAGCCGAGCGCGCCGTCGTCGGTGAGCGACAGCACGGACACCTCCCGGGGAGCGCCGTCGGTCTCCCGCCGGATCGACCGCACCGGCGCCGCGGCCAGCCCGGCCCGCAGCGCCGCGACGTCGACGTCCAGGCGGTGGGCCGAGCCGGTGCGCAGGACCCTGCGGTGGTCGGGGAAGTCGGCGTCCAGCCGGGCACCGGTGAGCCGGCACCCGGCGACGGTGACCGCGATGTCATCGCCGTCCAGGTCGACGGTCACCGCGTCGGTCACCCCGGTGACCACCGCGAGCACCTCGTCGACCAGCGCGGCCGGTGCGATCACGCTGCGCAGCGGGCCGTCCACGACGGCGCCGGGCACGGTGCACACCGCCAGCCGGTAGCGGTCGGTGGCGGCCAGCTGCAGGGCGCCGTCGGTCAGGTCGAGCAGCACGCCGGTGAGCACGGGCAGCTCGGGGTCGGTGCCGACGGCGTGCCGGACGGCGCGCAGGGCGGGCGCCAGCTCGGCAGTGGTGGTGGTGATCCGGGTCGCGGTCATGGGGTTCTCCTGGTCGAGCAGGGACAGGACCGTGGAGAGCTCACGGCGGGCGTCGGCCAGCCCGTCCTCCAGGCGCTGCAGGTGCGCCTGGAGGAGCTGGGCGACCACCGGCCGGTCGCCGGCGTTCGCCAGCACCCGGCCGATCTCGGCCAGCGGCATGCCCACCCGGCGCAGCCGGGCGATGAGCCGGGCGGTCAGCACCTGCTCGGCGCTGTACCAGCGGTAGCCGCTGTGCGGGTCCACGTGCGCCGGCACCAGCACGCCGGCGCCGTCGTAGAACCGCAGGGCGCTCACCGACAACCCGGACTCCCGGGCCAGTCGACCGATCCCGCGCATGCGCTCCTCCACGACCACCACCGTCCGGGCTCGACCAGGTCGAGGGTCAAGTCCACCATCCGGCGCGCCACCGGTGCGCCGCCGCGCTTAGGGTTGTCGGTCGTGCTCGTCCTCGCGCTCGACACCGCCACCCCGACCCTCGTCGTCGGCCTGGCGCGCTGGTCGGCCGCCGACGGCGCGGCGGTGCTCGCCGAGCGCGCCGTGGAGTCGGGCACCAGGCACGCCGAGCTGCTCACCCCGGCCGTCGCCGAGGTGCTGGCCGAGGCCGGGATCGGGACGGCCGACCTGGACGCCGTGGTCACCGGGCTGGGGCCGGGCCCCTACACCGGGCTGCGGGTCGGGATCGTCACCGCCGCTGCGCTGGCTGACGCCCTGGGGCTGCCGGTGCACGGCGTCTGCTCGCTGGATGCGATCGGCGACGGCGCCCGCTCGGTCGTGACCGATGCCCGGCGCAAGGAGGTGCACTGGGCCCGCTACGGCGCGGACGACGCCCGGCTGGCCGGCCCCGGCGTCGACCGGCCCGAGGACGCGCCGGTGACCGACCCGGTCGTCGGCGACGTCCGGTTCGCCGAGCGGCTGGGCCGGGCGGTCGCCGCCGCCGAGGTCACGACGGCGGGGCTGCTGCGCGCCGCGGCGCCGCTGCTGGAGCACCCGCCGGTGCCGCTGGAGCCGCTGTACCTGCGCCGTCCCGACGCGGTGCCCTCGGTGACCCGCAAGACGGTCAGCCAGTGACCGTGACGCTGCGGCCGCTGACCCGGGACGACCTGCGCACCGTCATGCGGCTGGAGGAGGAGCTCTTCGCCCCGGACACCTGGAGCCGGGCGATGTACCTGGAGGAGCTGGGCATGACCGACACCCGGTACTACCTGGCCGCGGTCGACGGCGCCGGCGCGGGTGGGGACGAGGTCGTCGGCTACGCCGGGCTCATCGCCTACCCCGACGAGGCGCACGTGGCGACCATCGGCGTCACCACCGGACGCCAGGGCGAGGGGATCGGCGGGATGCTGCTGGATGCGCTGCTCGCCGAGGCCGACCGGCGCACCCCGGTGGTGCTGCTGGAGGTCCGCGCCACGGACGAGGCCACCCAGGGGCTGTACGCCCGCCGCGGTTTCGTGCCCATCGGGGTCCGGCCGAACTACTACCCGCTGAGCGGCGAGGACGCGGTGGTGATGCGACGTGAGCGGAACGCGGGGGGACAGGGTGGCTGAGCAGCCGCTGGTGCTCGGGTTCGAGACGAGCTGCGACGAGACCGGCATCGGGCTGGTGCGCGGGCAGACGCTGCTGTCCGACGCGCTGGCCACGTCCATGGCCGAGCACGAGCGCTTCGGCGGCGTCATCCCCGAGATCGCCAGCCGGGCCCACCTGGAGGCGATGGTCCCCACCGTGCGCCGGGCGCTGGCCGACGCCGGGGTGGGCGCCGCCGACGTCGACGCCGTCGCGGTCACCTCCGGCCCGGGCCTGACCGGGGCGCTGCTGGTCGGCGTCGCCGCGGCCAAGGCCTACGCGCTGGCCCTCGGCGTCCCGCTGTACGGCGTCAACCACCTGGCCGCGCACGTCGCCGTGGACGAGCTGGAGCACGGTCGGCTCGCCGAGCCCTCGATCGCGATGCTGGTCTCCGGCGGGCACAGCTCGCTGCTGCTGGTGCCCGACCTCGCCCAGGACGTGCAGGAGCTCGGCCGCACGATCGACGACGCCGCGGGGGAGGCCTTCGACAAGGTCGCCCGGGTGCTCGGCCTGCCCTTCCCCGGTGGCCCGCCGATCGACCGGGCCGCCGCCGACGGCGATCCGCGCTCGATCGCCTTCCCGCGCGGGCTCACCGGGCAGCGCGACGCGCCCTACGACTTCTCCTTCTCCGGCCTGAAGACGGCGGTCGCCCGCTGGGTCGAGGCGCGGGAGCGGACGGGGGAGCCGGTGCCGGTGGCCGACGTCGCCGCGGCGTTCCAGGAGGCCGTGGTGGACGTGCTCACCGCCAAGGCCGTGCGCGCCTGCCGGGACAACGGCGTGGACCACCTGGTCATCGGCGGCGGGGTGGCGGCGAACTCCCGGCTGCGGGCGCTCGCCCAGGAGCGCTGCGACGCGGCCGGCATCGTGCTGCGGGTGCCCAGCCGCCGGTTGTGCACCGACAACGGGGCGATGGTCGCCGCGCTCGGCTCCCGGCTGGTCGAGGCCGGCGTCGCGCCGTCCCCGCCCGACCTCGGCGCGGACAGCTCCCTGCCGATCGACGTCGTCTCCCGGTGACCTGAGGGGCCGAAGTCGCGACTTCGGCCCCTCAGGGGTGATCGCAGAGCAGGACGGTCGGGGCGCCGGCCACCCGGGTGACCACCACGACCGCGGTGCCCTCGCCGGGGCCGCGCAGCCGGCGGGCCAGCTCCTCGGGCTCGATCGCCGATCCGCGCTTCTTCACCGTCACCCGGCCCACGCCGCGGCTGCGCAGCAGCGCCTTCAGCTTCTTGAGGTTGAACGGCAGCACGTCGGTGACCGGGTACGAGCTGACCCAGGGGGAGCTGGCCACCGCATCGCTGGTCAGGTAGGCGATGGTGGGGTCCACCAGGGTGGCGTCCAGCTGCTCGGCGACCAGCGCGACCAGGCCGGAGCGGATCACCGCCGGATCTGGCTCGTGCAGCCAACCGCGCACCGGCGCGACCGGCGCGAGGCCGGGGTCGACGTCGGCGGTCAGCTCGGCGATGCCGCCGTCCCGGCCCAGCACGGTGGCCCGGCGCCAGGTGGCCGACGGCGCCGGGCCCCACAGCAGCGCCTCCACGATCGAGCCGCCCACCGACACCCACTCCGCCTCCACGCCGGCCGGCACCCGGTCGTGGTCCAACCCCGGCGCCACCTTCACCACGCTCTGCGGCACGGCCTCGAGCAGGGCGAGCACCGTCGGCCAGGGCGGTGACCACCGGTCGGGGTCCAGCAGCCGCCGGCCGCCGGCGCGGCGGGCCGGGTCGAGCACGGCCGCGTCGCAGCCGGCCACCCGGCCGTGCTCGGCCGCCGCCACCAGGTCCACCACGTCGGCGTCCACCACCTGGACGCCGGTCAGCCCGAGCGCGGCGGTGTTCAGCGCGGTCAGCTCCCGGGCCACCGGGTCGCGGTCCACGGCGACCACCCGCGCGCCGGCCCGGGCCAGCGCCATCGTGTCGGTGCCCGCGGCGCAGCCCAGGTCGGCGACGGACGCCGCCCCGCCGGCCAGCAGCCGTGCGGCCCGGCGGTCGGCGAGCACCGGCCGGCCGGCCTGCTCCAGGGTGTCGCCGGTGAACAGCAGCCGGTCGGCGTCCGGGCCGAAGGCGCCGCGGGCCCGCTCGCGCTGCCGGGCGATGCCCCAGGCCGGGCCGGCCAGCTCCACGCCGGCCTCGGCGCGCAGCCGGCTCAGCGCGGCCACCGCGTCGGTGCGCGCGGCCAGCAGCTCGGCCGCACGGATCAGCGCGTCGGCCCCGGCCGGCGTGGCCAGTGCCCGCAGCTGGCGCACCGTCTCGGCGGCCTGGGCGGCGGGCTCGGCGTCCACCGGCACAGCCTGGCCCATCACCCCCCGCGCCCAGGCGGGGGCCCGGTTGAGCGGCTGGCACTCGGATGGGTAGAGTGCCAATCGACACGGGCTGTGCGTGACCCCCGCGACGGCAGGCCCAGCCCACGTGCCACAGCATCTCCACCACCGCACCACCTCCTAGAACACCCGTCGACACCGAAGGGGGCGTCACGACGTGACGACCGCTACCAAGGTCAACATCAAGCCGCTCGAGGACCGTGTCGTGGTCCAGGCCAACGAGGCCGAGACCACCACGGCCTCCGGCCTGGTCATCCCGGACACCGCCAAGGAGAAGCCCCAGGAGGGCACCGTCATCGCTGTCGGCCCCGGCCGCATCGACGACAACGGCAACCGGGTCCCGCTCGACGTGAACGCCGGCGACGTGGTCATCTACTCGAAGTACGGCGGCACCGAGGTGCGCTACGGCGGCGAGGACTACCTCGTCCTGTCCGCGCGCGACCTGCTCGCCGTCGTCACGAAGTGACCTCGCTCCACCGCTGAGCACCAGCACGGCTGATCTCCAGCACGACACCGCCCCGGCGACCCGAACCACCGGGTCCCGGGGCGGTCGTCGTCTGCCCCTGCACGTCCCGATCCACTCCTGAGAGGTCTGGCAATGGCCAAGATCATCCTGTTCGACGAGGACGCCCGGCGCGCCCTCGAGCGCGGCGTCGACAAGCTCGCCGACGCCGTCAAGGTCACCCTCGGCCCCCGCGGCCGCAACGTGGTCATCAACAAGAACTTCGGCGCCCCGACGATCACCAACGACGGCGTCACGATCGCCCGTGAGATCGAGCTCGAGGACCCCTACGAGAACCTCGGCGCCCAGCTCGCCAAGAACGTCGCCACCAAGACCAACGACGTCGCCGGCGACGGCACCACCACCGCCACCGTGCTGGCCCAGGCGCTGGTCCACGAGGGCCTGCGCAACGTCGCCGCCGGCGCGAACCCGATGGCCCTGGGCCGCGGCATGCGCGCCGCGGTCGACGCCGTGCACTCCGCGCTGGACTCCGTGGCCATCCCGGTCGACGACCGCACGGCCATCGCCGGCGTCGCCACCGTCTCCGCCCAGGACGCAGGAGTCGGTGAGCTGATCGGCGAGGCGATGGAGCAGGTCGGCAAGGACGGCGTCATCACCGTCGAAGAGGCCAACGGGATGACCACCGAGCTGGACGTCACCGAGGGCGTGCAGTTCGACAAGGGGTACCTCTCGCCCTACTTCGTCACCGACAACGAGGCGATGGAGGCCGTCCTGGAGGACGCCCTCGTGCTGCTGGTGCAGGGCAAGGTCAGCGCGCTGGCCGACCTGCTCCCGCTGCTGGAGAAGGTGCTGTCCACCGGCGGCCGCCCGCTGCTGATCGTCGCCGAGGACGTCGAGGGCGAGGCGCTGTCCACCCTGGTCGTCAACTCGATCCGCAAGACCGTCAAGGTCGTCGCGGTCAAGTCGCCGTACTTCGGCGACCGGCGCAAGGCGTTCATGGCCGACCTCGCCGTCGTCACCGGCGGTCAGGTCGTCACCCCCGACGTGGGCCTGTCCCTGGACTCGGTCGGCCTGGAGGTCCTGGGCACCGCCCGTCGGATCACCGTCACCAAGGACGACACCACGCTGGTCGACGGTGGCGGCACGTCCGAGGGCATCTCCGACCGGGTCGCGCAGATCCGCCGCGAGATCGAGGGCACCGACTCCGACTGGGACCGCGAGAAGCTGCAGGAGCGGTTGGCCAAGCTGGCCGGCGGCATCGCGGTCATCCGGGTCGGGGCGGCCACCGAGGTCGAGATGAAGGAGAAGAAGCACCGGATCGAGGACGCCATCGCCGCCACCCGCGCCGCGGTGGAGGAGGGCGTCGTCCCCGGTGGTGGCTCCGCGCTGGTGCACGCGGCCGCCGTGATCGACGACCTCGACCTCACCGGCGACGAGCTGGTCGGTGCCCGGTCGGTCCGCAGGGCCGTCGACTCCCCGCTGGCCCTGATCGCCTCCAACGCCGGTTTCGAGGGTCCGGTCGTCGTCGGCCGGGTCCGCGAGCTCGGCGTCGGGCAGGGCTTCAACGCCGCCACCGGCGAGTACGGCGACCTGGCCGCCGAGGGCGTCATCGACCCGGTCAAGGTGACCAAGGCTGCGCTCGCGCACGCCGCCTCGATCGCCGCGATGATCCTCACGACCGACTCGGCAGTCGTGGACAAGCCGGCCGACGAGGACGCCGTCGACACCGGTCACCACACGCACGGCCACTCGCACGGCCACGGTCACAGCCACTGACCAGGAACCCGCTGCCTCCCGCAGCGGGTCCGGAGACCCGCCCCCGTCGCCAGCTGGCGACGGGGGCGGGCCCGTATCCTCGCGCGGACCCCCGCGTGGGGGAGTCCGGACCGCTGACGCTCAAGCTGTCGGCCGAGCTGCCGATGGGGCGGTGTGATGCGGGATCAGGAGGTCGGTGACCGGGGCACGCCCGGCGCGTGGACCGCCGGTCCCGACGACTCCGCGACCGGGGCGCTGGCCGCCACCGTCGGTGACCTGGAGACGCTGTCCCGCGTCGACCCGGACACCGCCGGGCAGCGCGCGGAGCAGGCCGTGGTCATCGCCCGCGAGCTCGGTGCCACCGAGCTGGAGCTCCGCGCGCAGCTGGTGCAGGCCGACTCCGTGCGCCGGCGGGGGAACGTCGCCGAGGCCGGTCGGGTCGCCCAGCAGGTGCGGCGGTGGGCCGCGGACAACGACTCCCGGCACCTGCTCAGCCGCACCCACTTCGTGCTGGCTGCCGTCTTCCAGGAGCTCGGCGACCTCTCACTGGCCCTGGAGCACGCCGTCCAGGCCGTCGACCTGCTGGACGAGGCCGCGTCGGCGGCCCAGCGGATCGACCACCTCGCCCGGCTGGCGGACTGCCTCGGGCTGCAGGGGGACCGGGGGGCGCGCGAGCGGTACGCCGAGGTGCTGGCGCTGGCCGAGGAGATCGGCGACGTGGACCGGCAGCTCCTGGTGCTCAACAACCGGGCCTACGTCGAGACCCTGGCCGGGGAGTACGACACCGCGCTCGTGCTGGCCGAGCAGCTGCAGCGACTGGGCACCGAGCACGGCATCGCGATGCACGTGGGCCGGCTGGACACCATCGCCCGCGCGCTGATGGGGCTGGGCAGGTGGGAGGACGCCGAAGCGGTGCTGCAGCCCGGCCGCCGTCCGGAGGCGCTGGACGCCTCGCCGGACGGGGACGCGGGGGCGGACTTCCTGCTCACGCTGGCCGAGATCCAGCGCCGGCGCGGCCGGGTCGGCCAGGCCCAGCAGACCCTCGACGACTGCATCCGCCGCTGCGAGGAGCACGGGCTGACCTCCATCCGGGTGCGTGCCCGCCGCGAGCAGGCCGAGCTGTACGCCGCGGCCGAGGACTTCCGGTCGGCGTTCGGCGAGCACAAGCTCTACTGCCGGGAGGCGCTGGACCAGCAGTCCGCGCAGCGGGACGCCCGCGCCCGGGCGGTGCAGGCCATGTACGAGACGACGGAGGCGCGCAGGCAGAGCCGGCGCTACCGCGAGCTCTCGCTGCGGGATCCGCTCACCGGGCTGTACAACCGCCGCTACGTCGACGAGCAGCTGCCCCGGCTGCTCGGTCGCAAGCAACCGCTGTCGGTCGCCCTGCTGGACCTCGACCACTTCAAGAAGGTCAACGACACCTGGTCCCACGACGTCGGGGACCACGTCCTGCGGGACGTCGCCGGGCTGCTTCAGCGGGCGGGGACCGCCGGCGACCCGGCCGGCGCGGGGTCTTTCGCGGCCCGGATGGGCGGCGAGGAGTTCCTGCTGGTCCTGGTGGGCGTGCACCCGGCGGACGGGGTGCGTCAGCTCGACGAGCTGCGGCGGTCGGTCGCCGTGCACCCGTGGAACGAGCTCGAGACCGGGCTCGCGGTCACCATCAGCGTCGGCGTGGCCAGCACCGACGGGGCTGCCGGGATGCTGCCGGCGGAGCTCCTCAGCCGCGCCGATGCCCACCTGTACCGCGCCAAGAGCCAGGGCCGGGACCGGGTCGTGGGCGACCTGGCCTGAGCGGTTCCCCTCCCGGACGACGAGAGGGCCGGTCCGACGACGTGTCGGACCGGCCCCCTCGTCCTGCGACGGCGGGTGGAGGTGCCCCGCCGGTGGTCTCAGACCCCGACTGCGACGGCCGCGGGTTCCGCGGCGATCACGCGTGCCCGCTCCTCTTCGCTCATCCCGCCCCAGACCCCGTAGGGCTCGCGGACCGACAGCGCGTGCGCCAGGCAGGACTCGAGGACGGGGCAACGCCCGCAGACGGCCTTCGCGGCAGCCTGCCGCCGGGCCCGCGCCGGGCCCCGCTCGCCGTCGGGGTGGAAGAACAGCGACGTGCTCTCGCCGCGGCAGGAACCGTGCAACTGCCAGTCCCACACCTCGGCAACGGGGTTGGGCAGGCGTCGGATGTCAGCCATCGGTCCTCCTCGGCTCGGGCGCACCGGGGGGTCGACCCGGTCACTTCCGGGCCGATGCCCGCTGCCGGAGAGCCGCAAACACCGCCGATCACGCTCGGGCTGCGGAATCGCCGGAGTTGTGCCTCGCGGTCATGGGCGTCCGTGCCGGCTCACCCGGCGGGGTGACGGGCGCTGTTGTTCCGCTACCGCCTGGATCACCCTGGTCACAGGGAGTGCGTGACCGCGCGGTGGAGGGGACACCCGACACCCGACCGGGACACCGGCCGCGGCCAGCACCACCCAGGAGCGGGGCCCACCCGTTCCGACCACCCGCCGGGCGATGCCCGGTCGGTACGCCGTCGGCTCCCGGCCGGCGCAGACGGGAGCAGCGGTGATCGAGGACAGGATGCGCGGCACGGGCGGCGGCGCCGTGGTCTGGGTGTTCGACGAGCGACGGCGGGTCCGTGACGACGTCGCCGGCCGGCTGCTCGCGCTGCCCTTCGTCAACCGGGTGGAGGCCGTGGGCGACCCGGCGTCGCTGATGACCCGGCTGGACAACCGGCTGCCCGACGTCCTGCTGGTCGGCACCCAGCGGGCCACCGACAGCGGCCTGTCCGTCGCCACGCAGGTGCTGCGCACGCACCCCGGTGTCCCGGTCCTGCTGCTCGGTGCCCCGGACGACGCGGAGACCGTCCGCGCCGCCGTGGCGCTGGGTGCCCGGGGCTACCTGCGCTGGGACGCCAGCCCGTTGGAGCTCGGCCTGGGCATGTCCCGCACCGTGCTGCGGCCCGAGGGAGCGCGCCCCCAGCTGACCCCGGCGCCCCGCACCCCCCAGCACGCCGTGGCGATGGCCGGTGGCGGCCCCGCCGGCCCCGCGCCGTGGGGTGGTGCCAGCCCGTTGGCCGGTGCCGCGCCGACCTCGGTGCGCTCCACCGTGCCGGAGACCCCGCAGGTGAGCCTGTCCATGCGGGAGATGCAGGTGCTCACCGGGATGAGCCAGGGCAAGAGCAACGCCCAGATCGGCCGGGAGCTCTACCTGTCCGAGGACACCATCAAGACCCACGCCCGGCGGCTGTTCCGCAAGCTCGCCGTCAAGGACCGCGCCGAGGCGGTCGCCACCGGCTTCCGCCGCGGGATGGTGCACTGAAGGAGGACCCCGTCGCCCCCCACGCTCCGCAGGCTCAGCGCGGGCCCCTGCGACGGGGCCGGCGGGAGGATGCGGGGCGGGGCGTCTACTCGTCCTCGCGGGCGTGCCGGCCGGTCTGGCCGTGCCGGCCGCTGGGCTCCTCGTGCTCGGCGAGCGCGGCCACCCCGTCGGCGTAGCCGCTGGCGTAGTCCCAGCTGACGTAGTCGTCCGGGTCGGGGTCGAACGGCGGCTCGTGCCGGCCGGTCTGGCCCTCGTCGAGCAGCTGGCGGAGGTTGGCCTGCATCAGCGCCCAGTCGACGTGGTGCTCCTCCTCGCAGTCCGGGCAGTCGACGACGATGCCCTTGACCCCCGTCGGCTCCAGCAAGGTGCGGAAGACCTCCAGCTCGGCCAGGTCGTCGAGCACCCCGGCCCGTTCCTCCATGGTCAGCGGCGGCTGATCGGAGCGGTCGTCGGGCCCGAAGTCCGGCTCACCGTCGGGGGAAGCGCCGAATGCGTCGTCCCACGCGTCCACGTGTCCTCCTCGCCGGTGGGAGCCGGCCCCTCTACGACGCTGCTGGTCCCTCAGCAGGTGGGCGGGCTGGCCCGGCCACCGCGCAACGGTAACGGGGGGACGGGGGCCCGCGGTGCGCCGCCTAGCATGGAGTCTCCCCGTGCGCCGTCGGAGGCGCTCCCACCAGAGAAGTCGAGAGGTGGCAGCACATGCAGTTCGACGATCGCTCGGACCAGTACCGCCCCGAACTGCCGGCCAAGTTCGCCCCGCTGGGGCTGACCTACGACGACGTCCTGCTCGTCCCCGGCCCCTCGGACATCGTCCCGACCGAGGTGGACACCAGCACCCGGCTGACCCGCGGCATCCGGCTGGCCATCCCGCTGGTCTCCTCGGCGATGGACACCGTCACCGAGTCGCGGATGGCGATCGCCATGGCCCGCGCCGGCGGCATCGGCGTCCTGCACCGCAACCTGGCCGCCGAGGACCAGGCCGGCCAGGTCGACCTGGTGAAGCGCTCCGAGGCCGGCATGGTCACCAACCCGGTCACCTGCGCCCCGGACAACACCCTCGCCGAGGTGGACGCGCTGTCCGCGCGCTACCGCATCTCCGGCGCCCCGGTCGTGGACGCCGACGGCGTGCTGCTGGGCATGGTCACCAACCGGGACATGCGCTTCGAGACCGACCAGAGCCGCCTCGTCCGGAACGTGATGACGCCGATGCCGCTGGTCACCGCCCGGGTGGGGGTGGACCCGGAGGACGCGCTGGCGCTGCTCAAGCAGCACAAGATCGAGAAGCTGCCGCTGGTGGACGCCGCCGGCCGGCTGCGCGGGCTGATCACCGTCAAGGACTTCGTCAAGCGCGACCAGTACCCGCACTCCACCAAGGACGTCGACGGCCGGCTGACCGTGGGTGCCGCCCTCGGTGTCGGTGAGGACGCCTACAAGCGGGCCGGCCTGCTCGTGGACGCCGGGGTCGACGTGCTCGTCGTCGACACCGCCCACGGCCACCAGCGCGCGGTGCTGGAGATGGTCGCCCGGGTGAAGAAGGACTTCGGGAACGTCGGCCACGGGGTGCAGGTCGTCGGCGGCAACATCGCCACCCGGGCCGGCGCGCAGGCGCTGATCGACGCCGGCGTCGACGCGGTGAAGGTGGGCGTGGGCCCCGGCTCCATCTGCACCACCCGCGTGGTCGCCGGGGTCGGCGTCCCGCAGATCAGCGCCATCTACGAGGCCAGCCTCGCCGCCCGGCCGGCCGGCGTCCCGGTCATCGCCGACGGTGGGCTGCAGTACTCCGGCGACATCGTCAAGGCCCTCGTCGCCGGCGCGGACACGGTGATGATCGGCGGGCTGTTCGCCGGCGTCGAGGAGGCGCCGGGCGAGCTGGTCTTCACCAACGGCAAGCAGTACAAGACCTACCGCGGCATGGGCAGCCTGGGTGCGATGCAGAAGCGCGGGAACCAGTCCTTCAGCCGCGACCGGTACTTCGCCGACGACGTCCTCTCCGACGACAAGCTCGTCCCCGAGGGCATCGAGGGCCAGGTGCCCTACCGCGGCCCGCTGTCCGGCGTCGCCCACCAGCTGGTCGGCGGCCTCCGCGCGGGCATGGGCTACGCCGGCACGCCCACCGTCGCCGAGCTGCAGGACCGCGGCCAGCTCACCCGGATCACCTCCGCCGGGCTGACCGAGAGCCACCCGCACGACATCCAGATGACCACCGAAGCCCCCAACTACCGAGGCCGCTGACCGATGCCAGTACGCGACAACGTCGAGATCGGCCTGAACCGGTTCGCCCGGCGCGGCTACGAGCTGGACGAGGTGTCGATCGTCCCCTCGCGACGCACCCGGGACCACGACGACGTCTCCACCGCCTGGCAGATCGACGCCTTCCGGTTCGAGATCCCGCTGGTCACCAGCCCCAGCGACGCGGTGGTCAGCCCGGCCACCGCGATCACCGTCGGTCAGGCCGGCGGTCTGGGCGTGCTCAACGCCGAGGGCCTGTGGGCCCGCTACGAGGACCCCACCGACGTCTACCGGCAGCTGCGCGACGGCGCCGGCCCGGACTCCGGCCCGCCGACGGCGCTGCTGCAGCAGGTCTACGCCGAGCCGGTGAAGCCCGACCTGATCGCCGCCCGGATCAAGGAGATCAGCGCGGCCGGGGTGACCACGGCGGTCCGGGTGTCGCCGCAGCACACCCTGGCGCTGGCCCCCACGGTGCTCGCCGCCGGGGTCGACCTGCTGGTCATCCAGGGCACGATCGTCTCCGCCGAGCACGTCACCAGCTCCGGGGAGGCGTTGAACCTCAAGGAGTTCATCGCCGACCTCGACGTGCCGGTGATCGTCGGCGGTGCGGCGGACTACCAGACCGCGCTGCACCTGATGCGCACCGGCGCGGCCGGCGTCATCGTCGGCGTGGGTGCCGACAGCTGGTCCACCGCCGACGCCGTGATGGGCATCCGGGTGCCGCTGGCCAGCGCGATCGCCGACGCCGCCGCGGCCCGCCGCGACTACCTGGACGAGACCGGCGGCCGCTACGTGCACGTGATCGCCAACGGCCGGATCGAGACCAGCGGGGCGATCGCCCGGGCCCTGGCCTGCGGTGCCGACGCCGTCCAGCTCGGCGAACCGCTGCGGGTCGCCTCGGATGCCCCGGCCGGTGGCGTCTGGTGGGACTCGGTCGCCGCGCACCCGCGGCTGCCCCGGGGTGGGACGTCCGCGCCGGCCGCCCCCCGCGGGTCGCTGGTCGACGTGCTGTCCGGCCCGGCCGACTCGGCCGACGGGCGCACCAACCTCTTCGGTGCGCTGCGCCGCACGATGGCCAAGACCGGCTACCGGGACCTCAAGGAGTTCCAGCGGGTCG
>Ga0210040_10002953_pt1 | contig 23434 bp, 21 predicted proteins | sample CryGeyCG12114_NA_FD_185462 | JGI IMG/M metagenome (GOLD analysis project Ga0210040, IMG submission 185462) | Groundwater microbial communities from aquifer - Crystal Geyser CG19_WC_8/21/14_NA (SPAdes) (version 2) | ecosystem: Environmental > Aquatic > Deep subsurface > Groundwater | place: USA...
TCTCGAGGACAGAGAGTGTCCCCTAGTTCGTACCCTATTTCTGAACTTCTGTTTTGATCCAGTCTTCCATGCATGACAGCATCATACAGCTTCTCCTGAATGAAGACTAATACTTGCCGCTGCCTTCGTGATGCGGCGAAGTACGAATCCACCGGCCTCACAGCCGTAGAGGGCCTGAAAGACTCTCTGGACTGGCGACGCAAAAGTCGTAGCGTTGCATCACCCCAATGCAGTTGCCCCGTGTCCGTTCAAGATCACCTTGAGTCAGTAAGCCTTTAATGGAACAGACAAGCTCTCCCTGCTAGCCCAACGAGGCATTCCAAAAGGCTAGAATGCTGTCGAAAACTCTAGCAAGACCCACAAGTATGGTATGCATCCTTGTTAACAGTGATTCGTTCCTGATGGAGTCCGCTCGTTGGCTGACCAATGGCATTTGATCGTCTTCTGTGGGGAATGCGGCTCCAGTCCGTGGATAGAGTGGAACTTATGGCTGATGGGATTTGTGTCAACTCGCGAAGTCAGACTTGGATGGGGGTGTAAGCGGTCTTGGGCTGATGGCATGAAGCCCTACACCAAGAGTTGTGTAGATTTTCGAAAGGTATGGAGGTGCCAAGCAGGAACGTATCTTTGGTTAGGAATCGCACAGGCAGGCCCTCGCCTTACAGCATCCAGGATACATCTCCAAGCTAGAAATAGAGATTGATAATGACGTTCGAACAGGCACGATGCAGCCGATTGAAGTTGCGGCGACCTCGGGCCACTACGTCCAACCTAGGCTAGAGAACGCATGTCATAATGCAACATCAGCTGATTTTGTCGGATGCTAATCTTCTATGCGAGCAAGATGTCTGGGTTCCACGGAGCGAGGCTTCAGCCGGTTCTGGTGTTATATGGATCGCGATCACTCAAAGCCAAATGCAGTCCTCTTCTTTGTTGTAAATCTTAGAGCTTCGCGAATTTCCGAGGTCTCCCCAGACAAAATGTTATGATACGAACAAGCCACTTAGACGAACACCATTCCGACTGGTTCTGCAACTGCTTCTGTCAAGATATGGGATTGACTAAAGTGCTGACGCCGATGTTCCGCAGCCAACCGCTTCGTTCAACACCATAGCTTTGACCATGGTAGCCTTCAGACGTTAGTGACCGGTGAGCCACAGAATGCAAGGCCATCAGGCTGCCATATCACGAAGCACCGCATTTGTTGCATGAATTGCTCAGTGACAAGCCACAATTGCTAGGGTGTCCGGCACCAAGGCCTTGTTCGATGGAGCATTCAGGCAAGAGATCTCTTAGAGTGTCCAGCACCAAGCCAGAGGGCTCCATCATAGTTGCTGACGGAGAATGCTATGCAAGCTCAGCCCCGGACATTGACTCAACGCTCAGCTGTTGAAACGTCTCATGTAGACCGCCATGTGCAATACTGCCAAGTCGAATGAATCCAGCTTGGAAGTCCTTGAATCCGCGTGTCCGTTCGAAGCGGTCCACTGTAGTGTTGTGGAGTAAACCACGACTGTCCACGGGGTACCACCAGACAGGGCACCACCAGATTAAATTCCTAGCAAATGCCGGTGACAACCTCATAGCAGGACAGAGTGTTGTTTGCCTCGTAAGTAGCAGAAGGTCAAGGGAAGACAACTCTGCGAGGAAGCTTGAAAGCTCTTCTGCGTATCTCCTGCGAATAGAAGGATAGCGAGAGACTCAATCGACGGCAAATGTGAGCCGCCTCCCATGGGTATCCAGAGTGGAACACGGTGAGTTCACGGTCTAGCGAAGTAGTAAGGCGTCAGTTGTGCCTGTTATGTCGCTTCAGCACCGCCGGACCGATTACTCCAGCCCTGTAAGGTGTTATGTAGTTTCACCACAGCGACAGTAAAGCTTGGATCAGCTGTCGCAGACTCCAACCATCGTGGTATAACGGCAGCATTGTCTGCACGTTGCCACGTTGCGTGTCAACCACTACCAAAGTAGTTCTTGCTCATCCTAACGCCTTTCTGCCACAGACCACCTAGGCTATTGTCCTGTTGTGGGAACCGCTCCGTTTCTTCGCGACGAATGCGTAGGACCGCGGCCGTTAGACCGACGCCGACGGAAAAGACAGGATCGACGAATCTATAAGGTATGATTAGATGCGTCCTGCGTGCTGGTGTGTTGGGACATGTCATTGGAAGGAGACGTACTTTGAGATCAACCATGGTTGCGCAATTGACGCCATTTTGACCGGCGAGTGGAGTGTCTGAATGTATGAATCGGAAGCAGGATTGATATAGGTAGAAGTAGGAGACTTCAATCGAGTGAGGTGTAAGTTGCGCGAGTGGAGGTCGAAGTGCATCCTACCTGGAGATGAGCTTGGAACGCAACTCCGCAGCTCCTACCAAAAACGCCAAGCGCGGCGGCTGCGCAAGGCTTTAAAAGTCTAGGGACACACTAGGTTCATCAAGTAACAGGTATTATCAATCGAAGACTTTGCTGGTCGAAAAGTGTTGTAAGACAAGGTTGAGGAGTATATCGAGCAAGCGAACATGGCGAAGCATACGAAATCAGTTGTGAAAACGAACGATGTTATTCCTATGAAGCTTTCCCATCAGGTCTGGAAGCAGTACCCTCGCCGTCTAGACCATCACACTCACTGACAAGCTTACACGCTGACCTTTCGTAGAGGTCGTTTGCGAACATTAAACACTGTTGCACCGCTCAAACGACCTGACGATGCTCAACAGCATATTCATCCTTCTCCACGCCAGACGTAGAAGAAATTCCGACCTTGTCAGCATCGACATGGCCGACTTCAGCATTTGGACCATCAAAGATCTTGGCAATCTCCTCGAGAGTAGGGCCACGGGTCTCCACGTAAAGGAAGTAGACAAAGGTAAGCTCAAAAGCGATCCAGCAGGTGTAGATGGTGTAGAGCTTCCAGTTGGGGACGAGATATTTGAAACCAAGAGGGTTGACGTATTGGTTGATGACCAAGGCGACTTGAACCCAGAAATTCATGAGCATGAGGCCCTTGGCGCGGATCTTGAATGGCAAGATCTCGACAGTGTAGGCAACCAGAAGCCCGGACCAAGCCAAGGCATACGAAAAGTTGAAGATCCAGATGAAAGCAACCACGGCTTTGCCAGCGGCCGCGTTTTGGTTGCGCTGGTAGACACTAGAACAGACCGTCCAGCACAAGAAGCAGATCATCATGCCAAACGTAGCTGCAAGGAAGAGAGGACGGCGTCCGACTTTGTCGCACAGCATGGCGCATGTGACAGAGACGATCAAGCCCATAATGGTCAGACCACCGTTGAGTCCCAATTGTGATGTCTTGTTGGTTATGCCGATACTGTCAAAGACTTCGGTGAGATAATAACTGGTCAAACCGTTGCCGGACCATTGAGAGAAGAGACCCAAACTGGCGATGAGCAAGAACCTGTAGCGATTGCCCTTTGTCTTGAAGAAATCGAGGTAGCTGCTGGTCTTTTTGTACATGAATTCGAGGCGGAGTGTTTCTCTGATCTCGGCATATTCGAATTGAACAACTGCGTCCTGAGAATTTCCGTTTGCATGGAACGTGCTCAAGACGTGCAAAGCTTCGTCATTGCGATCCTTGGAGATCAACCATCTGGGCCGAATCAGTACGGATCATCCATGCAAATCGTGAGAAGCTTACCTAGGGGATTCAGGAATGAAGAAAATAAAGGCAAGCTGGATGATGGATGGAATGCCTTGACCGATGGTTGGGATTCTCCACGACCAGTTGTTGCCGATTTGCAGGGTACCGAAGGTGAGCCAAGTGTTGACTATGAGAAGTTAGTTCATCGCTGTTGGAAACGAGATCGGCTGAAACTTACTGACTGCGCCCAAGTTCCAAAGACAGTTGTAGATGGCCGTAACGCGTCCTCTGTGTTGTGGATGGCAAATCTCAGTCAGGAGGAGAGGCGAGGAGAGCTGAGCCATGCTGTTGCCGAAACCCATGAGGAAACGTCCGCCTTTGAACATGGCAAGGTTCTGGGAAGCACCCTGAATTGCAGCGGCGATAACCATAATGACACATCCTATCATGATACATGTTTTGCGACCGTAACCATCTGCGAGGAAGGGGACGATTGGCAAGCTAGCGATACTGCCGATACTGTAGAGCGCAGTCAAGAGACCGAGATTGGAGCCTTCTGGACTGCCAAAATAATTGTCCCATTGGTTCTGGATGCGGATATTGTTCAACATGGAACCGTCGTAGCCCGTAGTTGCTGAAGCGACACAAATGACAGCGCAGTACATGTAGAGCTTCCTCAGACCGGGGTCTTTACGCCAGTTGACGTATGGAAGGGAAGGAGCTTCGGCCTGTGCGGCTTCGACCTCACCCTTCTTGAGGGGAGTCTGCGCGAGTGATGGCGCCATGGTGTTGATGAGCGTTCTTGTCGAGGTGTTGATGATATGGAAGAAGTGGACTGATCGGCGACTCTACCGAAAGATGAAGTGATGCCAGGAAATACGGCCGGGGAAGGATGAACTTCATATATGCGTGGAGGATGCGCGTGCTAGGGTGAGGGAGGGGGAGGACCCCATGGCAGGTCCGCACTGGATTGGAAGCTCCGCGTGTGGAAGCGAGTAGACCGGCTCAGCGGGGCGCGATCTCATAGCGGCCGATGGCAGGACTAGTACGAGTAACAGGCATATACTGGGTATATTGAAGTGGCACGGGTAATAGTCGGTCGGTGTCGCCTCTGATGCACGGTCCAGCCTGTGTACGAGATTGATAGACATTATTGGCGCACATGGTGCTTGTCATGACATATGAGCCGGGAGTGGAACGAGGCGTCGACTCTGGAGTCTGGAGAGCATCTGACAAGTGGATGCAGGGCAAGTAGTAGCGGTGCGTAAACAACGCAGCACCGCATCTGGGCCCGCGGACAGCCAGCTCTCCGCATTACTGGATCAAGCAGGGAACGCAGGACGCAGTGGAAGCTTGGATCCTGGCTTCGATGGTATTTCCCAGGTAGGAACACGCAGCTCGTGCGCTCCGGCTAAATTCAAGGAGTGAAATGGGGCAAGTGATTGGACGTAGGCATGGCTGACAGGGGTCAGGCTGATAATGTAGCGTTCAAGTTGGCTAATTGTCGGAACCCCATGGGGAATAATAAGGATGGACTGTGATCATGGCAGCAGGCAGACGAGGGACGGTATCACGTTCATCTGCGAGTGCCGGGTAGACCCTGCAAAAAGACGAGCGCGTTAGCAGTGGCGGTAGCGGTTAATATCGATGGAGGCTGGCCAAATGGGGAGGTGGAGCAACGATCCTTCTTTGATAGCCAACCCGGAGGTTTTCCTGCTTGTGCTAACTCTGCGAGTCTGTGGGTAAAAGATTCGGAGCTGGTTCAAGGCTAATGGTCGACCCCGCGGGGACTGCAGATCTGGGGAAGATGCAGAGAACAGCAGTGACGTCGCCCGACCATCTAACAACCACAACTCATAAGCCATCAGGGCATGTATATCGTGGTGCAAAACACATTTGTATGGCAAAGCGACAAGGGCGCGAGTGAAGCCCATGGAGGCTTCGAGCTGGTGCTCTCTGGATAAAAGGGTAAATCTGGTACAAGCTTCAGGCGGCGGGCCATACTACCTACCTAGGTACCTTGTAGTATGTACCGACCTGGGCAGGCACGTAATCCCACTTGCACTTCAAGTTGCCAGTCGTCCGATCTCCAGTCGAGTTTCAGCCAAGAAGGACCATGGCGTGCCAAGCCATGCCAAGGACGCTGTACTTGCCTGCGATGATTGCTGCATCTGGCCAAATCCAGACTTGGCCACGGTTGTGGCGGACTTGGCCAGGCTTACATCGCTCGGCTACCACAGACACATGACCAGCACACGATTCCTAGTACGCACCTAACCGAGGTAGGTAGGTAGGTAATTACTAGTACTCGTACGAGTACCACAGACTGCTGCTTTCCTGCTCAGCCTCAGCCGATGTGTGGAGGTAACTAGGTAGAGTAGGGATCATGAGAGGATCATTACCTAGGTACCGACCCGGACTCGGAGTCTCTCTCAGGCCAAGGCTTCCTTCTCCCTGAGTCCTTGCCAGCCTGAGCATCGCTTGTACGAGTCGGAGGCCCGGACAGTCACCACCATCGCCCTCAGCGCTGGCGCTTACACACTCTCCCAAGTCAGCGGCAGTCCGACGTCCTTACCGCGTACCTAGCATCTCCCATACGCATGGCGGCTGATATGTAGCTCGTTATCGACGACAGGGCGTTCGTCCAATTGGCCGTCCATCATGGGCTGGCATCATCGGACCGCACCATTTTGTCGGATGTTCCCATCAAGTCCATGTCGACGCCTCACGCCACAACTGCGAACCCTCATGGGTCTTCTGCGGTCTTACCGTGGTTAAACCAAGCTTCTTGGGCCGAGTCAGCGTTGTAGCCATGTTCACTAAGCAGCCTATCCTCCTCCCGGCTGATCCTCGGATATCGCGCAGGCATCGTCGAGTTGTCTGTCTGTGTGAAATTGAGTCAAACAGTTACAAAAAGGTTTTTCCCATCTTGACAAGTGATTAGACCTACGCCCAAGCTGTGTCTTCGGGAAAAAGGCAACATCAGTCCACATGTTCTCATCTTACCCAAGAAGTTTAGCAGGCTAAATTGGACACTCCATCTCGAGGGGCGCAACGCTCTTTTGTGGGGCCCCAAAAGGGATGCAACCGGAAGCCGTGACTACAGTCGACAGTATGAATGGTCTATCACTGGTAAATACGATCCGCACTTGGAAGAAGATGGTCACCATCTTGGACGACGTGACTTGGCTGGGCACACGCTCCGTCGTTAGACGTGAGCGATGATCTTTGCTCAGGCGCTGTGCAGAATTTTCCTGATTTCGTAGTCGCCTTGCTGAGCATGACTGGCTCGCAGATGTGGCAGCTGCAGGGAGGTGAAGAGTCTCGATCGAGATCCCTCGCTTATCCTGCTTCTATTTGGACACCCATCATCAATCGAACCATGGCTCATCTTGCGCCATTGTAGCCCATACAGCGCATGCTAGCAGGGTTTGAGGTCGATCAAGCGGTCTTGTATCGACATGCGCCTCGTGTCGCACTGGTGCTTCCGGTCCACTCCTGTTCTCGGTCTGCTCGACACCTGAGCACCGGCTCTGGCTAACATACTGATCCCGGCCCTCCTTTATGCGAGCGTCGTCAAGCCGGAGGCTCAAAGTGTCTTACGATTGTGTCGGCATGGCGTTCAGTTGGCTTTACTACAGTATGAGAACTGCTCGTGTGGCAAGGACGCGTCAACGTTTCGAGGGTATCTTCTGATTTCTCTGGAAGCGTGTCTAATTTGTTGAGTCACTACTTATGGCATACCTCCATTGTCTGCAACACAAGTAGGTGCTACACTAGCGAACGGCGTCCGAATGCTCGCCACAGCTCAGCGTCGTCTCTCCGCTGCTGATCTCCTAAACGTCCTTACGCGAGCTTGCTGCAACACAACGACAATGGTCAAAATCACTCCCGCTACGAGTTGTCTCTTCACGGCCTCTTGTTGCGCGAGCGCGTTGAAGGTTCTGCTTTTCAATCAGCATTGGCTATCTCAATTCTAATTGCCTCTCTTCTGGAGTCTCGGAAAATCCTTCAAGAGCGAGAATATACGGAAAATTGGACACAAGCACGGGACAAACGCGGCACAGCAAGTCTGCGTCGTGAAGTATCAGGGCGATCACGATCACCTTGGTGTGCCGTCCATCGTGTCCATGTCAAGTGCAGTTCGACATAACCATTAGACAAGACAAATGTTTGGCTGGGAAACCTCTATCCAAGCCCATTCCTTGGTAGGACGCCACTAGCCTTTCTAGCAGTGCAATACTTGCTTCAAGAGCCAGCCCATCCATTCTCCCGTAAAGTCTGCTCATAAAGGTGTGCGGACTATAAACATCTCCTCCCCAAGGGGTGCGGCCTAACACACACGGTGAGCTGCAATCTAAGAATCAACAGATTTACGCTGCACTTTTGCCATCTAAATCTACCTGACAGATATCCACCTGAACCAGCCTATTTTTCACTTCCTTCCCCCTTATCACGATGTTTTCGAAAGCGTTACAAAACAGTATCCTAAGTTGACTTACTTGCACATGTTGATAATACAGGATCGAAGCAGAGAATTGTTGGTACAATTGTGCTATAACATTGAGTCTGCGTTTTAGAAGCTATACTTCAATAACACACACCTGCCATCACCACGCCTGTCAATCTTTCACAGAGTTTAGTCGGCATAGGCACTGACGTATCATCAATAGTTGATCTTGTTTTAGATACACCCAGTCGATCCTAACTCGTCGCGCAGTCAAAGGTCCAATCTTGTGTGCTTGGACGAGAGTCTCAATCTCCTGCGTACATCGGCATATTCATAAAAGGAGATATTACACCACAGGTGGATGCCAGGCAGCTTCAACTTTCGCTCTCGAGAGATCATGTATTGTGCGGACAGCCATGTTCGCACACTCTTCAATAGGATGTTCGTCGTCTCACATACAGGCACACGTACAAACACAAACACAGACAAATAACTTCATCAACGACAAGAAGAAATCTCTAATCATGAAAGAGAAGTAAATCCAAACATCTCGAAGAAGAGCCGGAGTCAACCTTTGCGAGTTTTGTTGTGACTGGGTAAGTCCAGCAAGACAAGGATCGATAACCTGATTAGACTAATCTCCCCTCCCCTTCCCTCCTATCCTCACACAAAAGAAGTACGCTCGACCGGGTAATAAAGCACGTCTCCGATACGCAGACTTGGCACACACAACGTCCCTCTTGTTTTCTGTACGCTATAACTCACAACTACCTAATTACAACCACCATAGCATCCCATCCCACTTCGCCCTCACTCCTTCCCCTCCACCACGAACAGTAAAACCCGAAGCGAATAACCGCAGAGCTGATGCATACTCAGCCCGCGGTAGACTCGGCGTAAGATACTCAACAACCCCTGACTCCATCCAGCGTGGTAATGTGCACCGGCAATCCACCAGACACAGACCAGACCAGTGTCGATGCTACAGGCGTGCCTCGCAGACATAAACTCAAATCCCGACTCTCCCTCCAGAAGGAAGGGGCCCAGAGGACATGCCTACCTGTACGCTATCAAGCAGAGAGAGGGAGAGAGCGTAGCTCAGTTGTGGTCGACTATAGAGCTGCGATCCCTGGACTCAAAACAGCCGGAGCAATCGGTAGGTAACAAGCTCACGACGCAGGTGGACCGTCCCTAGCATCATAGCCAAGTCAAAGTTCTTGCGGGGGAGGCCAGCCATTAAGCCCAAGCCAGCAAACGCGTATACTTGAGTCGAAGAATCGCTTTATTCGCCAACCAGCTAAGACCTAGAGGGAGATACTTGAAATGAAGGTCTCTCTCGGCCTTCGTTCGTGCTTCCCCTTCTCTAGGCCACGTCGGGCCAGCCGCAGGCTACAGTAGGTAAGTAGGTAGTATCTGCTCGCATCGAGGCTTAGCTGGTTGTGGTTGCAACACCACCTAGCCAACAGTGGACATATACAGCACGGGTAAGATGATCACTCGGCCGGAAAAAGCATGTATATATGTTTTGGATCGTCTTAGTTTCCCCATTCCCCATCCTATCTAACGTCTAATCTAGACCCAGGTAATCAGGTAAGTAGGTACTTCAACAGCTTGCACCACGAGAAGGTGCGATCCCACCGCAAGCCGAACGTCACGCCCCTACCCCCCCTTCCTCTTCCTCCACCCTTCCAGAGTCAAGTGTGTTGATTCAGGACTATGACTCTGTCTCCCCATCGATCCTCTATGATCGATGCAACCCCCAACCCCCCAGATTTCATCCTGGCGCATTCACAGCTGCGCCAGAAGTTCCAGTGCATCTAGCACTGGACGCAACCACTTCCCCACCAAATCGGGGGCCAAGATCTCTGTATCCTCTCCTTCCACCACCACGTCGTCCATGAAAGCAATCAAGCTATGCTTGATGCTATTGTCCTCGCAGGACAGCTCCACCACGAACGCTAAAATCCTAATACGCGTGCTGGGTGGTACACGCGCGTTGTCATCTGGTAAAGAGACTAGACCTTGTCTCTTCGCCGCCTGAAGGCCTAGGAACAGCCTTCTGTCCACGAAGGTCTCGAATTCCCCACCTTCTCTGCCTCGAGGTATGTAAGTGCCTTACGGCGGAGGGCAGCGTTGTCGTTGTTGGCCATGTTAGCCATGGCGGTGGTGGTGTTGGTGTTATTGTTGTTGTTGCCTCAAGAACTCCGGGTCCTCCACTTTCACCACCACGTTGTCGAGGTATCCTATGATATCTCGCTCTTCCACACGCCGCAACAGTAAGGCGAGAATCCCTACCCGCGTGCTTGCGGGCATGGAAGAATGGTCGCTCCCCACTGCGTGCAGCGTAAAGAGTCCTCTCGCCTTGGCGGACTCCAAGGCGGCGTGTATATCGACTATGTCGTTCTCCGCCCCCTCTGAGTCCGTAAATAGTAGAAGCGAAACGTATACTATTCCACGGAGATCCTTGCTCTGCAAAGATCGCCACAAGATCACCAACACTCCTTGCCGCCGTCCTAACAGTATCGTCCGACGAGGCTAAGAAGTATCTGATCGGTGGTCTCCCAGGGCGACGGCTATTCTTAAGCTGTTCTTGCTGGGCTTTATTGCCCAGCAAATGTAACGACAACCTTGCTGCCTGGGCCTGACAGCAAGGTAGTCGATGATCTCTGGTCGTATAGTGGTTAGTGTTAGGGCTTGTCAAGCCATCGGTAGGGTTTGATGAGTCGAAGTCGTTACATAGTGGAGTGACTGTGTCTTTGATTGTTGTAGCCATAGCGGACATCCTACTGGTTGGCCCGAAAGGTGGAAGTCGTACTTGCTGGTTGATCGAAGTAGACTTGTGTTGTGTTGTGAGGAAAGAACAATCACAGAGCAGGAGGTGCCTCCCTTAAGTACCCTGAGTTTGTGACTCACTCGCGAAAATCTCGAACTGCTGTGAGACACCGTAGAAAATTTGCGGTTGCACGTTACCGACCTCTTGGTCTTGCGCCGCTGAACCATGGAAATCTTTATCTGGGACATGATGCTGGGTATGGTACAGTACTTTGATGCCAGATTTTATTATGCATGACTTTATCATGCTTTGCATCAGGCACCAGCGGGCCGAAGAACAGATATGTGCTTGTCTGACTCCAGTCAGGCTGACTCGATGGCATATCCTCACAAGCCAACTAATGTTCACCGCACCATCATGAGTATACAACATCGGTATTATACACAATGTCTCATCACCAATAACGACTTCCATGGTTCAACAGAGTAAGACCAAGCGGTCGGTAACGTGCGTTTGCACCCTCGATGATGACTCACAGTAGGTCAAAGGTCCTCGCAGCCCGGGCAGAAGATGATGCGAGACCTCGTCGAAAAGCTACACGTCGTTGGTCCGGTCGTTTGATTTCATGGCGGTGTCTTTGTTTGTGACCTTGGCGTATCCGTACTCAAAGATAGATGCCTCTAGGACGCGTGCTTTTTCTCAAGAATCCCAGTGTATAGTTCCAGTCATCGAGAAAAGGTATGCGTCCTACAGGCATCTATCTTCGAGCCGGGAAAACACTCCCCTCGTTTCCCCTACGGAGCCATCCTTCATGTTCAACCTGCAAAATCCGTTTCCTGTCCTCTTCAGTATCCACGATGTGGAGCTTTGGCACTGCATACATCCGCATTTGCCCCTCCTCTCAACCCAGCTAGCTAGGTAGACAACACTCGAACTAGGTACTCAATAGAATCATTTTGCCTTGCTCCGCTAGTCTCAGACCACTAATACTGCAGTCCTACAACGACCCTATCCAGTGAAATGTCCTTGCTCGCTCGACGAAAAGGGGTGGCGGTCAATAACACGGCACGGTTGAGGCGATCATAAGCTTCTTTAATGTCGAGACCTAAAAAACCACACATAGACCACCACAGCAATCTCTCGTAGCTTTGCGAACCCAGGCACCCCGAGAAGACGGTGCTCGAGTTGGTGCAACTCGTCATGTCCTGCCACTGGGAAGTAGCAGTTCTGCGTGATATTGGAGTGGCACTGCGGCGTTAGATTAGCCCGAACGCGTTCTTATTCGCCGCGGCAGAGCGGAGGCCGAGAAAGACACTATCGGTGTCATCATGTTCGAGTCTTTTCCCTGTGTTGGCCACGGGGTTGCAGCTCGTGTGAAGGGTGTCTGTCAGTGACACCGTCGACCTGTTCGCGGCCGAGTAGGAGGTCCGCATCAGTTTGCGACATGCGAAACACTGGTCGCTCAGTGCAATGGTCGAAAGAATAGGTAAACAGGAGGTAGGAAGGGGACATACTTGTGCCCTTGCAGTGAAGCAGAACTTGAAGTTATTGTAGTTCGGTGGGAATGCCGAGAGCGGTGCTGTGGAAGGTGCGGAGGAAATGGACGAAGTGCGATCAAGTGGATGTGTACAAAGCACAACACTGGAATCTGAAGTTCTTCAATCCACGTGAAACAACATGGTATTGGAAGACAGGTACCGTGACGATCTTACCGAGCTATACTTGTACATTCGGATAGAGGCTCTTGACCATGCTCACGCAACGCTGATCAGCAATCCAATACCAGGCGTATATACACAGCACTGGCAATCATGTTCATGGCATGCTTCCCCACGAACGAGGATGCCTTTTCCTACATAATCTGCTCGAGATCATGCTACCAGCGTGTGGCAGTGACTTCAACCTCTCACCACTCCTTGGTGCTTGGCACCATCCATGGTGGTGAAGTGCTCGGCCATCGCGTTGTCCACGCCAATTCCGTGCCGCCAGCAGCTGTTGAGATGGTTGTGTGAACGATCTGAGAAAATTAGACCACGGAAATGTCGTTGCTGGTTGAATAATCGACACTTGGGCCACATCGTGAGCTTGATGTCCACTTATACTGTGTCGACGGACTCCCACGTGATAACATGGAGATCCTCCTTGACGTATCTTTCGTACTCTGCTCATGTTTGCACTTGGCGGCACGTTCGTACTCACCACCTCGCCATGCTCTACGGCATGGTAAGCGATGCGTTCCATTTCCAGTGTCTCAGTGTTGCTGAGTAGTATTCCGTGGCGGCCTCGCCTAGTCAGATATGTTTCTGCAAGATGTAAATTTGTGTAAAATCTTGCAGCCTGTCGTCCTCGTAGTACGATGGGGTCTTATATTCCCACCATCTATGAGTGGCCTGGACACCGAGGTCGTCTCACATCCTGTTGCAACCTTGTCCGCCATATCCTCACATGGAGCTCGTGCTGAAATAGTACGTGCCCCAAAGATATTCATAATCTTCCACCACACCACCCACCATATCCAACAATGGCTTGCCCTTCAGCTTCTCCGCGAACCCATGCACGTACTTTTTCGTAATGTTCTCGTAAAAGGCACCTCTCATGCCCCACCATGCCATCGCCTTACCTCTGCCTTTCAACTCTTCCCTTTCTAATGCCGAAAGTCCACTCTTTGTTCCGCCGGGCACTCTAGCCAATAAATCACGCTTTGCTAGTTGGCGGGAGAAGTACTCCATGCTCAGGCCTATGAGCCAGGGCGTCCAGGCTTTCTTCCACTTCGTCCCTTCGTAACCATATGTCTTGGCAAGACGTTGCATAAGGGCGGCATAGACAAGGGGCCGAAGGATGTAGATGACTTCTGCGGTTTGTCCTTGCAGCGATGTCAGCCGATGGAGCAGTTGCTTCGCAGGCTTGACATCGTCAGGAGTGATGACATGGGCGAGAAGGTATGCTGAGACTGTTTCTGGAGTAGGAAGAGTCGGGAGTGTGAAACCTGTCCGAGGCATGTTAAATGGTTCTGCGAGCTTCTGGATCGATTCTTTGCCTGAGTCTGATAGTGGTGGAGTGGGAACGCCGGCGATGCCGAATGCACTTCTAGGCTCGAAGACGTCTGTGTCGTCCACCATCTTCATCTCGTCCTCGGTGACTTCCATCTCAGGCTCAGGTGGAGCGAAGTCCTCCCGCAGCGGCATAGGAGCACTAAGTAGTGGTCTTGAATTTGTGAGGCGGAGCAAGACGAGCCTGCACAACACCTTGAACGACTCTAATAATACCACCACGCGCCATCGTGCTTTCTCTCCGCCTCTTCTCCTCGCTACCATTTCCCAGAGTAGTTCTGTATATTGTGCAACCTTTAATAGGGTCGCAACTTTGGCGTACAGAGACGACGAGGTTGACCAATAGGTGGTATATCGGGCATGAAGGGAAGGCTTCGGCTTCTGAAACTTGGGTATATTCGCATGAGTCAAAGTGGGCGACTCATCAATTACCGTAGCGCGATGCTTCAGGAGATGATCGTGATAGATCGAGAGTAGTTGGATGAATGAGTTTATGGACTCGGAAGCGATTTCGGCTTCGTGGAAGCGGGCGCCTGGAACAAGGTAGGTGAGGTAGCGCAAGCCACTCTCGACTTGCGAGACTGTTCCGGAGTTTCCACCGACGTATTTGGCATATGTTTGAGGCAAATGGATTGCTCTTGTGGTGAGTTCTGCTGACGCGGTGGACAGGGTCTTGATTGTCGCGTGCATCGATTGTCGCATCTGTGATGCTGCCATGATGGGCGTAACTTGCGAAAGCACGACGGGTGTGCTTTAGCAAATGTTTGCCCTGCCTGCGCTTGGTTGTCGCGCGAATTGAATGAGATCAAGATAGCCTTGTACGGGATGGTGAGATGGAAGAAGGGGGAGGAGGGTGGGAGTTCTGGATAGCGCATGTGCCGACGTGATTGATGATTGGCAGATCTGGACCGAGGCATGCAGGGTTTCTTGTTCCTCATTACCAGCCACTTCCAGCTGAGATTGCTCTGGCTTCTCGCTTGCAATTCTGTAGCTTGCTTGTGGCACTGTCTCCTCCAGCAATCATAGAGCCAGAAAGCAGGTCCGATACTGTTTTAACGAGACAGGTGGGTCTGCGGTCCAAGTTGATATGGTTTCGCTCCTTGCTTCGACCAGCATAAGAAGAGCGTCTAGTTCTCCTTGAAGCAGTGAATCTATTAGCTCTGAAGGAACAAAAATCAGATGGAACAAATATATAATTTTGGCTCAGACAACGAATCATATTGATATGCTCTATACTTAGTTTCACAAGCACGCCTCATGTTCTTTGACTATTAGCGTGAGAAAGTCAAACAAAAGTACTGCCGGCCACGACCATCCTGCTTCCGTCTCGTTCTTTTCCGGCACATTTCGGAGACGACTGTCGAGGACGTGAGAGCCCGCTTCAATGCAGTGAGGTTGAAGAACACTTGAGCGCAGCCATCGATCCGCTGAACCTCGGTGTCAAAGAAGTGAAGGTCCGAGCCATCGTGAGGGAAAAAGGCGAACCCAGGCCTGACAAGACCAAGACGTGACAAGGAAGTGTACAATTCCGAAACTACAACGACTACCTTGGAACGACTCCCATACCATATTATATCGTAACCGACGACGCCGAGATAGCTTTCTGTTAACACCATCCCCCTCATACGAAAGGTATTCTCAGGCGAAAATTCCTCAGTGTTCCACCATGCCACCTAAACGATTTAAGCGCAATGCCGCCGCTATGTCCTCCTCCCGAATACTCACGTCATCCTCTCCTATCGTCACAAAAGACATCCACTCCTTTCTGGTGCAGTGTATGTCTGGCTGGAGCAACTACTCGGAAGACGAGAAGCGTTCCATAATCGATAGTCTACCACCTAACTACCGGGAGTACGAGATTGATGACAAAGGCTCGCTCATCTGTCCTTTGACATTAGACTTCGTCCTTGGTGACCGATATTTGCAATCAGCAATCACCAAGTTCAAGAGGGAAGTCACCGATGGGTTCTACGAAAAGAGATGGCAAAACCAGGCGAAACAGGCAATGCAGGAGAGACGAGAGGGCAAGTTCGACGACTATTTGAAAGAGCATGTGGAGGAGATGTTTGGAGAAGAAAAGGATGGCGACGGTGACGACGTGGATAAGGCCGACGAAGACGAATTGGCGTTTTCGAGTGATGGCGAGTGGAAAGATAAAGAAGACAAGCGAACCAGGAAGACTGCTCAGGGAACCAAATGATATATGTCACATTACCGTAAATTCCCACTTTCTGGCAATGCAGGGTTCGATGCTGAAGTCACTGGTATGTATCGACATGACAAATTCGAACCGGTTCGCTCGGGATTTGCGTCGAGTCGGTCTTACAATCAATTAAACAAATCCCCAGAAGACCCGTTTTCACTTTCCTTCTACCCAGGAAGACGAAAGGGAGGATGCGTAAGAGAGACATCTATACGCCCTCGCAACAACCAGCTATAAGTCCAATCCACTGCACTTCTGCGGACTTGACAAAGCAGGACCTTTCACCTCACGAATATCACCCCAAAGCTTCCGAGGCAAAACTTCTAAAGTCTCAGACCTCGTTCTTTCAGACATCCTTGGCGACGAACCTCCACTACACACGCAATGACAGTATCGAGACAAACGAGGAGAACTGCCACGTTGCCGTCGTCGTCGCTGGCGGCAAAACATTCGTCCCTCAGCATTCCCACTGACTCCATTGCCTTCGGCATCAATGAACGTTCTAGTCTTTGCTCACGCTTGGGGAAGTTGTCACCGACCTACCTAACCAGAAAGCCCCAGAGGCGGATGCCCACGGTGGGTGGGTAAAAGTGCCTTCCGGCCTATTCGGCCGCTACCGGCTGGGGAACACGGTGGAAACGTCGTGTTGCTAGAGTCTGGCGTTTGCATCCATATGGCTGCATATTCGATCACACGCGGGCGCAGGAGTGGGCCCGAATATACTTGCCGCCCCAGCGCGCACGATGAAGTTAGGCTTCCTGGACGTGAAGGCCGAAGCGAAAAAGCTCGAAAACTTGAAAAAGCTCAACCAAGGTTACGCGAGGATAAACTAATTAATACATTACGGTTAACTAATTGATACATTACCGCCTTTTTCTCTATGAACGGCCCTGCGCAGCGAAGCTAGCTATAGCTATGCGTCTTCGGTTCACATGGTCAACACTTTGCTTTGCTAGCAGTGGGAACGTCTTGTTCGACCATGATCCGTCCAAGAAGACCGAGAGCTCTTCAATCTTCGAGAAGCTGATTGGCAGAATCATAACTCCACTTTTGCACCTTGTTGTACTTCTTAGGCTGCATTTGCAATTGGCGGCGCTGGATGGGACGCAAGGTTTCGCAGTTACCCCAGTTCATTGCATGCTTTTCCATATCGAAGCAACATGCGGTTACTGCTTTGCTGCAGACGTCAAAGAGCTCCTTCTGGTGCATGTCGCAGTACTTTCCTTCCACCAGTGACACAAAGTCCGGACTGACCGAAGTTGGCGACTCGCACAACTCCCGGGCGCTGTGCTTGTTGTTGTTGCTGTAGATGATGCGGTCGTTCAATCGGGCTTGAATCGGCGACCGTCTTTGAGCTTCGGGTGCGCGACGGGAAGGGACAGCGCCCAAAGAGCCAGGGAAACCGCCCGGAAAGCCAGGGAGTCTTGCCACGTCGGGGCGGGTGTCTGCCGGTTGAAAGCCTTGGGACGAAGGGCATGTGTCGAAACGCATTGGAGGTCTCTGACCGTCGCAAGTGTAGCCAAGCGGGTACGTCCCCATCGATGGGTTATGCTTTTCATGGTGTTCGCCACTTTCTGCCTCCCTCCATGCCGGATCTAGAATGTAGTCGATGTTTCGATCGCTGTGGTCCTTGGTCCATTCCAGCGGCGGCCAGTAGATGCGAATAGGGTTGTACGCATTCATGCGCTGGTGGTACTCGAAGCGTGGTGGATGGCACAAAGTCTCGTTAAGCTCGGTCCACTGCTTCAGCATAGCTGCAGACGAACGGAAGCTCCCGATGTGGAAGGAGAAGGCATTTTCGCCGTCCATCCTGTCCGAGTCGATCCATATGCATTTCGGTGTTTCTCCGTTAGGTCCAACTGCTGTTTTGGAGTGCGACCAACTTGCTTTGCAGATGGCGCCTACGTCTGCATACCAAGCAAACTAAAGACATGTGTCAGCATTGGTCAATCACAGACGGGGAGAAGCGCAATTCTGGCAAACGTTCTAAACTTACTTGGAAGCCATCTGGGAAAGTCATTGATACTGCGGAGACGCAGACCGCGTCAGGGCCGGTAGCACTGACAGCGACGTAGTCAGGTCGCCTTTGACCGACCCCTTCGACAGGCTCGATATCGTAGAGCCGAGTATCACCCCATAGAACCGGGGTTTTCAATACCTCTGGGTGATACCTGACTGGAGTGTGACCCCAGAAGTACCCCTTTTCATCCCATAATGCGACTGCAGGTGCATTCTAAACATGCATTATCAGCTCAGACATGAACACTTACAAAACAGGATGATGTGCGGCAAGGGTTTGTGACACAACAACAAGGGGACAGCTACTTACACCACCCATGAGGTCATCATCCCCCGCATCTGTGCCAACGTATATGCGGACCTGGGTATTCTTCTTGCCGGAGGGAGGGATGGGGCGATGCTGTACAAAGCCAAGGGCACCTGCAACCAGGCCGATGAATTCGTCTATGATGCCGAATACGGCGATGAATGGGTCTCCCCCGCCTGCAATGGCAGTTAAGGCCATTTTGACTAGGACGGACGTCAATCAGGTTTCATTCAGGGCAGTGTGTGAAACAGCCATGGGTTGGGGTTGATGGCCATGGAAAAAGAGATCGACTTACCAGATGTTGTGGTATAGAATCAAATTGTCTAGTTGGAGTTGAGCAAGCAAGCCGAGGGGAGGCGAGGGGTCTTATACGGACAGAAATCGGACCTGTTGACAGAAACACGCGAGTCTCGTCTTTGCTCGTTGCTTCCGCCTGTTTTGGAGGGTCACATTGCAGCATTGTGAGAGTTTGTTGAGACTTGCTCTGTGTTGCAATGAACCATGTGAATGGCCTCAAGCGGTAGACCGCGGGGCGCAGCAACGAGACTCGGGCACGGTTTTGAGCTTGTGACTATTCAATATCGAAGACATAGTTTCGAGGTTAAGGGGCTGGAGGTTGACAACCGTGGTAAATCAATCATGGCAAGGACACATGTGGTGTTCCCCTGTTTCTAGCTTAGCACTTCGCGAACTTCAATGAAGCAGATAGATGCGACCGGTCTGTTGATAAATTCGAAAATCGCAAACACAGACTTGAGAAAAGCAAAAATCTTGAGGACGGTGGCTTTGGGCACGCAAGGCCGTGGTATTGTCGAGTTCAAGGTATGGTTCTTCAATCGGACCTTCATGTTTTTCCGGGCATGGACAGAAATCAGTGCTGCAAGATGGCTGCCTTGATTGTCTTGTCGCCTTGGTAAGCGGGAAAGCCTAAGTAATGCTGCTTCCTTGCTGGATAGAGAGGATGAGACTTGGATGGCTAAATTCAATTGTGGAATATCATTCCATTGGTAATTGTACGCGTTCGAGCAAGAAGGCTAATTTGTCATACTTTTGTCCTGGAATGATGAAGCTCAGCACAATCCGCCTGTGTGTTTGGGAAGTGAAGATGTACACGCTGGACAAACGAGAGAGCCGAGTCTACTTCACGTTGACCAACATGAAGAGGAGGACATTCTCGCCAAGGAGGATACTTTGTGTTTCTGATGCTGTTTAACTTGAATCTCTCGCTGCGTGCCAATGATGCCAGTCACGTGTCAGTGGACATTTCTCGGCGCGTCTTTCCGTCTTCAGTTGAACTTGAACTCCCCGCATCTTGGCACTGCCGTACCAATACTACTACTAAGTTACAGTACTTGTATGCGGAGCTTCCTTCAAGTTTTCGCCACCCAAAAGAGCCTCGGTTGCTGCTCTCACACCCAGACGTGCTATCATTCCCATTGGCCGCAGCGGTATGCTTTTAGCCATGGCCTTTGCGGACCTTTGCCTACGACGTGACGCTTGTCAACTTCTTTTCTCTCTCGTCAACCTCTCAACGCACGTATCGACAAACCCGAGGAATAACGATCCTCCATAGACTTGACAGTAAGCTAACAGAGGATAACAATACAAACCGAGCTCGATATCGGAAACATCCGAACTTTTTTCCCCAGTAAACTTCCAAGGTTGGGCGAATTCCAGCCTGCGTCACCATGCCCTACCAGTCACGTTGGAAAGTCGACATACCAAGCTGCTCATTACCTACATTCCTCTTCGGCGAACCAGGCACAGAAGTGTCCCTACCAGACAAGCGATTTCTCTCCGAAGCAGATCGTCCTGACACCCATTACCTCACCCGAGCACAGTACAAGCTATGGGCACAACGCTTTGCGACTGGCCTTACACGGTCCAAGGAATTTAAGAAGGGTGACAGAATATTACTGTTTGCCAGCAACGACTTGTTTGTGCCTGTGGTGTTCATGGGGACACTGTTAGCGGGTGGTATCTTCAGTGGAGCAAACCCGACGTACACAGCAAGAGAACTAGCACATCAACTCAGAGACTCTGGAGCAACATACCTCCTGTGCTCGGACAAGACGGTCGAGACTGGTATTGAAGCGGCAAAGCTTGCCAACGTATCTCAAGATCGGGTCCATGTCTACAATAGTGCAGTATATGATGGTCCGAACGCTGAGGGCACCCAAAGCTTGAAAGGATGCAAATATTGGGGCGATCTAGTCGCGTCTGCAGAGGAGAGCAAGGACTTTGCTTGGGACAATCTTACAGGACCTGGAGAATCCAATAAAACCCTGGCTCTCAACTACTCCTCCGGCACCACTGGTGTGCCAAAAGGCGTTGAGATTACGCACCTCAACTACGTTTCTAACACTTTGCAAGTCCATCAATTGGCTACCTTGCACTCGGACTGGAGAGAACGTCAAGAGCGCGCACGATGGCTCTGCTTTCTTCCCATGTACCACGCATACGGTCAAACATACTTCATCGCCAATTCCTTCTACCGTGCCATCCCCGTCTATATCATGCCCAAATTCGATTTCGTGCAACTTCTCGAACACATACAAAAGTTCAAAATCACAAGTCTCACACTTGTCCCACCTATCGCTGTCGCGTTGGCCAAACATCCCGCCGTCAAAAACTACGACTTGAGCAGTGTTCAGGAAATGGGTTGTGGTGCAGCACCACTTGGACGTGATGTAAGCCAACAGGTGGAGAATATAATGAAGGGCAGAGTCAACATGAAGCAAGGATGGGGCATGACTGAGTACGTCTAGACATTTTCTATCCATGGTTCCTCACTAACCCGATCAGATGTACCTGCTCCCTCCTAGGCTGGGATCCAAACGAACGGTCCGACTCCAACGCAGTCGGCGAACCCAACGCCAACTGCAGCGCCAAAATAATGTCCGAAGACGGCACGCAAGAAATCACCTCGCGCGGGCCCTCGCACACAGGCGAGCTCTGGTGCAAAGGACACAACATCATGAAAGGCTACTGGGGCAACCCGAAAGCCACGGCCGAAACCCTGACGCCGGACGGCTGGCTCAAGACAGGCGACATCGCGTACGTAGACGACGCCGGCAAGTTCTTCATCGTCGACCGCAAGAAAGAACTCATCAAAGTCAAAGGCAACCAAGTCGCGCCGGCGGAGCTCGAGGCCCTCCTCCTCGAACACCCGGCCGTTGCCGACGTCGCCGTCATCGGCATGCCGACCGAGGACGGCGACGAGGCGCCCCGCGCCTTCGTGGTCCGACAGCCCGATCAGAAGAGCCAGAGCGTGACGAAAGACGAGATTGCCAAGTTCGTCGAGTCCAAGGTCACGCGCTTCAAGAGGCTGGCCGGTGGCGTCGAGTGGATCGAAGTCATCCCCAAGAACCCCAGCGGCAAGATCTTGAGGAGGCAGCTTAGGGACGATGCGAAGAAGAGGCTGCAGGGTCAGCAGGCTAGACTATAGATGGCAGTAACTAAAGGGCAATTGATACATGTATACCTACCTACCTCCTACCTACCTATTTACCTACCAATTTACCCTCAACATATACCAACCACAGCCGCTCTTTGACCCAAACCGCATTCCCTCTCAGATAGTCCTTTCCCCATATTCAACCCCCTAGCTAGAAAAGAAGTCATACGTATGCGTCGAAACCAGAAAACAGAAAAACGACCATAGACACGAGTCGTACATCCTCATCCTCACACCCCATCCCCGGCCCCCTTCTACCCGGCAGGCCACCGCGATATCCCGAGGCTTATCGTCGAGGCGTGTAGTGAGCATCACTCTGAAGGACACCATATAAGTCGACGTCGCCGTCGCCAGTCTGCGATAAAAAGTCTTCATGGTGTTGTGGGTTGGGTTGGGTTGGGTTGGGTATTTAATTTTGCCTTTAGCTTGGGATGGGATGGGGATGGGACGGGATGGGGATGGGATATATGTCTGACGCAAGACGGAATTCTGCTTATGGATTGATCAAGTGCGGAAACGGAGCTGCTGGGTGGCTTGCTTGTCCCTTCGTCACGGAGGAGGAGTAAAGGAAGAGCTTGTTTTGGTCATGGCGTGGCATGGCATGTCGGAAAGCTGGGAGAGGAAGTGTGGGAGAAGGTGATGGACGACTCATCTTCGACTACTATACTGTATTATACTGTACTATACTGTCGTGCTAGGTATATACATGCGAGGACGAGGTTGCTTTTTTAAACGGTTTCTTCTGGGGTTATAAGGTAGAGACGGGTGTTGGGTTACTCGGTTGAATAGCTTGCGTGCGTTGCGTGACAAAGCGGCTTCAGGGAATTAAGTCAACTTGGCATCGATAAGGTCAGGTAAGGGACCAGAGAGAAAAGAAAAGAAAAGAATGTTTTGGAGGAAAGGTCGCTGTGCATGTGTGCCCACAACAGATATAGAAGGGAGTCACGGAAAAGCAAAAGCGCATGAGGAACTACGAGTACAGGATAACGGAACTATCCGTTTCCGTATTACGGATTCGGTGACATGGCATAAGATGGAGCTTCGGGTCAAAAAAACCTTTGAATGTGTCAAGATCCGGAATATTTTTTGCATCCGGAGCCTTTTTTTAGTCTAAATTACTGGCATTACCGCCGCCGTCGAACGTTTGAAGGGGGTCGAGATGAGAGATGCCATTTATGGTTGCGGAGGGGATGCGGTGTAAGCATGTTCCTGGGAGATCAGACGACATGACAAGTAAGTTAAGACGTTGTGACAATGGTCGGTCGGTAGGAACAAAGGCCAGCCGCAAGATGGTCGGTCCGTGCCATGATTTGCAATCGCAATCCTAGATTACATCCATCTGCACCATAAGACACCATGTGCAGCAGACAAAGACAGTTCGGTTGGAATACGATCTGACATGAACGGGTTTGATCGAAACCGACAAAGACGTTTGTCAACGGGCTTTTTCGGTACGCCGCACGCAACGCACGGATGGGTACTTTGATATTCATCGCTCATGCAGTCGGCGCATTTACCCGTGCCCTATCTTACTTCGTGTGGACGAAACCGGGGTGGGAACGGCCTCGTGACAGTGC
>Ga0210040_10002954_pt1 | contig 23426 bp, 13 predicted proteins | sample CryGeyCG12114_NA_FD_185462 | JGI IMG/M metagenome (GOLD analysis project Ga0210040, IMG submission 185462) | Groundwater microbial communities from aquifer - Crystal Geyser CG19_WC_8/21/14_NA (SPAdes) (version 2) | ecosystem: Environmental > Aquatic > Deep subsurface > Groundwater | place: USA...
AGATGACACAAACACACACACATACAAAATTTCATAAAAATCGGTCAATCCGTTCGACCTGTAGCGTGTTAACAAGGTCAACTATAGAAAATAGAGTGGTTCTATAAGCCCTGGTTGGGCTAAAAAGTGTCATGCGAGATGCATCAAAAATTTCATTCGTATTCGTAGAAATCTGCTTCAAAATGTAAAAGCTCACCTTATTTACCAGTTCCTACAGGATTTAGTTAATCGATTTCTGTGCAATGGGTTTCATCAGTTTGGCTGGCACACACACCCTTTATGAGTCCAAGACTTTTAGTTCTTTCCAGCATTTCTTAACGATTCTTTTCTAACCTGTAAGTTTGATTTGCCAGATCTAAAAAAATGCAAAAGTGAATAAATTCTTGCAAAAAAGTTCTGGCTTCTGATTAGTTTTGTTTAAATGTTGGTGTCCACAAATGCCGAGTCAGTGAAAACTTCTGAATTTTTGCGCTTTTACATTTATGCAAGGCCCAGCTAGCTGCTCCCTAGTAGTCCCTTATGTCAAATGCAATACAAGATAAATAGTTTAAGCTATAGAAATGAACTCTTTTTATGGCCAACGTGGTTGCTTTCAAACCTACAGCGGTACTTAATGTGTTTTTTTGTATTCTTCTGAAATGCGGGGGCACCAAAGATTTAAATGGTGTCTTTTCAAATCGTAAACTTGATGTGTCTGAACGAAAAATTCGAGAGTTGTACGTTTGCAAGTTTTTTAATCGGTAAATTAGGTTGCTATATGCTTATTTTGGCACCATGGAGGAAATAATGTGATCGTGTGATTTTTACACGTGCAAACTAGGGTTTGTCAGTAAAGTTTTGCAAATTCGCATAATAATGCCAGCTGACGAAGATAAAATTCACAAAGAAATTAAGATAATTTTTCAGATTGAACAACGATGCAATCGAAGGAAAAGATATTGTCATATCTGCTGTAAAATATATTTCTTTGTAACTTCAATTATTCCTTACCCCTTTTTGGGCTTTCATCAGTTGTAAAAAAAGAGTTTTTGAGCTGGCTTTTCAGCCAGAGCAGATTAAGATTGAAAGATTATAATTGTGGGTCAGCCTTTACAGATAAGCTGATTCTTTAAAGTGCTGTTCGTTTGGATTTAACTTGCTTTCTCGTCAGGTACAGTCGGGATTTAACTTTATTAAGTTTATCAAGTGAACAGCCAAGATAAAGTCAAACAGAAGTTATGCAATGGGAACTTTAAGTAGGGCGAAAAGCTTTAAAAGTGTGGCGTTGATAAAAGCATGTGATTGTCGGTTTTCACGGTTTTCACATGTTCCCCATCTGAGGGCGGCTAAGTCACCGTTGTAAAGAAAGTGGGTTGATATTATTGTTTCAGCTTTAATTTAACGGAAGCTCTATTCTTTACCTTAACATAGTCAATTGTCTTGATCTGAGTTTATCGTACGATAATGTTTAGTAAAGCACTTCAATAATGTTTTAATGTGTAGCCCTAGCCCAAATTCTTGGCATTTTCTACACGACGACGAAAAAAGATTCCTCGCAACCTCAGGCTTTATTGAACATTTTAATTTAAGTTGTTACTTACTTACGTGATACTTGGTGATACTTTTTTTGAACCCCAGACTGTTTTGTAAGTATTTCATTCCATGGATCGTAAAGTTTTTTAGGAGCACATTAGTTTAGATCACTGATTGGATCATTTGAACGTGCACTTTAGCATTAACATACACCTTTGTTACCTGAATGCAGGCAAAGTACTTTGACAGGTCCTTTATTACCTTTATATCTACTGTGCACTGACGTTGTGTTTCAATTCGTGTGAAAGATCATAGGCTGGTTCTGTAAACTTTGAAAAGTTAGCAATTTTGAACGAAATTCTTTATTTTGCATGCCTGAATCGTTTGATTTGTCATTTCATCAGCGTGTTATGCAATCCTATGTAAAAGAGAACATGAAATATTTTTAATTTTTTAATAGGGTAGCGGATGTAACGACGGGTTCGTGTATGTACGGCATAAACGATACTGACCGTATAGCTGTCCGTAACGTAGCAAAAGTTAACTTCTGCATGGGCCCACAGCTGAAGTAAATGCTACTTGATTGAAAATTGAATTGCATCATGAAGAAAAAAAGGGATTGTTTGAACCCAAGACAAAGAAATTCACTTCGTCTGAAAACCCTTTAAAGAAAAGATTACTGTTTTCACCAGATCCACAGTACCTTTACTTGAATTCTCCTTTTTTCATCAAGTTTACAATGCAATTCTAGAAAGCCTATTTTAGTGGCACGTAGAAGATGCCAAATATACTTTGAGTCAGTTTTCCATAAAAATGTCTTTTATGGGAATCGAACATACAAAGATTGAAATAAGAGGTTATCAGGCCCATCAATAGGTTTACTTTTGCGTGGTCTGGAAAAGTTTTCAAGTCATTTATTGTGATGACAAGTACTGCGACTTTTGTTCCCTCCTCATCTGTTGTACTGACAAACTAGGGGACCGAAACTAAACAAAACACGAAAGTTACTTTTCTCTTTCCAAACCGTCTAAATGGATCCTCAGATTCAGAGATATAGGTGAATCTAAAAAGATTTCCCTTTTCTCTATTATGTTTTAATCTGGTCGACAGTACTAGTCGTTAATCTGGTTGCTAATGCTTTGAGACTAAAGCAGTGCAACTAGAAACTGTAATATCAAGACGTTCAAAACATTCAAAATTGAAATGTTGGAAAGATGAAATGAATAACATTACCCCCGGATAACTTTTTTTCAGTTTGGTTTGGAAGATAAAATAAGATCCACGTTTTAGCGTATCATATACAAATATTGTCAATAGTAAATATCATTACATCTTGGAGATGTCTGTACAAGAAATATTTCAAATGCTATCTTCAAAACACACAAACAGCACATAGTAGTTTGGCTGGAGTTAAAAATAGAAAGGAATCATTACAGTGAATCAACATATGAACTTGCATCATAAAGACGGTATTGATGATAACACAAAGGTTTCTCCTCATCCTCCACATGCCAAAGGAATAGTGAAGGAAAAAAATTGAAGCTAGTGGAAGAAATAATTTAGCTTAAATCACATGTTATAGCTATGTCCCCGTGTTGGAAAATCTTGAGTACTCATACTTGTCTAATAATGCAGACACGAAAGGACTTTTTTTTTTATCGCAAAGACTATAGACCTTGTCTCAAACATAGTTGCTTACTGTGCACAGATAAATATCCGAGGTCGTCATCGTCAGCAAATATTTTCTAAACTTTTATATTCAATTCAAGTGCGTCACGGATCTTTACCGGACGACAAATGAGCCGGATTACACATTTGTGGAATCCAGAAACAAAATTTGAGATTCGCTCTATATAGTTTGAGTAACCATGCACGAGTTTTGGGAAGCTTTCAAGGACACGTATTTGGATGCTTATTTCTAGTAGGCAGAAAGCATATGGAAAATTAAGTTACAGATTTGTAGCAGTGAAATTTCATTCATCTACTGTTCATGATTAGTATGAAAGTCTTAAGTAGAATTAGGAAAGACCCTTTCTTTAAGAACGTCACTCACTCACTGAAGGTGAAGTAAATTTGAGATTTGCAGGATGAAAGTCTTTGGGGATTTTCATCTTCTTCCCTCCTTAAAGATGCGTGAGTATGGTAGTGTGGAACGAATTAAAAGATCACTCATACTCTGTGCTCAAACATCTCTGAGAGCGTCACTAACTTTTGACTCGACTGCTAGTGCATATTTCGATCCATATCGACTGTGAAGGCTACCTACCAGTATGGTGCGGCCATTATGGTGCGGCCACTATGGTGTGTACAATTCGGTGTGGGGATTCTATGGTGCTGGTTTTTTATGGCGCGCGACAATATGGTGCAATGGTACGAAGAGTTTTTTGCTCTTTGGAATTTTTGGTGGCCCTTATAAGGGCCGTTTCTAATGCTACCAGTGACTATATCTATACGAAATCAAAGTTGGAAACTATTCCTTTCACATGGTCAATGATAGGTTCATAGTCAATGATAAAGATATTTCCCCTTACTGCTTTTAGTGAACTCTATTTTAAAACTGATGCTTGCATAGAGATTTCTTTACAAATAGAGTGGCTGATAGAATGCATTAAGAATTTCAATATGTGTACAACAAGTGCATTTGATTCTTACCTTATTTGCATATTAGTTCACATAATTTGTTAATAACCAAATCGCCATACTGCATACATTTTTTTAGCGATCTTTTCACTCCACATTGTACATATTGCCTCTTGCCTGTCATTGTCTATGTGAAAGGAATAGTTTCCAACATTGATTTTGTATAGATAAAGTAATTTAATTTGTAGCATTAGAAACACTCAATTTAAAAAACGGCCCTTATAAGGGCCACCAAAAATTCCAAAGAGCAAAAAACTCTTCGTACCATTGCACCATAATTGTCGCGCGCCATAAAAAACCAGCACCATAGAATCCCCACACCGAATTGTACACACCATAGTGGCCGCACCATAATGGCCGCACCATTCTGATAGGCTCCGGACTGTGAACCAGAGATTCCATTTTTACGGAAACGAAATACTTGGGAAGCAGTGACTGGGCACCTTTGATAACATTAATGTTATCATCATGGAGTTTAGCTTTCATGCTGTGAAAATAGTCCACATTTGTTTTAAAAGTGGGACAATGCTTCACTTTCTCCACCCATTTGCTCACATCAGGAGGGTAGATTTCCTTGAACGGAACCACAGTTGAATTCACTCTCATGTTTCATTTTATGTTTACAGGGGAAGAGTGTATCCAAGTAAAGACTCAGAAAAGTCATACTTGCTGTGTAAAAAAATCGAGGTGTAGGACAATAGTTGGGGTATTTTATTTATACAATTCCGATTGAAATTAGACTGCATGTTTCTTTATGCTTGCGGCTGTTTTTTGTCTATACTACTGGACTCCTTTGTGGACTATTATGTATGAATTTATGATTTTCTTTGTACGTTAGTTTGTACGGACTGTGTGTGGCTTTATCAACTCGAGGTTGATTTTTTTTAAGTTGTTTTTTGGGATCTTTAACCGATTTAAGTGATCAGTTCTATTTTTTGTCTCCATTTCTGTACAGTTCGTACCTGTATGCTATAGTATTCATTTTGTTTTGAAACCGTCTTTTTTTACATTATTAACAGTAAATTTAATGCTGAAAACTTGAGTTACAAGTCTTTCACGAAATATGATCTGAATGGATTTTTACATTAGAGAACTTTCTTTTAATAGTAATCAATATTATTAATACACTCGAGGGCTATTATAACTTGGATGAAGCCCTTGATGAACTGTGTATTTTTGTAAAGCCCTATAATAGCTATGGTGCAGTGATGCAAAATATTTAGAGCAACCATATCCAAGCCTAGAGTGCGAGAAGATTGTGCATGCGTTGATGCCTTCATCTCCTGACAGTAAGAACAGTAAATGATTTTGACGCCAGCCAGCCAGCATTCATGCAACGCAACGCAACACTACAATGAAATGAATCCTTGTTTTCTACTCACCATGAATTGATGAGGGGACAATTCAATCTTCGGAAATAATTTATTTTGTTTGATAAAGTTTCTGTAAGCTATTCAAACTGAAATGCTATCGCCGAGCCCAAGCCCTTACCCGGTTTATTATGTAGCAAGAAATATCCGCTACTTTATGGAAATGATACGTCTGTCCGTCCGTGTGTCTGTCCGTGGACTCTTTGACTCGCGAGATTTCTAGAAGGACTTGATGCATCTTCATGAAATTTTTTGTGCATTGTCCTTAGGTCTAGCTGCAGAATGAGTTCATTCATGAGCAAAAAAGCTTATATCAATGCTTATCAAGTCATTTCGTCATGTTTGCGTGTGCGTCAAATGAATTTACCCATTCGTGCATATCAAGAGTATACTACTACTCACTCAGTCAGTTTAATTGATATCTTAGGAGGAAACGAACAGATTTTCATGATATTTGGAATATCCATAGGTAGTGCACAACTAATTAATTTTTTGTATCATTCGTGCTATGCTACATTAATGGAATCGTTTAACGAAGTTTATCGGTCTATGAATGTAGTTTGTATATCATTCTACTTCATAAAAGAAGCAAATACTACTGTGCTCAACTTTGTGTATTTATTTTGTGTGCAGGAAACATTTGAATTCGGTGAGGATGAAGTAGGACCAAACGGTCATACCAAAACTCATCGTAAACGAAGAAGAAGGAGTCTTCCAAAGACTGTGGTAAATCCGGATGGAAACTTTTTCTTCTACTGGTTGATGCTCCTCACATTCTGTGTTCTTTACAACCTCTGGACTCTCATTGTTCGTCAAAGTTTTCCCGAACTCCAGGTTTTCATCACTTTTCATTTCCATTTCCTACCCAATATCTTCTAACTAACTAACCATAAAACTATGTATACCATTGTGCATATACTCGCACAGATGCATCCGTGCGTTATGCATGCAATCAGCTCCAATCTAAATTAATTGGAGCACGACCTTAGCACTTTGTCAGGCTTCATTTGGAATCATAATAATAACTAATGCAAAGTTCGAAACCCATGAGCAAATAGTTCCGTGAGGCAATAAATCTTGATTTATTATAAGTTACATGGTAGGCTTTCCCCGTTAACCAACCAACCAACTAACTGGTGTGAACTCAGTTTCTGAACCCGTTTATATAGTTAGTTGCATGAGTTGAGCACTGACTGGGAGAATGAATTGAAGATGAATTGGGAAACAACGTGATCCTGGTTCTATAGAAAGATGTCATTGATTGCTTACCCTCCCTCATTTGTTGAGTGAAGGAGAACTATTCATTCAGTTGTGTAGACATTAGATTATTATGTGGGGAGGAGACGAGTCCCATATTTATCGTCCTCATTGCTCATTAAATTTGTCACTTGTAATGCATGTGTATGTATATCTGTGGCGGGATGCTGGTTAAAATTAATGAGGCGACGGGAGATTCGTTTATTGTACCGTAGACCATGACGCTGGTTCGGGTCATACACCATGGGAAAGAGCTGGCATTCCAGGGTGACTAATATGTGAATCCTTATGTGATTTTCAGAGGGAAGCAAAAGTCTTCTGGATTCTTGCTGATGCTTTCTGTGACTTGATTTTCGTTCTTGATATTGCCGTCCAATTTCGTACTGGTTACTTAGAGCAAGGACTGATGGTTTATAAAACAAAAAAATTGGCGAAGCACTACGTTGGATCTAAACCTTTTTACTTTGACATTATATCACTTACTCCGACCGACTTTTGCCAACTATGGCTAGGGATGAATCCTATGTTTAGGCAAGTGAACTTGATTTTATATGTCTGTATGGGCGATTTCCGTTGATTCCCTATGAACTCTCATTCTCTCTCTCCTATGTAGAGCTACTGCTACCACTATATACTATAACTATGCTACTTACTTGCTGGATTGTAATTAAGTGACTTTTACAACTTTTTTTGGACTCTTTCCCAAGTTATGCTACTCAATCATTCCTATGCTTTTAATCTATCCAACACTCGTGTAATCCTTCCGCGTCACCGAGTGTGTGACTGGGAGCGTGTGAAACTTGCATTTTCTTCCTCTGTCCTCTTCAAAAGGTTGGTTCGTTACGCAAGCAGTGTATACTGAAAGTCCTGAAGGAACTTTGATAGCCTTCCTACAGCAATTGCACATGCCCTTAATCTTGACGGTATCTTTTCTTCATGCACATTGCCAAGAAAAATTGCACCATAGTTGACTTGACATCGTAAAGTGATGTTATGGACATTCTATAGTATCATATAATGTTTGCATTACAAATAGGCTTTTACTTCTTGAAACACGTTTCAGGTCTCAGGCATTGTTTACCAAGTAAGTAATGTGTCTGAAGCTTTTTCATGGTACGGGAATTTGCTGTCTCACAGCCACAGCTAAGCTACTATTTTCTATTTGTGTAGCGTTGTCTGAAAGGGGATTTTGAAGTGAGACGGTTGATATTTTATAGAATCGATTATGTGAATACATTATTATTTTAGTAGGTTTACAAGTATTTACAATAATTTCCGCAAGTTTGGGTACCTCGGGAGTAAATACTTTATTCATCCAAAATAATATAGAAAATTGCAAATTTGTTTTCTCAATGCCATGATATATTTTTTTGCAGATTTCCAAGATTTTTAAAGATCTATCGGATTTACAATTACTACTATATGGTGGAATCGCGTACGGTCTACCCGAACGTATGGCGCGTCGTGAATCTCATTCACATTCTCTTACTACTTGCTCATTGGTTTGGTTGTTTTTATTACCTACTCTCGGAGGCTGAAGACTTTTTAGGCCCTTGGGTGTATCCGGATCCTAAGAATCCCAACAATACCGCCTTTGCATCTCTTACTAGGAAATATTTGGGTTCTTTGTATTGGTCTACTCTGACCTTAACTACGATTGGAGATCTTCCAACCCCTTATTCGAATTGGCAGTAAGTGGAATGCTTTTTATTTCGAAATCTAATTTCCTTTTGGTTTTGTTTTCCATAGTTGAACCAAACGGTGCTTATGGTTCATGGCTCTATGTGTGTATAGCGTTATAAATATAGTGTTTGTATGACTTTTGCTCTAACTTCTACCTACAGTTTGTTAGGAAATTTGCAGTTTTTGCTTTTTAATCTTCAAATAAATACCAAAGCCATTTATTACCATTGCAATATTTCAATGCAGTTTTTACAATGGCAAACCTTTTCCTTTGGCCTGTCTGTAAGGTTGTGTCTATAATTATTTACAGACACATTAACAATTTGTAAAAACATTGCTCCTGTATTCTTTTGCTAAAAAATAAAGAAACAAGTATTAATGGGTTCACTTAGAAAACCACTCTTTTCTCACAGTGACTTAAAAGTACATAAATCTTATGGTGGCGGAACAAACAATGTGTTTATGCTGTGTAGCTCCATTTCTCTTCGTTTTAGTTTAATAAAAAAGTGTCAATGAGTATTAGATATTATTTTCCAGCCATAGTAAAAAAGTTAGTTGCCAGTGACAAAAAACATGACTTGCATTGTACGTAAATGTGAAAAATGGCAAGTTTCCGAAAAACAGGCACTCTTGGCAGATTCTCTTTAGTCTAAGGGAAATTAGGGTCGAGTTATGTTGTTGTAGCCAAAAACCGGGACAGTTACATGACTAAAACTACTTACTTGGAGAAAGTAAAAATTCTTGCCCATGCAATATTACATACTTATGCATATCATCTCCATTGCCTGCTAACTTCTCATTCTCATCTCATCTCATTATGATTGCATAAACTTTGCTGTTTGCCCCAAAAAAAATTACATTATGTGTATGACGTGATATACTCTGCTTGTAGTACACTCTGACTGACTATTTTTCCCTCAAAGGGACACCATTAAAAATTTCAATGCTATCTACTATTCAAAGCAAAGTATGCTTTTGGAGTCTGGAGTGAACCAAACTCATCTTGTAACCTATGTAATGCTAAGAAAGTGGGAAAATAGTTGGGTAGCTAGTTATAAGTGGCCTCATTTTTGCCCTTATCTGTGCAAGCAGTGTGCTACAGACGGGATGGAATTTTTGAAGGGTGATCTCTGTGAGAAAGCAAAATGACAAGGAATCATGATTTATGAGCATTAGAAATGGTATTATGGGATAAATCTCATATAATTGAATTGAGTTAAATTTTGGGATGACTAAAAAGCGGATTTTCACACATTGGAATTCACGTTTACTTGGTTAGTTAGTTAGTTAGATGCGGTTGGTTTTGCACTCTGTGAAATATGAATGAGAAATGACGTATATTATCTCTCAAAAACATTGATCATTCCATAAGTTCATGTTGTAGCTTCAACTTTTATGCCACTGAATTCTTAAAACAGCTGTTTAACGTGAATTTTTTTTTATTAGCAGTTGTTTGCTGCATTGCCGTAGTTACTTCATGTAAAATCTGATGCTAAAAGTGTAGCTTGCAAGTTTTTTTCCACAGCTTCCATAGCATACATGATTCTACATTGGTTTCTTTTATTGGGGGTCTTCATCGTTGCTACACTAGTCTTTTTTATTGATCGGTCCCATCATAAATGATATCTGCCTCATTTTTATCGTAAATGGTAGAATTAAGCGAGCATGAGTCACAATTTATGGACTAGTATTTAATGGAGTACAAATAAAATACTTGCAACAGCGAAGCACAGTTAACATAATGATGAGCTTCACATCCAATCATATTTGCTGTCTATGTAATGATGGATTTAACTTTTCTTTTAAGGCTCGGTGACAAAACCAGTAGATTCAATATGCATGAGATCAGCGGGTTTCGTTCCCAAGCTCATAAGTCCAGACTGTTGTATATAAAAACAAACAAAGGGTTTGTCACTTTTTTCAATAATAACCTTATTACCGGCTTTTTAATTATGAGTCTAACTGATGGGGAAGAGAAAAGAGTAAGGTTTTGGTAAATTTTTTATATCTTTTTTTATGTTTCTAATTTTGTCCTCAAACTCTCAATCATCTTATGTATTATTTGGCACGTCAAGTTATACATAAAGCCCATGAGAATGAAAGACGAAGTTCACATTTCTTACATACGTGTCTATTTTACGTAGGTTTATACTTTGCATAGTTTTTGGTTTCGAAAGAATGCAATTATTATTCGTCTCCAAACGTTGCATTAGATAGGTTGAAGGGATAGCTTTTGTTGAAAATCTTTTTTTGAGCCTCCCATCAATATAATATATTGGGTCAACTAACTATCTAACTATTAACGTTAATTACATTGACTAGGGACATATTACATAGGGGTAGGAAGGCTAGAAAGAAAGTGAAAGCAGTTCAAATATTAATGTGACCAGAACGTAAACAGCATAGGGACTATTGAGCAAAGGGCTCCGTTACATAATGATAGGTTTGTGGTACTCTAAATTGCAATTAAATGACGCACTCTTGGTTTTAACTTTGTACGGCGGAACTAATAGGAGAGAAAGGCATTAGTTGACGTAGCATGTCCAATTCTGTTGAATTTCTTCCCAAAACCTCAAGTAATGGTTTTAATCTTCCGTCGGGGCCGCCCACGAAACCTTTTGATCTACTTGTATACGACAGAGCTAAGCAAGTGGAATGCTATATGGAGGCAGTTGAGTTAGCAAATAGTGAGTTCTTATTTCCTGTCCCCGTAACTTTGATACCGTCTGTTGAATCAAAAGAAGATAAATGAAAAGAAAGTATTTTTTTCTTTCCTTCAATGTCTGTATTATTAATAATGCCATTTACTTGTTTTACATTTTCCAATCGATTTTATGACAAACCATGAAATTCCATCAAATTAATCCGAAATGAGACTATAGCTTTGGGGGGGGAAGTTGAAGGCTGTTCGGAAGAATGGTAAGAAAAAGTCATGTAAAATACACGCGACTTGTACCATGGGGATTTATAATGTGAAGTTCGCATTTGTTTTCTTCAATTCAAGATTAGCATTGAATTTGTAATAATTCAGAAGACATTTTACTTATACTTTTCATATTTCTATTACATGTCAGAAATAATCCATGTCTTTTAGTCTCCTGCATCGCAGGTTGGATTCCTATGTATATGAGAAGTTTTTGTAAAAATGCCCTTCAGCACGAAGCGAGTAGAATTTTGATGATATAGGATTCATACCTAATCATAAACTAATATTTGCTTGTGTAGTGACATGCATAATTTTTCGGATTTATAGCGCTAAAGATATTACCGACTCGAATGAACCTATATGCAAGTATTACGTGTCTTTACATACTGAAGTACACAAAAGTTTTCGGGCCCATTGTATGGAAAACAAATCTAGAGTTCCCTCATTATCCTCATAGAAATTCAGGCTGAGAAAAGGGAGTGACCAAGTTTTCGAACAGCCTTCAATATTTGTGCGTCTTTCTTATTTTTGTAGTACAACTTAAGATACATAGTAAGTAATAGGATTAAATGGAATCAGAAAATATATTGCTGTAGCAAATAAAACTCGTCTTTCATTCGGTCAACTGGGAAAAGTTTTGAATTTTATGATAATTCATAATTGCCTTGTGAATATATTTGAGTGAAAATCTAAATAATTGGCCCTCTTAAAATTCTTGATTCTCTTGACATATTAATGTTTGTTCGAAAGCTTCACTCTCTTTTCTCTCCATGCACAAATGACATTATGCGTTTGCAATTATTGCTAATTGTTTTCACTTCCAGTGTTCAGTCATTTTTTCTCCAATTTTTTTGAAACCTGTCTGTGAGTGATTTTATTTTTACTATCGAAGCAGACTTAATGTTCCCTCAAGTTTCCTCTCGCACTATTTCGCAATAATATGGCTAGGGCAGCGTTTTTACTCTGTGAGTCCTATTACTGTCTCGTTTAACTTTCTCCTCACATATTTTCATAGGTCATAAAATCTTTCCCATGCTGTATACGTAATCGCCTTGAATCTATCTTTTATTGCCTTTTTACTTGCCGTGAACAAAATTTATTCAACTGAGGTGAAAATCGGTTTCAAATCTTCTTTCAACCATCATTTTTATGCCGACCTAACTACCTGACTGAAAGCTGGAAGGGAGACAATTATTATTGTTGTTCAGATTAGGGGAAGTAATCCAATTCTAATGTGATTACTCTAATGCTATTTGCAGGTACCTTTTTACGATTGTGAGCTATCTCATTGGTGTCTTCATTTTTGCTACAATAGTTGGTAAGATTACTTCCTATTAGTTTTACTCATTCAGTAATAAATAGCATGCATTATTTTCTTAAAACAAAGATTTTCATTATAACTTTCATATGACCTTTTAATTTTGATATAACTAAACCATTTTCAATGCTTTTAGGTCAAGTTGGGAACGTAATTACAAATCGGAATGCCAACCGCTTAGAGTTTGAAAGACTTTTGGTAAGGGTTTATACAAAAACATATTACCGGAGTATGTAACATTCCGATTCAAAGTTTTGGTACAGTCAGTGATGTTTACTGTTAATATAAACATATGCATAGGACGGTGCTAAAATGTACATGAGGCATCATCGAGTGCCACGCGGAATGCAACGAAGAGTTCTCCGTTGGTACGACTACTCTTGGTCCAGGTATGTGATGAAAATAATATTCAATGCATGTGTAGTTGCACATCACAAGCAGTTTGACTGATTTTCTGCCTATTTTCCTTGCAATGTTAGTTGTAATCTAACCTATAGTACAGTAGTAGTACAGTAGTCAGTAGGTGCGTCTATCTAATGGCAAGAAAATTAAAGGAGAAAACCGGTGCTTTCCCCTTTAGAGCAGTTGCATGCAATTAAATGCTTATTAGCTAGTAAGATTAAACATCAGGGTATATCCATAAAAATTGCTATCTGAACTTCACACGAAACAACCGGCTGACTAGTGAGAGTAAGACAAAAATCTACGGGTCTGATGTTGCCTCACTTCGTGGTTGGAATATTAAATCCCAGGATTGTATGGTTGGCTATAAGGGAACCTTTCCGTTCAAAATGGAGATGGCTCTTTATTATTACATATGTGAAAACAAGTCGACAGTTTCTTTGCCATTAGAAAAAAACGTATTGTGCAATGCTATGACTTGAATGCTCATTCCATGTTTGAATAGTGTAAAAAAATCATTGATCTGCTGACTGTACCCTTGTCTCGTGTCAACTATATAAATATATTTATTTAGTACGTCTAAGTGTTTGCTTTCGCTTTTCAAAACTTTTGGGTTGCTCCATGTGGCATGCTCCTTTTGTGTGTAGTTTATTTGGGTAGCTTATATTTTGAATATTTTGGTTTAATGAGATAAAGTTTTTTCTTGTGAAGGGAAAGTAGGTTTTTTAACCTGTCGTTTTAGACGTATAAAAGAGTCGTCATAGAAGAAAATAAATGTGAAAGTGTAATGTCATATTATGTGTGTGCGAAATAGTGGTGTTTTTTTTAGTTGCACCATTTGTTCGTTAACATTTCGTGCATATTATATGCCCGAGTAGAATTTGGAATGGCGGAGCAATTTGGAAGAAGCTGCCACATCTGGGGTTTATCTCTCCACACCAGACACTTTGTTGTGGTGATGATAGCTCTAGTCCAACAGTTATGCTTGGAAGACAAGTTTCCAAAAGAGGGGAACTAAAAGGGTCTCTTTTGGATTGAGTCGACCCCATTAAAAGTGACTGACGAGATCCAAGAAACATATAAAGAATTACCTCATTTTCGTGTATCTTAGCTGTAAGCTGTAACTAACTATACATTACATAAGATGGGCTACACCGTGTTTTTTGGTTCTGTCCGTGCAATCTCAAGTTTATTGCAGAATGCTGATGGCTCCATTATGCTTCCACGAAATAAATAATTTACTTTCTGTATGGATACTGACTGAGTGCAAATTTGTTTTCTAAAGATTGTATTTTGACGTTGTCATTTCGCTGGCTGAAATGTTTGTAATATTTCATATAATAATATTCATATTTCAAACTGTATGCTCGTCAAATATATTTAGTGTATTTTTGCGAGCGAATTTTGATTATTAAATATAGCCGGGCCCACTGGCCTATGGCCCAAAATTTCAAACCTGCCAAATTTTCAATGATTCACAAATAAATTTTCTTACGTTATTACGTAAACAGTTGCTGTTTTCTTTTGTTGTTACTTACTTTACTAACTTTCTTATGTCTACATGCTACAGTTTTGTTTTATCACAGCCTAGAAACTTGCGGTGCGTAAGAAAATTTATGAATCATTGAAAATTTACTCGTAAGAGTGAGTCTGACTATAGGCCAGTGGGCCCGGCTAGTCAAGATAATTAGAGCAACATCTCTGAAACAGACTCATTGTATACAATAGCTTACTGATTTGTGGGCTTAGTACTTTAAAGAAAAAAGGAAACGATGATTCAAAGAGCCCTTGTAATAATACCTCGCCCATTTTCAATATTCAGGTTTACATATTACCAAAGTTGACTACACACATTCCTTAAAAGAAGAATCCGTGTATGGCTAAAAAGGTTTTTCATAAATAATTTGAAAAAAATATTTAAAATCCAAAATTAAGGCCTATTTGATTTTTAAATTCAGAATTGCCCGTTGTTTTGCTGTAAAAAATTCTCTCAATGATGAAAAAATATACCTTAAAAATAAAAAAAAACATGACTATGAAATCTAAAGCCCATGGAACCATGACATGAACTATATCTGCTCCCGCGATCTAAAAATAATTAAAAGTTCAATAGATATACTAGTCGTATAATAATCGTAATAGTGCGCATCAAATCTGTAGCTTATATCATGTAGCTTGATACCTGACTTGTTTCTAATAACAAAATCTATATAATTGGGTCTATTCAAACTCGTAAAAAATAAAAATAAAACCTTGAATTTTTTTTTTCATTTAAAATGTAAAAAATTTTATAACCTCTGGCAACCAAGGTTGCATATTCTCAGTAAATTAACAAATCTGTCAACCAACATATAAAAAGGAACCACCATAATAGTAAGTGTGCTATTTAGGTTAAATGATAATTGTTAGCACGGTAACTTCAGAAAAAAGTATCGCCAAATAACTTTGAAATCATATTTATGATGACATTCCGTGCATACACACGGACTAGCGTCGATTATGTTATGATATTTTGTCTAACGAACTAACATTCCCTGCGAAGCACGAAGAATTCTCGCTTCCTTGCTACATATATGTAGTCTCAACATTTTGCTCTTGCGTACTCCTAGTGTTAGTAAATCAAGCACTTTTTTAGAGTCCATTTATGTACGCCTCCTGTCTACACCTTTGGGCGAAAGCACTTGTCTTTTTTAATTCTCTCACTAATGCACTTTATGCTTCTTTCACTTTCCTGGTCTAGTGTTGAGTACGTTTAGTTAGTTAGTAATGCAGTACTCATGAAATTACTGGGTTTCTGGATAATGAAGCATTCATGTGATTTTTTTTCTAGAGGACGGATTCAAGGAGGCGGTGATATAAATACGGCCTTAGGATTGTTACCTGACAAGCTCAAAACTGAGTTAGCTCTCCATGTTAATCTTAGTGTGTTAAAGAAGGTAAGTAATATTTTTCATTGAAGAAATTGTTGCATACAAAACACCAGCACCAGGCGATTGATTGAATGTGTTGTATTTAGAGAGATATACAAGCATTTTCTTTTATTCAATGCTCAGCTTGTGAAAAAAAAATTCTTCCGTCAAGAAATGGTCCATGAAACAGATGAGATACCGGTTTAGTGGTGATACTGTTGTGAAAATTAACAAAAATTTACGCACTGTATCTTTACGTCTTGGAAGAACTCTGGTGTAGTTACGAGCAGTAAAATAAATTGTTCCTGTAGTTAAAAGAGACATTGAAGCGGACAAAATGTTGCAATAAAATCTTTAGCAAGAGATCCCATTTGACGTAGAAAATAAACTACAATTTATAGGTTGAATGCACTCTAGCATACAGTACACTTTTCATTTAGTGTGCTAGCGGTATTGCCTATAGTAGTGCAGCCCAGTCTGATGTGTCGGTTTCGGATTTTTTAACACTTTTTCGTTAAGTTGCTTTCATTACGTTATTGAATGAATAGTAATAGGGCGTCGGTAAATTAAACAGTTTTATTTATTCGAATTCTGGACGGCACTTGTTATGCATCAAAAACATTTAATCTGTGAGATTTTTTGTATAATAAAATAGGCCAGTTTCTGTATAGCACTATCTGTAGGGCTAAATTGAATCGTTTTGTGCGTGCAATTTAAAATCAGTAGACAAAAACAGTTTGTTATTTGTTACCGTCAGATTAATGTAAATTGTATTTGTGAAATTTTTTTCCAGAGGTTTGAGATTTATTGGTGCTAATAATTCAACAAATTTTATTGCAAGAAAAAGTACTACGCACTGAATGAGTTGTTTATGCTCAAAGACATCAACACGTTTGCTCAAAAACATATAAACGTGTGTAGATGGATTTGTTGTGCTCATCATTTCTACAAAGTCAACACACAATGTCTCTCCATTTCTCCTATCTGTAGTCACTAAAAGACGATGAAAATCCTCAGTTGGTGGGGGAAAGGCGCTATATTATGTTATTTTGGCCTCCTAAAAGTGCATTTTTATTGCTTAATTTAGTAATTTTATGTGGCACTTTCGTGGGAATAGTTTATCACACGACCACGCTAAGTGAGATGTGTTGTCCTGTGCTCGAGTCCGATCATTTCTTCACTGAATGCTTTAAATAATAGTCGTAACTTTTTTTACTCTCTTATTGGTAGGCTTGCAGTAGAATTTTTAATACTGGGAGTTTGAGTTCACATCAATAAGTGTAATGATTTGTAAAATCGAGAAAAAATGTATGGATAGGCCGTATTGACCTTTTTATTAAAATTTGTTGGAACATCCACCTCCCACCAGTCTTAAAATGTTACTTTGCAGAAACACTTTCCATTTTTGCAGACTTTTGCATTGGAATTTTTTTTATTCCGATGAGAATTTATTGGTACGGAAAAGTAAGCAGTCGACAATGTCATTGCACCCGTGAACTGTAGCCAAACTAATAATGAAACTACTGTAATTTTTGGTGAATCATGAAACTAAACAGACATGCCAGTGTAATCAATGAAAACGGTTTTGGACATACATCATAAATACAATTACCGTAGCTCTCAATCTGGTAGAAAACTTTTGAACTTATGACTCAACAATGCAGATTGATTAAAGTACTCTCTTTGTGTGCTTGTTCTGAAGGTTAGATCTTCATTCACCGGTTTTTTCATTCACACAACTTTTGTTGTTTCAGAGTTGCGTTTTTTATGGATATTGCATTCAAAGCTTAAGTCTTTGATGGTTCACTGAAGCCATGAGAGAGAAAACTCTTGTTTTATGATGTTGTTAAAAGATGCAAAAATGCTATAGTTAGCTTCCAAACTAGTAAATAGTAAGCTACAAGTTTTCTCCATTGATATAACTCTGCCATCTTCTCATGTGATGAACTGACTATTCAGAAGCAACTTTGTGAGTGAATGATAAACTTTGGTGTCAGCACTAAAAAATGTGTATTCATCAAATTCTATAAACATGGTGTTTATTTATATTGAAAATAGTTGGTGTTTTTTACTGCCAAAAAGTGAGTCCTAGTTTATACATAATCAGTCAAGCAGTCCTTGATTATTTCAATTAATTCAGTTGAATAAGGAGGACCATAAGTTCAAAATTTTGTGAATACTGTGGTGGGATCGCATTTTTAAAAAAAACTTTCGCTGTAGTCGTCAAAGAAGCTCGTTAATGAATGAAAAAAGCAATCGAAAAATGGCAAAGAGAGCACGTATATCAATCATAAATAAGTAGTTCAACTTTTGTAACTCTCATGATGAATGAGAAAAGTTTGCATTGACGATATGTTTTTTTCTTGTCCTATAGGTGACAATCTTTCAGGAATGTCAGCCTGAATTCCTTCATGATTTGGTGCTCAAGATGAAGGCGTACATCTTCACTCCAGGGGACTTGATATGTCGGAAAGGCGAAGTGGCTAGGGAAATGTTTATCATTGCTGACGGAATTCTGGAAGTCATTAGGTATAACGTCAAAATCCAATTTCCAGTACAGCTCCATTTGTTATGTGCAATGTGACTGCCCGTTGGGCAATCAAATCTCTCATTCCAAGAGTCAACTCTGATCTGATGACTTTTTTCTTCCTCATCCCATTATGTCATGATAAATATTGCCTTATAGTTCCTAACTAACTACCTCTAACTAACTGACTGTACTGTACAGCATATACAGATTGTATAAAATACATAGTAAATTTAATCACGTACCATTATGAACTTTCGATTTACTTACTTTTTGCCCGTAACCTTGCATTAAAGTTTATATAAAAGTTAAAGTAGCTTAAAATGATTGTATTCGGTTGCTATTTAAGTTCAAACGAGGTGTGAGTGTGACTGACTTTTGTGTGAAAAATGGAATCTTGACATTTAATGAGATGAGAAGGAAAGCATGTTTTTCTATGTTATTAAGAGTGAAATCAACGACTAACTGTATGATTAATATTATCAAAAGTAAAATGTGTAGAAATTCCAATAGAGCATTACATGAATGGTTTTCTGTGTTATATCCTGCCATAGTAATTTTTTAACTATAGCAGATTTTGTGGATGGGTAAATTTTCTGTTCGCATTTCTTTTTAGTCTGTACAATATTACGCTAGTCTTGACTTTATGCTGTAACAATTTATGGACCAAACGTCTGCAATAAACATCATTATTATTATTATTAGCCTTTGGATTTGGGAGGGCCTCACCAATAGCTAAAAAAACTTTTAATAGAATGCACCCCTAATGCTTATACTAACTAACTATACAACTGTTAACATCAACTTTTGTTTCTAGTGAACAAGGGAAAGTTTTAACGACAATGGAGGCTGGGGACTTCTTTGGTGAAATCGGAATTCTCAACCTTGACGGCCTCAACAAGTAAGTGACCAGCGTTGTGTGAACAATTACTTCTTGCTCAGCAACTTTTCACTATGCATTTATTCTCTGTCTGCTCAAATGAAGCACATGTTCTATGAATATTGCGATTGCTCTATAGTCGGGGGGCATTCCCCAACCAACTAACTAACTCATGTAGTTAGACGGCAAGCTATTGTCTAGCTTCTCGGGACCGTGTAGTATATTGTGAAAGCAAATTACAGTTGGTTTCAGTTGTTGTTATGTTTCCTGACTGCCTATCTCTTTGTGTTCACTTTAAACTGTGTGTATGCAAAGTAATAAGACTATTGACTCGGGTCCACTGAATTACCCGAGTCCCTTTTCTCATTCTGCATTATTAATTCTCTAGGCGCACAGCAGATGTTCGATCTGTCGGGTATTCAGAGCTATTTAGTTTGTCCAGGGAAGACGTGCTCGCTGCCATGAAGGACTACCCAGAAGCTCAAGTAAGATTTCTTGTATGACAGAATAACCACTTTTTCTTAACTACCAATCTATGCTATTTAGTCTATGTAAAATTAACATGATCATGATGCACTGACTGACTGTGTGTGTGAATATAGTTTTTTTTTTTTTTTTGAGTTAGTTACTTTATAGTAAGTAGAGATGCTTTGGTAGTACGTTAGTAATTTCTTTGCATCTGTTTAGCATTTATAGATGCATTTTATAGATTCATTGCAATTTCAGCTGGTTGTGAGTGAGTGTGTATGTTGAGTAAGTAACATTGTGTTGTTAAGGAAATACTGCAAACTCTGGGTCGCAAAAGATTGATGGAGGCGAGGAAAGCGTCGGGTCCAGTGATACCTAAAAAAGTTGTCACAACGCCACTTCTCGTTGAAGTTAAAAGGACGTCACCACTGACATTGAGTCTTAGTCGAAGTCACAGTAGTCACAGTACAAAAGGACTGGACCCTTCTATTCCGGATACGACCACTGGGAAACGGATTGTGGAGAAACTTAGGAGCGATGTGAAGGGCTTAAAAAATGCTATTCGGCGGAGCAGGAAAAGTAACTCAAGGTATTGACTGCTCCTTTGAGTTTGTTTGTTATTTGTGCTGTTCTTTAACTAGTTAGTTAGTTGGTGAGCTCTTGAACACCAAATGTGTGAAGAAAATGGGTATTTATTAAGTTAGCGAGTGAGTGGTGCTATAATGTGGAGTTATAATAGTTTCAGTCTATTGTGAGTTTTTAGTTTTAGTTAGTGTAGTGGTAGTATTAGAACTATTAGAGTAGTTAGTTCGATAGGTATTTGGGATGTAAAAGTTTGTGGAAATACCGATATAAGGATCGATACAGATATGCAGAGAGAAAGTTTTGTAGGTGAGCAAATAAGTAAAATTAATCTTGTTAATCTTTCCCTTAAGACCGCTTTAGTTAGTCAGGTCAGTCACTCACAATGTGCACACGTTTGGAATTGAACACATTTTGGTAGCTTGGCTGCTGTACAAAGTACAAGTTAGGAACATGCAAAGCGTTCAATGCTCAGTCTTCTTTCTCTGTATTTTTGGAGTAAAAACTTATTTAATTGAATTACTTGCTGAGGCTATGAAGCAGGTTCGTTTAGTTTCAGTTTGTTGTGCAATGGAAGTGAGGCTATATTAGAAATTATTTTCGCAGCATGCTGTATAAATTTACATGTCTAATTTTGTGTCTGTATAGACGAAAGACCAATTCGTTTTCACACTAATTGCACAGATGTGCATTTGCGATTTCGTCTGACGTGTGTGGTTTCCAAATAATGGTTAAAAATATAATAACAGACTCGTTTAGTTCGTCTACGGTTAATTAGAAAGCTGATTTGCTAAAAGTCTTGTATTTATAGCGTATAGTAGAGTTTACCATGAATAGTGACCAATTTATGAAAGGCCAATAAGTAGTTAGAGAAGATTTTTTTCGTGACTACCATGAAATGGTCAGTGACATTAATGAACTCGTCATTGCCAAAATTTGTGTGAGGACTGTGTAGGAACTCAGAGAGTAGAAGACTATAAATAAGTGAATTCTCAACTCTTTACGAATGTCAGTCAATCACTATAATTAAACATCTGCCCCAAAAGTTCCAGCTCTATTCACCTACATGAATCAGGGAATAAGAGCCCCTTAAGCTTTCTACTTACTTAGTGTGTAAAACGGTTGCATAAAATTGTGCAAACAATGGCAGGATGACATTATTTGAAACGTTGTACAAAACTTTACCAAATTAGACTGGTTACTTACTTGGCAGTGCAGGAACTTATGAATATTTATACGGTTACACAGATTGGTGAACTTCTCTTTCTCTCATTGACAAGTTTTTTCATCTCATCTTTTTTACTTGACACTTATTGCGTCATGCGGAGATAGTTTTCTATTTACTTCTGAACCAAACCGATGGAATAGAACAAAGCAAGAAAAAAATATCTTTTTACGCGTCCCTTTGCATTTTACTAGCTCTGGTTGGGAGCACAAGATAGATGAACCACTCCATGAAATGAAATGAACAACATTTTTGTTGTCTACTTTCTTATTTTTCCGTATCTGGGGTTTCCGAATGGAAAAAACACAATAGGTTTCAAATTACCTAGAAATTAAAGAAATTGGTTGCTAACCAATTTTTGCCTATTTTTACTATTTTTCGACGGCAACTATTTGGTTACCTGGTTACGGGTAACAATATATTGCTGACAAGATGATAGTATAGCAATCACTCGGGTTTTTGGGGTTTGGGGCATAGTCGTATCTCATGATTGGGTTAACAGATTTTCAATATAAAAATATTTTTGAAATCCTCTCCGAAATTCATGACGATTGGTGCAAAATGCATCTAAATCGGTTCAAAACTAAACTTTACAGGTAGGGTTAAAGGGCCCTGCACGTAGACTCAAGTCCAGCCTTCTGGTGAATTTTTTTTCACAGGCTGGTCCCGTCTAAGTCGGGATGTGATCCTTCCTATATTTGGTCAAAATCGGATATACGGTTTTTGAGAAAATTTAAAAAAACCATGAATTTTGTAATTTCGGATTTCAATACTGTGTTGCGTAGTAACGCAGCTCAGGCGGTATTATTACACTCTATTCTATTATGACAACCATAATAGTGAGCTTTGGCGGCGTACAAAAACTTTTTCATACACTGTATATTTGTAATGTGTTCGTGGACAAGATTCTTAAAAATCATTTATGTCTTCACAAATTCTTGTATACACCTATGATCTCATCCGATGCTCAAATTGTTAACAATCGAATAATCGCTTTATAATTTGTGGACTTCAAATAATTTTTGAGGACAAAGTAAAGAATTTTACAAAAATGTATTCAAATTTAACGATGCCTTTAACAACTATCTTGTTGACTGCTTTTTTACGCTTTTACTTCGAAAAATAGCAACCCAAGTGGACTTTTTCCACTAAATTATTTCATTTAGTGAGTACCAAATTTTTTTGTCCTAGCCTGGACCAAATTTTTTGCTGATTGTACCATTTTGTGCACAATTTAAATGGTCTTTTTTTTAAATTCATCCTGACTATTCTAATGCATTTCATATTTTTAATATTTTCGTTTTAAACTTCTAAGGAAAACGCTGAATTGTTCCCACGGTTTGATTTCTGAAATTTTTTGCTTAAATATTGCTTGTATAATTCTTAACCTACTGTAAAAGTTGCTACTTGTCCCGGGCATATTTACTTAGCTAAACATCTCTGCCAAGTTAAGATTTTTTGGCATTTCCAACATATCAACTTCTAACATAATCGAGCCTCATCTTGCTATTTATATTTTTATATAACCTGTTAGTGCCTAGCACAGCAAGCATTATTAGCTTTTCTGATTTGGATTTAAAGAACCACTTGATGGCGTATCCAAGTCCTAAAAGTGCTATAAACAGGTCAGTTCCAGCAGTAAGTTAAGTTGTAGTAAAAAAATAGGGGCTATTTGTTGTACCTATTTATCACCATGGACAATGAATTGTAAGTTTTTAGCAATTTCA
>Ga0210040_10002956_pt1 | contig 23416 bp, 19 predicted proteins | sample CryGeyCG12114_NA_FD_185462 | JGI IMG/M metagenome (GOLD analysis project Ga0210040, IMG submission 185462) | Groundwater microbial communities from aquifer - Crystal Geyser CG19_WC_8/21/14_NA (SPAdes) (version 2) | ecosystem: Environmental > Aquatic > Deep subsurface > Groundwater | place: USA...
TTTAATATAATTATAAACAGTTTAATTTTAATTGACCTAAATAGAAACAATAATTTTCTTTTATTTCGGTTTTCAAATATTGTAGTAACTATTTATCATGAAAAAAGTATTTATTGGCTTTGTTATTTTTATAGTGGTTTTGCTGGCGGCAGCGGCGCTGGTACCCTATTTATTTAAAGACAAAGTAAAACAAGTATTAGATAAACAAATTGCCGAAAACGTAAATGCCAAGGTAATTTACGCAGCCGACGACGTTAATCTGAGTCTCTTCCGCCATTTCCCCAATTTAGCTTTATCGATAAACAACCTAACGGTTGTAGGTTTAGATTCCTTTAAACGCGATACCTTAGCCATTTTGCCAAATTTTAGTTTGGGCCTGGATGTGATGAGTGTCATTACCGGTGATGAGTTAAAAGTAAAATCGGTGCTGTTACAGGAGCCAAAAATAAAATTGGTGGTTCTGAAAAGTGGCCGGGCCAACTGGGATATTTTTAAAGCCGATACAGCGGCAGCCACGTCGGCCAGTGCCGATACCACTAATTTTAAAATGGCGATTAAAGGCTGGGAAATTCAGAATGGTAATCTGGTTTACCAGGACTTGAGCATTCCTTTTGGCTTGGCGGCCCGGCGGGTAAACCATACTGGTAGCGGCGACTTTTCGCAAAATGTATTCGATATGGTTTCCAATACTACTGCCGATGCCTTTACGGTAACTTATGGCGGGATTAATTACCTAGAAAATACCCAACTAAATGCGGATGTTACGCTGGGAATGGACCTGAACAAATCGCAGTACACTTTTAAAGAAAACAAAATTCAGGTAAACGAATTTCCGTTTGGTTTTAATGGCTCCATTGCCATGCCAGGCAATGATATTGATCTGGATCTTACGTTTCAGGCGGCCGAAACCGGATTTAAAAATATTTTATCGATTGTGCCAGGTATGTTTACCGATAAGTTTAAAAACATAGATACCGACGGTAAGATGGCTTTTAAAGGTTATGTAAAAGGGCGCTTAAACGAGGCCTCCTTGCCAGGCTTCGGAACGGAATTGCAGGTAACGAACGGACGCTTTAAATATCCCGATTTACCGCAGATGGCTACCAACATCAACGTAGATATGAAAGTAGATAATGCTGATGGCATTGTAAATAATACGCGCATCCAAATAAACAAATTTCACCTGGACTTAGGCAAAAACCCGGTAGATGCCCGCGCTATTATTAATGGGTTGGAGCCGATGCAAGTAGATGGCACCGTAAAAGCAAACATTAATCTGGCCGAAATGACCAAAGTATTTCCGGTGGAAGGCATGACGTTGCGCGGTTTATTAAATGTAGATGGTCAGGCGAAAGGTACTTACAGCAAAACTTCTATGCCGGTGGTAAGCGCCCGCCTGAACTTAAGCAACGGCTACGTTGAATCGAAAGATTTCCCAGCGCCCATCCAAAGTTTAAACCTGACCTCCACCGTTTCCAATACCACCGGGAATACCGATGATACCCGCATCCAAGTCGATCGGTTTAACATGTTACTGGATGGCGAACCGCTGGAAGGACGGGTAACGATCCAGAACATTGATAAACCAGCTTTTGATGCGCAAATTAAAGGAATACTGGACCTGACGAAAATGACCAAAATATTTCCTTTGAAAGACATGACCTTATCTGGACGGATAAAAGCCGATGTGGCGACTAAAGGTAAAATGACCGATATAGATGCTGATAAATACGCTAATATTATTTCCAGTGGTACGATGCAGGTTAATAACCTAACTTTTGTAAGCAAAGATTTGCCCCAAGGCATGAAAATTTCGGCGGCCAGCACTGTTTTTAACAACGATAAAATTCAGGTGCAGCAAATGAACGGATTTTTAGGGAAGAGTGATTTCCAGGTGAACGGCGCTATTTCCAATTACATGGGGTACTTATTTTCGGATAACCAGCCGTTGCGCGGCACTATGAGTTTAAACACGAACCGGTTTAATGTAAACGAATGGATGGTGGATGAATTTAGCGGCGAACCAACGCCATCGGCTGCTACCGGTGTAGTGGCGGTGCCAGACAATATTGATTTTACCCTGAATACTGCCGCCGGCCAAGTGCTGTATACGAACCTGAAACTGGATAATGTTCGGGGCACCGTTACAATTAAAGATAAGGTAGCCCGTTTGGAAGAGGTTTTTTTTAATACTTTGGGCGGCTCATTTGTAACTTCTGGTTCATATAATACCAAAGATTTGCAGCATCCGCTTTTCTCGTTTGGTTTAAATATTAAAAACCTGGCCTTTAAAGAAGCTTATAATGCGTTCAATACTGTAAAAACTTTCGCTCCCATTGCCCACTTAGTGGACGGGGTATTTTCAACGGACTTTAATTTCAGCGGCGAGTTAGGTCAGAATATGATGCCGGTTTACAGTACTTTAACCGGTAAGGGATTAGTAGAAGTTGTAAAAGCCGTGGTAACGAACGTTACAGTACTGAACAAGATAAGTGAATTAACCAACTTTTCAGAAGTTAAAAATTTGTTAGTAGAGAACAAGAATTTTGGGGCTGAGATTGTGGGAGGTAATTTAGTAGTGAAGCCTTTTGATCTGAATGTAAAAGATATTAAAATGACTATTGGTGGTACCAACAATGTAGATGGTAAAATAGCCTACGTTACCGCCCTGGATGTGCCCACTGGAAAAATCGGGAACGCCTTAAATGCCCGGCTAACGTCGCTTACCGGCCTCCCCGATATTAAAGGTACCGATCGGATTACCATGAATTTAAATATTGGCGGTACCCTCACCAGTCCGAAAGTTTCTTTGGCGGGTGGCAGTGCCAAAGCCCAGGCCAAAGATGTGGTAAAAAATATTGTGCAGAGTAAATTGGAAGTAGCTAAATCAGATTTAGAAGAGAAAAGGCAGGTGGTTCAGGACAGCATTAAAAAAGTGGTAGAAGCCAAACGCCTGGAAACCGAAACGAAAGTAAGAACCGAGCTCGAAGCAAAGCGAAAACAAGCCGAAGATAATCTGAAGCAGCAAGCCTCGCAAAAACTGAACAATTTATTTAAAAAAACGAAACCTGCTACTACACAGCCTGAACCAGCCAAACCTGATACAACCGGGAAAAATTAGAAAATCTCTTTTACTTATTCTTTCTTTCCAATAATATGAAAGCCTCGGTTTCTAAGTATCCGAGGCTTTTTTGGGTAAGACATATCTATAATTTAAATTATAAAAAGAAAAACAAATAAAGTGCCGAGTGTGGATAAATAGTTAGAAAAAAGCCTTTTCAAGATTAGAGCGTATTATTTGTTTAATTTTTTAAACCTTATGGCATTTGCGTAATTCTTAACAGAGTTATTTTCACCGTTTAGAAGTTGTTTAGGATGGGATACCCAATTCTGTAATCGGCTTTAATGTTTATAATAAAAGCTTATTGCCGAGAAAGGCTCATTGATTTTTAAACCCGTACCTTTACAGACTAAGAAACAGGCAACATTTCCGATTACACCGGTCCTTTATTTTAATTAGCCTTAACGACAAGTAGGAAATAACGCTGTAGCTCGGGCTTATACAAACTACCTTATGGAACCAAAAAGATTAAATAAATTAATAAGCGATTCGGGATTTTGCTCTCGCCGGGAAGCCGACAAACTAATTGAGCAAGGCCGAGTAACCGTGAACGGAAAAATACCTGAAGCCGGTATAAAAGTAAAAGCCACCGATAAAGTAAGGATTGATGACCAAACTTTGGCTATTCGGCACGAAGATTCCGTTTTCCTGTTGTTTAATAAACCCACCGGCATTGCTACTACCACCGATCTTTCGGTTAAAAATAACATTATTCGAGCACTTAACTATCCGGCCTCTCTCCTGCCCATTGGTTTTTTAGACCGTGATGCCGAAGGCTTAATGCTGTTAAGCAACGATACCGAACTGGTCCGGAAACTAACGAAAGCGGATACCAAATTTGAAAAAGAGTATGTGGTAACGGTGGATAAAATGATTACGCCGGATTTTCTTTCCCGCATCAGTGAAGCGGGTATTTATGATTACCAACCCGATAGAAAGAAAAACTTTGTTGCAAAGGAAGGTCCTAATCGCTTGCGGATAGTACTGGAACCAAATATCAATCATCACATTAAAAAGTTGTGTGAAGATTTAGGCTATAAAGTAGTGCATTTGCAAAGAACTAAACTAGGCCAATTCACTCCGGCTAAATTAGCAGTAGGCTTTTGGCGGGTGCTCACGGCAGCGGAGGTGGATAACTTAAAAAGTTTGATAACTAATAAAGGTAGTAGAAGTAGAACTGCTACCAGCCATTCAGAAGAAATTTATGAAGATGCACCAACCCGAAGCAGAACGCCAAAGCCACGTAGTAGCTCAAGTCCGGTAAAGAAATCGGCAGGTGCAGTTGGTGGAAAACCGGGGGACTTTGCTAATCCAAAAAGTGCCGCCAACCGGGCAGGAGGCAAAAACAAAGTTGCTAGAAGAAGTTCATCATCCGCCAAAACAAGCCCTAAAAGCCTCACAGAAAAAGGCCGAATGACTAAACGGACTCCTAAAAGTTAGTGTTTATAACTTCTATTTGTCCACACATCATTTTTTGTAACTATACTGAAACTTAGCCATCAAAAGGTATCCAAATAAAAACTAGTTTGCAGATTCTGATACTGCTAATGATGCTAACGAATAACTTAGTACTAGTAATTGGCTAAGATAAAACTAAGATAGTAACTACTTACATAAAAGTATTGCATAAAATAGATTATAATGATTCCTTTTAAACCCTCTTCTGAAAAAACGCTAGCGCACCAATTATTAACTTTTGTCAAATTGATATCGGTGTTAAAAGAAGAAAAGCAAAAATTAACAACTTTAAAAAGCAATCGTTCTAAAACGAAAACAGATTATATCCGGTGGGAAGACTTGGACCGGGCACGGCACCAGGAAGCTGAAATTAACCGCACCGAACAACTTATAAGTAAACTGCACCGCAAAACCGAAGAATACGAGAAAGAACTCATCCAGTTCATTCCACCCTATTTATACCACAAAAGCATAGAAATAAACTTGTATGGCGAGGACAACTCTAAACGCTATTCATTTTTACTTAAAGTAGTTTCCAAAAACGAAGTGACTGTTCAGGTTATAGAATAGCCGGTTAAGTAACTACTAATTGTCTCTTATCTTCATAAAAATAGGTCAATTATCCATTTAATTTAGCTTTGTAGCAAAAACTCTCTGGTGCGATTGAAACACATATTACTTTACTCTTGCGGTATTTATTTAAACTAAAGTGAGCGTATTCTATTATTCTAAATAAACCTGAGCTATCATATCAAAGCACAGATTATTCAAAATTAAATGTGGAAAAGTTATGTACCATTAAAAGCAAATTATTTGTTTAATAATACCAAATATTTTGAAGCCTGAACAATATTATAGCCTGGTTAATTATTACTTAAAGTGAAATTCTTTGTGAATAAATAGTTATTTTCCACAACTACATATAGTAATGTAGTTTTAACTACTATTATCAGGGATAGATAATTAACAATGATTATATTATTTGAATAAGTTGATTTTTATTAGTAATTGTAAACTTCTATATAGTTGATAAATTGGGTATATTCTGGTTTCTTTGTACTTGTATGCAACTATTTATTACTTCATTAAATTCGGGGAGTAACGGTAACTGCTATTATATTGGTAATGAGCAGGAAGCTATTTTAATTGATGTGGGTATCTCGTGTCGCGAAGCCGAAAAGCGGATGCTCCGCCTGGGGTTATTGATGAGTAGAGTAAAGGCAATTTTTGTGTCACACGAACATACCGATCATATAAGTGGTGTGCCGGTGCTAGCTAAGAAGTATAATATACCCGTTTATATTACTGCCGAAACCCGCCGGAATATCCGGTTAAGTTGGGACAACGTTTTAGTATTGCCATTCCAAGCTTATAAACCATTACAAATCGGTGAACTTTCAGTTACTGGTTTTCCTAAATTTCACGATGCAGCAGATCCACATAGTTTTGTAGTAGATTACCAGAATATACGAGTAGGTATTTTCACCGATATTGGTATTCCTTGCGACCACGTTATTCGCCATTTTTCGCAATGCCACGCAGCCTTTTTGGAGACTAACTACGATGAGGATTTATTGGAGCAAGGGTTTTATCCGCAGCAATTAAAAAAACGGATTCGGGGCAACAAAGGCCATTTATCTAATATCCAAGCTTTAGATTTGTTTCTGGCCTATAAACCTGCTTTTATGAGCCACTTGCTGCTAGCGCACCTTTCCAAAGAAAATAACTGCCCCAAACTGGTAAAACAGTTATTTACCACTAATGCTGATAATACTGAAATAATTGTTGCTTCCCGTTTTGAAGAAACGGCTATTTATACGGTTAAAAATATGGATGATGCGGTTAGCCAAGCACGAAGGGAAGTTCCGGTGAAGGTTAATAAAAAAGGGCAGTATACGTTGCTTTTTTAATAAATAAGCATATTTCTAAATTGTTAAACAGGTATAAATAATAGTATAGCTTTAAGTAATTGTTTTCCTGGTAGTTAATTGTTTGCCAATGAAAATACATTTGAAGAAGATTGATCAAAATAAATAGTACTTAATGTGCTATTTAGATTATAATGCAAGTCTTTTCGAAAATTTTGTAAACAATATAAATACTTATACGTTTTGATAGGCATAAGATACTTTTTAAACCTTAAAACTATGGACGCACAAGAATTAAAAAACAAAGCAGATAGTGTAAACCCGGAACATAAAGAAGGACCAGTAGCAGCGGCTATTGAGAAATATACTTCTAAATTACCTTCCGATATATTTTTATGGGCAGCATTAGCCTCTATGGCTGTATCTGCAACCTTTAAAATAATGAAGAAAGACGAAGAAGCTTTATTTGTAGGACAATGGGCACCATCTTTCTTATTGTTAGGTAACTACAATAAAATGATTAAGTTAGCTGGTTACGAAGCCGATAAATAATAACCAACCAGCTTATTTACTTTAAACTTAAGAGGAAGCATTTGCTTCCTTTTTCTTTTTCGGGCTATTCAGCATTTAAAAGCTACTTACCTCAATGTTATACATAGCTAGCATTCTTAAAAGTTGAGAAAAATTTTATTGATTATCCTGCGTAATTTAACGGTTAATTTTAAGATATAAGTTTTCTACTTTTTGGCGGGCCCAAGGCGTTTTCCGCAGAAATTGTAAACTTGATTTTATACTAGGATTACTGTTAAAGCAATTGATTCTGATTTTATCCCCTAAACTTTCCCAGCCGTAATAATTTACCAGTTCAATCAAAATCATTTCCAGGGTTTTGCCGTGCAAGGGATTGTTTTTCTGTTCTTCCATAATACGTCTCCTTCTAAAGCGTTAAGCAGCTTATTGATCTATTACTTTAAGGCTATACTTGTAAATTAGCGCATATTTTTATACCGGATCATGGCCTCTACAAAATAATAGTCGCCGTAGGTAAGCGGCACATCTACTTCTGAGTTTTGCGGCAGGTGGCCGACCCCATGTTCCAGAATAAATCCGCCGTTGGTGCCGGGTGCCGCCTTATAAGTAGCCGAGGAAAGGGTTTTTAACATGGTTTCAGCCGAAGTAAAATACTTTTTGCTTTTTTCTTTATCGGTGTAGCGGCATAATTCCAGTAGGGCGGCAGCAGTTATGGCACCAGCCGAAGCATCTCTTAAAGCACTAGGAATATTAGGTGCGTTAAAATCCCAGTAGGGAATTAGGTCGGCGGGCATATTCGGGTGGTTCAACATGAAATCAGCAATATGCTGCGCCTGCTCCAGGTATTTCTTATCTCTTGTTTCGCGGTACATTACGGTGTAGCCATAAAGTCCCCAAGCTTGCCCGCGGGCCCAAGCCGAAGCATCAGCATAGCCCTGGGCGGTTTTTCTTTCTTGCACTGCCCCGGTTTCGGCGTTATAATTAATAACGTGGTAAGAACTGTAATCCGGGCGAAAATGGTTTTTTATGGTGGTATTGGCGTGGGTAACCGCGATATTATAAAAGCTGGAGTCACCGGTAACTTTGGTGGCCCAAAAAAGCAATTCCAGGTTCATCATGTTATCAATAATTACAATAAAATTAGAAGGTTTAGAATCCCAGGATTTTATGGCCCCAACTTTTGGATTAAACCGGGTAGAAAGTGATTTCGCGCTGGTTACTAATATATCTTTATAAGCCGGTTTAGGAGCCAGGCGATTGGCATTGCCAAAGCTGCAAAACATCATAAAACCCAAATCGTGGGTACTGGTATTATTTTTTTCCTTCTCCAACACCTGCAGCATGCGTTCGGCTTCCTGGTATAAGGCTTGATCTTTGGTTTGTTCGTACAGGTACAAAAGGGTGCCGGGGTAAAAACCACTGCACCACCAATCAGACCCACTCGTGACAAGCTTATTCGCTTTGGCATTATAATTCTTAGGAAACTGATCCGGATACGGCGTTAGGTTTTTCATTAATACTTTGTATTGGGCAGCACTTTCGGTAAAATTTTTGTCGATAGTAGCGACCAGACTGCTTTCCGGTTTAAAACTATTGCTCTTCTGCCCGGAACAAGCACTTGCTAACAGGAGGATACATCCAGCAAAAGCGTTTAAGTAAGTAGATTTTTTCAACATATAATTCAATGTTTTAGCTTGCGTATTTTAAAGGTCTCAATTTAGGTATTTTTTTAATCTCTCTAGAAAGCAGATAGACATGAAAAGTCTTAGGCCTAGTATTTTGATATTTCTGTCTATTTACTTGACTACCCTGGCCGCTTCTTCGTACCGCGCGTTGGTACCGCGGCCAACGGATCATCAGGCCAGTGGTGTTTGGGATAGCGACCCCGTAAATCTTTCCGGACATCAAAATAGCCCGTATTCCAAAAACTTCGTAAGTCGCGGGTTACTTGTACAGGCCGGGAAGCGGGCGAAAGCAAGTGCATAAGTAAAGGAACTTTTCCGCCGCCAATGCGGGGTGTATCTAATAGCCCAAATACTTCCTGCAACCGGACCGCCAGCACCGGGGTGGTGGTATCGGTATAATCTAAAGCTATCCGGGAACCACTGGGCACCTCCAGATGCGTAGGGGCCAGCTGGTCTAATTCCTGTTGTTGTTCCCAAGAAAAATCTGCTAATAGTAGTTGGTTAAGATCTAAGCGCGCTACCTGTTCCAGGGTACGCAAACCTATCAGGTGCGGCAAAAGCCATTCTGTTGTTGTAGCGTTTAACTGCGTATCCGAGACATCGGGCCATTTGGTAGGCGCTAGTTCGTGCAAAAACTGCAAGCGCTGCCGCGTACGCCGGGCTTCTTCCGACCAAGGTAAACGATCAATGCCTTTTTCCAGCAAAGCTTGCAGCAATACCGTTGCCACCACCTCCGGATCTGGTTTTAGCTGGGTTTTTTCTTCCAAAACCAAAGCGCCTAAGCGCGTAATTTGCCGGGTAATTATTTTTTCGGTAGCGGCATCCCACCTAATTTCCGGTATTTCTTCGAGTAAATGATTAAAATACTTTTGAATTTCTGCTTTACTGATGGGAGCAGCAAGTAATACCCGGGGTTGATTACCTGTTTCCAGATGGGCTACGCCGTAAAACTCAGCTTCCCCAAATAGTTCTGTGGGTAAAGTAGCCCGTTGACCCGAAACCAATCGTACCCGGCCTAAGTTTTCTTTTTGGGCTAAGCGGTCGGGGTAAGCGAGGGCGGTAAGCAGACCCGCGGCTTCCGGGTTTATAGTACTATCGGACGCGTGTAAGCGTTGTCGTAAGTTCCGGGCTTGGTCTTTTATACGGCGCAATATGGGTTCATCGGTAGTAAAACCGGGCGTGGGCGGACGTTGGCCCGCCAGAATTTCTAAACGTAGCTGCAAATCCGGTAAGGTGTTTTCCCTTGTAATCGTAACGGACTTAAGTAAATCGCGTTCGGCGAGCAAAGAAGCCAGCGCACAGGCCGTGCTGCCTACTCCCAATTCGTGGCCGCGTACGACCAGATGACCTAACCGGGGCGATAAACCCAACTTGGCTAAAGCTTTCCCGTGGGCAGTTGGGTTTCCGGCTTCATCAATAGCTTCCAGGTGCAATAACAGATCACGGGCCAAGGCCAGCGCAGCGGGTGGTGGTGCATCCAACCAGGATAACGCCGCAACATCTTTTGTTCCCCAAACCGCCAGTTCTAAAGCCAGGTTACTTAAATCAGCTTCGTATATTTCGGGCGCTTGCCGGGCAGGTAATTGTAGTTGGTCGGCCGAGGTCCATAAACGGTGACAGATACCCGGCCCCAAGCGACCGGCCCGGCCCCGGCGCTGGTCGGCGGCGGCTTGCGAAACCGGGATGGTGGCTAAAGTAGTTAGGCCGGTACGGGAAATAAACTTAGGTACTCGGGCAAACCCGCCATCCACAACTACTTTCACGCCTTCTATGGTTAAGCTGGTTTCGGCAATACTGGTGGCCAGTACTACTTTGCGCTGGCCCGGAGCAGCTGGTTTAATAGCTGCCTGCTGTTGTTGTAAGCTCAATTCTCCGTGTAGTAAATGCAGGTCGGTGGCAGGTGGTAATTTATCTTCGAGACGCTGCGCAATTTTTCGCATTTCACCCAGGCCCGGTAGAAACACCAATACATCGCCTGCCGGATTTTTTAGTAGAGCTTGTTGAATAGCTTTTGGTACCAGATTCACTAATCGGTCGGCGGGGCGATTACCGGCGGCGACCACTTCTGCCGGCGATAAATAATGTGTTTCTACGGGAAACATCCGGCCTTCACTCCGTATAACCGGCGCTTGGAGCCACGTGCCAATAGCAGCAGCATCCAAAGTGGCACTCATTACTAGCAGGCGCAAATCCGGCCGCAGTACGGCTTGGGCATCTAACGTAAAAGCTAAACCTAAATCGGCTTGTAAACTCCGTTCGTGAAATTCATCGAATATAATGGCGGAGATATTTTCCAGGGCCGGGTCGTCTTGCAACAAGCGAGTCAGAATACCTTCCGTTACTACTTCAATTCTAGTTTTACTCGAAATAGCTTGCTCCAGGCGTACCCGGTACCCCACCGTTTGGCCCACCGTTTCGCCCAGGAGTTCCGACATGCGTTGAGCAGCGGCCCGAGCAGCCAAGCGCCGGGGTTCCAGCACAATTATTTTTCCGTCGTTGCGCCAGGCAGCAGGCAGCAACGCTAATGGTACCAAAGTAGTTTTACCCGCGCCGGGTGGCGCTTCCAGTATCGCGCGAGTATTTTCGGCCAAAGCTGCCAATAACCGAGGCAAAGCTTCTTTTACGGGTAAATCAGGTAAATAGGAATATAAATCAGCAGCTGACATATTTTTCAAAGATCAGCATTCTTTTCGAAAATCTTGAATTTGCAAGTGAAGTTAGAAAGAATTGCTCCCCAAAAATTACTCATCCTGGTTAAAAGTTTGAGTAGTTGATATAATCAAAGGAAAGACTTCTACTTATAATCACGCCAATATAATAGGCAGCTAGTATAATAAATGGCAATAAAAAGTTATAAATGTTTTCCGCCCTTTATACCTGTTTTTATTATTGAGTAAAATTCAATATCAATTGATTGACCTCCTCGGGCTTTTCGTGGTGCAGCCAATGAGTCGCATCGGGTATATATATTAATTTTCCGCTTTGGCACTTATCCACACTGAGCGGCGCCATTTCAGCTTCTAAAAAGGTATCTTTCTTTCCCCAGATTAAAAGCGTTGGCACCACAATAGGGTCGGCAGCTGTGGCAAGATTGTACTTAAAAGCGCGGTACCAGTTTATCATAGCGGTTATTGCTCCTTTTCGGCGCCAGGCCATTTTATATTGCGTTATATCTGCTGGGGCAAAAGTATTTTTGCGTGCGGTTTGTACCATGGTTTGCTCGAGCAACTTGTAATAAAAAGCACTGCTTACTATTTCGGGCAACCCGGGTATTTGGAAGAAACCGGTATACCAGCTTTTCAGCATTTGCTTTGGATTCTTACGCAGATAGCTTGTGAATACTTTTGGGTGCGGCATATTTAGAATAACCATTTTGTCAATTAAGTCCGGATAATTCTGGGCCATTTGCCAAGCTACTCCGCCGCCCCAGTCGTGTCCCACCAATATTACTTTTTCAGAAGTTAATTGGCGGATTAAGGCCGCTATGTCCGCGGTTAAATGGGCCAACGTATAAGCTTTTACGCTGACGGGCCGACTGCTTAAGTTGTAACCCCGTTGGTCGGGCGCTACCGCCCGGAACCCTTGCGCCGCAAAAAACGGTAGTTGCCGGTGCCAAGCATACCAAAATTCCGGGAAACCGTGCAGAAACAGTATAACTTTACCTGTGGGATCTCCGGCTTCGGCTACGTGCAGTTGAATCCCGTTAACGACGTACGACTTTTCAGTTATCAACATAGTACTTCTACTGAAAAGTACCGGATAAAGATGTGGATAATGGCTATTTGTTTATCGTTCTAACCATTCATTTTCCGGTACTTTTCCGGTAAAACTAAACGCTATTATCAGCACCACTACCATGCTGGCGGCAATAATTACCTGAGGAGGCAATAGTTAAAAAGGTGTTTCGCCATCGTTCCAGGCAGTAGTGCCCGGAATAAGTAAAGCAAATAAAAACGATAAATAAAAAGTCCTGGTAAAAAGCCGGCTATTCAAATATCTAAGAAGGAATTGCATTCGGCATAATTTCCCCACAGAAGCTACAGCGAACCTATAGCCGCCAATGTGATTGCAAATAACCAACAGGCGCTATGATACCGGGCATGCGGCGGCCAGGCCGGATTAAATAAATGCGTGGGCGGCTGTTTCACTGCATCAAAAAACCACCCACCTACCGGTAGCGAAATACTGACTCCTGAAATTAAAATTCTGGAAATTCGGATATACATGGTTGTAAAACTATACCCGCATAGATAAGTTTAAGCATAAAGTTTTAATTGTTAATTCGTTTTTAGGCTAAGATTCTTTTTTCTTCGGTAATAAATTCTTGTCTACTCTGACCCTGACCGGTAGCAGAAATAATTATCGGAATTAACCAGTCACTAAGGTTTTGTCCGACTTAAAAAGTGTGCCGGATAGTTGCCGGATTCCATTAGCATAGCTGGTAGGTTGCACCTGAAAGGCTTTCTCAAACTTTTCGGAGTTGAATACATAATCGTATTGGTACTGGTAATAAAGCTCGACTGATTCCTTGATGCTTTTGTTAAACAAACCCAGAAGCTGTAGCATTATTTTATTAACCGCCATAAACTTAGGTGCGGTGTTAAAAGCAGTGGCGGCAAGTTGTATAAACTCCCGGCCGGTAAGTGCGGGTGCGCTGGGTAAATGCCAAATCTGGTTGTCGGCTTCCGGATGTTGACCCAGTAAAGCCATAGCTTTGCCGGCATCGGGCACATAAGTAAAAGTATGCTTCGCATCCGGGTTGCCCACCCACATGGCTTTCGAATTTTGGGCGTATTTAGCCAGTACCATCGAATCGTACAAACTATTAAGGCTTTCGGCCCCGTAAAAATCAGCGGCTCGGGCAATGGTGGCTTGGATATTTCCGGCTTTTACTTCCGCCATCATTTTTTCGGCTACACGGGCGCGTATTTCTCCTTTTACGCTGGTGGGTTGGTACGGAGTGTTTTCGGTCATGGGGCCAGGCACCCGGCCGTACATGTATACATTATCAAAGAAAATAAGCCGGGCACCGGTAGCTTTGGTCGCATCGATTAAATTTTGCATAATCCGGGGCCATTCGGTTGCCCATACTTTTTTATTGTAACGCAAACCGGCGCACATGTAAATAACCGCGGAGCCTTGCACCGCCTGTAATACTTGGGCGTAATCTAATAAATCGGCTTTAACCCATTGGGCCGAACCAGCGGGTTCTAACTTCCGGCGGCTTACCAAGCGTACAGGATAATTTAACTGGAGTAATTCGGTGGTGAGGGCATTGCTAACCGGGCCGCCGGCACCTAATATGGTGTGTAACATAGCTTTCTATTTTTAGGCAAGCTACGCAGCACCAGCCAGGTAAAACGTTAACAAAAGATAAGAAATGATTGGTTATAATACGAGAGCCACTTCTTTTTTTGCAACTGCTGTTTGCTGCATTCGTTTGCGGATGCGCGAAAGTGATACCGGCGTAATGCCTAAAAAATTAGCGAGGTAGTGCTGCGGCACGCGTTGCGGAAAAGCCGGTTGCTTTTGGAGGAGTTGCCGGTACCGTTCTTCGGGCGTTTGAGTTACAAAAGAAAATACCCGGTCTTCGTAGCAGCAAATCAGGTATTCTGCTACCGTGCGGCCAAACCGCTCCATTTTGAAATTAATGGCGGGGTTCTGTAATAATTGTTGTTGAGCAGCATGGGAAAAGCAAATCAGCACGGCATCTTCCATGGCTTCGATGTTTATCGGGCTTGGTTCCTGGCGTAAGAAGCTGATGTACGAAGAAATAAGCTCTTGTTCAAAGCAAAAATAATTACTGATTTCGACCCCATCTTTCACAAAATAAAGGCGTAAAGAACCGGATACGATAAAAGCAATTTCGTGGCAAACCTGACCACTTTCAATAAACAAATCCCGCTTTTTTAGTTTGCGCAAATACAAATGCTCCGAAAAAATTGCCCACTCTTCATCCGTGAAAATAACAAACGGGGCCAGGCCCTGCCGGAAAGTTGCTATATGCTGATCGGTTAACTTATTCATAAATATAAAATCAAGCCGGTTATATTTTGATATTTATAAGTTATTGCTGCGCCAGGTATATTATTATTGTTATTGAATAGCTGATTTAGCACTCACTTACAGTATAAGAAAGTTAAGCTATTTTATTCTCTTTAGAAAACTTGGCGAGTTAATTAAGAAGCATTTGGAGTTAAAATAAAAAGCGGCTCCCAGATTAGAAGTCGCTTTTACAATTTATACTATATTTTATTGATTACAATGCTATCATGTTATAGTAGCAAAGAATTATTTCAGAGAGCCAATCATATTTTCGGGGCGTACCCACTCGGTAAATTGCTCGTCGGTGAGTAAGCCTAATTCAATAGCCGCCTGGCGCAATGTAGTTCCTTCTTTGTGTGCTTTTTTGGCAATCTTCGCAGCGTTTTCGTAACCAATATGAGGGTTTAGTGCCGTAACCAGCATCAGGGAGTTTTCCAGTTGGCGTTTAATTACCTCGTAGTTAGGCTCTATGCCAACGGCAGCGTGTTTATCAAACGAATCGCAGGCATCGCCTAATAAACGGGCACTCATCAGCAGGTTAAAAATCATCATGGGCTTAAACACGTTCAGCTCAAAATGGCCATTCAGGCCACCAACACTGATGGCAACGTCGTTGCCGATTACCTGGGCACAAACCATGGTCATGGCTTCGGCCTGCGTCGGGTTTACTTTGCCCGGCATAATAGATGAACCCGGCTCGTTTTCCGGAATAGTAATTTCACCGATCCCGGAACGTGGACCGGAAGCTAACAGCCGGATATCGTTCGCAATTTTCATCAGGCTTACCGCCAATTGCTTTAAAGCGCCGGACGTTTCCACCATGGCATCGTGGGCCGCCAGCGATTCGAATTTATTTTCGGCGGTGCGCAAGGGCAAACCCGAGAATTCGGCTATTTTTTGCGCTACGAGTACGTCGTAGCCATTAGGCGTATTTAAACCGGTACCAACCGCTGAACCACCCAGCGCCAACTCGCTTAAATGGTCGAGAGTATTTTTAATGGCCCGCATGCCGTGGTCGAGTTGGGATACGTAGCCCGATAGTTCCTGGCCCAAAGTAAGTGGCGTGGCGTCCATTAAGTGCGTGCGACCAATTTTAACCACGTTCATGAACTGTTGCGATTTCTGGTAGAGCGTGTCGCGCAGTTTTTGCACCATGGGTAAGGTATGCTCCACTACAATTTTGTACGCAGCAATGTGCATAGCGGTCGGGAACGTATCGTTCGATGATTGGGACTTATTTACATCATCGTTCGGGTGAATTTGTTTTTTCTCGTCGAGTAAATTACCCCCCAATAATACGTGCGCCCGGTTAGCAATTACTTCGTTCACATTCATGTTACTTTGGGTACCCGAACCAGTTTGCCACACTACCAGCGGAAATTCAGCGTCGAGTTCGCCGGCTAATATTTCGTCGCACACGCGGGCAATAATGTCGGCTTTTTCCTGGGGCAATACACCTAATTCGGTATTCGCATAAGCCGCCGATTTTTTAAGAATAGCAAACGCAGCAATTACTTCTTTGGGCATTAGTTGGCCGCCAATAGTAAAGTTTTCTTTGGAGCGTTGGGTTTGGGCTCCCCAGTATTTATCGGCCGGCACGTTTACCGGGCCCATGGTATCTTTTTCTGTGCGAAAGTTGCTCATAGTGATGGATTAAAGTCTGTGAAAAAACGTAGGCGAAATTAAGTAATATTTAGCAGATGAAAGCCGATTGTACGCATAACAGTTCTGGAGACTGGGAAAAGGAAAAGTCATTTCAGGAGAAAAAATAGTAATTCTTCTGAAATGACTTACGAAAATAGCGATAAAATATTTTTTAGATGTAATTCAGGATTAAGAGTACTAACGCAATGAAAACTATTAGGGCGCCTAAAGTATAGAAAATACCTAAATTTAATAAGGCACCAAATATTATAGCAAGGAAACCAATCAAAATCAAGGCAAAAGCACTGCGATTAGACACCGGTCCGGCTGCTGTATCTTTTATATCTCTGGATTGGCGATTTATCTTTGTAACCTTTTTTTGAAGTTTTTTCAGAACTACTTTTTGCGCTAAAGTTAATTTTTGTTTGGGTGCAGTTACCTGTGCTTTAGCGGTTATTACCTGGGCAGTTTTTTGGATATCCGCCTTTTTTGTCTCAGCAGCAACTGCTATTTCGGGCAATACAACTGGGGTAGTAGTTGTAGCAGCAGTTAAAGTTTCTGCTGATGCCGGAGCGGGTTCGGCTACTTCAGCTTTCTTTTTCTGGTAACCGGGCGGAGCCGATGTAAAAGCAAAATGCTGCGGACTGGTACAAGAACTAATTAGCAGCAGCGCTACAACCAGCAGGTTTACTGATAAAGGTAAAAAACGTAGAAGAGTAAAGTTTTTCATAGAAGAAATAGAATAAAAGTAAAGTTGTAATAAGTGATAGAAGTAACGTTGTTGAATAAAAAAAGATTTAGCAAATATATAGTGAAAATTAGATAAACAACATTTTTGCCAAAAATGATTTAGAATTCATTTCATTCGATTAAGGAGAAGCAATCTAGATAAAGTTAGTTTGCTAATAGAAATATAAAGTTGATAAGCAAGAATAGTCAGGTTAATAAGAGAGGAAGATATAATAAAAATGCAACTAGGGCTACGACAAACCAGCATCTTTCTATTAGTATTCTTTTCTATGCAGCTGGCAATAAGCCTGCGCGGGAGAATGCCAGTAAGGTAGAAAAAATAGCGGAGTCAGCCGCTAATACACCCGTAACGCTAACCTGCCAAGGTAGCCGAAATAAACCAGCTCGTTTAAAAAATTTGCCTTACCCGTTTCACAACTAGAGAGACCTAGATACATTCTTAAATCAGATTGGCGATGCAAAAGAAGTCTGCTGGGCGAAGCTTCTCACGGAACATTCGAATACCATTTTTCATCCGCATAAACAACTATATTTTTAAAAGGTACGAGCATCAGCGTTAGAAATAGTAAGTTTACAGCTGCAACAAACCGGAATTAAGAGTATATGGCTGAAGCATTGGTGGCCCAGAATACCACAAAACCACCGCAGTGGCAAATATATTTAGCATTTGCGGCCGTGTACATTATCTGGGGATCGACTTACCTGGGAATGAAGTTTGCCATTGAAACCATACCGCCTTTCTTAATGTCGGCTATGCGGTTTGTCGTGGCGGGGTTTTTTCTGCTGTTGTATTGCCTGGTAGTGAAAGGTATGCGGCTTCCTACCTGGCAGGAATTTAAGACGCCTTGGCTAACGGGTTTTTTATTAGTTATGATGGGGAATGGCGGCATGTCTTATGCCGAAAAAACGGTGCCTTCCAGCGTAGCGGCCTTGCTGGTAGCCACCACTCCGCTTTGGTTCATGGCTTTAGGCTGGTTATTTTTTGGCGATCAGCGGCCTAATTTTAAAATGGTAAGTGGCTTGGTGCTGGGCATGATCGGGATGATTATTTTAATCGGGCCCAGCCAATTAAGCGGACACGCCATTGATTTAGTCGGAACGGTGATTATTTTAGTAGGTACTTTATGCTGGGCGTTTGGTTCGTTGTACTCGGCACATAAAAAAAACCAAGCCCCGCCGCTGGTTTCTACAGCTTTGCAAATGTTAAACGGCGGTATTTTTTTGGGTATCCTTTCTTTCCTGCACGGTGATTTTGAGTCGTTTCACGTGGAAAGTATCTCGGGCAAATCTTTTTGGGCTTTAGGTTATTTAATTGTTTTTGGTTCCTGGGTGGGGTATACGTCGTACAGTTGGTTGATCCGGGTGGTGCCACCCAGCCAGGCGTCCACGTACGCGTATGTAAATCCCTTAGTAGCGGTATTACTAGGTTGGTTGTTGGGTGGCGAATCCATTACGGTGCAAATGTTACTGGCCGGAGCCTGTATTTTACCGGCGGTTATTCTCATCCTCAAATCCAAACCCAAAGCGCAAATGCCAGCAACAAATCCAATAGAGGAGCAATAAATTTTTTATTGAAATAGGCACCTCTGATACGGAGCAAACCTGGATTTAAGCTAACTACTTATTCTCTTTCTCTTTAAAAGCCTGTCCGCCATCAGCTACTAATTTTTGCGCTTGCTCTGAACCATAACGGCCCACAACCTTAAATTCTGCGCCCCGCATTACGTTATACGAACGGAAGAAATGCTCGATTTCCGTAACCAGGTGTTCATCTAAATCTTTAATATCCTGAATAGATTGGTGCGTCCGCGATACCGAAGAAACCGCCAGTAAGCGATCGTTCCGGACCGTCTCTCCTTCTTCGGTTTGTTCCGCCGCAATAACGCCAATCAGGCGGGCGGGCACCAAACAACCCGGAAATACCGCCTCATCCATCAATAGCAAAACATCTATCGGGTCGCCATCCTCGCCGAGTGTACTCGGAATAAAACCAAAATCGTACGGGAAACTCGCGCCGGCCGGCAACACACCTTTTAATTTAAATATCTTCAAATCATCGAGGTAAGTTACTTTATTACGGCTGCCCTTTATGGTTTCGATAATTACATTGTAGTCCTGGGTGTCGTCATCCTGAAAAGGTAACTGATCTAACGTAGTCATATAACAGCTTTATAAAAATTAATTTTTGATTATTACCTGCTTACCCATTAATTATTGGTATTGGTAAGTATAGTTAAAGCTTTAACGGGTATAACTTACCCGGAGGTTACCATAAATTAATTTAGATAATTATTTACTAAACATCTTTCCCTAATCAGGGTTTAAGGAATAAGGCAAATTGCTTAAAGTCTGTTTTCAAAATCAGCGGGATATGAACAAAAATAAACAAAAAAAATGGTGGATAGCGGCGGCGGGTGTCGGAACGTTAATGGGATTACGGGCCATAAACAGACGGCTGAATGCATATGATTTTGCTGGTAAAACGGTCGTGATTACAGGAGGCTCGCGGGGTTTGGGTTTGGTAATGGCCCGGGAATTTGCGGCCCAAGGAGCTAACCTGGGTATTTGTGCCCGCGATGCCGTTGAATTAGATAAAGCCCGGGAAGAACTTACCGCTATGGGAGTGCAGGTGCAGGCCGTTACCTGCGATATTCGCCACGAGCGTGAAGTAAATGCTTTTATAAAGGAAGTAGAAGGGCGTTTTGGCCAAATAGATGTATTAATTAACAATGCCGGAGTTATTCAGGTGGGACCGCTGGAAAATATGACGTTGCAGGAATACCGCGAAGCCATGGATACGCATTATTGGGCGCCGCTGTATGCCATGTTAGCCGTGCTGCCGGGTATGAAACAACGAAAAAGTGGTCGGATTGTAAACATCGCCTCGGTGGGTGGAAAAGTTAGTTTGCCCCATTTGGTACCCTATAGTGGTAGTAAATTTGCGCTGGTTGGTTTGTCAGAAGGCTTTCGGGCTGAATTAAAGCAATACAATATACCCGTTACCACCATTAATCCCGGCCTGATTCGTACGGGTAGTCCCAACCATGCGATTATAAAAGGGCAGCACCAAAAAGAATACGCTTGGTTTACCAGTTTAGATGTTTTCCCGCTGATATCCATGAGTGCGCAACGGACGGCCCGTAAAGTAATAGAGGCTTGCCGCCACGGCGAAGCCGAACTTACCTTAACCTTAACCGGTAAATTAGCCGCTTTGGTACACGGTATTTCGCCCAGTTTTATGTCGGATTATTTTGGTTTGATAAACGAGATTTTACCCGAACCCGGTAGCAACCAACGGCAATCTGGTAAACAAAGTAAATCAGAAAAAACCCCGGATTGGGTAGAAGGCCTTAATCAAAAAGCCGCGGACGAAAACAACGAAAAGTTAGGTGGTTAGATAAATAGCTTCATCGTTTTCTATTTAAAGAATAGGTTTATACTTCTTAGCTTAAACAGTTAGAAAGTACATGTTCCTGCGCAAAAGGTTAGCTCATTAGTTAAAAGCCAAGGCGAGCATAATGGCCAGGCCCAACCAGGAAAACCAAAAATAACGCATTATCAATGACTTATGCGGGCGGGGCAACGCCGAAGAAAGTACCAGCATGGTACCAATTGCCACTACCGCGTACAACAAAACAAAGTAGATAAAGCTATTCCAATCTTTAACAATCTCGGCTTCTTGCCCCGGGTTCTTTTCTACCTGATCGAAAAGCAGGTAAGATAACCCTACATACACTACTACTTCAAAACCAAGAAAGTAAATAAAAGCGATAAGCCGATCGAAGAGGGTAGTTGGTTGTTTCACAAGTCAGTAGCCAAAATAATCATTTAAATAAAGAAAATCATTTTCAGGTAAATAACACAACTAGCACATTCGTTTAGGGATAAATTTTAAATACCAGCATTAAATAAAAAAAATGCTGGTATCATGCCTAGCTGCGGCATTAAGTAAATAAGTCAATTCAAACTGGTCGAGAAATCTATCAAATAGCAATCTAGGTTAAAAGTACAATATGCTTCTCCAAGGTTAGAATAACCCTTTATTTAATTTTTTGAACAGTTTTGGTTTTATATTAGTCTCACAAAGTAGATTTACTTCAGCTTTTCCTTTCTCCAGAAATTTTAAATTTTGTAATATCCAAAGAGGTAGCTACTTCGGATAATACCTGCCACGGATTAAATATTAATAGATTTTCTGCTTGCTAATAAGCCGTAATATTTAAATTTATTAACCTTTCTGGACTTATCTAGAGTTGTTTTCCGGTTCTTTAGACTAGTAAGTTTCTGAGTAAATTTCAGGAATACTCTCCCACGCTCTATTAAGCAGCTTTTTAGTGCTTTATCTTTAAAAAGTAGCACATTACGAATTATATTATTTAAAGTTGTTAATTTACTTGATTATTTAAAATAATAATTTCTAACTTAGGCTATCCTTAATTACAAGCCGATAAAAGCACAAAATCACTGATTTTAAAATAAACATAAGCTGAAGGTAAAATAGGAGATTTCTATTATACGAGTCAGGTTCTTGTTTGAGTTTTAGCTACTAGTTAAATAGCTACTGTCAAGTATTCTACTTACCTGTTTTAGGACCTTTTCGGGGAATTAAGGAGCTGGTAAAGCATAGCTGCATTTTTGCTGGCATAGAAAATATTATTTAAAGAAGTGAGTGTTGTATAACTAAATATTTATTTTAAAAGCAGTTATCAAAAAATGTGGACCCGGTTTTTACTCTGTTTTTACTTTGCATTTTTTTCTTTTTTGGTAACAGAGGCTCAGGTTGCTCTACCGGGTTTTGATAAAGAAGTAAAGGCTTTTATGAAACGCTGGCAAATTCCGGGCGGTACGTTGGCGCTGGTAAAAGATGGCCAACTGCTATATACTCAAGCCTATGGCCAGGCTGATACTGGTATTCCTACCCAACCCACCCATTTATTCCGGATTGCCAGTTTATCTAAACCGATCACTTCGCTGGCTATTTTGAAATTAAAAGAGCAAGGAAAATTAAAATTAACAGACAAAGTATTCGGACCCAAAGGCATATTAAATACGCCGGAATACGCTTTTACTGATCCACGGGTAAAGAAAATAACCGTTCGGCATTTACTCGAACACCGCGCCGGCTGGAACCGGACCACCAATATTCACGGCGATCCTATGTTTAATGCCGTTTACATAGCGCATATAATGAACGTGCCGGCACCCGCCGATGCTAAAACTATTATCCGGTACGTCTTAAGCAAGCGGCTCGATTTTTCTCCGGGCACTAAATTCGCTTACTCCAATATTGGTTATGCCGTGCTGGGACGCGTAATTGAACAGCTTTCCGGGCTTACTTACGAGCAGTATGTGCAGGAAAATATTTTACAGCCTATTGGTATAACAGATATGCGCTTGGCTCACAATTATTACAACGACAAAACGCCCGGAGAAGTAAAATACTACGAAGAAGAGGATAGTGAACCGGTACCCGATATTAAAGATGAACACCAACTGGTGCCTTTTCCTTACGGCGGTTTTAACATTGAAGCTATGGATGCGAATGGCGGTTGGCTGGCTTCTGCTCCCGATTTAGCCAAGCTCCTGGTGGCCATTGATGGTTTAAGCAACAAGCCCGATATTTTATCCCCCACCGAGCTGGCCCAAATGTTTAAGCCTGGCGGACATAACCGCATTTACGCGTTAGGCTGGATGGTAAACCGCTACGGCAGCGCCTGGCACACCGGTTCTTTACCTGGTTCTTCTACCCTCATGGCTCGTTTACCCGACGGCGCCGCCTGGGTGGTACTTTTTAACGGTCGGCACGATTCCCCCATCTATTTCTCGGATTTGGACGATTTAATGTGGCGGGCTTTGCACCGGGTACGCAACTTGCCCATTCAAGATTTATTTACATCGCCAATTATAGCAAAAAAAATTACTGTTGAAGAGGAAGCTTATATTAGCATACCAGGCCAATTACCAGCAGAAGTAAATAATTAAAACAATTATTACATTCGCCGGGCTGCACCGGAAATAAAATCGTAGGCAATAGCTTTAAACTAAATAAAGCGGAAGCCAACGATATTTATGCAAGCAATTATTTTTTGTGGCATCCAAGCTACCGGCAAATCTACTTTTTACAAAGCCCATTTTTTTAACACCCACGTCCGTATCAGTTTAGATTTACTCCGCACCCGGCACCGCGAACGGGTATTTCTGCAAAGCTGCCTGCAAACGCGCCAAAAGTTTGTGGTGGATAATACTAACCCCACCGTAGCCGAACGCCAGGTTTATTTGCAACCAGCTAAAGCCGCAGGCTACGAAATAGTAGG
>Ga0210040_10002958_pt1 | contig 23406 bp, 24 predicted proteins | sample CryGeyCG12114_NA_FD_185462 | JGI IMG/M metagenome (GOLD analysis project Ga0210040, IMG submission 185462) | Groundwater microbial communities from aquifer - Crystal Geyser CG19_WC_8/21/14_NA (SPAdes) (version 2) | ecosystem: Environmental > Aquatic > Deep subsurface > Groundwater | place: USA...
AGTACCCGCTCGAAGTCGACGGTGCGCAGCGTCTGCCCGCCGCGGTGGCGCTGCACCAAGGCCTGCACGCCGCCCTGGTAGTTGGTGAGCACCTGCAGGGGCAGCTCGTCGCAGAAGGCTACTTTCTGGTAGTAGCGCGGCCGCACTTGGATCTCGGGGCGATCCTGCTGGCAAAAGAGCGTGTTGCCTTCGGTCTCGAAGACGACGCAGTTATCGGGTGTGGCCGGCTGCACGAAGCGCAGGCAGTTGAGCAGGGGCACGGAAAACACGGGCTCGACGAGGACCGGGGTGTACACGCAGGTGCCGTCGTCGAAGGTGGCGGCGGGGTCGTAGTTGGTGGCGTCCGGATCCCGGCAGCCGCCCACGGGCGCGGGGGCCGGGTCGGGGTCGGGTTCCGGGTCGGGCAGCGGCACGCCACAGTGGGGGGAGTTGGGCGTGTCCTGCGGCGCGGAAACGAGCCCCCCGCCCTCGTGCAGGTAGGCCCGGTAGGTGCTCGTGCCCGGCAGGCAGTAGCCAAAAATCTCCCCCTCCAGGCTGTAGTCTTCCGGGATGGGGTCGCTGCCGCCCTCCCCGGTGTAGCGGTCGTAGGGGGCGTTCTGGCTCCCGTCGCGGTACACGACGCCCAGCGTCTTGGTGTCGAACTCATACGTGTCGACCAGGTAGTACTCGCCGTTCACGCGCGGATCCGTCTGATCCTGCCAGGTGCGGTCGAAGCTGTAGTGGGTGTAGAAGGGAATCAGGGCCATGGCTAGTCGGGGAGTAGGGTTGCGCACCCGACCAGCTCTAAGTCGGCCAGGCCCGTGGCCGCCGTGTGTTTGAACTCCAGCAGCCAGCCCTCACGGCGCTGCCCGGCGGCCGTCACGAACCGCACCCGCCCGTAGGGGTTGGCCAGCACCCGGCGCAGCTGCGCCCGCGAGACGGGCGCCGTCAGCTGGTAGCGGTCCTCCCCCCACAGCGGGAGGCCCAGCTGCTCGACGGGCACGGGGGCGCCCTCGATGACGGGCTCGGTTTCTTCGTCGAGCTGGCTGAGCAGCGCGTTGTTGCCCTCCCCGAAGGCGAAGCGCAGGTCCTGCGTGGCCTGGTGGGTCAGCCCGCCGGCCAGCGCCGCCCCGTGCCGGCGCAGCACCCGGGCCGGGCTGTAGCGCACGTTGTACACGGACTCGGGGGAGAGCAGCCCCTCCAGGCGAGCGCAGCGCTGGTTGCGCTCGGTCTGCCAGCCCGCGCCACTGCGCAGCAGCGCCACCAGGAAGTTGTCGTTGTCCGCGCCCGTGTCGGTGGTGGCCGTGGCGTCGTAGCGGTTGCGGCGGGTGTTTTCCAGGTAAAAGCCCGAGGTGATGTAGCTGGTGTCGGCCGAATACGTGGCGCTGACCTGCGTGAGGGGCGTCGTCCACTGCCGCTTGGCGTTGAACTCGTCCAGGCCGTTGGTGGAGCCCGTCTGCCACTTCTGGTAGCCGATCTCCACCTGGTTGTAGCTGGCGTCGGCCTGGGGCGTGGTGCGCAGGTTGGCCACCAGGCTGCCCTCGCTATCCGGCAGGGTCGCCGGCAGCGGAAATTCGCTTAGATCCAGCACCACGATGTCCTGGTAGAAGTGCGCCACTGGCTCGCAGCGCACCACCTGGTGGCCGTCCGGGCGGCGCTCCAGGCCCCAGCCCAGGTAGTGTAGCACGTGCTGGGCCCCGAACAGGTCCTGCCAGCTGGCGGAAAGCGTTTTGCGCGGGTCCGTCTGCCCAGCCAGCACGAACACGATATCGGAGGGCAGCGGGAAGCCGCGCACCTGAAAGCCGCCGGTGACCAGCTGCCCGCTGCCGGCCCCGTCCTGGGCGTAGGCCGGCACCGTGTCGGTGCGGCCGAAGTACTCGGAGTACAACGCGTCGGGCTCGTCGCTGATGGCCTGGGCCACGCGCTCGAGTGCCTCGTAGATCAGCACGCCGGGGCACTCCGTGTCCTGGGTGCGCGTGAGCGCCTCCAGGGTAAAGGAGGAGCCGGGGTTGACTTTCACGTACAGCTCGAAGCGGTAGTTGCCCAGCACGTTGCCGGAAACCCCGTCCACGTGGGCCTTGCCGTAGAAGTAGATCTTGTCACCGATGCCCAGCTCCCGCGTCACCTCCAGGCGGGTGTTCAGCTCTTTGTAGTAGTCGCCGACAATGCCTGAGTCGGCAAAGCGCAGCAGCAGGGTTTCGGGCTCGTCGTTGAAATGGTAGTAGATGCCGCCCGACACCTTGTCAAAGTCGCCCTGGCCAGAGCTGGCCGTGAGCTTACACACGAGCGTGGAGCGCAGATCGACGGCCAGGTGGTAGGTGCCCTTGTCGTCGGTGGTGCGCAGCGCTACCTCCGCCCGGTCCACCCCGGTGGGGTTGGTGACCGGTCCGCCCGGCAGCAGGCCCAGGTTGAAGTCGTCGATCTGCGGGGGGCCGAACCCGAAGTAGAGCACCTGGGCGCGGCTCTCACCGTCCGTAACGAAGTTGGAGGCTGAGGCCAGGGCCGGGGTGGGCATGGTGGCCACGTAGCGCTTGGCAATGGCACGTGAGTGCAGCCGCACGGTGGTGGGGGCGAGGGCGGGCAGGGCGAGGCCCGCGACGGTTTCATTTTTAAATAAATCAACCTGGGTATCCAGGCGGCCCAGAAAGCGCTGCGCGAAGCCCTGCTGCTCGATGTTGACCCGGAACTCGGTGTCGGTAATTTCGCGGCCCGTGAAGTTGACGCGGCCCGTGTAGTACTCTTCCCACGCGAAGGCGTCGCCGTCGAGCTCCTCGATGCGCAGCGTGCACGCGGCCTCGATGCCGCGCAGGGCCAGCAGGCGCAGCAGGTAGGCGCGGCCGGCCAGCACGAAGCCCAGCTGCACGGTAAACTCACTGGCCATGCCGTGGCGCGCCCGGTCCCGGTGCAAATTCAGCCCCAGCGCGTCCCAGCCGATGGGATCTACCTCCAGCACCAGCCGGCCCAGCTCGGCGCTGAACAGGATAAAGCGAAATTCCGGGGCGTTGGTGGCGAGCACGAGGGGAGGCGTTGCGAGAAGTATACTGTGTAAAATAAACAGATTAATCCCAAACTTACTACCTTCGCTAGCCTTCGCCCCCTTCTTTTATGCGCACGATCTCGCTTGTTGCTCCCTACGCCACGCATGAGGTGAAGCTCTACCAGTCTATTTTTGAGTTGCCGGCCGATGAGCACGCGGCGTTTCAGCGCTACTTACTCCAGGAGGCGCACATCGGCAGCACGCTCGCCGACGTGCAGCAGCACTTTGCCAAGCTGGATCAGCTCCTCTCGGAAGGTCGGCTGGAAGAGGCCGGCGACGAGCGGGCCCTGCTGCACTACAACCTGCAGTTTATCCTGGAAGGCTTTTCCCCCAGCAGCCTGGCCTTCGGCTGCCTGGTGTACGCGCTCGACGGCGAGCGGATCCAGGACCGCACCGAGGAAGGCCTGCGGGCGCTGCTGACCAACCTGAGCCTTTCGGGCCTGACGGCGGGCCACGTGCAGGAACTGCTCGACGAGGTAAAAAAAAACTGCGGGGTGAACTGAAAACGCAGTTTCCCGCCCGTTTTGATACGGAAGGCGAGCAGCTGCTGCACTGGCAGCAGGAGCGCAAGCGCGCCCTGGCCCTGGCCGATTACGTGCTCACGGGTGAGCCGCAGTACCTAGGCATCGTGCAGCAGGTCAACCGCTGGCTCCTCGACGAGTCCCGACCCCTGATTTTTGACGAGGGCGACCCGCGCAACGAGCTGCTGGTGCACCAGCGCACGCACGCCCGCCTGTGCGCCACGCTGCGCGACCACGGCGTGCCCGAGCCCGGCCGGCTCACAGTCTTTGACTTTCATACCCAGATAGAGTACCTGCGCGAAAAGCACGCGCAGCGCTAACGCCCCCTTTTCCTATGGCAGACGGCCCTATTTCCTTTTCGGATCTGTTTGACGCGCTGGGCCCCGGCGCGCAGGAGCTACTGGACTTCACCAAGTCCGTCACGGCGCTCAACCGCAGCTACGGGGCGCTGGCCAGCCGCCTGGACAAGGATTCGGAGCGCATCAGCACCGGCTTGCAGCGCATCACCACGGGTACCACCCAGCTGCGCACCCAGATCAGCAGCCTGGACTCGGCCAGTGAGCAGGAGCGGGCGGCCCTCTCGGCCCTCAGCACCCAGGTGGCCACCCTGGCCCGGGAGCAGCAGCGCTACCAGCAGGCCCAGGCGGGGCAGGCCACCGTCAGCCGGCAAACCAGGCAGGCCGTGGACGGCGTCAACACGGCCCTGCGCGAGCAGCAGGGGCTGCTACGCCAGGCCTTCGCCGACAAGGATATCAAGGCGGCAGAGCGGGCAGCGGCGGCCATCCGGCAGTACAAGTCGGACGCGGATCTGCTCAACAAAGCCTTGCGCGGGGCCAACACCGAGCTGACGGCCGCGGCCGGCAGCTACGACCGGCTGGCGGCGGAAACCGCGCAGCTGGGGGTGGAAATCCGGGCCCTGCCCGGCGGCTTCGAGGCCACCAACGAGGCGGCGCAGCGGCTGAAGAAGCAGTTTTTCGACAACACCCAGCGCCTGAAGGACTTCGACCGGGAACTCAACCAAAACTTTCGGGAGGTCGGCTCCTACGCCAAGGGCATCCTGGAAGCCGTGGCGGCCCTGGAGCGGCAAAAGAAAGCGCTGACGGCCGACGCGGCCGCCCTGCGGGCCCAGGCCGGGGCGGCGGGCCTCTCGGCCGAGCAGCAGGACAAGCTCCAGGCCGAGCTGCGCCAGACTGACGCTGAGCTCGGCCGGGTCAACGGCCAGCTGCGCACCTACGGCGTGGGCACGCAGCAGGGCAGTCGGGATACGCTGGGGCTGAAGAAAAACGTGGGGGAGTACGCCACCTCGCTCGTGAGCGCCTACCTGAGCCTGCAGGCGCTGAGCCGGGCCGTGGGGGACACCTTCGAGAAAAACGTGGAGTACTCGGACCAGCTGGCCGACGTGCGCAAGCGCACGGGGCTGGCCGCCGACGAGTCCGAGCGGCTCGTCGAGCAGCTCAAGCGCCTGGAGACGCGCAGCACCCTGGCCAGCCTGATCGACGAGGCCAAGATTGCCGGCGAGGTGGGCGAGGCTAAGGCCGATATCCTGGATTTTGTGCAGGGAGTCGACGTGAGCGTGCAGGCCCTGCAGGATGACTTCGCCGGCGGCGCCGAGGAGATTTCCCGGTCCCTGGGCAAGATCAACCGCTCGTTTAAAGATAACCTGGGCCCGAGCACGAAGGAAAATCTGATTAACATCGGCTCGGCCATCAACGAGCTCAGCAGCAAGGGCAACACGGCGCCTTACCTGACCAACATCGCCACGGGGGTGGCCGCCACGGCCAACAACGCCAAGCTGGGCCTGGCGCCGGTGCTGGCCTATGCGAGTGTGCTGGAAAAAGTCGGGTTCGAAGCCGACCCCGCCGCCACGAGCCTGGACCGCCTGTTCAACACGCTCTCCACCCGCACGAAAGCCGCCTTTGACATTGCCAAGCTCGGGGGCGGGGTGAAAGACATCCGCGAGTTCCGGCGCCTGATCAACACCGATTTTGAGCAGGCCATCAACGTGTTTCTGCGCGGGCTCAAGGCCGGCGGCACCACCACCACGAAGTTCAACCAGCTGCTGGGCACGCTCAAGCTCACCAGCGGCGACGCGAAGAGCGTGATTACCACGCTGGCCAACAGCCTGGGAGGCATTGCCGAAGCCCAGCGCGTGGCCAACGAGCAGCTGGCCTCGGGTACGTCCGTGGCCGAGGAGGCCGCGCTGAAAACGAACAACCTGGCCGGCGCCTGGGCGCAGCTGAAGAAAAACATCTCTTCCACCGTCACCAACGGGGGCGTCACCTCCTTTTTTAAGGGGCTGGTTGATTTTGCGGCGGGTGGTATTTTCTACACCGAAAAGCTCAACCGCACCATTGCCGACCAGGCCCAGGAAACGGGCCGGGCCGGCGCGGCCATGCGACAAACCAGCGCCCAGGCCAGTGAGCTGCTGACTGAGTACCAGCAGCTGGCCGGGCAGAGCAGCCGCAGCGCCACCGAGCAGCAGCGCCTGGCCGTCATCACCCTGCGCCTGAAGGATTTGCTGGGTGAATCCGTACTCGTGCTTAACAAGCAAACCGGCGCCTACGAGCTCAACGCTGGCGCCGTGCAGCAGGTGATTACCAAAAACCAGGAGCTCAGCCGGGGCCAAGCTACCGGCCTGGCGCGGCAGCTGGCCAACTTAAACAAGCAAAAGGATGCCGAGGAGCTGGTCAACGAGGCCTTGTCGCGCTCGACGGACCTGCGCGCCAAGCTGCTGGTGCAGGCGGGCGTGGATCCCACGCCCGCCCTCATGCAAAACCTGCGCGGGTACCTGAGCTACGTCGAGCGCATGAAAGCGGCGGGCAAAGTACCCAAGCCATCTGGCCGGCCGGATGGTCAGGTCGAGGCCCTCAAGGCCCTCGACGAGGAAACGCAGAAGCTGGGCGATTCGGGCACGAAGCTGGAAAAACTCGACCGCGACCGGTACGCCCTGGTCACGGCCCTGCGGGATCTGGGTTACTCCGCGGCCGATGCGCAGAAGCTGCTCACCACGGCCACGAAAGAGCAGACAAAAGCCACGCGCGACGATATCGAGGCCGACAAAGAGAAGAAAAAAACCACGGCCGACCTGGCCAAGGCCAAGTATGAGCTGGCCAAGCAGCGCCTGGAGGCCCAGGCCACGAACTACGAGCGGCAGGCGGGGAATCCGGCCAACAGTGAAGCGATTCGAGCGGCGGCCACCCAGAAGGCGACCCAGACCCGCATTGAGCTGGCCCGCCTCGAGCGTGACGAGCTGATCCGGGAGGCCCAGCAGACCTATAAGGATCAGATCGGCGGCGAGCAGGCCGCCGGCGTGGCGCGGGTGCGCCTGACGGAGGCCTTCAACGCCAAGCGCTTTGAGTTGACGCAGGCCAGCGACAAGCAGCTGCTGGCCCTGCACGCGCAACTACTCGATCAACTGGCCCAGGTAGATAAGCTCGTGCTGGAGGCCGAGCTGGAGGGACTTGATCAAGTCGTCAACGACGAGAACAGGAGCTACGACGAGCGGCAGAAGGCGGCCTACGATGCCGCGGCACGCCGGATCAAGTTGATTCAGATTGAGTCGGACACGAAGCGCCGGGCGGCCAAGGGGGACTTGCAGGTGTTGCAGCAAATTGACGCGGAAGAGAAAAAGCTCACGGCGGCGGCGCTGGCGGCCGCCAAGCCCTTCGACTCGGCCAAGTACACCCAGGAATTAGAAAAAGGCTACGCCCTGGATGCGCTGACGCTGGAGAGCCTGCACAGCAAGAAGCTCATTAGCGAAAAGAACTACCTGCGGCAGGTGCGGGCGCTGGAGTATCAGCAGGAAGCGGACACCATTGCCGCGTTGGAGCGCGAATACGGCGAAACGGCCGAGGTGCTGCGGCGCAAAGTTGCCCTGCGCAAGCGTCTGAACGAAGACAGCCTCGAGGATGAGCGGGCCACGGCGCAGGCCCGCGCCGAGATTATCCGGGAGAGCTTCCAGGCGCTGGCCACCTTTGGGGATGCCTTCTTTCAGATCGGGGCCGACCAGCGGGCCGCGGATCTGGAGGATATCCAGCACAACAAGGAAGCCGAGCTGCAGAACGCCGGCGACAACGCCGAGTTAAAGGCGCAGATCGAAGAGAGCTACCGCGCCCGGGAGCTGGAGGCCCGCCGCAAGCAGGCCAAGTTCGACAAGGCCCAGGCCCTGTTCAACGTGGCCCTGAATACGGCCGCCGCGGTGACCTCGGTGCTGAGTACCGGCGGCGGCACCCGGTACGCTGATTTTGGGGTGTCTGCGGCCATTCTTTCCGGGCTGGTCATTGCCCAGGGCCTCGCGCAGGCCGTGGCCATTGCCGCTAAGCCCCTGCCCAGCTACTTCAAGGGCCGTGACGGTGGCCCGGCGGAATGGGCCAACGTGGCCGAGCATGGCCCGGAGTTGATTCGGGAGAAGGCGGGGGCCGTGCGCCTTGTTCAGCAGCCCAGCGTCACATATCTGCAGAAAGGGGACGCGGTCGAGACGGCCGCCCGCACCACCCAGCTGCTGCGCACCCATCAGCTGGTGGATGGCTACCTGCTGCCGCGCCGGCAGCGGGAGGATGCCGACCGGCAGGCTACGCTGCTGCAGCGCACGGCGCCCGGGCAGTCCACGCCAGGCGCGGTGGAGGCCCGGCAGGCCCGCGAGGCCTACCGCCAGCATGAGCAGCTGAACCGGGAGCTCATCAAGGCCTGGCACGAGCGGCCGGAGCAACGCCTGAGCGAGGACGGGCTGCGCAGCTGGCAGAAGCGGGGGGCAGCTTGGACGGAGTACACCAACAAGCGGTACAAGCGAGGGTAGGTACCAACCTGATGGGAGGTTTGGTACCTACCCTCGCCGTTTTCCAGTCACATAAGAAAAGCCCGATTCTACAGCAGAATCGGGCTTTTTTAGGGTATGCGTTACATGAGGGTTGTATAAACAAAAGAGCCTCCCCACGTCTGGGGAGGCTCTTTGTGGTCTGTCGTGTCGTAGGGCCTTACGGGGAGGGACCAGCTCCACCCGCCACCGGGTATATCGTTAGGTGCTCGTCGCTTTCTCGAAGGTCACGTAGACCTCGTCGCCCGACTGGTAGCCCTCGAAGGCCTTGGCATTGGTCACGCCCAGCGAGATGTTGCCGGCGGGCGTCGCGGCCCAGTACTGCTTGTTCTCATGGCTGGGATCATCGCTGCACACCGGCGTCATGTTGACTTGCGTGTAGCCGTTCTCGTTGGTTTCGAGGTGGTTGATGACAAACTTCGCTTTGACCTGAGGCATAACAGAGAAATAAGAGGTGAAGGACCTTCTGCGGGCCGCCTACTCAGCTAGCTAGGCTAAGAAACGACTGCTCTCGCTAACGCGGCACCGGTGATCAGCCAGTGGCAAGGAGCAGCAGTCGCCGTTCGGCGGCCCTTCTCGGAAGGGGTTAGTTGCGGGGATTGGATTTGCACCAATGACCTCCAGGTTATGAGCCTGGCGAGATACTGCTTCTCTACCCCGCAGATGTTGCCCAAATATAACAGAAAATATTCTGTAGCAACTACACAGATTTAGCGCACGCACACCCCGTACACGGCCCGGGCCAGAGACGCTGCCGGCAGCGCCAGCGGGAGGGCCAGCAGCACCCACCAGCCGGCGTACTCAGATTGGCTCAGCAGCGCGGCCAGTAGCGCAACGCTGCTCCAGAAGCCCAGGCAGAAGTCGCAGCGTTTGAACCAGCGCGGGCCGTAGAGTTCCCAGATTTCCAGCCAGCCCCACTTGGCGGCGCACAGCAGCAGCGAGGCGCTGGTAAGGCCCGTGAGCAGTACGAGGGCGAGTACGTTGACTAGCATAAGCTGTCGGTATAGGTGAGTTCGAGTTGAATGCGGAAGCCGGCGAAGGGCGCACGCAGGCACTGCGTGGACACGGGGCTGAGGGAAAACGACTGGTAGACTTGCTCGGGTGCGTCGTAGGTGCGTTGCAGCTGCAGGCCCACGGGGGCCAGGCTCAGCGCCCGCAGCACCTGCTGCTTGAGCTCCAGCTCGAAGCGGTCCGGACGGGCCGCATCTACTTGCTGCAGGTTCACCCAGACGATCAAATCCACCGTCTGCCGAACGTCGGCCGTGCCGGGCAGGCTGCCCGGCAGCAGCGTGGCCGGATCACGGGGGTAGAAGAAGGCCTGGCTGCGCACCTCGTCGTTGGGCAGCACGTCGCGGTACTCGCCGGCGCCGTCGTAGACCTCGGGGAAATACACCGTTTTGCCCTCCTCCAGCCGCGCCCCACGCGTGGCCCGGCCGTAACAGAGCTGCAACCAGGGCAGACGCTGCACCAGGTGCTGCTGCAGCGTCTGAATCTCACGATCCAGGCCCGTGGGGTTGGGGAGTAGGGCAGCGACGGGGGCGGTATAGGAAACCATATTAATTAGCGAAAAGACGAATGTACTGGCCGCCGTAGCGCTGCTTGTAGCGCAGGTAGGCCTTGGTGACGACGCGGAAGTCGGCGCGGATATGCAGGTGATTACCGCCCCAGATGATGATGCAGTGCGGGCCTTCCACCTCCGGAAACTGGGACGGCTCGACGGCCGATAAGACGCCCGTGGCCTGGGCCCACTCCCACAGGCCGGCGGCCGACTCCACCAGGCCCGTATCCACGTTGCGCCAGATCTGCTGGGCCATGAATTCGGTGCCTAGGTTGTACTCACAGAAAAACGCCTGCTCACTCATAGCCCCAAGATACGGCGCGTTTCAGACTGTAATTCCGGCTTGACGTAGTCGGCCCGGAACTCTTCAATGGCTGGATCCGGGACGCCCAGGATGGCCTCCCCGTACTTCTGCTCCAGCCCAGCGGTCTTCGAATCGGTACCGGTCATCTCGAAGCTCCGGTTGCCGGTGAGCCGGGCCACGATGCCCGAGTAGAAGTCGCCCTCGTCGCGCAGCGTCACCCGGTCGGTGGGCTGACCTTTGAGCTGCTTGATGGTCACGGTGAGGGGCGCGTACTCGGGCGTGATGGGCTCGCCCTGGGCGTCCAGGCCGCGGCTGAGCTGCTCGGTGTTGGCATCCTCGAAGAAGTGTCGGTTGTCGTCGACCAGGCGCTCAGTGGCCGCCTCCAGCGGGGCGGCCAGGCGGCTGAGCTGCTGGGCGAGCGTGGCGAGGCGGGTGTTCATGCCGGAATCGTAATCACGGTGTCGCCGTTGCTCTTTTTTACGATGGTCACGTCGCGCTTGGCCGTACTGGCCTTACGCGGGGCCGGCTTCTTGGCCGGGGTCTTCTTCTGAGCGGCGGGAATCTTCTTCTTCGCCGGTGCGGCGGCGGAGGGTTTGAGCGTTTTCGGGTTTGCCATGGGTAGCGTTTGCAATGCGTTCGTCGAAGGTTTGGTACTCGCGGCGGGTGGTGTGCCAGGCGCCGCAGTCAATGCAGAAATACACCCGCTGTTCCAAGCGGTGGCCCAGGCCCGAGCGGCGGGCGGCTTGGACGACGCCCTCTGCCTTGCCCTTGCTGAGCATGCGCTTACCACAGGGGCGGCGCTTCCGCTCGGGCTGGCGGGGCTGCTGGCGGCTCATATCGTCGTGTGCCGGATGGTAGACTTCGACGAGGGGGCGCTGCCCAGGCAGGGCTTGGCCAGGCCCGACAGGTCCACCTCCAGCGCCTGCAGGGCGCTATCGAGCTTGCTGAGTAGCCCCTGCTGACCACTCACGCGGTTGTTAAGCTCGAGCAGGGCCATCTGCTTGGTTTCGCTGGCCACGCCGTTGTTGCGGGTGGAGTAGGCCATCACGTTGAGCAGATCCGCGGCCAGCTGCAAGCGCAGCGCCGAGGTGAACAGCCCCAACTGACCTGCGAGGAACTCCGTGAGGTCGCACGCCGCACACAGGCGCAGGTTCAGCCCGAAGTTGAAATCGGTATAGGTGGTGACGTGCAGCAGGTCTACCGTGCCGCCGTCCAGGTCCGGAATGGCCGAAAAGCCGGCCACGTGCACGAGTGGGTGCCACAGATCGTGCAGCACGTAGTCGCTGCTACAGGTGCCACAGCCACGGCGTTCGAAGTCCCGATCCAGGCGCATGGCCTGACCCAGCAGGTCGGTTTCGTAGTAGCCCAGGTAGTAGGTGCCTTTCTTCGGGAGGGCAATTGTCACGGGGTCCCACTCCGTATACACCTGGCTCACGCGGGGCAGCGGGTAGGAGGCCACCGGGTTGCTGCCGCCCCCACTCTCGTGGTAGAGGTAGAGCACGAAGTTCGGGTTGTGCTCGGTGAACTGGGTGCCGACCGCCGACACCGTCACCCGCACGTCGCGGGGCGTGGTGGCCCGTAGCGACAGGCCCACGAAGCGCCCCTCCTTGATGATCTTATCGCGGTAGCTGGCACTTTGACTCGTGAGCTGGGTATCGCTGAGCAGCGTCTTGCCGGCGCCCGTGAGCGTGCGCCGCTCGGCCCAGGCAGTGAGCACCTTGGTGGCGGCCGTGACCCGGGCCTGGCGCAGGTACTGGCTCAGCTGGGCGGCCCGGTCCTGCCCGCTGGCCGGCACCTGCGGGGCGCTGAGCACCAGGTTGGTGAGCGTGAGCAGCGGGTGTACGTCCTGCAGGGGCAGCGTGCCGGTGGGGGCTACCAGGTCCGCTTCCAGCGGCAGCTCGTCGGGGGCCTCGTCGGGCGGCTGGCGGAAACCGATGGTCACGGCCAGCAGCGCCGCAAGGGTGGTTGCGTTGAACATGGCTACCCGACCAGTTTATTAAAGCACTCCTTGATGACAACGGCATCAAACAGCGCGTTATGTTTCTTGCCGGGCATATCGTACACCCCACCGTAGGCGTATTTCTCCCGGCTAACGTCCGGATCAACGTCTTTCAGCTGGAACAGGGTGCAAATGTCCATCGGGATATAGTGAATATTCCCCGGCAGTTGCGGATAGCCATTGCTGAAGTCAGCCAGTAGGGAATTGAATAGCACCCAGTCATAGGCCAGACAATCCGACCACATCTGCACCGGGCCGGCTCCTTGTAGCCAGGCTACCAGCGCGGCAGCCACCTCCCGCTTTTCGCCGCGAATAGTGGTCAGTTTGTTTCCGAACAGATCTTCCGTGATGAAGTAGATACCTGCTGGGTGATCGGTCAGCGTGAAATGCGCGAGTACGTTTGCCTTGAGCCAGTCATTTAGCTGCGCCTGGTCGTAATCGGTCAGCTCAGCGTAGAAAGAATCGCCTCGTTCTGTCACGAGGCCGATGGACATCAGGGTAGTAGCCTGATGCAGGCCCGTAAATTCAGTGTCGAAAAATACTTTGGTCATGATAGCAGAAGTAAAAAGACGGCTAAAAACTACTCAGGCCCAGGAAATGGTTACCGCTTTTGAGCCTGACGCAGCATTCGCTTTGCCCGCCAGCTCATCGAGCAGAAACCCGGTTACATGGTAGCCTAGCGGCGTGAAATGCTCCTGCAGCACGGCGGCGCCTTCCGTTGACGCTACCTCCACTTCCGCCGTGTAGGCGCCCTGCTTGATGGCTTGCTCAATGGCCAGCCTGGTTCGTTGCACCAGCGGATGCTGCGCCAGTAATTTGCCGAGCTTGTTGGCCGCTGCGACGGCGACCGTGGCGCGCCCAGCCGAATAGTGGTCGATGACAGTTTGGTGCGTGAGCAAACGGGCTTGTTTGGCGTCCATGAGATGAAAATGGAAAGATGAATAAACCAAAAAGGGCCGGGCACTCGCCCGGCCCCCATATGACAGCGAAAAAGGCTGCTACGCCGGCAGCAACTCGGCCTTGGTGATGGGTTGATAGCGCCCAGCCAGGTCGGAGTTGTAGTTGCCGAAAATGCAGAAGTCCTTGCTCCACTCGAAGCTCTCCACGTAGGCACGCGTGAGGCCGAAGTTGTTCTCGGCAACCTCGCGGGCCGACTCATCGGCGCAGTCAGCCCGGTAGTACAGGCCCATCTCACCGATGCGCGGCAGCGTGGCGCGGGTCCACTCCTTGCTCGGGTTCTCCGGGCTACCGATCAGGCGACCCTGGCGGCAGTCCGGATCCAGGCGGCCGTCCATGGCCACAGCGCCGGGCAGTACGGCGTACTCGGTGACCTCCACGCCGGCGTTGTTGAGCACGCGGTTGGATTTGTAGAACATACCCAGCCCGTCGATGAGCCAGGCCTGGTTTTCGGCGTTGAACGTGCCCTGGCTGCGCAACTCGCGCACCTCGGCCATGCCCAGCGGGTTGGTCAGGATATCGGGCGTGCCGGTGAAGTCCATCGTGTCGAGAATCGCCTCGATGCGGTTGTACCAGCGGCGGTGCTGGGCCAGCCCGTTCACGGGTGGATCAGCCGGCACCTGGAAGGCATCGGCAATCTCGGGGTAGTACTGCAGCATGGGGGCCGGGAAGTACTGGTTCTTATTCAACTCCAGAAAGTCCACGCACTTGCTGTCGAGCACCGACAGGGCCGCGTTGATGCGGTTGTTGAGCTGCCGGATGAACAGGTTCTCGTACGTCAGGTCGTTGTTGAGGAACCGCGAGGGCACCATCGGGAAACCGAACGAAAGCGTGAAAAACGTGAGCGTGATCATCTTCGAGCCTGCCCCGCCGACCTGCACTTCGCAGGTGCGCACGTTGCCGATGGTGATGGCCTCGAAATCAATCACGGGCGCCTGCACGACGTTGCCGAAGCTGTTTTCGATGTTCTTCTTCAGCTCCGGGTCCAGGATGCTGTCTAGGCCGCGGCTCTGCTTGTTGAAGAGGTCGAGCGCCCCGTACTCGCTGGGGCGGTTCTCGTTAGCGTCCAGGCGGCCGCGGTACGAGCTGCGCAGCTTCTGGGTAAGGGTGGCGGCAATGGTAGCCATAGTAGAAAAAAAGAAAAGTGAGAAAAGGGAAAATGGTGCTGGTGGATCGTCCCTTAATCACTCGCAGCAGAGGGGGTAAGCGTACAGTGGCTTCGGGCCCCGGCAGTCTCGTTGCCAGGGCCCAAAAGCCTAGGAGCGCATCGGCAAGCCCTTGGCGTGCGTGTCGAAGGCCTTATCGAATTCGTCCGTATTCTGGGGCACGCCCAGCTTAATGAGCCAGTCGAGCACGTCGCCCTGGTTTTTGAGCGTGGCCGGCCGCGCGGCCGGCACGATGACCTTGCCATCGGGGCCCACGCGGGGTGGGGTGGGGTCGCCCTTCGAGCCGCCGCCCTGGCCTTGATGGCCAGCATCGAGTAGATCGGCCAGCTGCTCGGTGAGCAGATCGGCGGCGGTTGCCGGCTGACCCTTGTGCAGCACGACTTCGCCATTGCGCACGTAGCGGATGCTCTCCTTGCCGGCCGCATCCTTCTCCGTGGTGGCCATGGCCAGAATCTGGTCGGTGGCGTTGTTGATCATCACCTTTTTGACCGAGTCCTTCACGGAGGGGTCGAACGTCAGGTCGCGCAGGCCGTCGCGGATATCGAGCTTGACGTCTTTCTGAAATAGCTGCGTATCCTTGTCAGTGATGGTCTTCTGGTAGTCAGCCTCCTTCTTTTGCAGGTCAGCCAGCTGGGCCTGCATGGTGGCGTTGCCCGAGCCCTCCGCAATGGATTTTTCCAGATCAGCAATTTTAGTCTGGCGGTCGGTGGCGTCCTTTTTCAGGGTCGCCAGCACGCGCTTGTTGAAATCGTAGGTCTTCTCCGTGCCTTCTTTTTTGAAGCCAGTCGCTTCGGCGATGTCGCGGTCGAAGTTATCGTAGATTTCTTTGGTCTTCTCGCCGATGACCTTGCCCACAGCCGCCTCGTATTCCGGCTGCGTGTAGGGCGTATAGCCCAGCTTTTTGATGGAGCCCACCAGGTGGTCCTTGAGTTGCGGATTCGTCGCCACGGCGGCGTCAATTTCTTCGAGGGTAAAGGTGTGGTCGGTGATGGCCATCTGAGTCCCGTTCAGTGGGTAGTTAGAAGGTGAAGGATGAGAAAGGTTATTCGGTAGGTAGTTGCACGAACGGCGTGCTGCCGTGCACCATAATAGGTGGGTGGGTGCGACCCAGCGCCTGGAAGTAGATCCGCTTGGTGCGAATGACCTCGGCCAGCTCCTCGTCGCTGAGCTCCCAGCAGGAGACGACGCACAGATCCAGGCGCTGCCCGTTCGGGGTGAAGCTCAGCCCCTGCCGGAAGATGCGCAGGTCATTAACCGCGTCTTCCGTACCGGGTGCAGCTTTCAGTACATCGTTGGATTCAGGAAAGTCTACTGCGGTGGCCATGGCGTACGATGTGTAACACGGATAATGCAAGCAGTTGAAAATGAATCGGTTGAATTTTCAACTGCTTGCACGACCTATATGTATATGCTTGACAAATAGTTAGTTAATACAACGGCTAGTTGTCGTCGCTGTCTGAGTCTTCGCCGCTCTCCGACTCCTTCTGCTTGATGAGCTCCTTGAGCTCGGCAAACTTGAGGTCGCCGCTGGGCTTCTCGCCGAACAGCTCCTCGTAGCGCAGCTGCGCGTCCTGGGTGCTGCGAATCTGCTTGTTGGGCACCAGCGGATCTTTCTGGCCGGTGGCGGGGTCAACCCCCTCCTCGGCGGCCTGCTTGCTGGCCTTGGGGCGGGGGTCGTGTAGCAGCACCTGCTCGTCGTACTCGGCAAAAGCGTTGTACTTCTCGTTGGCCATGCGCGCGTACTGGTCGGGGTTGAGCTTGACAATGCGCTCCTCGGTGTCGTAGCGCTTCTTGCCGGGCACGTTGACTTTCTTCACGAGCTTGAGGTGCACCAGGTGCGACTCGTGCTCGGGGAAGTGGTAGGTGCTATCCTCGCTGCCGGTGGCATCTGCGGCGACGTTGCCGGCGAGCTGGTCGCGCTGAAGCTGCTTCAGGTCGACGGGTTGGGGGTCTAAGGACATAGGTAAGGGAGAAAAGGAGGTGAAAATTAGGCGGGTAGCAACTGCGGTGCGGGCGCTGGCACAGGCGGGGCGGCGGGCGCCGCCGGCAGCAGCTTGAGGAGCAGCTCGGTGATGAGCCGCAGCTTGTCGTGGTAGCGCTGAAGCGAGCCGAAGCGGCGGATATCGCCATACTGCGCCTCGAACAGGGTGATGTAGTAGGGGAATCGCGCTTTGAGGCGCAGCAGCTCCGGCTCGTAGAGCGTGCTGAGCGGGCCAGCCATCTGCCCGCTCAGCAGCGTACCGATTTCCGTCAGCGACTGCTCCGCATAGGGTTCCAGATCAGATAGAATCCGCATGCGGTCCAGCAGCGACGGGTTGTTGCGGTAGCGGGTGTAGTAGAGAAACTCCCGCTTCTGGCTTAGCTCATAGAAGGGCTGGCCAGCCTTCTTGGCCTCGTCGAACTCGGTTTGCAGCTCCTCCGGGGTTTTCAGGTAAAACCGCTCACCGTAGCTCACGTAGGCCCGGCGGAACTGCGGGCCGTAGCGCAGCTTGCCCAGCATCTGCAGGGCCCACTGCTGGGCGGCTTCGAAGTTGCCTTTGAAGTGCACCAGCACGTCCTGCTTCTGCTCGAAGCCCGCCTGCACCTGGTCTTCGTTTTTGGCGGCGGCATTCTGCGTTTCCCGGTCGCCCCCCAGACAGGACTGGATAATGGCGCGCCGGCGCGCCTGCTGCTCCTCGCGCGCGTTGGTAAGCGCGTCGATATCCACCTTCACCATGCCGACCGGCTGCTTCACCTCGGGCATCTCCTTGCTGGGCGCCGGTAGCTTGAAGTTACTACCCGGGCCAATGAGCTTGCGCGCCTCGCATACAGGGCACTTCTGCTGCACGAAGCGCTCAATGCGTTGCGCCTCGTTGCCGGCTTCGTCTTTCTCCATGTTCCAGCCGGCGTGCACGTTGAGGATGCCCCCCTGGCAGACCTCGCCGTTGCCCGTCTGGTAGGTGCAGGATTCCTCAATAGAGAAAAGGATCGGCCACATTCCGTACATTTTGTAGTACTCGATGCTGGCATCCCAGAACACAAAGAAGTCGAGCGCTGACAACTGCCCGGTGATGGGCGTATCGCGCTCGGGGCTGGCCACGTCAAACAGTGGATCGGTCAGCAACATGCGCGCCGGGCAGGTGCCCAGCTGATGCTGATTTTCCGTGACTTGCGTCCATTCCTCCTGCTCCTCGGGGCGCTGGTAGATGCGGTAGTAGCCGTCGCAGTAGGCGTGCACGCGCAGGTAAGTGGTTTGGCCATCTTCACTGCGCACGGGCGGCTGGCGAAACAGCAGATACTCCAGTGTGCCATCCTCCTTGACCTGCGTGTCGAATACCTGGGCAATGTTGAGTAGCACCAGGTACGGCTCCGGGTAGGGAGTGGACTGCTCAGCTGGCAGGTCAGCTACCAAGATCGAGTGCGGGGCGCGCTGAGCGGCCCGGAAGGCCGCACCAGGCCAGAAGGCCGCCTCGTGGATGCTGGTGCGGTATGCTTCGAAGTCTGTCTCCAGCTTGGGCGTGGCTAGCTCGACTTCTACCAGGCCATCCTGCGCCTCGAAAATGCGGGAAAGTCCTTCGAAAATGTCGCCCACCAAATCATTGGTGACGAGCGGTAAGCGCACCAGCTGCTTGAGCTTCTCAAACTTATCCTTGGGCAGTAGCTGCTCCAGCCAGGCCAGTAGATCGTGCAGGCCAGTCGGCGGCATGGTTTGGTGCACGTACTTGACGGCGTGCAGGTGCACGCGCTGCTCGTGGGCGACGCAGTTACTCAGCGCCGCCTGGTTGCGCGGGCTTTTGAGTAGAGCGAGTACGTCGTCGTGTTGGAGCAGCATCCGGGGAGGAGGAAGTAGCAGCCGGGGCCGGGAGCCAGCCCTGGGTATCACGTTGGGCCGCCTGCCGGGCCAGGATCCGGGCGGCGTGGTCGGGGGCAAAGTCCTGGTCCACGCCCAGGCGCTGCGAGTGCAGCGTGACCCGGGCGGGAGGAGCCGGCGCCTTAGGCATCGAGGTCGATGCGCGGGTCGAAGTTGGGCTTGAGCAGCGTGACGCCCTTGTACCAGCCCGGCTGCAGCGAGTAGGAGAAGTTGTGGATGTTCTTGGTGTTGAGGCCCCCGGAGCCTGGGTCACCCGTGAAGAAGTTCAGGAAGGGTATGGGGTTGACGCCGCGGCTGATGATTTCCCCTTTCAGGTTGAAGGCGTACAGGCCCATGCGGGCCAGGCCGAGCTCGGCGGCCGACTCGTCGATGATGGGCAGCAGCTGCTCGTACACGTCGGAGGGCAGGCCCAAAAACTCGCCGGTGGGGCGCACGCCGTTCTGGCCCGTGAAGTAGCCGGCGCCGCCGAGCGAGGCGTTGGTGTTCTCCTCGGCGAAGGTGCCCTCCCCGGGGGGGATGATGTGGTTGACGAAGAAGGGCGTGATCACCAGCTTGGTGTCGTCGCTGGCTTCGAGCAGGGGCACCCAGGCGTCCTTTTCCTTCATGGCCGCCTCGGTGGCGAACAAGGGCGTGCCCACCGGGGGCATGCGCACGAAGCCCAGGCGCTGGAGCTGATTGAACTGAACCGCGCAGTCCACCTTGGAGATGGAGGTCAGCGATGGGGGGCGAACACAAGTAGCCATAGCAGGAGCCGGGGGCGAAGATGAGAGATGTATACTGTGTAAAATAAACAGAATAAATCCACAATATCAATTCATGCGCCGCATTGTGGCCTTTTGCACGACGGGGCGCAGCTCAAACCATTCCCTGAGCGAAAAACAATCGCCGAAATCCGGGCTGTAGCCATTGAGAATGATCTTTTGCTCCTCCTTCGTGTTGATCTGCTTTTTTCCCTCCTCGTCGGTCTTGGCGCGCTTGACGGCCCGCAAGTCGCCCTGGAGCACGTCGCGCACGTCCACCACCCGCCCGCCGCGCTTGAACTTGGTGGTGCGCTGGCCGTCGAGAAGCACGTTGTCGTCGGTGATGGTCACGCGGATTTCGCCACGGTTGACCCGGTCGGCCGAGCGGTAGTAGCACTGGGTCTTCAGGTTCTTGTAGTTTTCCTTGACCTGGGTGAGCGGATCGGCCAGCGGCTGGGCGCCGCCGCTGAAGCCCTGGTAGCCGGGGGCCCACTTGAATAGGCCGCCGCCCAGCCCGTCCTGATCCACCAGCACGTCGGACTGGGCCACCTGCCAGCGCTTGCGCTGCGCCTCGATGGCCTCGTAGATTTCGCGGTTGTCGCTGCGGCTGATGACCACCAGCTGCACGACTTCGAAGTCCTGCCAGACCATGAGCACGCACTTGTCGCGGCCGAAGCCGGCCGGGTCGCCCGTGATGTAGCGGCGCGGCACGCGGGCGGGCGTGACGTAGTTGGTCAGCAGGTCCCGGAGGCGGGCGTAGTCGTAGAGGGCCAGGCCGTCGACTTTGACTTTCCAGTTGCCGTCGAGCAGCTGGGCGCGGGTGGCCTCGTCCTGGGCCATCAGGTTGCCCAGGTACTCGGGGTTGACCGCCAGCAGCTTCTGGTTCTCGTAGATGGTGCCCGGAATGAACGTGACGCTCAGCGGCCGGGTGCCGGCCAGCGGGCCCGCGAACAGGTGGGGGGCCTTGGCAATGACGGCTTCGGGCGTGTCGCCCCACACGTACGTCTCGCCGTCGCGGGTGAGGTAGCGCAGCACGCCCGAGCGCTCGGGGATCGGGAAGCCGGTCTCCTGGTTGATCCACCAGGCCACGAACTCGGCCACCCAGTGGTCGGGCTCGGGGTTGCAGCTGGCCCGCACGTAGGGGCGCACCCCGCATAGGCTGCGGTTGCGGGTGAGCATGTACCAGAACTGGTACTTGGTGAAGTGGGTGAGCTCGTCGAAGATGATGAGCGGAATCTGCGAGCCCTGCCAGTCGAGCACGTTGCGCTCGTACTGCAGGTGGCGGAAGCTCACCTGGGCGCCGCCCGGGAACTTCCAGTCCATCTGGTTCTCGCGCATGGTGGCCCCCAGTGGCGCGTACAGGGCCTTGCTGGTATCCCACAGGCCGCCCTCGCTCATGATCATGGGGTAGGTTCGGCGGAAGATGACGGCGCCGAACGCGGGGTTGAAGCGGTGACGCGAGGCCTCCATGAGCAGGGCGTACGTTTTGCCCCCGCCGGCGCTGCCGCCGATGATGGCAATGTCGGCGGCCGTGCCGAGGGCCGCTTCCTGAAACCCGGGCTGCGGGTAGATGCCGGGGCCGCGCTCGGCTTTGCCGGCGCGGCGCGGTTTAGCCACCCAGGTGCTCATAGCGCTGCCGGCATAGTCGCCCGGTTTACGGCAGCCCAGGCCGTATACGGCCAGCTAGCGCGGCACCAACAGGCCCGGCAGAAGTAGATGCGCGGTGAGCCGATATACTTAATCGGCCGGTAGTTGCCGCAGCCATCACAGGTAGAGAAGCCTAGGCCGTCCTTCGACCTGTGTTTAGTCGCGGCCATTGTCGGGCAGGTAGATATTGCTACCAGGCAGTGGCTGGTCAGCGGTGGTGTGGTCGAACTTCTGCGGGGCGTAGCGGCCGTGGATCTGCAGAATCTTGTGCACGGCATCCTTGGCGTCGTGCAGCTTGACGGTGGTGCGCCGCTCGGTGCGCTCCATTTCCCCCACCATCGTGGTGGTGGTGGTCTGTGTCAGCTCCTTGATCAGATGCAGGTGCTCTTGGGCCTCGGGATGGCTCAGATCGAGCTCCAGCGCCCCATCAAAGCCCGTTTTGAGAAACCGCTTGATGTCGCCGCGGCCCCAGTCGGCCATGCGCTTGATGGCCTCGGCGGCCATCATGGAGTAGATGGCCATGCGCTTTTCAATGGCCGCCATAACCCGCTCGTCATTGAGCAGGTCGTAGGCGGTTTGGGCGGCGCGTTTGGCACTGTAGCCGGCGCGCTGCGCCGCGGCCGCGCCGGTCCAGTCGACGCAGTATTCAATAATAAAACGTTGCGCCTTGGCAGACAGTGCTTTAGGTTTGGCGCCAGAGAGTCCCGTGCTCATAGTGGTGGTGAAAAGTAACGGAAAGTAACGGTGAATATACTGCGCAATTTACACAGATTTCGGGCTATTTACTGCTTCTCCGGGATGTCGGCGGCCTGGGCAGCCTGGCGCAGCAGCTCTACCTGGGCCCCGCTCAGCCCGTGGGCCACGAAGCGGAAGGCGTTGCTATCGGGCCACGGCACCACCTGGTAGGCGGGCCGCAGCTTGGGCGGTGGCTGCGTAGCGGTTTTCTGGCTTCTGGCAGCACCGGGAGCGGCGGGCGGGTGTTTCCCTTTCTCGCCGCCTGGTAGTGCGCCTGCGGCCAAAAGCTGTTGGCGAACGTGGTCAGTCATCGTCGTCGACTAGGATGCGCCCACAATTGGAGCAGATAACGCCACCAGCTTCATCACGCCCGCAGTCGGGGCAGGTGTCGGGATTGAAGTCGTCGTCATCGCAGGGCTCGCAGTCAGGGCAGCCGAAGCATTCCTCACCATCTCGACCGCACACGCATAGGTCGCCGCCGCAGTGGCAAGAGAGGGTGCCATACCCAAAGGCGCCGTTATTCGCCACAGTTGCGATAATCCATGCTGCTGCAACCCTAAACACTTGGATGCAGGCAATCAACAGCAGAACATTCAGGATATGGTTGACAGGGGTCGACTGGTAGCCCGTAGCGGCGAAGAGGCCGGAGGGGCGAAGCTTGACGCTAAGCAGGTGGCAGAAATACGTCAATCCTACACAGGCGCACGCGGACAGAAAATAACCCTGTCTCGACAATACGGAGTCAGGCCCACCACCATAACCAATATTTTGGAGGGCAAAACTTGGCAAGAAACTAGTTAAGGCTCTTTTCATAATCAATTAGTGCTTGATGTAGGTTCCGATTAAATTTGGCGTCGGCCAGCGCATCATGCTCGTTGCTATTGCTGGGCTTAATCGTATCGGATGCGCCTAACCGGTCCATTTCCTGTTTTAGATCAAGACAGAACATCGGAAAGCCTTTTGGCAGGTTAATCATCCGGCCGAATAGCTGGCAGAATACCACCCAATCGTAATCTGAGTAATAGCCGTAGAACCGGTGTTTATCGGTGAAGGGGGCTTCGAAAAAGCTATCTGCAGAACCTACCCAGCCTTCGTAGGCGGAAGCATGAACGAAGGTTAGCAGCGACCAACTCAACGCCGGTTTTGACAGCCCTTTACTCTTGAAGATTGCCCGCATGGTTTTTAGGCTGAACTCCATGAATTGGGCGTACTTCATGGCGGGCGTCACATACTGGTTCCAAATAGCGTGTAACACATTCTTGCGCACCCATTCATCTGCCCACGCATATTCTAGTTCGCAATCTGCATTGAGCAAATACAGCTCTCGCCCGTCCTCTGCCACCAACGCAATGCTGATGAGGTCAATTGTTGGCACAGGTTTGCCAGCCTTGAGACCTAGTACTTTGCGTTGCTTGGCGCATTCAATGAACTCAGTGTCGATGTAGTATTTCATTATTTCCTCTGTTTCTCCTGTTGCTGGCGCAGCCGGTAACGGACGTGCGCCTGATGGTTTTCGTACTCAATCATCACGTTCACTTCCGCCCACGAGAGGCGGAAGAAATACGGCCAACGCGTTTTATCTCCAGCCGCCAGCGCATCCACGACGGCCACCGTATCCCACTGCTGCACCAGCTTATCCACGCCCGCCGTGCGCTCCGCAGCCGTGAGCGGAACCCGCTTGAGCTGCTGGGCATGTTGCGTGCGGATGCGCTCGTACTGCCCAAAAAAAAAGCGGTGAGCGGCAGCGCCTCGGCGAGGGTGGCCTGGCTGCAGATAGCCGCAAAGGCATCTACCCCGTCCGAGTCATAGGCGCAGCGGTAGTAGGCGGAGTAGAAGTAGATGGCCAGCACGCGGGCATGCTGCTGAAAGCGGCTGAGGCTGGCATCGGTGAGCACGGCGCCCAGGTCAGCTGCTTGCCCGAAGCTGTGGGCGCTGATATCGGGTGGCACGGGCAGCGACACCAGGCCGTAGCGGCCGGCACCAGGCAGCACCAGGTGAGAGGGGGCGGGCAGGCGCTGTAGCTCGGCCTCGTCAGTGCCGGAGAGGCGTTGGCGGAGTTTGCGAGTGCTCATAGCGTGGCCTCCACCGCTGCAATGGCTT